>Ga0180007_10000073_pt1 | contig 171430 bp, 150 predicted proteins | sample MM_PC_MetaG_FD_121122 | JGI IMG/M metagenome (GOLD analysis project Ga0180007, IMG submission 121122) | Groundwater microbial communities from the Aspo Hard Rock Laboratory (HRL) deep subsurface site, Sweden - MM_PC_MetaG | ecosystem: Environmental > Aquatic > Deep subsurface > Groundwater...
GATGACGACTCGATACTTGAACTCAAGAACGTTAACTGGAACCAAGATGCTAACTACACGTTCACCAAAGGTGAAATAAAAATTTACGGCAACTGCGTAATCGATGGTGCCGGGACCGCTTTCAAACTTGAAGATATTACGCGACCAATGACTATTGCGTCGAACGCGACACTAAAACTTATGCCAAACACAACTCTTGAATACGACACAAACCAAAGCAATCTTTTTGTTATGACCGACGGCACGTCGACGATACATCTTAATAATGCAAGAGTGCTTGCAACTCAGAGCCTGATACTTCAGACAGGAGTTCTTATAACAGATAAGCTTGGAATTCTTGAGGGTAACCCTGGTACGATTTTGATTGGTGGTTTAAGTAATATTATTGTAGGTGGTGGGTTGGCAAAAGTTGGCAGTGTTGTTTGGTAGGTAAACGAATTTTTTATATTGAGGTGAGCCGCTCTTACTCCCCCAAATAAACCCTCGCTTCATGCTTCTATTTACTCGCTTATTTCACAAATTCTAATTAGTTATCTATTGACTTTTTTTATTGAATCATGATGTATTGGGGGCATGTGTTTCTATTAAAGCAGTATCAAAACTTGAGGATCAAAGCGTAACACTTTATACTCGTGATATCAGAATGAAATTTAAAAAAGTAACAACTAAAAAAGATTCTACAAACAACAGGAGAAATAAGACAATGACAAGAAGGAGAGAATTTATATGGCTTGAAAAAATACATAATATATGATTCAATTGGAATATGTTTGTGAAAGGGTGTCGTAGTCGTTTAACAATAGAGGAGATGGATATGAGAAAGGTAGCCTTTCTTAAGCTGCTAGTTGGAGTAGTAGCATTTTCGGGAGTAGGTCTTTTATCTGCAGGCAACGCTAACTACAAAAAAGTTGGCCCCGCAAATTTACCAGAGCTAAAAAAAACAGAATTCAGAGCTGAAGACATTGAAAAAGGAACTTTAGGCGTCACACAAAAAGATGTTGATGTAACTTTAAAAGGACGAGTAAGACAAGACTGGGTTGGTTACGACAAAATCTACACACTGCGCGCAAGCAACGATGATCAATTAAGCGCATTCAGAACAAAAGCATCTATTGATTTGATAGCCTCATACGGCAAACAAAAATACGGTCGAAGTGCCGCCGACGCAATGTTGCGCTTAACCAACTACGGATACTGGAAGCAAGAAGGTTATTACACGCCATTCGTCAACGCAAAAAAACTAAACCCAACAAGCAACGTAAAATACGATCGTTCAGTTAACACGCTTAATCTTCTCACCTATGTAGAAGAAGCATGGATCAACCTTCACTTCGGCACGTTTTTCGATGCTTATGACAACTGGTTCTCTTACCAAAATCACCCAATCTCATTAAAAGTTGGTTACTTCCCTTACCAACTCGGTCGAGGAATCTCTCTCGGCGACTATCCAATGCACATCCCTTATCTAGGGTGGGCCTCATACGGTTACGATGACACTCGTACCAACCATCCCGGCATCTTAGTTCATGGAAACATCAACAAAGACATCTCTTATGATCTTTACTATTCCAAGAGACAAGAAAACAGCCTTCGTCGAGAGTGGACATGGGAAACCATCCATGAAAGAAGAACTGACGAACGCAGAAAATTCCGCGGCATCGCCAAGGACCGTGAACTGTGGACCGCCAGCATGGATTTCAGACACAATAAAAAATGGGGACAATTACATTTGCAACCATACGGCATGTATGTTGATGCATCAGAACTCACAATTGAATTTGAAGGCGACTCTTCAGCACGCTTTGGTACCGTCGGTATGATGGCCAACTATAAAAAAGGCCAGTTCTCGATGAACGTTGAAGTTGCAGGACAGTACGGACACCAAAATGTGTATCCAATTGACCGAAATCAAGCAACTGTAATGACGGATCCAGATGGAACACAGACGCTGCGAAGCACACACGTATTCGGTTCCGGAAGTGCAATCGCTGAAAGCGACTGGCGCTCGACTTTGCTCCCTCGAAACTCGACACACATTACCTACAGATTTGAGAATGTTGGCGGCCGAGATACTGACACCGGTCAATGGATCCCTGCAGTAACCAAAAACGGAGACCAGCTTCTCAATAACGGTTCACCAATCGCCGACAACTTCAACTCCAACGTTACTGGTAACGCTCGGTTCCGTGGCGAATATCGCCTCGACTATCGCGGCTTCATGGGTGCGGTTGACATGAAATGGGAATTCGAAACAGTTCCTGTCGTGATCGCTGCAACCGGAACATACGCTTCTGGTGATAAATATCCATTCAACGATGAGATGAACAAGCGATATAAAGCATTCTTGCCATATGGTGACTACAACTATAGTGGAAAGTATGTTAAATCACAGATCGTTCTTGAAGCCAAAAAACTTTCTCGACCAATCGACATTAGTTATCATCACCAATATGCATTCAACAACGTCGAAGATATGAGTAACTTGGCCTTCTTAGGACTTGGCACAGAATGGCGACCATTTGAAGACAAGCAAAAGCTTCTCTTGCAATCCAACTTGCTTTGGTTCTGGGAAACAACAACCCTCAAGAAATGGTATAAAGAACAACCATTGCCATCAGGTTTTGAGGGGACAGTTTCATGGGCAAAGAATGAGTCCACCGGCGTCTGGTACAAAGACGGCCATGACAAAGGCTGGAAGACCTGTGATGATGCAAGCAAAATGCTCGGAACAGAGTTAAACTTCGAAGTACAGTATCGACCAGTAGATAACTGCCTCTTCCTAATGCAACTCGGCTGCTTCATCCCTGGCCAACTCTACAAAGACCTTGATGGTCAACCTAACGAGCGAACAAAAGACGGCCCACAGGCATATGTCGGCAACTTCGGTCTTGGACACGATCCAGTATGGAGAGGCACGCTCTCTCTTGACTATCGATTCTAAGAAAAAAACTGGGATTTTCCCCAAAAGGCCCCTCGAAAACGAGGGGCCTTTTCTATTTGAAATGCTTAAATACACGCTTAAGAGCGGCCTTTGTGGCTAGTCGCTCTTTATGATATAGTTTTTTCCTGCAGTTTTGTCGCAGTCTACGACTATACATGGAGGCCGAATCGTGAACGTAAATCGACGAGTATTTTTCTTATCTCTCTTGCTTTTGATGTCGCTAAGCGGACTTGAATCCAAAAATTCCTGTTGGGACTGGCTTTGCTGCCACAAGAAAATAAGTATACCTGCGTGCTTATCTTTGATCGCGATTCCCACTATATGGGGAATTATGCGTTGGAGGACCAACAAAAAAATTATAGCCCCTATCCACAAACGGGTAGTTGTCGGTGGGCGAACAATAAAGCAGTATCACTGTATCCCTCAGTACTCCGCTGATTGCGGCTATCATGCTACATACAACGCACGGTGTCTCAAACAAAATAATTTTCATGATCTTCTTGATTATAAAAAATTCAAAGAAGAAAGCGCGGTCTGGAAGAAAGCGGTGGGAAAAGCACGAAACAGTAAGTACCAAGGCGGCAACACAAATGTAGATTCAGGAGAAATAGAAGAGATTGTTATTAAGAACCATGTGCCTGCGCTACGCGGCTATAATCGTGAAGAGGGCATGAAATCTGTCTATCTTGAAGAAAACGTTTCGATTATCGACTACGTTGAGGGTATACGGATGATGATCAAAGAGGGCGCAATCGGAGGCGTCGATCGCCATACGGTCAGGAATATTAAACGATTTCGAACAAAGCAAAAACCTCAGGTCATCATACTGAATACCGCCTCAGGCGACGTTTACTCCCACCACGGAAGCAGCTGGCATTGGATGGCTGTCAAATTCGAGTATGATAAGGATAATAGAGTGCAAATGACGGTTGTCGATTCGCTCTCAGGAGACCGTATGAACCATCCAATTCTTGAGCAATTATACCACCTATTTGTTACCGTCGACCTGCCGTAGAACCCTTTTGCAAGGCTCGTTTAAACATGCTAAATTAACGGCTGCGAACGACTTGATAATTACTATAAAAAAAGGACCTCCCATGCTAAACATAGTAAGAAGAAAAAATATTCTATTCGCTATCCTGTTGGTTATGGGAGGCCGATTTACGCAATCACTCCATGCAGACCAAGGCTATAGTCATCGCACCATTAGCGAGCAATTCGAAACAGTCCTAGAGGACCTTAAAACAGCTGTCGAAAAACAGGCGCTCAAAAAAGAAAGTGGCTCATATAATTCCCTTGCAATGTTCTATCAGAGCATATCAACCGCCAGTAACCATTTTGAAAAAATAGAACAAAGCCTGTCAACGGGAGCTCTTGCTAACCAAAAAAAAATTCATGCAAACTTTGAGAACCTCTGCACAACCATTGTAAAAATAGACAAAACACCCTACAAAGCGTCAAATATGCGGCCCCGTCATATTCGTTGGCTCGCAAACTGCATATCACAACTAGGCAAAGCCGCAACTGCTCTTAGAAACAAACGTCTAAATCAAGCAGATCTCAACCTTATTAACACAATCATAAACTTTGCCAAAACAATGGTCTTTTATGTGCTGCAACCATGCTCAAGGTATATTGGAACAGGCTTTGAACAAGCACAAGACCTTTTAGTGCATCGCCCCTATGAATTTTTAACCAGAAACTGGTGGTGGGCAATCCCTGCAACGGCTGCAGGCGCAAAGCTGGTCTGGGACGCATCCTCTTTCGCTAAAAATCAAAAACAAGATCCTAGAGATTGGGACTTAAACGCAAACGTACAGCCAGAATGCTCTTGGTACAAAAGACTTGTTTCTGTAGTTGCGGGAAGCGTTCTTGCTACAAAATTTTCTGACGGATATATCAAGATGGACGGCTATATCCCCGTCGGTTTCCCGGTTGGTCTAGAAAAAGCCGCTGAAACCCACGGCGCTGAATACGAACAATATGAGCAACAATTTGAAAGAGATAGCAATGGAAGCGTTATTGGCGACCCAAAACAAGTAAAAATCGCTTCTCATAACTTCCAGAGAAACTATCTGAGGCGCGTCATAACACAAATACCGGCCCTACGCCAATCTGGACTGGACTGCGGATTCCATTCACTTTATAACGCTGTCTGTCTAGCTACAGAAAACTATGCTGGACTGGTTAATCGAACAACATTCAATGAACGCTTGCTGGAGTGGAAAACATTGCTCAGACAACAAAATGCATTAGCACAAGCAAGGGGGGCCACTACATTTATTGGCGTTGATCAAATGGAAACAATAATTCAAGGCTCTGAGTATTTTGTCCCAGTACGAAGAAACCAACAACAACTATTAAATCAAGATGGTGAGAATCCCATATATAACTACCTCAACGACAATATCTCAATAATTTTCGATCTTAACGGTCTAGAAGCAATCTTCAGCAGGAATCCCGCAGAAAACAGAGATATCTTACTTGCAGGAGATAATAATCACGTACTCCATAACATCCGTCAGTTTCGTCAAGATCCAGTACGACACGGAAGACAAGTTATCGTAGTCAACGATGGATATATGAGAAACGGATACGCACACGGAGCACACTGGTTTGCCATGGTAATCAAACACAACTCTGATAATCAAACAGACTCAATACAGATAACAGACTCTATCGGAAGTGATTATAGAAAACGAAGTATTATCAATCGAGTATATCGACTATTTCGAACCGATCGCAACAACCAAGACCTTCCTGGAATGTAAACAAAATAGGGAACAATGTTTCAGCTCAACAAAATCTTACCAATCATTCTCGCTTTCATACTTTCGCCCGTAATATGCCATACAAACGATAGAGTTGAGTTGCCCGCAGCATTCAATCGTATTCTTGATACCATGTGGCAAGCAACCGAGGAAAAGTTTACAGAAAGCTTTGCGGCTCTGGTCAAGAAAGATATCAACGAAACAAAGACGCTGTTCGTGCCGCTAGCAAAAAAGTTTCTCTTGAAAGAGTTCGAACCCTACAAAATCGTTAACAGATCGCTTCTCGATCTATGCATAACTATCGCAGCGATCGATAAAGCAACAACCGATCCAAAAGACCTCCGGCCACGACACGCACGCCGACTCAAAAACTCGATTTCCGAATTGGGACAAAGTATAATCAAAAGCAACACAATTCCCGCTGGCAACCAACAACAACTAAAATATTTTGTCGCATTGTGCAGCAAGTACGTTCTCCCATGCTTCTCGCTCTATATAGGAACAGATACTGAAAAAACAATCGACTCACTTCTGTTTCAACCCATAGAATTTTGCAGACGAAACTGGTGGTGGTTACTACCAACGGCAACAGGGACAGGCATTACGCTCTGGAAGGGTGCAGGTCATCTTAAAAAGTTTTTGTCTGTGGCTGGGATCGGAGGCGCAGCGGCCCTAATTGGGTCCTCGAAAGAAGAAAACCACAACAACAAATCTAGCGACCACAAATACAATCCTCCAAATCAAACCTTTAATAGTCCCAAGAAAAAACCAAAACACAAAAACATAGGCACTCTATTTATCCAAGACGGTTTGATTTTCAATTCTGAAGATAGAGAATTTGGGCAAGGACCAATAACGGAAAGATTTGTAAAGCAACACCAAGAAGATGGTTCTTCTTACGTACGCGCTATCCAAGAAAACTATCGGGTCAACGCCAACTCCCCTGACGATTACACCGTCTGCGCTCGTCCCTCGCTCAACCAACGTGTCCCTGGACCATGCCCATACTACACGCTTTTTAACATCATCTGTCTACACCAGAATCATGGCGCAAAGCAGGCGGAGTTGCAACAGGCGTTGCTTAATAGAAACGAATTTAATTTGCTACACCAAACATGGATCGCTTCAGCCACAAAAAAAACTTGGCTGGACAATATAGAAATCCAACTTCTTATACTCAAAGCAGTTCCCGAACTCTGTCAAATTAATGGTAACGATTTGATACAAAATAATATCAGCGTTCTTACCTACAACCCTAATAATCTTATTGACAGCCTAGGTGGCATGCTACCAATAAAACAAAACCACACTTACAACGTCTCGCAGCAGCAAATCAACGCCAATATTCGTCGCTTTCGAAAAACGGGCGACCCTCAGTACGCTTATATCTTCACCGGACAAAAACCGAACGCAAGACTTAATGGGATACAGTTTTCTTGGGACGGTTTAAAAAACAGCCGCTTAGCCCACCCGTGTGCCGCCTACCACACCATCGCTGCAAAAATTGAATGGACCACCGGACAGCCCATGCATAGCAACGTGCTCATAACAGTTATAGACTCACATGACGCCATCGACAATCGCTTTTCACGCGTAATACATTGGCTCCATCATCTGTTCGTTCATCAACAGATTGACCAGACGATTTAATTTTCAAAAAATCGCACATTCACCTATACTAATTTGTAGTAACAAATAGTAACACTCTATCCCTCTAGGGCGATTATCATGAAAAAATTAACAGATATTAAGACAGACTTCCCAGGCTGGTACCAAGACATTATCTTCCAAGCAGAGCTGGTCGACTCAAGCCCAACGCGCGGCAGCATGGTCATTCGACCATACGGATACGCAATCTGGGAAAACATCCAAAAAATTCTCGATAAAAAAATCAAAGTTCTCGGCGCACAAAACGCCTACTTCCCACTCTTAATCCCAGAATCTTTCTTAAAAAAAGAAGCCGAGCATGTTGAAGGGTTTGCACCAGAGGTTGCTGTCGTCACCCACGCCGGCGGGAAAAAGCTGGAAGAACCGTTTGTTATTCGGCCAACATCAGAAACTATAATCTACTCTATGTTCTCTCGATGGATCCATTCCTGGAGGGATCTGCCACTTAAAATTAACCAGTGGGCAAACGTCGTGCGCTGGGAAATGCGGCCGCGTGCATTCTTACGAACAACTGAATTCTTGTGGCAAGAAGGGCACACCGTTCATGCCTCTCGCGAAGAAGCGATGCAAATGGCACTTGATGCTCGAGAAATGTACAAAGATTTTGTCGAAAATTATTTAGCGATCCCCGTCTTCAGCGGCATCAAATCTGAAAGCGAGCGATTCGCCGGTGCTGACGAAACCTACTGCATCGAGGCGATCATGCCAGACGGTAAGGGCCTTCAAATGGGGACAACTCACCTGCTTGCCCATAGTTTTCCAGAATCGTTCGAGATATCGTTTCAAGATAAAGATGGAACCATGAAGGTACCATACTGCTCAAGCTGGGGGGTCTCAACACGAATGATAGGTGGTCTTATCATGAGCCATGGCGATGAAAACGGGCTTATTCTGCCTCCGAAGATTGCACCTGTACAGGCAATTATTATTCCTATTTATAGAAATGAAGATGATAAAAAAACAGTGCTCGAGATGGCCGAGAAGCTCGAAGATCTTTTTGAAAAACTTTCGATTCGAATTGCTATCGATAATGACGAAACAAAAACTCCTGGAGCAAAATTTTTCCACTGGGAGTTAAGAGGGGTTCCTATAAGAATTGAGATTGGCCCTAAAGACGTCGCAAAAAACCAAGTCGTATTAGTTAGCAGAGTAGAAAAAGATAAAGCCAAGAAAAAATCTTTTGTATCAATTGACCAGCTTGAGAAAGCACTACCCGATATGCTTGATACGATTCAACGCAAGCTGCTTGAAACGGCAAAAGTACGGTCCGAGAAACTTCTTGAAAAAAATGGTTGGTGCGGCAGCGCGGCGTGCGAAGCGACACTGAAAGAAGATAAGAGAACGATTAGATGTCTCATAGAAAGCAAAGAACATACGAACTGCTTTTCGTGTAACAAGCCAAGTATTGCTGATGTGATCATAGCGAAAGCTTACTGATGAAAAATAATGTAAATTATTTGACTCACTTTGAAATGTTTTTACTAGCCGAAAAGCGGGTCGCTCAAAACACTTTCGTCGCATACCAACGAGACATAAAACAATTCATGGATTTTTTGCGAGCAAACAGGCTGTCGTTAAAGAGGTGCGCCAAGCCCCAATTAAAAAGGTTTTTGCGCATTTTAAAAACAAGCGGGGCGACCGCCAAAACCATCTCGCGAAAAATATCATCATTAAAATTGTTCTTTTCGTTTCTTCATGACCGATTTGAATTTGAAAACAAAGCTACATCGCTTGTCTTTCCAAAAACCGAAAAAAAATTACCTGTCTATCTTACCGAACAAGAGCTCCAGCTGCTATTCGACGCGGCTAACAAAGATAATTCTTATCGTGGCATACGCAACAAAGTAATGCTTTCTTTAATCTATGCATCCGGAATGCGGGTAACAGAACTTGTTTCTACAAAGCTTGAACAAATTCACTTTGATACGGGGTTTGTAAGTATTATGGGCAAGGGAAGCAAAGAGAGGATGGTTCCGCTTCCACAAAATGTTCTTGTTTTACTTCGATTTTATATTGACACCGTCTACGAAAAACTGCTGCCAAAAAAGATAGCTCTTGGAAAAAAAGAGTATCTTTTTCCGGTAAGTTACAAAAAACAGATCAAAGCTATTTCACGCCAACAATTCTGGAGCCTGCTCAAACAAATGATTACGCAATCTGAAATCAAGAAAAATATATCTCCGCACAGCTTGCGTCACTCGCTTGCAACACACCTATTAAAAAAGGGCGCAAACATTCGACTACTTCAAGTGCTTTTAGGACATGAGCAGCTTACAACCGTTCAGGTGTATACCCATCTTCAAGATAGCCATCTTAGAAAAGAGTATGACAAAAAACATCCGCGAGCATAGGGGTATTTTGAGGCGGCAACTTTTTTTGCCAATTTACTATTACAATCTTATACTTATTGCGACTGATATTTTACATTAAAAAAATAGCTCCAAAATGACAGGGTTTTATGATGAAACAAACGTTTAGAGTTGATCAGAAATCACTGGTCAGCATGCTCTCTTCGATGCAGCCAATCTGCAGTAAAAAAACAACACTCGATGTTACCGAATCAATTCTTTTTCAAGTCATGCCCCGTGAATTAATTTTAAAAGCGACTGATCTAGAAATTAGCCTTCAATCGAGTGTTCCAATCGAAAGCACCTTGGAAGACTCGACAACATTTTTGATTTCAGGCAAACGGGTTTTTGAACTCGTAAAGGAAATTGAAGGCGAAATCGAGTTTATTCTCGCAGAAAGCCACCTTCGCTTGAAAGCAAGGGGGGTCGATCTTCAACTCAATATTAGATCTGCAGAAGATTTTCCACCATTCCCAGAACGCATCGAAAACTTGATGCAAATAGATTCAGAATTCTTGTTGAAGCTGATCGGCAAAGTCAGCTTTGTTATCCCAAGCAACCACTCGAATAATGCTCTTAACGGTGTCTTGTTCGAATGTAACGACAAGGCAATGAAGCTGGTTGCAACTGATGGCCACTGCCTGGCCGAAATCACCACTGAAAAGTATACGCTTCCTGAAGGAAAAAAATGGTTGCTGCCAAAACGCGCCGTTTTAGAGCTGAAAAAAATCTTAGAGGGTGGCGACACAGAGAATCTTTTTCTCGGGATATGCAGTAGCCAGCTGGTATTCTCTGGCGCCCACTTTAACTTCTTCACAAAGTTAATTGTCGATCCATTTCCACAATACAAACCAGTTATGGAGCGAGAAGGGTTCTTTCCAGCAACGGTGGCTAAAGGAGCTTTTGTAAAAACACTCAAGCGAAGCAATTGTTTATTAGCAGGTCAATTTTTATCAACAAGCTTTACATTCAACAATGGATCACTCGATATTTCCTTACACAACAAAGAGGTCGGAAAACTAAAAGAGTCGATCCAACTTGGCATATTCGATGGTGAAAAAATCGAAAGCAGATTTTATTCGCCATACCTATTGAGCGGCTTGCAAGCGTTTTCTGAAGACTCCGTACAGTTTTTTATTAAAAACAAAACGAAGCCTATTATTTTTGAATCGAAACAAGACGACCACAACATGATCTATTTGGTTATGCCTGTTTCAGCAACATCGAGTGATGTGTAGTGGGAACCTAAAAACACGTGTTTATAAACAAACTCAGGATTCAAAACTATCGCTGTTTCCAAGACAAAACCTTTTTATTTGAGAAGTCTTTCGTCTTGATTGAAGGGGGAAACGGCTCTGGAAAAACAACGATTTTGGAAGCACTTCATTATGGGTGTTTCCTTAAATCGTTTCGAACCAATCAATCAAAAGAGCTTGTCTCATTTGATCAAAAGCACTTTTTCATTCAGGTTCACTTTGACGAAAAGCAGGGCGACCACAACCAGGTACAAATCGGCGCTACATTTGAAAATGGACAAAAAAAGCAGCTCGTAAAGTTTAATAAGAAAACGATAAAGTCGTATCGTGATCTTATTGCCCATTATCGAATTGTAAGTCTTGCTGAAGACGATATGCAACTTGTTCAGGGGGCACCCGAGCACAGACGCTATTTTTTAAATCAGATGCTTGTTCTATTTGAACCGGATCAACTTGCCACACTAAGACAATACCGACAAGTACTTGAGCATAGAAACCAAATGCTCATACAGAGCCAAAGGGGAAAACACTTAGAGATTTGGACTAAACAGCTATGGGAGCTGTCGCTTTCCATACAAAACAAGCGAGTTGCATATCTTCAAGAACTTGAAGAAAAGATTAACATGCTTCTTCGCAACCACTTCCCATCACTTAATCTTGAAATAGCGTTTTGCTATCGCCCCAAAGAAATTAAGCCCCCCTCAAATACAACTGAAACATTCGACCTATTCTGGCAAGTGTATAAAGAAAAAAAGCTCGATGACGAGCTTCGATGGCGGCGAAGCCTGTTCGGCGCTCATCTTGATGATTTCTCGATCATCTTTCAAGAGAAAAAGGCCCGCCACTTCGCCTCTCGCGGCCAACAGAAGCTAGTTCTCTTTCTAATCAAGATTGCCCTTGCTCAACAACTTGAGGCCAAGGGCATGCAAATCTGTCTCCTTCTCGACGATTTCCTGACCGACTTTGACAATGGCAGGCTCGCAGACTGCTTATCGCTCTTGACGAAACTCCCTTGTCAGGTATTCGTCACCTGCCCGCTCAAATCGATTATCTTAAAGCACCTCCCTGAAACCCCGACCAGATCGAATAAAACAAGCAAGATTCAGGTCATAAAGCTGCCCTAGACATTCTCAACAAGTTAACTATAATGGTCTGTATACTGAAATTTTAGCTTCTTTGATAAGATGCAGCAAAAGATTTTCTAAGAGAAAGAAAAAGCTTTTTTCCGCTAGAAACCGGGCTTTTTGAGAAAAATTTGATTTTACTGCTCAGTAAAGTATTCTAAAGATACTTAAATTAACTTAGGCTTCATTACTACTCTCCTTTTTCCACCGTGTGGGATCATTCCTATACGGTGGTTTTTTTTGCACAGCCAAGCTGCACAGCTTGACAATATGAATGTTTTGCGCAAGTCTAGCCTGATAAAACCTGCGCAAAAAACAACCCCGCCTAAGCATTCTTTGAACACGGTATACCGATAAAACGAGATTATCTTTTAAACAATTAAACGGAGGATTCTTATCATGAACAAAAAACTATTTTCTTTACTATCGCTGCTCTGTGTTCTGTCGTTGGGACAGGCCCGGGGGATGAACAATAAAAAACTTCCAGAGCTTCCAGAAGATTGTTTTAAGGAAATTTTTAGCTTTCTTCCCATGAACGACCTATTCAAGTCTATTGCTTTAGTTAATAAAGAAATGAATGGTTCCGTTGAATTTTTTTCAATGGAACCTTTTTGGGGACCTCGAACTTTAAAACTCAACGCCAAAAAAATCGATGGGAAAACAGTTTTTCCATCGATTGCCCCTGACAATGTTCGAGTGGAAATTGTAAATTCAATAAATCTTACAGACGAGAAATTGAAATCTATTATTGAAGGCCTTGGAAAAAACATTTTCTCCCTGGATCTTTCCTCTTGTCGTAAGATAACCAATAAGGGTTTAAAGCATATCTCCAAGATTACAAACCTCAAGCACCTAAATATTTCCAGGGGGACACTTCCAATCAATAATAATATAACCAATGAGAATGAGCGCTTAATGGAGGAGTATTTTGCCAACTGCCAAGACCGCATATACCCAGTTTTTATTTCATATTCCGAAGAAACGATAACCATTGATGGCTTAAATTGTATGGCTGACGGGCTTCCAAACCTCGAATCCCTGAACCTTTCCGGCTGCGATCAGATAACCAATGAGGGCTTAAAAAAACTTCTTGCCAAACTAAAAAAACTCGTGGTCCTGAATGTTTCCCAGTGCTATCTGATATCCAACAGTTGCCTAAAAACTCTAGTGCTACTTACTCCTAATTTAGAAATAATAAAGAACTGAGAAAAAAGAGGGGGTCGTTATGAATAAGAAAAAATCGGTTTATACTTTGTCGCCGCTTTGCTTGCTATCGCTTGGGAACTTGCTTTCAGCACAATGAACACCAGTTCGAAAGCCTTCAGGCGGTGATTTTTAATTGCTGCGAAAAATAGATACGCCATGTATTCCCCATCTCCTTCTCAGACGAAAAACCTAAGACGGTTGGACATTGACGGCAAAAACAAAGACACTAACAGCGATCTTCTTACACGCCCGGGCCACCACAGTTCTTGCATTTAACCGCAAAATCTTAACATAATGTTCATTATCGGAACCAGGGGTTGTGCTTAAACACGCCCTTCGCTCCAACTAAGATTCAAAGACTTCAGGTTTGGACATTGCTCGGCTATCTGCTTAAGAAGCCCACGATCTGTTATTCTGCGCACTCCCTAAGACCCAATTCTCCAGATTCTTCAGCTTGGTTATGTGCTTAAGCCCCCGGTCTGTTATGGTGCACCCGTAAAGATTCAATGAGGTCAGGTTCGTCAGCTTGGCTATGAACTCAAGCCCCTCGTCTGTTATTTTATTACACCAGAAGAGATCCAAGGACCTCAAGTTCTTCAGCTTGGTTATGTGCTTAAGCCCCTCGTCTGTTATTTTATTACACGCACCGAGATTCAAGACGTTTAGGTTTGGGCAATACTTGGCCATGTGCTTAAGCACCAGATCTGTTATTTCATCGCATCCTTCAAGAGTCAATTCTTCCAGTTTCTTCAAGTTGGCTATGTGCTTAAATCCCTCGTCTGTTATTTTATCGCACGCACCAAGACTCAAGATTTTCAGGCTTGGGCAATTTTCAGCTATGCGCTCAAGCCCATTATTTGTTATGTCACACCCGCTAAGATTCAATGCTATTAGTTTCTTCAGATTTTCGGCTATGTGATAAACCCCATAATCTGTTATTTTAACGCATATGCTAAGATTCAAAGTCTTCAGTTTTTTGCAATTTTCGGCTATGTGCTTAAGCCCAAGATCTGTTATTTTATCGCACTCTTCAAAAATCAACTCTTCCAATTCCATCAGCCTAGCTAAGTGCTCAAGCCCATCATCTGTTATCCTCTTACACCGGGCAAGATTCAAGGACCTCAGGTTTGGACAATGCTTAGCTATGTGCCCAAGCCCAAGATTTGTTATTTTAGTACACCCATCAAAATTCAAGACCGAAGTACAACCGCCTAATAATTTAAGCACAGTTTTTAACTCTTTATTTGTAAGATTTTTTTGGTTTTTAATCTTAACGTGAATTCTTCCTGGTCCAAACTTTGGAAGCCCCGAGGCATTCCCAGAAGAAAGGACGTGGAAACAAGGACATAGTAACGATAGTAAGGATTCAAGGAGGCCCGCAGTGATCTTCGAAGCATCAAAAACCAGTTCTATGGGGTGACGGCCCGACTCAACGAGGTATTCGTTTATAGAATCGTTCCAAGTCTGACAAACTCTTCGATGCTTTAATGTCTCATTACCCTCTAGATAGCTCATGATTTCTTTCAAACAGTCGTCTGGCAAATTGTTTATTTTGGTTTTTCCCGTGGCATCCATCCCCCATGCCTGTCCCAACGACAAAACACACAGTAACGACAGTAAGTAAAATAGTTTTTTGTTCATGATAAACCTCCCAAACTAAATTTCGTAAACCAATGTTTTTCTAAAACAACCTACCTATAGCTTAATACAATCGACTTAATACAATTAGTCACCAATTTTAGCAAAAAAACGGGCGTGGTTCTACTAATTGATAAAAAGCGCCATTTCAACGCATTTTTTGCAATAAATCCTGGCGCTTCTGCCACAAGCCGCAGACGCAGATTGCCAGAGCGTCGGTGACGTCGTTTTTCGCTATTTTTGCCATTTTGTTCAAACCAGGAAACAATCTTAAAACCATAGCTGCCACCTGGTCCTTGGTCGCCCCCCCAAACCCAACTACCGACATCTTTATCTCGCGGGGAGAAAACTCTAAAAGACCAAGGTTATTTTGGTTGGCAAGAAGGTACAAAACGCCACGAAGATACCCTAGTTTTAGAAAAGTCTGAGGGTTTTTGCCAAGAAATGACGTCTCAAGAGAAACCTGCGTTACCCCGTACAATTTTATTTTTTCAGAGAAACAATTGTAGAATTCTCCAACACGTTCTGATAGATGGTTTTTGGGGCTCATTTTCAGATAACCATAATCAAGTAAAAACGCTTTTCCCGTTTCGTCCTGTTTCAAAATGGCATAACCGGTCACAGAGAATCCTGGATCGACCCCCAATATGACAAAGGGGGCTTTTTTCTCAGCTGCCATACTTCTCTCCTTTACTCAAACACCACGCGCCTAGTCAACCTCTCCAATGTCCTCAAACCGCGCAACCTCACCAATAAACCTGGCATATAATGAACCAATCGGCCCGTTTCGCTGCTTACCAATAATTATCTCGGTTAAGTCAGGATGCTCAGTATCAGGATTGTAAATTACATCACGATAGACAAAGAAAATTACATCGCCGTCCTGCTCGATGGCTCCAGACTCGCGCAAATCAGACAACATTGGTCGTTTGTCCATGCGACTCTCAAGCGATCGAGAGAGCTGCGACAACGCCAAAACTGGAATATTGAGCTCTTTCGCTAAAGCTTTCAGAGATCGAGAGATCATCGAGATCTCTTGCGTTCGATTCTCAAACCGCCCTCCACCGTTAAGCAACTGCAAGTAATCGATTACTAATAACTTTATGTCGTGCTTTGCTTTCAGGCGACGGGCCTTGGCACGCAACTCCATAATTGTCATCGATGCAGAGTCATCGATATAGACCTGTGCCTCAGCAAGACGGGCTGCCGTGTTCGTCAACTCCATCCACTCATCTGAGGTGATCATGGCGTTACGAATTTTTTGATGCGGGATGTGAGATTCGGATGAAAGCATACGAAGAACAAGCTGCTCGGCAGACATTTCCAATGAAAAAACACCAACAGAAAAGCCGGCGTGCCAGGCGTTAAGAGCCATATTCAGAGCAAGCGCAGTTTTACCCATGGATGGTCGAGCGGCCAAAATCAACAAGTCGCCCCGCTGCATACCAGATGTCATCTGGTCAAACTTGGCAAACCCGCTCGGTACTCCTGTTACCCCCTCCCGCAACGTCTTCACGTCTGCAAGTTGCTTAAAGGTCTGCTTCAAAAGCGTGTTGAGAGGAACAAACGACTGTGTCGATATTTTACTTGAAACCTGAAAAATTTTTTTCTCAGCAAAATCAAGGAGCTCACTGATATCATCAGCGCCATGCTCATAACAATTTGAGATTATTTGGGCAGATGAGTAGATCAAACTTCGTAGTATCGACTTTTCTTTGATGATTTTTGCATGCTGCTCAACCAAGCCAATAGAAGGGATATCTTCTTGAAGGCCCATCAAATACATCAGTCCACCAATATTTGCCAGCTCTTTTTTTGCATCAAGATGGTCCTGCAGCACGACAAGGTCTATTTTTTTTCCAACTTGAGAAAGATCGACAAGCGCCTGATAAATCACCTGATGAGGTCGGCTATAAAAATCTTGTGCCAATAAAAAATCGCTCACATGAGCGATGTTTTGTTCATTAAGCAGTATGGCAGACAGAACCGCTTTTTCGGCGTTAACATTTGCGGGAAGGCTTTTGCCCAAAATACCTTCTTTTCCAACAGTAATGTCCTGTTTCTGTGTCATCGATTACCTGGGTGCCCTGTTATTTTTCTTGGAGAGAAGCAACTTTTAATAGTAATTCCGGTTTTAATTTTGAAGAGAGCTTGATGACAACTTTATGCTCACCAACTGATCGAATTGCTTTCTTGAATTCCACCTGTTTTCGATTAATCGAAACATCTTTTTTCTTAAGAAGCTCAACTATCTCATCGGCACCAACCGCCCCATAAAGCTTCCCGTCGTCATGAACTCGTTCTTTGACAACCAAATGCAGATTCTTAATCCGCTCAGCAAGCATGGCAGCCTTGCTGTTAATCGCCTGAGAATCTAGTTTTGCGCTAACCTCTCGCTTATTAAAAAACTCTTTTTCATTAACCCCTATTTTTTTAGCCAATTTTCGCGGAATTAAAAAATTCGATGCATAGCCATCAGACACTTTGATTATTGTCCCAGCCATGCCAACCTTTTCAACATCCTGTAGCATGTAAACTTTCACGGTATTCCCCTTATTCTTAAGCATAATTGAATCTAGAATTGAGCCCGATCAGTCTACCAAACTTTTGCACGTCAAACAAGATGAAGACACCACCAGACAATTTCCATGATACCCTATCACAAGTACTCTAAAAACCAATCCAACACAAAAACAACTCAAAAAACCATGAAAAAAAACAGATTTACTAGGACTTTTGCTTTTTCTCTCTTTTCTTGTCAGAATACTTACTATTAGAATTTTCCCTGCTTTAAACGAAGAGGTTATTATGAACAAAAACAGGATCTTTAATGTGTTATTGCTGCTTTGTGTTTTGTCACTGAGACAAGTATGCGGGATGGGGAGCATAAAAGAGCTTCCTGACAATTGTTGGGAGGAGATTTTTGACCGTTGTAACCAAAAGACTCTTTCTAAGATTTCCCTCTGTTGCAAGCAGTATAATAAGTTATTCAAAACATATCTCTCTAAGTCAAACTGGCGAGCATTGGAATTAGTCATAGATGCTTCAAAGATCAATGACAATGGGCAATCTTTTCTTTTTGCCTGCCTCCCTTTTAATCTTACTTCTGACTGCTTAAAGAGTTTTCCAAAATTTGGTCGCGGAAGAGTTTGTATAAGGTTTAAAAATAAAAAAGAACTTACTGATAAAAAACTGGCGATTGTACTTAACAAGTTAGGCGAAAGCGTTTTCTCTCTCGATCTTACTTGTTGCGCGAATATAACGGTTAAAGGGCTTCGACAAATAGTAGCCGATTCTAAGCAGATGAGTAATATAACGAGTTTGAATCTTACCTGTTTTGAGAATTTGACAAATAAAGACATCATAGCGATAACTAACCATGAACACATGAGTAAGTTAACGAACTTAAACCTTCAATTTTGTAATAAAATAAAAAAAGATGCGCTTATTACGAGTCTTGCTAGAAGACACCCTAATTTGAAAATAAAATAATTAGATGACGTGCCCAACATACATAACCCCCCTATCATAAAAACAAGCGTTTAATTTAGACAAAAAAACCATTGTTTTTCTGAAGTAGCCGCAAAACCAGCTGTCATTAACAAATGCGATTAATGGGGGTTTTGAAACAAAACCGTTTAGATTACCGGCCAAAAAAAGCTCCGAACATATAAGAGGCTGTATCGAACACGCCGGACTCATGACAAAAAGCCGCCCCTCTGTCCCCTTACTTACAGAAAGCTTCCCATCAAGAAAAAGTAAACGGGCCCACCCATATCGTTTCCAGAAATGAGGTAGCTGCTCTGTAAAGGGCACCCCTTGGCTTTTGTCATAAAAATTGATTATCAGACGTCGGCCTAACCAGTATACGGTTTGATAGAACCTGTCGCGCTGCTCACCCCCCAATCTCACTGAACCAAGCATGATACTGCAGTTCTCTGGCAATAGCTGCCCCCAGAACCCAATCAAATCTTTATTTTTATTGAGCGCAAACGGAAACGTCGTCTCCGGCCCAACCACAACCACCCGGTCATACTCCGACGCCCACTCCCCTAGCCTCAATTTTTCAAGCTGCCGATAGATGTGTGACGTACATGCAAATATATCTTCTTTGATGGGCGCAGGACATGGGGAAAGGTAGGCAAACGCATACGTCTTGCCCGCACAATCACGAAGAACGGCTCTTTTCTGTTTAGGCATATGATAAAAGGTAGAAACACTTTTATAACGCATCAATGGAATAAATGGATTAACAAACGGGTAACCCGTACCTAAAAACCAAAACATATATGAATTGAGAAGAAAGAAATAAATAAGCGAAGCAAAAAACCAAGAAATAAAACGTGAAGCAAAAAACCAAATCGAACTCGTTAGTGAAGCATACAACACAATACATACATACAAAGTAAGAGAAAACCAGACAGATGCGCTCGATTTTCTAACCAGCAAGTCGAACAACCAAAGAAAATGTAGCCCATAGGCAACAAGACCCCACACGAAGCCATAAAGAAAAAATTTGCTTACACGATCACGAATAAAAAAAAGGGATATGGGAAAAAAAATAATCGACCAGGCGAAATAGTCTGAAAATAAAAATGGGATGCTAAACAAAAGTGCCGATAGTATAGTTTTTAATATATTTTTTTTTGTTTCGCCGAACAAGATGACACCGTATCAAACAAACTGGTTTATTGTCTCGGCGCAACACCGACTCTATCAACAGCGCGCGCCCCTCTTTAAAAGCCCAATCAGTATCGCGCAGGACGTATCGTTTGACAACATCAAGAAGCACCCGCTCAGTTGCATAAAAATCTTTGTACCATCGTTCTCTCGCAAGCACAATATCATACTGCATGGACACACGCCGCCACCAACCAAGCGTTAGCAAGCCCAAAATAGTGGTGGTCGCAAGCGTCAACATAAGTATCGACGCACCCTGCTTTTTATTGTTCATTATCATACCGTCTCCCTGCAAGCAGGGCTTAGGAAAACCCTAGGCGAAAAATTTGGATGCCTCTTTATTGTTCACCGTTTCTCAAACGAACAAACCAACGCTCTTTATCAAAAACAACCCAAACTCCAGAGACAATATCACCATTATCGCCCTTTCGCTTAACGTCACATGTCATGCGGGCAAGCCCGCGAAAAACAAGATTCGAAACCTTTTTCACCCATGATCGACGCACAAAATCATATACCCCTTCAACCCGAAATAATTTTTTATCTCTCAGACAATAACTAATATCTTTTGCGACAACCATTCCATCAGGAGTAATAATTTTTTTGCGAAAAATAAATTTTTCAAAGTCCCAAAACTTACGATTGCTGGTCGCATGCATTATGTCGCGACGCATACAATCAGAAGAAAGATGTTTTTGTAATTGTACGTCAAGCATATCACCTGAAAACAATATATATCGATCGAGCTGAAGCACAATGCGACCGAGAACAAGACTCAAAATAAGCATCAGCGAAAGATACACAACAATCTCAAGAACCGTAAACGCTTTTCGTCTCACAATCATAGATAACTCGCTCAAGCACCTTCATTCTTTCGAGGCACGATTTTGTCAAAAGCCAAGCATCTCGCTGAAATCGAACCAGTATCAAACAAGAGAATGTCAAAATTACTAATGCAACTGAAATCTCTATAAGCAGAAAGGCTTTTTGATGAAAAAAATTGCCCATTTGACACCACTTTTTTCAACATGGTACACTGCAGCTGGCTAGTAAGTTTTATCTAACCAAACGAAACGAGAGTACCATGAAACGATTTTTTGAACGATTTCTTTTCATCTCATTAGTCATCTTAATTGGCCTGACAACCCTCATAAGGCCAGCCCTAACCCAAGAACCGCCAGTAGACTTCGACAAATTCTTAGAAGAGCTTTTCGGCCCGCCCCCAACAAAAAAAAGTGAACCTGTGCCTACAAAAAAAACGCCTCTGCCCTCAAAAAAGAAAGAGCTCGTAGAAAAAAAACAACTAACCGCAAAACAAGCAGAAAACGAACATAGAACGGTCCTCAAGCTGAACGAGGCAAGCAGGCTCTTAGGGGAGCTTATCCCAATCACAAAGAACGATCTCTTTTCTCCCGAGATTCAAGCCAAAATTCACAAAGAAATTTATAAGAAAGTAAAAGATGTTCAAACAAAGCCTACCGGTATCATCGAAGACAAACTCTTAGAAGACGAGTTTCTTGAAAAAGCGATCGATAAAAAAGTCCCCTACCAAGAACAAGGTGTATATGGGCTAGAAGCGCTTATCAAAGAGATTCTAAGCGAAGATATCTACATCGCAGCGCTTGCAACAAAAAACAAGCTTCTGAAAAAAATCACCAATTTCACCACAAAACTTTCTGTCCTCAACAAAAACAGCAACCAATTTTTAAAAGATATCGCACAAGTAAAACCAACAGAGCAAGAACAGCTCACGCAATTATTACTCCCTCTCAACCAAAGGAAGGAGCCAATTTCACTGGTAAGAATTGAAAAGAAAAAAGTTTTTGATAAAGAGATTAAGCGACAATTTAAGGGACAAAAAGGAATTCAAAATCAACTCAAAACGTTACACGAACAAAAAAATAGTCTCGAAAAACAACTTCTCGATCTATTTACCAAACAAATCCAAGACTTTACCAAACAACTCGAAACAATCATAAACGACCCCGAGGTAAAAAAGAAAATCGAAAAAGTAATCAAAACGGCGGAAGAACTCGCTCGTACTGCAAATCGAGAATCACGATCTCAATACTCAAGAAGCTACGGCGGAGGCCGAGAACCAGGGGACTATCAGCCACGTAGGCAATGGGATGGCAACGGGGATAGGGATAACTGGCGACCATCGTATGGCCAAGCCCCACAATATGGTGAACAATACGAAAAAAAAGATCTGCCTGAAGAAACAGCAACAACTGAAGAAGCAAAAAAAGACGATACTAGTTGGCCACCAAAAAAAGACACGGAAGAAAAAAAAGAGAAAAAATCTGATCTCATCATGCTTATGAACAAGGCGGTCGAACTGGTAAAAGATATCTGTTCTCAGATAAAAGGAACAACAACCATAGATGACGATATACTTCGAACAATACTAGAAAACAACCATTATAAGATAAAAGAACTCAATGATATTGTTACCCAAGTTGAAACCAGAAAAAATAGTCCCCAGGCAAAGAATGACCAAAAAAAAGACGAGTGGAAGCCGGCCAAAAGAGCTTATGAACAAACGTTTCAACAGTATATCGAGCCACTCGTACTACTTGGCAAGTATGGTAACGTAACAATCACCGAAAAGCCAAACGGCCGCTATGCTATAGACGTAAAAAAGCAAACACAGAACATAATCAGAGCGATCTATAAACAAATAGCATTCCCAAAAGAATTAGAAGATAGGATCAAAGAAAAAATAACCGAAACGATTCAAAAAAATCTTGTTGCGAACATGGCCGGCCTGAAAACATTCAACCCAAACACCCATCTAATCTCGTTAGGCATAGATAAGACTCTTGAGCCAATCAGAATGCATCTATTCAAAACAGCCCAGATGCTCGTCGCAGCAAAAAACAACCCTATCTCAATCGATGTTGCAACATCCAATCTTAACATCACAAATGCGCATCTTGATCTAATCAAACAGTTAGAGAATTTCGCGAACGGCAAATTTAGTAGTTTTTTACAAAAGCAGATCTTTGAAGTGCAAAAGCATACCACCGAAACAGAAAATCACTTTAATGAGCTCTCAAGAGAAATCGAAAACATTATTGAAAAACAAAAGATTACCGGGACCTCAAAGCAAGCAATCCTCAAGACGTTCGCCTATCAAGGAACAACTCCAACAAGAGGAGCCCCTCAGCTTCGTGAGCTTTTCAATAAAACAGTATCAATCGGCGGAAAGAACTACCAATACCAAGAGATCGCCCAGTATCACCTCTCAGCTTCAGCGCTAAACGAGCTCGACCAGTGTATCCAACTCATAAACGAAATTAAAAACGAAACTCGTGGTAAATGGAATCTAAGGCAACCGGCTACCCCAGCAATCAAAATACTCGACGCAATCTTGGCAAGAGAGTTTGATGTCCAAGCAGATAGAGTGAGGTCGATACAAAGCGCACAAACCGCGAACGTTCTTACCATCCCGCTACAAACCTACGTCGCCAACAATCCTGGAATAACCGATGCCGAGCGCTTATTCTCACAATACTATGAGGTAGAACTCAGGCGACAATACACGCTATTTGTTCACTGCGAACTGAAAATCAACAACAAAACAAAGATAAAATCTTTTATATACAGACCAACCGGAGCTCGAAGGGTAACGTATGATTAAAAAGGCATCGATTCTCTTTCTAACCGCTATAGCGGGAACACTCTCCGCTCAAAATAATATTGAAACAATCGATCGGCTTTTGCTATTTGCACAAAACGACCTGTCAAGTCTTGAAAACCAGTGGCTCTCTGTTGAAAACAACCTGCTTACGCAACTTGAACAAGCAACAAACGCTCTTCTCAAGCAACAGCTACTTGAAAAGCACCAGGCCCAGCAAGAAGCGATCGAGTATAAAATCGAAGAGGTCGAGAAACTTATCGAACAACTTAAACAAAAAAAAGAATTCCTGCTTAACCCACCACTAGAACCAGTTGTTTCAGAGCCAGTTATAGAAACAGAACCCGACAAAAATATTGAAGAAATAGAAGAAGAAGCGTTAGAGCAACCAACGCTTCCAAGCGACAGAAGAGAGGTCAATAAAAACAAACCAATAAGTATGTCCAGATCATCATCCTGCCCGGCAGAAAGTAACCCTTGTACGACAAGAACTGAAAGTCCAGCCTTACAAAACACGCTGCTCAACCAAGAACAAGATCCTCGGTTTCGGTGCAATCGAGATGAACAACTACCCTTACCAATAATCTTTATTAATCTAAAACCAACAACTAACACAAGAAAGCAGCGATTTAGTCCGCGAGTGCTTTGCTCACCAGAAACGCCTCAGGAACAAGAGAAGCATTGTCCCCCCGGGGTTTTCAGGCGGCCCTAGGCCCCTAACACCACAACGCATCGCCGACATAATTCGTCCGGATGATCGGTCGTATCCCATTGCCAGCACCGAGGACACTTGACTCCATCTGCATGTTCAACTCGAACGTGCAACCATGGAAGATTTGTCGCTTCAAGATTGTCAGGCGAATCTGCAAACTCGAATTGTGAAACGATAATAAAATCTTTAAAAAATCTGTTATCTAAAGATAAGAAATCTTTGGCTTGCTCATGACTTTCATCAACATATACTGTCACCCTTGCTTCTAAAGAGTGCTTGATCAGACCCTTCTCTCGTTGAATCTCAATCGCTTTAAGCAGATCCGGACGAACGGTTTCAAGCAGGCTCCAATAACCAGTCATACGAGCCGCAAACGTTACAACCTCAGAAAGATTGGAAACAACCCCATCTCTCAGCATGGGATGTGGCCAAACAGGTGTCTTTTGCTTTTGCAACAAACCCCATATGTCTAACCCTTCGGGAAACGACTGCAGGTGGATCGACTCGTGCTTGTCTTGCTGATAAAAGTCAGAAACCTCTTCTGAAAGAAACGATAAAATTGGTGCCATTAGATGGGTTAGAGAATCAAGAATATGATAGATAGCTGTTTGAGCTGAGCGCCGCATCTTGCCATCAGGCTTTTCGATGTACAATCGATCTTTGCAGATATCCAAATAAAACGAGCTCAAATCGTTTGTACAATATTTATTCAAAAGATGAAACACCTGAGTGAACCAGTACTTGTCGTACGCGTCAGTAACAGATGTTGTTATTTCTTGCAGCTTAGAAAGCGCATACTGATCAAGTGGAAGCATGTCAGCAACAGGAACCATATCTTTTGTAACATCGAAATCGTATAAATTTGAGATCATGAAGCGACAAGTATTGCGAATTTTTCGATACACCTCTGCAACATTTTTTAAAATTTTCTCAGATATGATAATGTCATCCTGAAAATCAGATGCCGCAACCCATAACCTTAAAATATCGGCACTGTATCGTGTAACGACATCTTGAGGCGACACAACGTTGCCCTTTGATTTCGACATCTTTTGCCCACGCTCATCAACGACAAACGCATGAGTCACAAACGATTTTGTACAGGTTTCATCATACATGATCATGGAGCTGAGCAGCGACGACTGGAACCAGCCCCGATGCTGATCAGATCCTTCAAGATAAAGGTCCGCTGGAAGTTTTAGGTCTGGATAAATCTCTCCAACCGCCGTATGGCTTACGCCGGACTCAAACCAGACGTCAACGATATCCATCTCTTTTTCAAAGTCACTTAGATCGTGGGTGCCACAACTTGTGCAAGAAAAATTATCTGGAAGTATGCCTGCCTGAATGAGCTCTTGAAGCGTGACACGATCCCAATACTCAATGCCCTCTTTAGCAACATGCTCGGCAACTTTTCTAATAAAATCTGGATCTAGAAAAGCATGATCGCACTTTTTACATATAAGCGCCGTAATCGGAACACCCCACTGCCGTTGTCTCGAAAGACACCACTCTGTCCGACTGGCCATCGACGACGTAAGTCTCGTCTTGCCCCAGTCTGGAATAAATATTAATTGCTCTGATTTTTTTATCGCCCGCTCAACCAGATTGTCGTGTTGTAGATCACAAAACCACTGATCGGTCGCTCGAAAGATCAATGGGCTTTGACACCGCCAACAATGCGGATATGAATGTTTAATCGATTCTTTATGGAAAAGTCGTCCAACCTCTGCCATCTTTTTAATTGACCAAATCTGACCGTCAAAAACCAGCATCCCCTCAAGCTCTTTTGGCTCGATATCTTCTGTGTATTTCCCATCAGGAGAAAGTGGTGAGAAAATTTCTAAATTATTCTTTATGCCAAGAAAATAGTCCTCTGGACCACAGCCTGGAGCTGAGTGGACGCAAGCAGTTCCGTCTTCAAGCATCACCATGTCATCAAGAATTATGGGGGCCTGTAGGGATTCGATATAGGGGTGGTTGACTTGAACGCCAGCAAGCAGGGCGGGCGAAAACCTAGCCAAAATTTTCTTTTCAATACCAGCTTTGCTGCAAACCTCGTCAGCACGTTTTTCGCCAACGACAATCGCCTGATTATTTTCTTTGCCCTGTAGCACGACATATGGGGCTGTTGGGTGAAGTACAACGGCCCGATTGAGCGGAATGGTCCACGGGGTTGTCGTCCAAACAAGCAGGTTTATTGATAGGTCTGGATTTTGTTGAAAAAGTTTTGGAAATTTTTGCTTCACACGCTCGTGTTCCAACGGAAACAGAATATAACACGATGGATCTTTTTTATCCTGATATTCAATTTCTGCGGTCGCAAGCACCGTCTGGCACGACGCGCACCATGGCACCGTCTTTCCCTTGCGCTCGATGTACCCTTTTTCGACAAACATCGCAAAGCTCTTCAAAATCGACGCTTCGTACGCAGGAGACATCGTAATGTACGGGCGATCCCAGTCGGTTACAACACCAAGTCGCTTAATCTCATCTTTTTGAATGTCGATCCAACGTTGCGCATATTCACGACACTTTTTTTTGAACAGAACTCGATCTGAGCCAGCCTCGCCCAACTCTTTAAGTACTTTAAGTTCGATCGGCAACCCATGACAATCCCAGCCAGGAAAAGAGACAATCTTATAGCCTGACATACGCTTAAATTTACAGGTGATATCCTTAAGCGTTCTATTAAGGGCATGCCCCATGTGCATGTGACCATTGGCAAATGGCGGCCCGTCATGAAGGGTGAACGTTTTGTCACCACTATTTTTGTCGACTGCTTTGTCATAAAGCTTTTCTGCTTGCCAACACTCAAGAATCTCAGCCTCTTTTGCTTTTGCATTCGAACGAATAGAAAATTCTGTTTTAGGTAGATTTAGAGTCTCTTTGAAGCTTTTTTTTTCACTCATAATAAATCCTTAAAAGAGAGAATACGCTTGGAGCAGCCTATACATTACGACACCAAAAAAGGTCGTATACACGGGCAACTTAACGATCTGAACACCCCATAGTTTGTATGCAATATTGACAAACGCGAGAATAATCAATGGTGGATAAATCACAACAAGCACCGGCAAAATAATTTTTACAATACCCGCAAAACCAATATTGGAAACCGCAAACGTAATCGCCATACTTACCAGAAGAGCCGATCTATAACCCATTCGACTTCGCAAGACCTCCGTCCTAAAAAATTCTGAAAACACAACCGATAACGCGATCGCTGTCGTCAGGCAGGCTAGGGAAACCGCAAGGCAAGCTATTATTCCGGCGTATGAACCAAGGGTGTAATAGGCTATCGAACTAATTAACGCGTCAGGCTCAATGCCGCCCAACCGCTCGCCATAGAACGATGAGACGCAACTGAATCCAGCATAAATTATTCCCAACAAAGAGATGCCAATCGTTCCAGCTTTTAGCGTCTTCCAAATAACCTGATGCTGAGAAGCATCACCGTTCTTTTTCTTTACACGCTGCTTAAGCCCTGCTATCACGACCGCAGAAAAGAAAAACGCAGCAAAGATATCCATCGTATTATAACCCTCGACCAGCCCCTCAAGAAAAAATACACGACGTCTACCGAAAATTATCTCCGGCGTAAGACCACTCCAAAACCCCTTGATAATAATCACGGCAAGCGATACAAGAAGAATAGGACTCAAAACCCGGCCCAAAACGCCAACAACCTTGCTTTTTTTCATCGCAAGCAGGTAGATAACGAAACAGGAAATAAAACTGAAATAAAAAAGCGTCACCCCTGGCAAAAAGCTTTTTACTGTGGTAAACGACAACGCAATGCATCGAGGAATAGCTGCAAATGGCCCGATAAGTGCCATCAAAAAAAAGATTATAAAAGTCCCAGGGATTTTCCCCAAGCGACAGAAAAATTTTTTGTAGTCTCCGTCGAACAAAACCATAGAAACAAGCCCAATAAATGGCACCAGAACAGCGGACAGCAAAAAGCCAATGACCGCATAGATGTTCTTGTCACCAGCATAGCGCCCAATAACAAGAGGGAACACCACATTACCCGCACCAAAAAACATAGAAAATATTGCTAAGCCGGTAGCAACCGTATCCGATCGCCATAATGATCTCACTAATCTCATGGAAAACCCTTTTCTTTCATCTGTATTATATGATATAAGAGCATCAGTCTATCATATCAAGGCGTTTTTGATAACGACCACCCGCAAACAACGCATCCAGCCACGCTTGCACCGTCGCGACCGCCCGATCACCGTCTAGAAAGTCTGCTGGCAGCGCAAGAACATTTGCACCGTCATGCTCACGAGCAACCGTTGCCACCTCAGGAGACCAACAAAGCGCCGCGTATATTTTTGGAAAACGGTTTGCGGCAATAGAAACCCCTATTCCAGAGCCACAAATAAGAATCCCCCGATCAGACTCTCCCTCAAGAATTTTTTTGCAAACAGATTTGGTGACAACCGGATAGTCTGCCCGATCATCACCATTTGTTGTACCAACATCAACCCACTCGATCTGAGAAAACGCTTCTTTCAACTGCTCTTTAAGTGCATAACCACGATGATCAGAGCCAATAATAATCTTCATCTTTGACTCGCTTTCGGCCCTTTTGTTTCGATGAAACATTTTTGATTTCTTTGACTAAAACAGGGTGCCCCCCTTGCCAGCCAATTTCACATTGACGAGCAACCGAGCTGAGAACCATCATAAATGGTTTTTTTGTTTGAATTGATTCTTGCAAATCTTTTATTGGAAATTCTACGAGATATGGTTTTTTGAACTTTGGCCTTCGATATTTATGACCAAAAAGCGTAAGCAGCTCTGGGGCTAGCTCTTCGATCCCAATCTTCTTGATACTGCTTGGCATAATCTTTTTGCCATAAGCATCAAGATAAATAGTCCAGGCAGCGTTTTTGTCATCCAACTCTGGGTGGAATGGATCGCGCACGTCAGCAAGTATGTAGAACGAAATGGTTTCACGATTTTTATCCAGCTCTCCCCCCACCATCGACTCTTTGTCAGCAGCGCTTTTGCCCCGGCGAGCGCAATACTGGTCGACATATGACCTACGCGTGTGATCGGACATCCAAAGGACGTCAAACATCGCGCTGGTCTCCCACTCATCATACACACGCACTGACCGCAAATTTTCTTTGACAACATCCAGGTCTCGCCCATCTCCATGCTCTTTACCTTGAGAACTTTCTGATGGAACCAACTTGTACGCCTTGGTGCACGAAGAAAGCAACAGAACACCACAAAGTATGCCAAAAAGAGATAGCTTGCTCATAAAACTTTTTTTATTTTCCATACATTCTCCCAACTCTTACGCTATACTCAAATTATATTTTAACAGCACTGACATAGTAGCGAATTTTTGAGGTTACTGACAATAAATCTACGAAAACATGGAGAAAATTTATCATGGCTCCACTCGCTTCATTCATCGCCTGGCGCTACCTGCGATCAAGGCACAAAGACAAAAACATATCGTTCATGATCCGAATCTGTTTTCTCAGCATTTTCATCGGAACATTTGCCCTCATGCTCACGCTTATCATCACAAACGGATTCGAGAAAGTTATTCATGAAAAAATGCAGGGTATAACCTCTCAGGCAATTATTCACGCGCCGGGCCAACGGGTTGACCCTGACAGCATCAAAAGCGTTTTAAAAAAAGAGTTTGGGGCGCTCATTAAGGCGATGAGCAGCAGCAGTATCAAACAAGTTATTATTGAGCATGAAAAGCAACAATCTGTACTTTTTATCAAGGGCGTCGAACCTAAAACAGAGGGGCTCGTCTCGAGCATCGAAAAAAAAGTCGTGCTACCGGTGTACGACAAAGCCCCGTTAGAAAAGATTCTTACAGAAAACAGGATTCTGATTGGATACAAGACGGCACGAAGATATAACCTATCAATTGGAAGCGAGGTAAAACTCCTTATCCCGGAACCTGGTGGCAAAAAACGAATCTTCCTGTCAAAACAAAAAGCTATTGTTGGAGGAATTTTTAAGGTCGGACTCGAAGAATATGACAGCAACTTTGCATACTGTTCTCTCGACTTTCTACGCGCAACATTTGGAGAAGAAAAGGGAGTCGATCAGATCTCACTCACGTTTCAACCTGAAAACAAAAATAATCTTCTTACTCGCATGCTAACCTTCGCACCTGACCGGGAAACAGAAATTATTGCAAAACTACGCCAACGCCTACCTGGCCTGACCATTAACTCCTGGAAAGATTTATATCCTGCACTTGTATCTTCACTGAAGCTCGAAAAATACGTCATGTTCTTTATTCTCGCGCTCATCACCCTGGTCGCCTGCATGAATATGATCTCACTGCTCTTCATGCAAATCCAAAACAAACGGCGTGATATTGCTATCTTTAAAGCTATGGGCATGGCACATAAACATATCAACCGAATTTTTTTATCGATCGGTTTATCGATTACGCTTTTTGCATCGATAGCCGGGCTTGGGCTTGCCGCTATTGTCGGTTATATACTGGAAAAATATCCGTTTATTCAGCTTCCAGATGTCTATTTTGTCTCCTATCTGCCCGCCCGCATGGACCTAGAAATTTTTGTCATCGTGTTCGCTTGCACCATGCTCCTTGGTTTTTTTGCAACGTGGGTTCCGGCCAAGCGAACAAAGAGGATTCATGTTGTTGATGTTCTAAGACAAGAGTGAGTTTTTTCATGAAACAGATAAAACGAGTATTTTTACGAGCAGACTTGAATGTTCCTATTAAAGATAAGAAGGTCATGCAGGATTATCGATTACGTTCGATACTGCCAACGATCAATGCTATTCAAACAGATGGAAATAAAGTTATTCTGGCAACCCATATTGGTCGACCTGATGCGTCAAGCAGAAAAAACTTTTTCGACGAAAATCTTTCAACAAAAATTCTTGTCCCCTGGTTTGAACAACACGGGTACTCAATCGATTATGAAATAGATCTTCTCAAGGCAATCGAAAAAAGCAACCGTAATCCCGAAAAAATTTTATTACTCGAAAATTTGCGATTCTTTAATGGAGAGCAACAAACAAATGTCGAATTTGCGAAGCTACTTGCGCAACTTGCAGATAGCTATGTCAACGACGCGTTTGGGCTGCTTCACAGGAGCGACACATCGATCACCCTCCTTCCACAAGAATTTGATCCTGACCATAGATCATTTGGCTTGTTAGTAAAAAAAGAGTTGCAAACGCTCACAGCCCTCAAAGAAAATCCCCAGCAGCCATTTCTTATTATTCTTGGGGGAAACAAAGGCGAAACAAAATTAAGAGCACTTGATACGCTTCTTGGCAAGCCAAAACAAACCCGCCCAGAAACAATCCTGATTGGCGGCGCGATCGCGCAAGATTTCCCTGAAAACCTTTTAAAAAAAGCAAAACAAAATAGCGTTACCGTAGTACTCCCAGTAGACACCCAAAAAGATAACAACAAAAATATCGTAGACATTGGACCAAAGACAATCGAGCTATTCAAAAAAGAGATCGCCCGGGCAAAAACGATTTTTGCCAACGGCACCATGGGGATTTGTGAAACAAAAGAGCACGAAACAGGAAGCAGAGAAATATTGCAAGCAGTCGCCGACTCAAATGCCACCACAATTATTGGCGGTGGCGACGCCGTCGCTGCAACGTTTCAATTTGGACTTGAAAGCAAAATGAGCTTTCTTTCCACTGGTGGCGGGGCAACGCTGGCATTTCTGGCAAACGCCAATCACTAGGCAAATCCATGCAAATAATACGATATCTTAAACGAATCAAAGAACTTGGCCCCCTAGGGGCCTGGCAACGAATAGCACATAGAGCAAATAAAAAACTGTTTACACTTCGATGGAAACGTAAAGCAATCGCTCGTCAAGCCAATCATGCCTGGGAAAAAATCACGCAAAAACACAGGCTCAACCAAGATTTTCGTTTGTTTTTTGATGCGTGCAAAAAAAATAATTTTTGCGTTCGTAAAAACCTATCTCAACCCAACAAGCATGCTATCTTCAACAAAAGGCCCTGGCCCCAAAAAAATAATCTTTTTTATCAGGATATTCGACCAAGCAGCGCTACGAAGCTAGAGCTTAATCAGTACGCCCCAGATATAAAAGAACCATGGGAACAATCACGATTTCAGCACGAGTTTGATCACAAAGATATAAGTCTATGGATTGATAAGAATAAGTTCCTGATCGGCGTCAACTGGGTCTGCCCAATGGAAGCCGCAATTCGGGCAATTAATTGGATCGCTTGGTTCGAAAAAAATAAAAATTCACGTGGAATCGAAGAACAGTTCTGGAAAAAATTTATTTGCTCGCTCTATGACCATGCGTATTATCTCAAACACAACTGGGAAACCTCTGACCGTCCAAACAACCATTATATTGCTGACTTAGTCGGCTATTTTTATTTGTGCTGTTTTTTTGAGCAGGTCAAATATTTTGCTAGAGCAAAAAAAATTATTTTTAAAAAAATTTTAGAACAATTTGCACACCAGGTGCAGGATGACGGAACAAGCTATGAAGGTTCGTCTTCATATCATAAACTTGTTACAGAGTTATTCGCGCTTTTTGCGCAAGCATGTAAAACAACCCAAACAGATCTGCCAGAAGCTTTTTATGAAAAACTTGATCGTATGGCAAGGTTTATCGAACTCTGCACAATTAATGAGCAAGAGTTCGTGCAAATCGGCGACAATGATAGTGGGGTGATTATTAGCGGGGGCACCCGGGGTGAACAGAATGCAGGCAAACGGGATAGCGGGTTAAGCCATTATCCAAACTTTGGGCTAACCATAATAAAAAAACAATCTTGGCACATAACCTTTCGACATCCAACCTATCAATCAAACCAGCCAACAGGACATTTTCATCGAGACGAGCTCTCTATAACACTCGCATACAAAAGCATTCCGGTTCTTGTCGATCCTGGAAGCTACGTCTACACCTCGAACCAGACGTGGCGCAACCTCATGAGATCGTACCAATCGCATAACACGTTCTACCATGAAACAGAACAAGTGATCAATCCAAAGATCTCTCGCGATCTTTTTCAGCTGCCAAAACAGATACAGCAAGACACCACAAAAATTGTTACAAAACCAGAGTGTGTCTGTGTGCAAAATTCGTTTCAGAATAGAATAAGAGAAATTAGGCTAGAAAAAAACCGTTTCTGCGTTAACGACAAATACGAGACATCCAAGAAATTCGTATGGTCCCTCCTATTCCACCCAGCAATTACGGTCACCAAGATAAAGCCACACAAGTGGGTGTTATCCCTTAAACAAAAAAAGCTGCTCGTATTCACAAGCAGCCTCAACTTCTCAGAGACAAATGGTTTTTATTCGCCACAATACGGCGTTATGCAACCGACCGTAAAGCTTATCGCGCAACAAGCAATCAAAGACTTAGCAGCGCAACAGCGTTTTTCAATAATTCCCGTTTCCACGAACTAAAATCCATACTGGACTCAAATAGCAAAATGCCATGATTGCCATGCTTCATGTCCCACGCGACCGAATCGGGATTCTCCAAGCCCAAAGAACTTCCTAGCGATTTGACTTCAGAAGCATTATGCAAGTCAATATCTTTACGCTTGAAGCTAGGCAATACCAACCTTCTCATCTCGTTGTGAAAAGTCGCAAGTTTCATATCTTTTGCAAAATTGTTAGGGGCTGACCACAAATCATGATTGTGCAGTTGACACTCCTTGTGACAAAAACCTGCTGCACCGACAAGATGGTCAAAATCAGGGTTATCAATAAGATAAACCGCTCGTGTTAGGCCGAAACAGTAATGATGGCCAAGCTCATGAAGAATGAGTTGAGGCAAACCATGTAAGTCATGGTTCTGTAAGATTTTATGTGGTAAATGGGAAAGGCACTCGACAAGCCGTAACTGCTCACCGCCGCTCGTTTTTTTGTTTTCTTCTAAGTTCATCATCCCACACTCCTTTCTCATCTACCCTACAAAATTTTTCCTCGCAAAACAATAAACGGGAAAAACAGACTCTACTCACACACCTGCCGAACAAGATTTCCCAAACCTATCGCGTGGGAGGCCTTCACCAGAACCCTAACAGGATGCTCTACAAGCATCTTTTCTAACATTGTTGTCGCCTGCTTCCAGTCATTAACATATACTATGTCAAGCAACTTTGGCGCGGTCTGCGCAATGTGCCTAGCCCGATCACCAACCAAGATAACCTGACTGATACTGGTCGTCTGAGATAACACCTGTCCAACCTGCTGATGCAAAAAAACTTCACGCTCCCCGAGCTCAAGCATATCACCAAGGACCGCAATTTTCTTCTCCGCCGGCAACTCGTGAAACGCAAGCAATGCTGCGCGCATACTCTCTGGGTTGGCGTTATAGCAATCATTAATCAACCAACCACGGTTTTTTCGAAGTTTTCGGCTCTCAAATCGTCCTTCACAGCCAGCATACTCCTGCAAACCATCAACAATTTTTTGTAAATCGATACCCAGAAGAGACGCTACGCTGCTCGCCGCCAACGCATTATGCACCTGCCCCCTGTGATTGGTCTGAAGGCGCACAAGCACTTCTTCGCTCGATATATGCAAAGAAAAACAAACGCCAAAAGATTCTTCTTCGCTATATGTACGAATAGAACTAGCACGAACGTTGTTGTCCTTCTTCTTGAGACCAAAGCTGATTACTGGATGAGCATACGATACGTCACTGAGTAATTTTTGGTCACCGCAAATTATACCGGTATCGGTCGAACCAAAAAACGTAAATATCTTGCGCTTTTCGCAGGCAATCTCTTCCAACCCCCCTAGGCCAGCCATATGAGAATGAGCAACCGTTGTTATAATCCCAATTGTCGGCCGCAAAATCGAAGCTTTCTTTTCCATCTCATCACGCAAACTAATTCCCAGCTCAAACACTGCAACCTGACAACCAAGTCTCATATTGACAATGTTCAGGCATAACCCAATCAGTGAGTTTTGGTTTTTATAAGAAACGTGATGAGAGAGATCTGTCTGGCGTAAGATTGAATGAACCATCTCTTTGGTTGTCGTCTTACCAATCGATCCGGTAATGCCAACAATTGGACAATCGAACCTACCACGCCACTCCCGAGCAGTCTCGACTAACGCACGCACCGTATCTGGCACGCAAATAATAGAAACGTTATTTTGATCAAAACAAAGTTTGGGAAGACGATCTTTGGCAGACACGTTTATGACAAGAGCGCAGGCACCCTTCTTAATCGCATCATCTAAAAAATCATGGCCGTCAACCCGATCACCTTTGATCGCAAAAAAAATCTGGCCCCGCTCGATTGTACGCGTATCAATTGAAACCGTACTTGTTTGTAATAACTTCTGTATCATGATTGGTTTCCATTCTACTGTTTCGTCAGCGTCAGAAGCAGGACTCGCCCTGCGGCTAATCCTCTCGCAAAACTTTTCTCGTCTTGCCACCCTGGCTGGGCGCAACAAGACCGTCAAGTTCTAGCTGTTCGATAATTCTTGCTGAACGATTAAACCCTATGCGATACTTTCGCTGCAACATTGATATCGATACTTCGTCGACGGTCTGAAGAAAGCTTTTTATCCCGTCATACAAAGAATCTTCAAAATCGTTTGCGCTAACACTGCTTGCTCGCCGCAACACTTCGTTTATCTCAAGATATGAAACGGCTTGCTGCTTGCGCAGGTACCCAGTCAAGCGTGAAATTTCAGCACTTGAAACATACGCACCATGCACTCGCTTCGGAGCTGACGCACCGGAGTTCAAGAATAACATGTCGCCTCTGCCAAGAAGTTTCTCGGCACCTGATCCATCAAGAATCGTTCGTGAATCAATTTTCGAAGAAACACGAAAGGCAATTCGTGCGGGAAAGTTTACCTTGATGATTCCAGTCAACACATCAACTGACGGCCGCTGTGTTGCAACAATCATGTGAATCCCAGCCGCTCGCGCCATTTGAGCCGTGCGAGCAATCTGCGTCTCAACATCTTTTCCGGCAACCATCATCAAATCAGCTAGCTCGTCAATCATAATCATAATAAATGACATCTTTTCAGGAACAAGCTTGTTGTAATCAAAAATGCTACGCGCACCAACTTTCGCCATGCAATCATAACGGTCCTCCATCTCTTGCACGACCCACTTAAGTACCGGGATTGCCTTATGAGGGCTGGTCACAATCGGAAATAATAGATGTGGGATATCTGCGTATGGCGCAAACTCTAAACGCTTGGGGTCAATTAAAATTAGTTTGAGCTCGTTTGGGGTTAAACGACACAGCAAAGAAACAAGCATGGCGTTTAACCCAACCGATTTACCAGAACCGGTCGAACCAGCAACCAAAACATGTGGCATCTTTGCAAGATCCTGAATTTCTGGATTGCCGGTAATATCAACCCCTAAGGCCAACGGCAACGCCACCTCTTTTGACAGCTGCGATTCGCTTGTCAACACATCTGAAAGAAAGACATCCTGCCGAACCTGATTCGAAATCTCAAACCCAACAACACTTCTCCCAGGAATCGGCGCAATAATTCGAATGCTTAAAGCGGTAAGTGCCATCGCAAGATCGTCTTCAAGCGCAATAATCTTACTAATTTTGCTGTCAATTTCAGGTTTATATTCAAATAATGTTACGACAGGCCCCGGGCGAATCGCCGTAACACAACCCTTTACGCCGAAGTGCTGTAGCTTTTCTTCGAGCTTCGTTCCTCGATCCCGACACTTTTTTTCAAACTCCGACCGTTCGAGATTAACCACGCGCATCTCCTGAAATTGAGAAAAGTCAGGAAGACTGTAGGAAACCTCAGGTTCACGTATAGGCTCAACTGGCGCCAGAGGTTCAACGGGCCCGTGTAAACGTTGTTCTTTCTCGCGAGCCTGCGCAGTATTCTGTAAAAACAAAAATTCGTCGCGAGCGACATAGACAGGGGCCTTTTTTCGCCGAAGTTTTTTGAGCAACATTTTCCAAGAAAAGAAAAGAAATAAACCCCCTGTCGTTGCTAGTCGTGCACCAGCACCACCAACAGTCTTTAAAAAAGTAATTATTGAAATCTGGGCGAGTAATAGAAAACATACCCATGCCATCGAATAAAGCACAAGAAAACTACCAACACGCCCAAAAACCTCTAGGAAAATTGTTTCCTGAAAACGACCAACTAGACCGCCTGGTTCGCGAGTAATAAAATCAAGTCGATGCATTCGAAACAACGTTGCGCTGATGAGCAACAAAACGGGAAGCGTCACTAAACGCATAAACGTTTCTCGAAAAAATAAAAAATACGCGAGTGTGCCAAGGCACAACAAAAGTATAAAGCTAGCGCTTCCAAACAGAAAAAAAGAGAGGGCCGCAATATGCGCCCCAACGACCCCACACCAATTAGCAACATCTTTGGTGCCACTAGAAAAGTAAAACCACGAACTGTCCGTTGGACTATAAGAAAAAACCGAGGCGGCAAGAAAAACAAGAAAACTGACAACGAGAACACCTATAATTTCCAGCCTGTATCCCAACAAACCCCAAACTATAGGGCTCTCTAAACTATTTTTTCCATATTTTTGTTTTGCCATAGCAAACTCCTTCTGTCCCATTTTTCCCGTAAACCCGATTATTTCAACAGTACTGATTGTAACAGAAACAGAACGCCCAGCGCCAATAGATAGAACCCAAATCTCCAGAACTTTTTTTGGTGGGCAAATTGACGCACCAACGCAAGCGCACCATAAGCGCAAATCGTTGCAACTGCTCCAACAAGAAATCCCTGCCAAGAAAACAGAACTGACTTGAGAAGCAGAACTTCGTGGCTTTTTTTGAAAAGAATAGTCACGCCTGCGCGAAGAAACGCAGCGGCTATCAGAGGAACATAAATCAGAAACGAAATTTGAAAGGCCCGTCGTGGCGATAGCTTAAACCAACGACTGGCAACATAGGTTGCTCCAAAGCGGGATATGCCAGGCAACAACGCAAGGCCCTGGACACAACCAAGCAGCATTGCTTGTCGCATATTCCATGACTCGTATTGATTTCGCTCGGGCAACCAATGAAGAGAAAGCAAGCCAATGCCTGTCACCAAAAGTCCAAGCCATAAAACAATATCACTTGAAAGCAGCCGGCTGTCAGCCAATAATATCTTAATCAATATATAGAATATCGCAGTGATACAGTCGACAACAAAAACCATCTGAACGATTTTCACAAAAAGCGAAATGAGCTTCTTGTAGCTAGCTCGAGCAACCTGAAACCGAAATAGTTTTCTGAACAAAAAACCCCAATCATTCCGGAACAAAAACATAATAATCAGGAGCGTTGGACCATGCGAAATGTGATCCAGAAGATCGAACGTTTTTTTAGAAAACGATAGCGACAAAAACTTTTTTATAATAAAGATATGCCCCGAGCTGCTTACCGGCAACGATTCAAAAACTATCTGAAAAAATAGCAGTATCAAAACTGTTTGCATAACTACTCACAAAAAGTTTTAGTTTTTCAAACCAAACATATAGTGTAAACGTTCCTCAGCATCGCATTTCTGGGTAAAAACATCAAAAAATACTTGATCTCGACGATAACACCCGCTAATATAACAGCGTTGCGCGCTTCTTCTAACAGAAGTGTTTCTATTATTTTCGAGACGACACAAAGAAAGGAGGAGGGGATAGAACACTAAAAATTACATAATTCGTAGTTATTCATATAAGTAGGCATGCCCAATTCGGGCAAAAACCATGGAGAATGCATCGATGAACAAAAGTCTAAAAGGACTGCTTGTTACTCTTGTCGCAGTCGGCTCAGCAGTCGCAGATAATCAAACCCATCTCAATCCGGCACGCATCTGTCGCGAAGGTGTTGCCGCATACACCACATTCCACAACATGAAAACCAAAAAGACTAATGACCTTTTCGGCGGCAACCTTGAAGCAACAGGATTCTATGGCCGTTCGGTCAACGGATCACATCTCGCAAGAAGCTTCGGCGCCGACGGCACAGAAACTCTTCAAGTTGTTGCAGACGGTGCCAACGCAATAAACCTCGGCCTCTTTCGTACCAGAAAACAGGTTTCTAGTGATCTCCTCCTTCATTACGCCTCGCAAAGCGAAAACCCTCTTGCCGGAACCCTTCGCTTTGATCCTAAGCAAACCATGTATGGCATCAGGCTTGACTACTTCCACAGATTTGATGAATGGCTCGACGGGCTATTCTTCGCAATGACCATACCTTTCGTTCATGTCAAAAACTCCCTCGGTGTAAAAGTCGAAGGATCGGTAAGCGGTGCAGCTGCAACAGAAGAGATCAAGCTCCTCGACCTTTTCACGGGAAAAGCAATCGTCAGAGCCGCTGCTGCAGATTCACAATCTGCACTCAAATATGCAAAAATGTGCCCTGACAGCAAAACCGGTCTTGGCGATATCACCGCACAAGTTGGTTGGAGATTCATGGAAGGCCGTAAGTATCATGCTGGCATCAACGCAGAGCTAATCCTTCCAACAGGCAACAAACCTAATGCTACATACCTCTGGGGCGCACGAACAGCTGAATGCAAATGGGGTGTTGGCGTAGGCGCAGACGGAAGCTCCCTTCTCTGGGAAAACGAAGATCAAGATCTTCACATTATTGCAGCACTACAATACCGATATCTTTTTGATGGAACAGAAAAGAGAACAATCGGTCTTTCAGAGCTTAAGTATCATGATGGATCGAAAGTCAATCTCATTAAAGATCCTCTCTTGAGCCAATACTACCTCGTTGGTACAGCTGGCAAAGCCGGACTTCAACCATTGGCAAACATCTCAACGTTTGATGTCACCGTAAAACCGGGCAGCCAACTTGACGGCACAATCGCCTTTGCCTATAACAACGCTGGGTTCACCCTCGACATCGGATACAACATGTTCTGGAAAGAAGCCGAAAGAGTTCGCTGCAAGAGTGGCGGAACCTGCTCAAGATCATGCGAAACCAGTGCCGATCCATGTGATACAGAGTGTGGCACAAAAATCACATGTGTCCCTGGTGACTGGAAAAATGAAACATATGGCGTTGCAAAAGTTATGTTCGATTCAACGGCGATTTTCAACGCTGCTGGCGGCACAGACACCCTTGCATTAGATACAACAGGTTTCATCGACGCATCTGAGTTTAACTATGCGGGCGCAGAAACACCATCTCAGGTGATCAACTCTGCGTTTATCGCCACCGGATACTCCAAAGAATATTGGGGCTATCCTATCATGGTTGGCACCGGCATTTCCTATCACTTCCCATCAAGCAACCGAGACACCCTCGAAGGGTACTCACTCTGGGCAAAAGCCGGCGTTTCGTTCTAATAACGAAACCAAAGAAAATCAAAGGGCCTGGTTCGAATGAACCGGGCCCTTTTTCTTGAACAAAAAAAACTTGTAATATCTAACACGCCACGTTAGCATGATAAAGTTAGTAGTAAGTCTTTTTTCACTTTTTATGAGGGAGCTCGGCATGAGGCATGGAAGAAAAGTATCTATATCATTACTTGTCGCTTGTGCAGTCGTCGGAAGCACATTCGCGAGCGAGGCTAACAACAAAACACATCTCAATCCAGCACGAATCTGCCGTGAAGGCGTTGCCGCATACACAACGTTTCACAAAATGAAATCTGACAAAATCGAGAAAGGATTTCGTGGCAGCATCGAAGCGACAGGATTTTACGGCCGCTCGGTCAACGGCTCACACCTCGGCAGAAGTTTTGGCGCCGATGGCACTAGAACAATCCAAGTTGTTGGCGACAGCTCAAACTCGCAAAATCTGGGAACACTCCGCACCAAAAAACAGGTTCTCAACGATCTCTTGCTACATAACTATTACGTTTCTGCCTACTCCGCAAGCACCCTAGCCGGAACACTCTGTTTCGATCCAAAACAAACGATGTACGGCGTTCGCCTCGACTACCTCCAACGATTCGACAAATGGCTCGATGGGCTTTTCGCAGCGCTCGTTATCCCATTCATTCATGTCAAAAACTCTCTTAATCTAAAGATTCTCAACTCGGTTCCTGGGGTAGACTCAGACGAGGGGGTCAAATTGATTGATCTGCTTGTTGGAAAAGCGGTTGTCAGAAGCTCTGTAGATGAAGTAGCCGTAAACGCCCAAGCCGCGCTCAAATACGCAAAAATGTGCCCTGATAGCAAGACTGGACTTGGCGACATCACCGCACAAGTTGGCTGGAGATTCATGGAAGGCCGCAAGTATCATGCCGGCATCAACGCCGAGCTGATATTTCCGACAGGAGACAAAGCCAACGCAAGATACCTCTGGGGCGCACGAACCGGTGAGGCCAAATGGGGTGTTGGCGTAGGAGTCGATGGAAGCGGCTTGCTATGGGAAGAAAAAGACCAGAATCTCCAGATCCTTGCAGCCATTCAGTATCGATATCTCTTTGACGGAACAGAAAAGAGAACAATCGGTCTTTCAGAGCTCAAGTACCATGACGGATCAAAAATCAATCTCGTTAAAGATCCTCTCTTGAGCCAATACTACCTCGTTGGTACAGCTAGCAAAGCCGGACTTCGACCGTTGGCAAACATCTCGACATTTGATGTCACCGTAAAACCGGGCAGCCAACTTGACGGCACAATCGCCCTTGCCTATAACAACGCTGGGTTCACCCTCGACCTTGGCTACAACATGTTCTGGAAAGAGGCCGAAAGAGTTCGCTGCAAGAGTGGCGGAACCTGCACAAGGTCATGCGAAACCAGTGCCGATCCATGCGATACAGAATGTGGCACAAAGGAAACATGTATTCCTGGCGACTGGAAAAATGACACCTACGGTATTGCGGACTGGCAGTACAGCTCAGCTGCGATCTTTGCTGCGGACGGCACCGACACACTTGCAGACAGTACTGACGGTTTCATAAGCGCATACCAATTCAACTATCGAGCTGCCGAGACACCATCCCAGCTGATTCACACGGTATTTACAGGTATCGGCTACATCAAAAAATTCTGGGGCTACCCTATCATGACCGGCGCCGGCGTCGCTTATCATATACCATCAAGTAATCGAGACTCCCTCGAAGGGTACTCATTCTGGGCAAAAGCTGGCTTCACTTTCTAGCCCAAACACCCAAACAGCTTCTATAATAGCCTGGTTCGATCTGAACCAGGCTATTATTTTTTACCCCGCCCAACAAAAACCAGTCTTTATTAACAAAAAAGCTCACTTTTGGCAAAAAACTGTCTCGCGGTAAGATTTCACAAGAAACAACTATTGACTAGGCGAAAATTACATATAAACTGGTTTGTAAGAATTGACAACTATACATTGAGGAATTAGTAAGAATAGTTTAGTTGTATGTTTGACGTCATCGGTTGGCGTCGCTGTTTAACAAAACCTAAAATAGAGAGGTTATCATGGAAAATACGAAGAGAAATGTCTTTGTTTCAGCTGTAATTGCAGCAGTTTTTGCGGTCGCAATCGTACCTACTTCAGTTCAAGGAAGAGGCGTTCAAGAAATAGAAAAAAGCACCCAAGCAAAAATAGATCAGCTCTCAAAAAAGCTGACCCAAATGCAAAACCAAGCCAAAACTGGTAAAGGTGAAACTGCAGTCAACACAAAAGAAATAACAACGCTTGAAAATAAAATCATAAAACTGCAAGAATTTGTCAAAACACTTGCTCCTAACAAAAAAAACGTAGCTCTTAAGAAAAACGTAGATCCTAAGAATAAGAGCATGAAAACAGCTCCTTTAAATACTGCTTGTACACAAGTCGAGTTTAATGACGAGGACGTTATCTAATTGCATCAAGAAAAAACTAAAACAACATATTTAAGGGTGGATCATTTCGATCCACCCTTTTCTCTCTTTATACCCCTTTCCAATAAAAGAAAAGACCCGATCCTGGGACCATCCAACTGTACCATGTACGGTACGTTCGCAACCCCGTTCACCCCTAAGGCTTAGCATCACCTATAGTAAATCCATCAGCCCGAGCTACAAGCAACTCTTTAGCCGGCAATAAAACCAACACAAAAACTTAATCGAAACTACCAAAAAACAACCGTCGAACCCTGCGACGCCTCGTCACTCTGATGAGATCCCTATACCTAGAGACAAAAAGCCTCTTATTGAAATTATTTTTTACAAATCGTTGATTTCTAGACAAGCATAGCCCTATAATTAAAATTGACAAATAGAAACAACGCAGAAAAAATAAGACGGGCCAACGAGGTGCGGGCGGGCCGCGCGACAGGTGGTTCATCTGAAAAAGAGGAGTAACTCATGAGATACGCAAAATTAGCGCTGTTATTCGCTATTGCCATGACCCCTTGGCTAGCACAGGCAAGAACCATGCAGGAGATATACGGACCAGGCTTTACCGGAAAAATAACACGAGAACAGACTAGAACAAAGACAGCTGAAAAAGAAGCCAAAATAATTAGCATATCTAACACAAAAGGCGATACGTCGAAAGTAGAGTTTGTAAGAAAAGAACCTTTTATGGCCAATCTGACTGAATCACGAGGCTTGTTCCAAACAAGAAAAAACATAAAAGACGATGCATTTAAAAACAATTATACCAATTCTTACATCAACAGTCGCAAGAATATTACTGATAAGAACTTCGTCAAAATAATGGCTGAGGTTTATTTTTGCCTCCTATATAAGGGCATCCAAGACTCCTGGATTGAATCAACCAAAAACACAACGTACGAATTTATTGATAAAGCAGAATCAGTCAAACCAAAAGGCTCTGAGGACGCTGACCGCGCAATGAAAATGGTTTTAACTCGTGTTGCAAACAACGAAAGAACTCCTGATGGACAAAAAGGCAAACCCCTTCACAAGTCAGGGTTATCATCAAGTAGAACAAAGCGGTTAATAGGGCTTTATGTGAAATACGGTATCTCTTACATCAGATAGACAAACTTCTTATGTAAAAAAAGAGAAAAGGCGCTGACTTCACAGCGCCTTTTCTCTTTTTTTAAACGCTCCCTACACCTCCCCCCAAACTTTTTTTAAAAAAATCTTGCTATCAATGAACCAGTCATTTATCATAGATGCATACATGAGCAATAGCATCATTGGTTCGTAAAAAAGTAAGTAGCCACCGCAACCATTGTTTGGTTGCACCCTTTACATCAATGCTTCGCACCATGATTCCCGTGCCCAGAATGCAAATCCGCTTTTCTGTGCACAAATCAGCTGAGCTCGCACAAAAAGGTTGTAGTAGTTGGTAGGAGAACAAAATTTTTTGTTCTCAGTTTTTTTAAAAAGGAGGAGTGTTATTCATGAGACGATTCGTTCATGGACTTCTCGCAGCGCTGATCTTGATCGGCTCAGTGTCTGCAAAAACCTATACAAACAAGACGTTCTTGATGCCTCGTAGTCACAACATGAATCTTGCGATGGAATATACAACATGGCACAAGCAAATGGCTCTGATTGATGATGATAAGTTTGGCGGAACCGTACAGGCAACAGCCTTCTACGAAGATTCAAACAACAAGAAAGAACTCGGACAATACTTCGGTGTTTGCAACTATGACAATGGCAGCAGCACCGATGATTTCATTTCGGTTGTCCCCCAATGGGATCCAATTCCACATCCAAAGCATATCGCCGCACCATTTGTACTTCACACACCAAACTTCGCAACGATAGCTTCTGGACTAACCTTATCAGACAAGCTTACCTGGAGACCATCCAGAGAGTCATACGGCGTGCGCCTTGACTATCATCAAAAACTGGACAAAGTCTTAAAAGGCTTGTTCTTCAAAGTAAGCGCTCCAATTGTACACGCCAAAACAAGCATGGGCTATACCTCATCATGCTGCAACACAAGTTGTGCTACAACATGCGAAACCAGCTGCAGCACAGGCTGTGATACAACATCAAGAGCATACTGCAACAAGCAAGCTCTTGAAGTCAGTGGTGCATTGACAGGCGCAGAAAAGAGCTTGGCTGACTATCTTTCAGGCTGTGTCACCAACGACGACGCCACAGCAAAACAAGCTGCTCTTTGCAGAATGAAGATCCACAACGGCAACAGCGAAACAGGCATTGCTGATATCGACCTTATGCTTGGCTATAACTTCTGCTACAAGCCAACCAAGCACGTCGGCGTCAACATCGGACTAACAATTCCAACAGGCAACACGCCTAACAGCGAGCACGTCTGGGAAGCAGTTGTTGGTAACGGTGGACACTGGGCGCTTGGTGCCGGCTTAGATGCTGCATTCCAAATCTGGAAAGATAAAGATAAATCATTAGACATCTTGATGGCATTCAACTATCGATATCTCTTCAGCAGCACAGAGCTACGCACGGTTGGCTTCAACTGGCCTGCAGGACTCGTCAATGGTGGATACAACGTAAACTGGGCCGGAAGACCTGCCATGTACGGTCACTACTGGTTGGGCGCCAAACTAGGCAGCACAACCACAACACCTATGGCTAACTTCCTAACACAAAACGTCAAAGTAACACCAGGCAGTCACTTCGATGGCATCGTGCAGTTTGCATTCAACTATGACAACTGGACGTTTGACCTAGGATACAATCTGTTCGCCAAAGAAAAGGAAGACGTCGACCTCAAGTGCAATTCTTGCGAAGATGCTTGCTCTACAGCCTGTGATACAGGATGTAGCGACGCTTGTTGCCCTGTCATAACATGGGAAGACAACACCTATGCCGTTGCAAAGAACACCTGGGATACCAGTGGAGCCTTTGCAGCAGCAAACGCCTACCTTGCAACAGCAGACTGGATCAACAGAACAGATCTTTGCACAGATCCATGCACAAACCCATCAGTTGTCACCCACAAGATCTATGGTGGCTTCGGCTATGCATTCAAGGATTGGGATTATCCTCTCATACTCGGCTTAGGCGGTTCATATGAATTCGCTACCGACAATGATTGCCTTGAAGCCTGGTCTCTATGGGCTAAAGTTGGCTTAACATTCTAATCGACACTTAAATTTACAGCCAAAAAAAGAGGCGGCGCGTAATGCGCCGCCTCTTTTTTATAGCTTCCGACAAAACAAATATGTTATTCTTAGTGCAAGCTTACCAAACAAAAGGAGTGTAAGATGAAAAAAAGTTTCATAAGAATAGCTGTTCTTTTCGCCATACTGATCACCAGTACAAATCATACAAAACTTTTTCCAATCATTTATACCAACAAAACTTACATGGCCATCCCAACCCCTCACTACTATCTTCCCATGAAGTACACATCGTGGCACCGAATATTAAAACAGGGAAGCAAAAGCGAAAAGCCATGGGAAAACACACTGCTTGCAACTCCTTTCTATCACAACTCAAATAACGAAGGCAAGCTTGGGAAGTATTTTGGAACAAACTTTAAAAGTAAACTCAAAGTTAGTCTCCCCTCAGAAACAACCGATTTGCAAAGCGACAATATCATGCACCGATATGATGACTTTCCGTCGCTCGATGGAACACTCTGTATTAAACCAAGCCATACGACTTATGGGATTTATCTCTCTTATAACCAAGAACTTAGCAATATTCACAAAGGACTCTTTCTTCGAGTCAATATCCCGTTTGAACATGTTGAAAACGATCTACATGCAACCGCAACTCAAACCAAACATCTCGGCAAGGGTATTCTCGACTTCTTCAGCGGCGCCTACTCTAATGTCGACCCAAACAATTTACAAGACGCGCTGACCCATGCAAAAATATGCGGCTCTCAGGGAAAAAGCGGCATCGCAGATATCGAACTGTTACTTGGATACAAACTCGCCGAGAAAAAAGAACATGAGATTAGCGGCAGCGTAAAATTAATTATTCCAACAGGAGGCCGTCCTCAGGGTGAATATTTATTCGAGTCGGTCGTTGGCAACGGCAAGCACTGGGGAATCGGCACCAATCTCAACGCATCGATGAACATTGTAAAAAATGAAACAAGCAGCCTTGAGTGTCTAATCTTTCTCGAGTACACCTACCTATTTAAAAGTGACGAAAAAAGAACGCTGGGATTTCGAAATGGAACCGGACTTTTTGAAGGACATGAAAACACACCTATCAACATTCCATGGTTTTATTATATTCTTGGCGGAGAAATTGGAAAAATGGGCACCTTCCCCCTCGCCAACATCCTTACTCAAGAAGTTTCGGTAACCCCTGGCGGTAAATCACAAGGCCATGCCTCGTTTGCCTACCATCGAAACAATACCACAATCGACTTTGGATACTCGTTTTATGCACAGGAGGGAGAAAGGGTTGCGCTGAAATCTTGCTGGAACAGCAGCCGATATGCTCCAGCAAATCCAAGCTACCAAACCACTGCAGCATTTGATGTCTCCAACACAGCCCACAGTGCTGGACAATCGATCAAAGAGTTCGAGCTTGATACGTCAGTCCCGGAAACGCCCGCTTTCTTGAAGCACGCTTTTCATGGTGCGATCAGCTACACACACTCAGAGTGGGAAAATCCATTCATGTTGGGATGTGGCTTCTCCGTCGACTGGACACATGACAATGCAAACCCAGTCGGCTACACGCTCTGGCTTAAAGCTGGAGCTACCTTTTAAGTAAAATAACAGAGTTAGCGCCACCAAATCCGAATGAATTTGAAAGAGCACACGTTACTTTTTTTTCACGTGCTTGCCCAGGAACATAGTTTAAATCACATAGGTCGTCTTGGTTCTCAAGATTAATCGTCGGAGGAAGCACGCCATGCTTTAACGCCAAGGCCGAAAAAGCAACTTCAACCCCGCCGGCAGCACCAAGCATATGTCCTGTCATTGACTTCGTACTACTCACCAACAAATTTTCACAATCGCCAAATACCTTCCTAAGAATTTTTGTTTCAGCGGGATCATTCATCGGCGTTGCCGTTCCATGTGCATTCACATACCCAACATCCTGCTTATTCACACCACCCTGCTCAAGTGCATGCTCAATAGCATGCACCGCCCCATACCCCTCAGGGTGGATCGCCGTAATGTGATAAGCATCTGAGTGAGCTCCATAACCGGCCAATTCAGCATATATGGTCGCACCACGCTTACGAGCAAGATCGGCGCGCTCTAAAACAAGAAAGCCAGCACCCTCAGCCATAACAAATCCTGAACGATCTTTGTCAAATGGACGACTTGCTCGAGTTGGATCACCTTTCCATGTCGACAGCGCCCGCATATTTCCAAAACCAACAAACGCGAGCGGCGTCAAACAACTTTCCGTGCCCCCTGCAAGCATGTAATCTGCATGCCCATCCTGAATCGCACGAAACGCCTGTCCTATCGCATCATTACCAGAAGAACAGGCGTTAACGACCGCCATCGTCGGCCCCTTAAGCCCAAATTTTATGCTCAACCAAGCGGGCGCCTCATTCGAAATCGCACGAGGCAAGGTAAATGGCGATATCGATCGATACCCACTTTGATCAAGAGCTTTTGCCGCATCGGTTATCACGCCAAGCCCGCCAATCCCAACGCCAACATATGAACCAAACCGCTCACGACAAATGGGCTCAACTTGCGTCAAGCCAGAATCGTGCATAGCCTCTCGAGCAGCAATGAGTGATAAGTGAATAAATCGATCAGTTCTACGTTGTTCTGATGGAGATAAGATAGCGTCAAGTTGCTCTTTAATATCACCAACCTGACCTGCGACTGATGCCGCATGCCCAAAGTCGATGTCTGAATAAAACGCGGCGATACCAGAGCGGCCTGCAACAACTGAATCCCAACTTTGCCGAGCCGTTTTCCCTACGGGCGTAACAAGACCTATCCCCGTAATAACAACAGATTTTTTTGAATGCATAACTTACTTTGTGCGAGCGCCGTGTAAGTAATCAGCTGCTTCCTGAACCGTTTTGATTTTTTCGGCGTCCTCATCTTTTACTTCAACACCGAAAACCTCTTCAAATCTCATGATCATTTCAACAATATCAAGCGAGTCTGCCCCAAGATCTTTAAGCGTCGACTCCGCTTTGACGTTTTCTTCAGGAACGCTCAACTTCTCAACAATAACCATCTTGACTTTTTGCATCGTATCTTCTTGCGCAAATGCCATCTTCTTCTCCTATAAAAAGCAATTCTAAAAGAAACCAAAGCATTAGAATAGCGTAGATGCTATTTTTTTCCAGGATTTATACAACCATGCCACCGTCAACGTGAAGTACCTGGCCTGTAAGATAATCAGCATTACCTGATGTAAGAAAAGAAACGACTTTGGCAACATCTTGAGGGGTACCAAATCGATTAAGTGGAATATGGGTTAACGCTTCCTGCTTAACTTTATCGGAAAGCTTTTCTGTCATAGACGTCTGAATAAATCCAGGAGCTATAGCGTTAACTAACACGTTACGCGCTGCGTACTCTTTCGCGAGCGTTTTCGTTACCGCAATCAACCCTGCTTTGCTTGCCGCATAATTAATCTGCCCAGGATTACCAACCACACCAACGACGGAACTGATATTGATGATATAACTTTTTTTCTGTTTCATCATACGCTTAAGCGCTTGCTGCGCGCAAAAAAATGCGCCTTTAAGATTTACATCAAGCACCGCATCCCAGTCAGCCTCGCGCAAGCGAACCGCAAGCATGTCTCGTGCAATACCAGCATTGTTAACAAGTATGTCGATAGGCCCGTTAATTTTTTCGAATCCTTCGCGAATTGACTCAAGTGAAGAAATATCCACCTGAATAAAAGAAGCCCCCAAATTATCTTCTGGGGGCGAACAATCGAATATAAAAACGGTGTCACCACGAGACACAAGCTCTTCAACAATCGCTCGTCCAATCCCTCGTGCCCCACCGGTCACTACTGCGTTCATCAAAACTCCTACGTAATATTGTATCGTTATAAACTAGCCTGCTGAACCGCGGGTCTTGACTCATGATCGCACTCATGGTCATAAGTAGGTTCTGGCACCGGCCGCCCTAACAACTGTAACAATTTGTTAATATCTTCCTGTTCATTAATCGAGATTACAACTTTTTCTGGCCACTCACGCTTGATCATCTTTCCAAACTTGGTCCCTGGTCCAACCTCAACAATAACATCCATCTTGCGAAAGTACCCCATCGCTTTCCACCAATAGATATGCGAACTGGTCTGCTTCACGAGAGAATCTTTAATGCTTTTCGGACTCCAAACTAATTTACCAGCAATATTGTTCGCCAACGGAATCTCAAGCGGCCGAAAGTCTGCTTTCAAGAGATAAACAGAATACTGCTTTTCTGCTTGAGCAAGCATACGAGAATGAAATGCACCGGCAACATTAAGCATGATCGCCTTCCCACCAAGTGCCTCGACGTCACGCTTTACCCCTCGCAGTTCAGGCAGCGTACCAGACACAACAACCTGAGACGGGGAGTTATAGTTTGCAACCTCAGCAACATAGTCTAATGTCTCCGGTCGGTCGTACTGCTCACAAATTAATTGTAATTTATTCTCAGGAAACTTGAGCGTCGCAAGCATACCGCCCTCTTGAGACTTAACCGCCGAATCCATAAACTCAGAACGTTTTTTCAGAAGATAGATCGCATCTTGAAATGAGATACCACCAGCAACATGAATCGCTGAATACTCTCCTAAACTATGTCCTGCAACAAGATCTGGAACAATCCCATACTTTTCTTTCAATAAAGCGGCAATCGAAGCGCTAACCAAAAAAATCGCGGTCTGGGTATTTGCAACTTCCCGCAGCTCTCTCTCTGACGAAGCAAAGCAGAGCCGAACAAAGTTTGTGTCCAAACAGCTTGACGCTAGCTCAAAATGTTCTTGAATTATTCTTTCTTGATCATATAGATTTTTGCCCATGCCAAGGAACTGTGATCCTTGACCTGGAAATATCATACCTATTCTCATAATGTTCCAACCTCCCATGTAACACAAAGAGAAAATCTCTATTTATTTTATTCTAAAGCCCCCCGACCAATTGCTTCACGCGCTTTTTACTCTCCTCGCAACCGAGGACCTCCATGAGCTCAAACACACCTGGGCTATGCGTAGAGCCGGTCAAAGCCAGCCGTAAGGGCTGTGCTAAGGCAACCAACTTCACCCCAGACAATTCACAAATATGACGCGCTAACGCAATAAGATTTTCATGAGTATGTTCCTCCATTTCATCCATCCCTTTCACGAACTCGAACAACAACGTCTTCGTCTGAGGGGAGACCCATTTTTTTATAAGACCAACATCAAGATGCTCCGGCGCATGCGCAAACGAAATCATGTTGTCAACCAACTCACACATCGTCGTCGCTCGCTCCTTATACAACTCAAAGAGTTGCCCCAACATATCCTCTTTCCAGACCGCTGTCAACTTTTTCAATTTGTCATTTATTGCCTCAGCCGCTGCCTTTGCAAACTCATTAAACTTCAAATTGCGTATATAGATACCATTCAGCCATAATAATTTCTTTGTGTCAAAAATAGCCCCCTTTTTTCCGACCTTGTCGAGCGAGAAAAAATCAATCATTTCCTGTTTGGAAAAAACCTCTTGATCGCCGTGTGCCCAACCAAGTCGAACCAGGTAGTTAAAAAGGGCTTCTGGCAAAAAACCCTGATTTTTATACTCAACAACAGAAACCGCCGCGTCCCGCTTGCTCAGCTTTCCACCAGAAGAACCCAAAATAAGTGGTAGATGGGCAAAGATTGGGGGCTCGGCCCCTAGGGCATCATAGATAAGCAGTTGTTTCGGGGTATTTGAGATGTGGTCTTCACCACGAATAACATGAGAAATCTTCATGAAAATATCGTCAACAACAACACAAAAATTATAGGTCGGGACACCATCGCGACGCAAAATAACAAAATCATCTAGCTGATCGATATCAAACGTTACAGTCCCACGGATAAGATCTTTAAACGAGATTTTCTCTCTTTCTGGAAGTTTGAATCGAATGGCATGGGGCTTTTTGAGGTCTTTAGGCGTGTACGACTTATCACGACAAGTACCGTCGTATTTTTCAGCAATACCCTTCTTGAAATCTTTTAAGCGATCTTCGACATCTTTAGGTTCGCAAAAACATGGATATACTAATCCCTTTTCTAACAATTGATTAATCAATTGTTTGTGCTCTTCAATACGAGAAAGTTGAAACGTTAGCGGTTCATCTGGAGTAAGATGAAGCCACTTAAGAGACTCTAGAATTGAATCGACATATTCCTGCTTGGATCGCTCAACATCAGTATCTTCGACTCGAACCAAAAAAACCCCGTTGTTGTGGCGCGCAAACAACCAATTAAAAATGGCGGTACGCGCCCCTCCAATATGCAGATGCCCAGTTGGTGACGGCGCAAAACGAACTCTCATGCCCATTACTCTGCATCACTATCGATCAACCGAAGTCGACTCATCGCGGCAGACACCCACGGCGACGCATATTTTTCGTCTTTTCCATACTTGAGCACCAGCTGGTTCCAATAATTTCGCGCCTCTGTAAACTGCTTATGACACCAATAGTAATTTCCTAAATGAAACAACGAAAGATCGTGCGCCACGCTTTCATCATCTAGAGCAATCTTTTTAAGCATGGCAAGACCCTCTTGAATGTTCTTGTCATTTTTCGTATCGGTTAACAAGAGCGCAAGCTTGCTCTGATAGTAATCTTTGCTTTCTTTGTTGGTTAACAACCTAATAACCTCACGAAGCAACTTGATCGCCTCAGGAATATTACCTAGATTTATTAGGGCCTCAACCTGAAACGCTAGAAAAAACGGAGCTATACCACTGTTTCCATGGTCTTCATACGCTTTTTTGAAAACCAACGCAACTTTTTCCCACTTCTCATTCGCACTCGAAAACTCTTTTTTCCCAAGAAAACTAAGGTCTTTCTCTTTTGCTTCACCACTCTTTATCGGCGCATCAAAATATTCAAATGCCGTAACCATCGCCCGGTAAGCCCGCTCTTCGCGGCTTACCTTATAATATGAATATCCGTAAGTACCTCCTACCAAAAGCATCGTAACGCCAATGGCGACCAGTAAGTAATTCTGATACTCTTTTATCATCTTAATCAAATCTTTTTTCATAGCTCTCTCCTCCGTTACCTATTCGGTACCATAGGTTCAATAGTATACGATTCAACATTAACCAACGAAATTTTTTGGGCAAACCTAATTGCTTTCTCAATGTCAGACACGGACGCATTTCCATGCACAATGACCACCGGCTTTTTCACACCAAGCAACAATGCGCCACCACTCTTGCCAAAAGAATGCTCTTTCTTTTTGCCGCAAAGCCAAACGGTTGCCTCAAATGTTTTGAGTAACACATTGCCAGCAAAGCCATCACTGACAACAACGTCAACCTTACCTGCAAGCACATGCTGCGGCTCAACATTACCAACAAAATTGAGAAAAGACTTTTGCAACAAAGCAAAAGCCTCTTTTGTAACAAGCGATCCCTTCCCCGGCTCCTCCCCATTCGACAACAACCCAACCGTTATGTCATCGCGATCTCTATCAAGAAAATCCTGCGCGTATTGTACACCAAGATGAGCAAACTGATAGAGATTATTAGCCTTACAATCTGCGTTGGCACCAAGATCCAGACAGACCGTCGCACCAGATGCTCCTGGCAAAAGGCCAACAAGCGCCGGCCTCTCAACCCCCTTATTTCGCCCTATCAAAAAAAGCGCCGCCGCCATCATCGCCCCAGAATTGCCCGCCGAAAGAGCCACCCTACAATCTCCGTCTCGTACCGACGCCACGGCCCGAACCAACGATGAATCAGGCATCAACCGAACCGCTTGCACCGGCTCTTGGCCCATAGAAATAATTTGAGGGGCATTCATAATAGAAATGGGGTACTGTTCCCAGCCAGAATCGAGCTGATCCAACACGCGGCGCAGCTCATCCTGCGGGCCGAATAGACAGACGGGAGTGCAGGTCGCCTTTACGTAACGCAGGCTTCCTTCCAGCACAGCCTCGGGAGCAAAATCTCCACCCATTGCGTCGATCGCAATCACCTGAGGCTCCTTATTCGTTTTTCGCACCTTCCGGAACCACCGCCGTCTCAGAGGCAACGTCCTGCCCTTGGCGTTTCGCTTCTAATTCTCGACGAACCTGACCACGCTCGTGCATGCGGTCGGTCTTCGTTCTAAGGACCTTAACACCCTTATATTTGCCACACTCAGAACAAACTTTATGCGGCACAACAGGCGCCTGACAAGACTGACATACTGCTATAGACTTAACTTTTAATCCCTTATTCGCAGAACGCTTATCTCGGCGAGATTTAGATGTTTTACGTTTTGGTACTGGCATAGCAAACTCCGATTTAGTAATAAGATAAAAATAACGTCAATAAGCGTAAATTCTGACAGGAAATTTGTCAAAAAATAAGTGTAACATGTTGTAAAATTGACATTTTCTGGCACCCTTAAGGGTATATTGGGCTGTTATAGCAACAATCAATAATCAAGAATCGACACAGGAGTACTTTGATGGCAAAAATAACCATGGAACTAGTGAAAGAATTACGGGAGAAAACGCAGGTAGGCATGATGGACTGCAAAAAAGCACTTATCCTTGCCGAGGGAGACATCGAAAAAGCTATCGAAATTTTACGCAAAAAAGGCGCGTCCGTCGCTGCAAAGCGAGCTGAACATGCAACGAACAACGGTACCGTGGCTGCCTACATCACTCCAGATCATAAAACAGGCGCCCTCCTCGAGATCGGCTGCGAAACAGATTTCTCTGCAAATACCAGCGACATGAAGACATTCGCGAACACCGTTTGCGAACATCTCGCAAAAACCTCCCTATGCTCAAACAAATGGTGCGAACCAGCATGTCTTATCGAACAAAAACTCGGCGATAAACTCGTCAAAACAATGCTCAACGAGCTTGTCGCCAAAATCGCAGAAAATATAAAAATCTCACAATGCGCACGATTCAGCCCTGAAGCGAACGGCTTCGTCAATGCCTACATCCATCCAGGAGCAACCCTAGGGACAATGATAGAACTCGAGGTCAAAGGTTTAGACGATGCAAACAAAGAAATTCTTGTACAGCTATCACGAGACATTTGCATGCAAATCGCCGTCAGCAACCCACTCACCATCGACCCATCACAAGTCAACCAAGAAACAATCGAAAAAGAAAAGTGTATTATTGCTGAGCAACTGAAATCTACCGGCAAGCCTGAGCAGATGATCGATAAAATCATGGTTGGCAAGATGAACAAATTTTACGAAGAGGTCTGCCTGATCAAGCAAAAATATATTAAACAAGACAAACTCTCCGTCGAACAACATATGAACGACGTCGCCAAAAAAGCCGGCTGCACCATCACAATCAAGCAATTCAAGCGTTTCGCAATCGGCAAATAAGCATGAAAGTTCTTTTAATAAAATTAACGGGGGAACTGTTTTCGTATGAACGCGAAGGACAAAAACAGTCTCCCTCTTTAAAAATCAAACAAATAAACAATATTATTCAACAAATCAAAACCCTCAATGCACAACACCACGTAGGACTCGTCATCGGTGGCGGAAACTTCTTTCGAGGGGCAATCACCAACCACAGTCTTGGCCTTGAAAAAACATCGGCACATAACGTTGGCATGCTCTCAACAATCGTTAACGGAGTTGTCCTTCAAGACCTCCTATCACAAGCAAACGTTCCTTCCTCACTACTCAGCGCCTTTTCATGCCCAAGTATTGCACTGCCACTCAGTCAAAACTCAATCGACAATGCATTCATGCAACACAAATGTATTATTTTTGTTGGCGGAACAGGCAACCCATTCTTCACTACCGACACAAACGCAGTCCTGCGAGCTCTTCAGCTCGGGGCTGATGAGGTATGGAAAGCAACAAAAGTTGATGGTATTTATGCGGACGATCCACTCATACACCCAGACAGCAAGTTTTACAAAACAATCAGCTATCAAGAGGTGCTTGATAAAAAACTAACTGTTATGGATAAGACGGCAATCACCCTTGCCCAAGAACACAATATTCCGATAAGAGTTTTCAATCTTTTCACCCCGAACGCACTTCACAAAGCACTTGAAAATCCTGACTTCGGAAGTAGAATACAGTAGAATAAAATAGCAAGTTTCTTTAAACGTAACCAAGGAGCAGTAAACCCATGGAACCATTTGTTTTTGCAGAAGGGGACACGAGAAGCTTCGAAGCAATACTCAAAGAAAAGATGACCAAACCGATAGGACACTTCGAAAAAGAGCTTTCAACAATAAGAACCGGTCGGGCGTCGTCCGCTCTTGTCGAAAACATTCCTGTTGAGTGCTATGGCCAAACCATGCCAATTAAAAATCTTGCAACCATATCTATCCCAGATGCAAGACTGATTACCATTCAACCTTGGGACAAGAGCATTATCCATGACATCGAAAAAGGCTTGTTGACGTCAAACTTTGGCGTCACCCCAATTAACGACGGAGAGGTAATTCGCCTTCAACTCCCTCAAATGAGCGCCGCTCGACGAGAAGAAATGGTTAAGGAGCTTGGCAAAAAAGCAGAAGACGGTCGAATTGGCATTCGAAACATTCGCAAAGAGTATCATAACCAAATCAGGGACACAGAGAAAAAACACGGAATCTCGGAAGATTTTGCTCGCAGGCTTAACGATACCCTGCAAAAAGTCACCGATGAATTCATAGGTAAAATAGACTCTATGCAAAAGAAAAAGTCTGGAGAGTTAACACTCACTTAAAAAAACAAAAAGTACAAAACGTGTACGACAAATAGCAACAAAAGGGCTAGGCCTTCTTTTCGGCCTAGCCCTTCTTGACATCCAACCTTTGTTTTTTTCATTAGACTATGGACAACAATCGCATACGATAAAAACATAAGCGGCGCAACCGGCCTCAACATTCTCAAGTCGAGCGGCCTTGCAGCCCCGATCGCCAAAAAACCAAGAATCAGTGTCGCTTGTTCAAGTACAGAACCAAACGAATTTCCAAAAGCAAGCGAGTACTCTTTTCTTCGAACCGCCTGAAAACTAAGTGCTAGTTCTGGCAAAGACGTCCCAACCGCAAAAACAGTCACGCCAATTGTCTGAATACTGAGCGCAAAGTGATGAGCAATTACAACAGCACAATCAACCGATAGCTTTGAAAATGCAACCACAAGCGACAAACTAAAAAGCAACTTCCCAATAACTTTCATTCTGGTCTTCCAGAATCTTTTTCTCGTTAATACTTCTTCAGCGCTCAACGCTTCAATCGCTACCTCTTCGGGCACAACCTTGACCGCCCTCGATCTCCAAAGCCACCAGATGCTAGCAACATATAAAAGCAACAAGATAACCCCGTGCCAGGGACTTAGGACCCCTATAACAAAAACCAGCGCCATAACCAATGCCGCTATCACCAGCATAAGCATCAAGGGAAGCTTTTCTTCTGTTTTGACATTAAGCGTTCCTAGCATAACCGCAGGAAGACCTAGAACAAGCGATACATCAATTAAATTCGAGCCAACGATGGCACCAACTGCGACTCCGGGAACCCCTTTCCACAAAGACGCAATCGCAACAGCAAGCTCTGGAAAACCGGTCGCCATCGCCATGAACACAAAACCGACAAAAAATGTCGTTATTCCTAAGATGCTAGACAAATCAAGAGCGTGTTCGACCGACTTATCACTCGACCACCATAAACCAAGCAACCCAAAAACGACCCCTAGGGCGCATGAAATTATTACGAGATCCATCGCTATTCTCCTATTTTTTACCAAGTATCTCGCAAAACAAAATTAAAAAACAAGAGAATCGCCCACTATGCAAGACAACCGCCCTGCGATGGGGGGTGGTTGCGGTGGCGGTAGGACGGGGAAGATATGTGAACAATCGAATCTCGTAACCAATTGCAATGTTATTGTTACGAAGAAAGAGATTGCTATAATAGAAAGACATCTAGAAAATATCGATACTTTGGACGTTTGTTTAAATAAAATCGCTTTGGAGCGCTTGAAAACTGGAGAAGCTACAATAAATGATATGTGTTTCGTTCAGCATGAGCTTTTGGAAGCAGATCTTGTTTCCAGGGGAATTACTCAGCCTGTGGCACATGATATGGCACTGGAGCAGTTGGGCCCATAGTCCTTGGCAAATTTATAGTCCAGAAATCGTCACGGAGACAGATAAGCTGATGGGAGCAAAAACATTGCTTGCATTTATTGATGAATGCCTTGAGAAAAACCAATACCCAAAAGAACAAATCTTGGCCACTTAAGCGAGACAGAAGCCTTCTGGTTCGCAAGGCCAAACCCTAAACCAATTACACACAAATAAAAGAGCCACCACAATTAAGTGGCGGCTCTTTTATTTTGCCACTTCATAGGGAGAAGACTGGCGGGAGGTAATCGACATGTTCAGGAATGGTAAGGTTGGGGTAGAAATGGGGTTGGGGGGCCCCTGTAGGGAAGCCCTAGGCGATCGCGCAATAAAAAAGCCCGCTGACACAACATTTGCCAGCGGGCTTTTACTTTTTACAATCGTCTTTTATGCGAATATTGCGGCAAGCGCCTCGAGCCATAAAGAATAAACAGCAATTTTATCAACCGCCTCGGTTCCAAACTTCCATATGGAATCCACCAAGATGATACCAACCATGCCGTTCGACATATGTTCAATTCGAATGGTCACCCAGTGGCCGCCTGTATTAACAATAAATACTTCGGGCTGTCTCGTGTCTGTAAAACGCTTCGAAGCATCGCAAATAACCTTTTGTTTCAAAAGCTTTTCCCGTGTATCTTCTTTCGCAATAATAGTTCTACAAATCCCGCTAACTATTGAAGAAACTTTATCGCCATTAAGCTCAAGCATCTCTTCGTAGGACATCATGTTTTCTGTTCCAACATATTTGTTATAATCATTCGATAAAAGGTTGTTGTCGTTAACATACCCAACATTCATACTACGAATGCCTTTGAGTACTCCAGCACTTTCATTTACTTCTTTTATAAGCAAATTAGAGTTAAGAAACTCTACAAAAACATCTGGGTTTTTCGCTTCACACAAATACTTAGAATTTATATATGCGTGTGTACCACATCGAGCCCCTGTCTGAGAATTGGCCGGCAACTGAACCACAAGGAACTTATTCGTTAGTCGCTGGATAAGTATGTTTTGATTATTTGGCATAGTATATGACTCGCCCACAGTCATCGCTTCTAGGACGAGTTTCTCCGTCAGCTGATCGACAAGACCTAGCCCCTGACGCCCAGTTTCTTTTGACATTTCTTTCGGCCAAGATTTGCTACCATCATTAGCAAGCTCTTGCAGGCTCAATTGCTTCGCAAGTTCCACGGGATCAACAGGATCATTAGGCATCTCGAAAATCTCCTCGGGCCATTCAGGTTGCACCGGCTTATTATTCTCGAGCAAGCTCTGTTGGATCGCGCGCTCTAGCTCAACATCATTATTATTAGCAACATTGGGCTGCTGCATTTTATTTGTTTTTTGATTTTTTCTCGTTCTAGGGTTCTCTTTTGGTTGCACTGGCCGTTTGATCTCAGGCTTCTTATTTCCATTAATCTCCCCCACACCCCTCGCATCTACCTGAACAACAGACATCACAAAAAACACAAGCAAAACGGCTTTGAGTAAAAGCGTAATTTTTTTCATGATCACCTCCATAAAGACACAAGCTTATCAAATTTCTACCTGTCAATCATATCACAGGCCCCCATAATGTCAAACAGGCCCAAAACGAGTAAATCCCCAGCCGAAAAGACCAGGGATCAAAATCGGTTTGGTTAAAAACCAAACAAATGGGGGTTAGAAGAAGTTGTAAGTATTCTCTAGATATTCTATAGTACACCATAATTTCTATGTGTCAACTGTTTTTCATTTTCAAATACAAAAAAACCACCATAAATCTCAACTTTTCAAAAAATTATTTATACACTGAAAGCCTGCGTTACCACTAAAAACAACTAAAACTCACATAAACTGGGCATATTTTCCACAAAAAGGGCTTTTCGACATGAGCAACCCCCAACACTTCGCGCAACTCCATCTCCATACCGAATTCTCTCTTCTCGACGGAGCAATCAAAACTAACGAGTTGCTCATCTTTGCAAAAGAACAAAACTGGAAAGCGGTCGGAATATCCGATCACGGCAACATATTTGGCGCCGTAAAATTCTTCAAACAAGCAAAAAAAACCGGTATCAAGCCCATCCTGGGCTGTGAGATGTACCTCACTCCAGAAGCGACTATCAAAGACAAAAACAGTCCCTACTATCATATTCTTCTCGTCGTTCAAAATAAGATAGGCTACAAAAATCTCTGCCAACTCATGGCGTTCTCATACCAAGACGGCTTTTATTACAAGCCACGGATCGACTATAAAATCCTCGAGAAATATTCAGAAGGTCTCATCGTCGGTTCTGCCTGCGTCGGCGGGCATATCCCAAGCCTGTTGCGTCACGGCAACATCGATGAAGCCAAAAAATGGACTGAGTGGGGTCTCAACACATTTGGCAAAGACAAATTCTATCTCGAGGTCATGCCACCTGACTTTGAAAAACAAAAAATAACCAATAAGCTCATCTTTCAATACGCAGACGAATGGGGCGTCAATCTTCTAGCAACCAACGACTGCCACTACCTACGAGCCGAAGACAATGAAGCTCACGAGATTCTTCTCGCAATTCAGACAAAAAAACTTATGTCCGACCCAAGCCGCATGACCTTTGGCGAATGCAAAGCATACGTGCGAACAACCGAACAGATGCTTGAATTTTGCCACGGACACGAGCAGGCGGTTTGGAACACAGGAAAAGTCGCCGACATGTGCGAGTTTGAATTCGAGTTTAATAAACTGTTCTTCCCCAACTTTCCCGTGCCAAAAACACACTCTCAAGAAAGCTATTTTAAACAGTTATGTATTGAGGGCTTAGATAAACTCAAAGAGAAATCTATAATCCCCCACGATCAACACGATACGTACAACAATAGACTAGAAGAAGAGATCGAGCTGATAACAAAAATGGGCTTCGTTGGTTACTTCCTCGTTGTTGGAGACTTCATCAAGTGGGCAAAAGAACAACAAATCCCGATCGGTCCAGGACGAGGCTCGGCGGCCGGGTCGCTGGTTGCCTGGGCCCTCCAAATAACCAACGTTGACCCAATAAAATACAATCTCCTGTTCGAACGATTCCTCAACCCAGAACGAATCTCCATGCCCGACATCGACATCGACTTCTGTATCGAACAACGGGAAGACGTCATCAACTACGTTAAAGAAAAATATGGTCACGAGTGCGTCTGCCAAATCATAACCTTTGGAACCATGATGGCCAAAGGGGTGATCAAAGACGTTGCCCGAGCCCTCGGCTTTCCATTCCAAGACGCTAACGCCATCACTGATCTTATCCCCAACCAACTTAAAATAACGCTTGCTGATGCTATGGAACAGGAACCAAAACTGAAAGATATGGTCGAAAACAATCCAAACGTTAACAAGCTCATGAAACTATGTCTGAGACTTGAAGGATTAACTCGACACGCCTCAAAGCACGCCGCCGGCGTCGTCATCGCCCCAGAGCCTTTACGAAAGATGCTTCCACTTTACGTCCCAGCTAAAACCAACGAGCTCGTCACCCAATATGCAATGTCAGAACTCGAAAGCGTCGGCTTCTTGAAAATGGACTTCTTAGGCCTAAAAAACTTAACCGTCATCGATCGAACCCTCAAAGCGATAAAAAAAAATCACGGCGCAACTATCGACCTCGACACCCTAGCAATGGACAACCAGCAAGCATTTGATTTACTAAGATCCGGAGAAACCTCCGGCATTTTCCAATTTGAATCTGAAGGAATACGTGAAGTTTTGCGAAAACTCCAACCAGAAAAATTTGAAGATCTTATCGCCGTCAACGCACTCTACCGACCGGGCCCACTCGGTTCAGGCATGGTCGACGACTTTATCGATCGTCGTCACGGACGAAAAAAAACAACCTACATGTTTCCAGAACTCGAGCCAATCCTAAAAGAAACGTATGGCGTCATCGTCTACCAAGAACAGGTCATGAAAATCGCATCGGCAATAGCTGGGTACACCCTTGGCGGCTCTGACATACTCCGACGGGCAATGGGAAAGAAAAAAGTCGACGTCATGGCAGAACATAAAAAAATATTTGTCGACGGCGCAAAAGCGCGTAACTTCAACGTAAAAAAAGCTGAAGAACTATTCGACCTCATGGCCTACTTCGCAGGTTACGGCTTCAACAAATCGCATTCTACCGCATACGCGCTCATCGCCTATCACACCGCCTACCTCAAAGCAAACTACCCTAAAGAGTTCATGGCAGCACTCGTATCATTCGAAACCAGCGATCCAGACAAACTCACCTTCTACCTGCAAGAAATTTCACGCATGGGAATCAAAACAATACCCCCAACCATAAATCGCTCATCTATAGAATTCTCGGCGCACGAAGACGGCATCCTGTTCGGATTAAAAGGAATTAAGAACGTTGGCCGGACTGCACTCGAGAATATTATTCGAGAACGAGACTCTCGAGAGTCTCGAGTGTCTAATGGTAAGCCGAAACCGTTTCTTGATCTCTTGGACTTCTGCAAACGAGTTGATCTCAGAAGTATCAACAAACGGATCACAGAAAGTTTAATCGCCGCTGGAGCGTTCGACGAGCTCCCAGGCAACCGTGCCCAAAAAACAAACGAGCTCGAAAAAATCATCCTAATCGCAGCAAAAGAAAAAGAGGCCGCAAAAACTGGCCAGATGCAACTCTTCAGCGCACTAGGCTCAACCAAGTCTTCTCAAGAAACCGAAGAGTATTACTCGTTTCAGGCATGCGATGAGTGGTCAGACAAAGAAAAACTTGAAAAAGAAAAAGAGGTCGTCGGCTTTTATTTAAGCTCGCACCCTCTTGAGAGCCACAAGCAAACACTCATGCTTTTTGCACATGAGCCATTTGAAAAAGCGTTTGAAAAAATAAAAAACTTTCGTGGCCGGCAGGAGCCTGTCATCGTCTGCTGCGGGCTCAAGCAGTCACACCGCGAGATCACCACAAAAAAAGGCGACCGCATGGCGTTCGCTCAATTCGAAGACTTTTCTGGACGATGCGAAGTGATTATTTTCCCGAGGCTCTACACAAAAGTTGAGCCGTGGCTTGATGAGTATAATGTATTTGTTATTAAAGGGGCGCTCGACACGACAACAGATAATAAATGTAAAATCAAAGCAAACGATATTGTCCCGATCGAGCTCATCTTTGACGAATGGGCAACTATAGAAAGTTGCACACTCGAGCTTCCCGCATCGTTTACTCAAGAGACAGTCGAAAAAATTAAAACAACACTACGCCCGGGAAAAACACCACTTAATGTAACGTTCTACGAAAACGGAGAAAAGCTTCTCCTACGAACCAGAAAACGAATCTCCGTCGACCAAAAACAGCTTGCTGCTCTCCTCAATACAGGGATTACTTTCAAACTGGAACTCTAAACCTATGGAAAAAGTTATTGTGCGTATGCCAAACTGGTTGGGCGATCTTATCATGAGCACCCCTGTGTTAATGGCTTTACGAAAATGCCTTCCTAATGCTCACATCACCGCCTTGTGCCAGTCTAACGTCGCTGATTTGCTTCTCGCAAACCCTCACGTAGACAAAATCTGGAATTATAATAAACCAAAAAACAGACATGAAAAAAGAGCAATTATCCTAGAATTAAAAGAGAAAAAATTCGACACCGGCGTCCTGCTAACCAATTCTATTTCATCTGCATGGTGGTTTTTTCGCGGAAACGTCAAAAACCGCATCGGCTTTAGCAATAACATAGACATACGCTCTATTCTTTTAAGCCAGGCTGTTTCTTTTCCTAAAAATAGAAAAAACCAGCATCTTGTTTTGACTTATTTATCGCTGCTTGGTGCAAATAAACAAGACGTATTTCATAAATTACCTGAATTATATGTTACTGAAAAAGAAAAAATTGCAGCTAAGAAAATTTTGAAAAACCATGGATGGGCGCAAGAACAAAAAATTATCGGGATCTGCCCTGGAGCTGCTTTTGGGACAGCAAAACGATGGCTACCGGAACGATTTCGGGCTGTTGCTGAAAAACTCAGCCGAGAAGATAGCGCACAGATCATTTTTCTTGGCAACAAAAGCGAAATCGAACTAAGCAAAACGATTTGCCAAGCACCACAAATTATAAATCTTGTTGGAAAAACATCTTTGCGCGAACTTATTTCTATAATCTCTGTGTGTGACGTTTTTCTTGCGAACGACAGTGGACCGATGCATATTGCCGCAGCCTTACAAACCCCTCTCGTTGCTCTATTTGGACCAACAGACGCAACCGTTTCAAGGCCATACCCAAATGGTAAAGTTATCCAAAGACATGTTTCTTGTTCACCATGTCACCGTCGCGAATGCCCTCACGATCACGCTTGCATGAAGGCCATAGGTGTCGACGAAGTGTACGAAGCTCTAAGAGAACAACTTTCTAGCCCGCTTCGCCAACAAAGAACTGATTCCCTCAATCTCATCAATCACCCCTAAGACTTCGCCTTGAGAAACGCCCTTCTTCTCAAACAGATCCAACAGAAACATAAAGTGCTTCATGAACTTTTCTTTGTCGCCATGCTGTGCATATAACAAAACAAGATTTTTGTGGGATTCGTAATCATCAGGCTTGATGATTACGATATGTTCATAAACCGCAATCGACGCGTGTATTTTATTTTCTTTCTGATACAAAAATGCTGCCTGTTTGTATCGTCCAATCGCCTCTTTATCTTCAAACGCCCACAAAATGTCCCCTTCAACCTGTAAGACATATGCTCGCTCATCGAACGAATGCGAAAGCAGTCTGTAGAGCGTCAATGTTTTTTCTTTTTCTCCGCGAGAGACTAATTCTGCCAACTTAAACCAGGCCACACTGGCACTCCTATTTTGCTCCATGACTCTCCCCTTTCTCTCTTGCCCAATGCCCATCACTCGGGTATAATCGCTACCATGAACACCGTATCAAAAAGCTTGCGAGAAAAAAAGAAACTGGCAATTTCTGGCGTCTCGCAAGAAAAAGTAAACAAACAAAAACTACATGGTAAGAAAACCGCTCGAGAGCGAATAGAGCTCCTGATTGACCCTGGCAGTTTTGAGGAGATCGACACGTTCGTCACATCGCCGATTCTCAAAGAAAAACTGTACACCGACGGCGTTGTTACCGGTTTTGGCTCAATCGACGGCCGCCAGATGGCCTTATACTCACAAGATTTCACGATCAAAGGCGGCTCCCTCGGAAAGCATCACGCACAAAAAATTTGTAAAATTATGGACACAGCAGTCAAAATAGGTTGCCCAATAGTTGGCATCATCGACTCTGGTGGCGCTCGAATCGACGAGGGCATCCACGCACTCGCCGGCTACGGTGATATTTTCATGCGCAACACCCGCTACTCTGGGGTTGTACCGCAACTATCGATTATCTTAGGCCCATGCGCCGGAGGCGCCGTCTATTCGCCAGCTCTCACTGACTTCATCTTTACCACTGAAAAAATAAGCCAACTGTTTATCACCGGCCCCCAGGTAATCAAACAGGTCATGCATCAAGATATCGATAAAGAGTCACTTGGAGGTGCGAATGTTCACGAGGAAAAATCAGGGGTTGTCCACTTTGTCTCGCCAACAGAAGAAGCTTGCTTTACAACATTCAAACAATTCTTCTCATATCTGCCTAGCAACTACAAAGTCGATCCACCCAGAGACGACCAACCAGACGCACCAAAGAAATTTATTCCGGCTCAAAAGCTGGTTCCCGAACAGGCACAAAAAAGCTACGATATCCGGGCCGTTATAGACTCAATCATCGACACAAACAGCTTTTTAGAAATTCAGAAAAAGTTCGCACCAAACATTATCATCGGGTTTGCTCGTGTCGAGGGGACGGTCGTTGGGGTTGTCGCAAACCAGCCACTAGTTCTTGCCGGCGCACTCGATATCAATGCTTCATGCAAAGCAGCTCGCTTTATAAACTTTTGCGACAGCTTCTCCATCCCAATCGTCTCATTTGTCGACGTACCAGGCTTCTTGCCAGGCGTCGACCAGGAGCATGCAGGCATCATTCGCCACGGCGCCAAACTACTTGCGGCATACGCGCAAGCAACCGTACCAAAAATCACAATAATTTTACGAAAAGCATTTGGGGGCGCCTACATCGTCATGGGCAGCAAGCACTTAGGCGCAGACTTTGTATACGCATGGCCAACCGCCCAAATAGCGGTTCTTGGCCCACAAGCAGCGGTCGCTATTCTCAATAGAAAGCAACTTGGAACGATCGACGATCTAGAAGAAAAACAAATTCTTAAAAAAACACTCGAGAATCAATACTCACAAGAATATCTCAATCCCTTCGTCGCAGCCGAATACGGCTATATTGATGATATAATCGAACCCTGCAACACGAGAAAACACCTCATAAAAGCGCTTGCGATCACCAAAGAAAAAGTGGAGCATCTTCCACGAAAAAAACACGCAAATCTTCCTCTCTGAGTAACGAGAGATCGCCACACATTAGCGTTAGGGCTCATCGCCTTCGGCTCTTCGGCCACGCTTGCGATTAAGCAGTCGGCCCCTAACGGGGGCTCCCTTCGTATCCCGCCTGTCCCGAGTGATTGCGAAGCCTTGGCGAAGGGGGATGTATCGAGGGATTCGAACCAATAATTCTAAATCAAACAATAGAAATCCAAACACATCCAACAATTCGAAACCATATTCGTATTATTTCAGCTATGTTCACGCCAACGGGGGGCATAGGGCCGATGTCATCAACTTAAGAACTTATCTGAAAATTCTACCTAGCTTTAAAAAATTTGCCGTTCGCCCCGAGTGATTGCGAAGCGAAGCGTAGCAGTTGTATCGAGGGGTCCAGCAAGCTTTTCCCAATAATCTTGCAAAAAAACCACCTAATCACCTATATTTGAAGTATAACTGGGGGTAGTTTTGGAAAAAACACTTGGGGTCATCATGAATAAAAAACAGATATTTCTTACCGTTTCTATTGGCACAACAATCGCTCTTATCGCCAGCACTTTCTTTTATAAAAAAACACAATACCCAGATACCGTAACAGGCCAAATTGTCACACTCAAAAAATTAACACTTGATTCAGCAGTCGATTACTATAAATTGCTTTCTAAAGAGCTCTCAGAGTTTCTTGAGCTTCCAGAAAATATCTCACAAAATTACATAAATCAGCACATACAAATTAAATTTGATAAAATGCAAAAAAACCTAAAAATCGCCTACAATATTTGGGATAATCGCGACAACAGGATGGTAGGAGCTACCGAAATCAGAAAGAAAGACCCCGACGACCCAGGCCAGTTTGAAATATGGATTAACGAAAACTATCACGGTGGCGGCCGGGCTCAAGAAGCAATGTATCTGATCTCTAAAGCTTACTTCGAAGCTAACCCAACTATTAAAAGCTATAACGCTTATGTCCGACCATGGAACCCACGAAGTCTTCGGGCGCTCGAAAAGTTTGGGTTTAAAAAAAGTTATGATCGAGTCGAAAATGGGAAAACAACAGACTATGTTCTTGAATTAGATCGCAAAACAATCGAAAACAAAACAAAACAAACGGGAGAAACTCTGTGAAAAATAACCAAAAGCTATCGATACAAAAAATTATTTCTGGGACAATCGTCGCCCTCGTTGCAGGAATAACACTTTATCTCTTATTTACCCCAACCAAACAACACAAAAAAGTAATTTTAAAGACGCCCCACACAAAACCTGCCTCCCAACAAAAAGTTTCTTACCCAGACATGATTAAGGGACAAATCATAACACTCAAAAAACTAACCGCCGACTCTGCGTTTGATTACTACACAGCTTTCGATGAAGACGTAAGAACGTATCTTGAGTTCCCAGCAAAGGTATCTTACGGATACATTGAACGCTACGTGCGGGGTGAAGCAAAAAGAATAGAAAAGAAAGAAATGATCGCCTACAACATCTGGAATAACCAGGATAATAAAATGGTTGGCTCCATTCAGATCAGAGAACTAAACGACTATGATCCAGGCCAGCTTGGCATGTGGCTGAATAAAAACTATCGTGGAGGTGGCCGAATCCAGGAGTCGCTTTATCTTGTCTCAAAAGCGTATTTTGACACTAACCCATCAACAGATAAATATAATGCTCACGTCCGACCATGGAACCCACGTAGCGAACGCTCAATGATTAAATTTGGGTTTAAAAAGGTTGGCGACTACATCGAAGACGGTAAAATCACAAGACACATTCTTGAATTATATCGAGACGTTATTAACCGCAAGGCTCGCCAGTAATAGCATACACTTCCTGCTCAGACAACGTCTCTCTCTCGAGAAGCTTTTCAGCGAGTTCAACAAGCAAATCTTTGTGCTTCTTCACAAGCTCTTTTACCTGGGTAAACGTCTGGCTTAGTAGAATAATCGCAGCTTCGTCGAAGCGCTGTCTGACCGCATCAGACCAGATAGCATTACCGGCAACACACTCCAGATCTCCCGCCCCCATGCCAAACCGTTTGACCATATTGCTTGCCATCTCGCTTGCTCGTCTTAAGTCATCCGAAACCCCTGGCGTAACCTCCCCAAAAACTAACTTTTCAGCAACATACCCAGCCTGCATGCACATCAGCTCATGTAATAGTTCGCTTTTCGTACACTGACCATCCTCATCACCTTTGTTTCTTGTCCAGGTCACGCCGAGTGCATTGCCCCTGGATAAAATCGACACCTTTGTAACCGAAAGCCCTTTCAAGACAGCAACAAGCGTATGCCCAGCCTCATGATACGCCGTTCGCTTCAAAGCCTCTGCCGTCTGTTCTCGGTTTGCTGCAACCCCCAACACAATCTTATCAAGCGCCTCTTCAAAATGATTTCTGCGCACACAGAAATCATCACCTCGCGCCGCCAGCATTGCCGCCTCATTCACAAGAAGCTCCAGACTAGCGCCACTAAAACCAACGGTTCTTTTCGCAAGCTCAGACACGATCTCAGTAGATGTCACTTCTAAATCAAGCAAAACTTTGCTCAGGTGACAACTCAAAATATCCTGACGGGCTTGCTTAGCCGGCAGCGGAACACGAACCTTTCGGTCAAACCTACCCGAACGCATTAACGCAGGGTCCAACTCATCGGCAAGATTGGTCGCTCCAACAACCATTATATTTTCATCTCGCTTAAACCCATCCATTTGCTTTAATAATTCATTAATCGTGTTGTTATACTCGCTCTGTCCTCCTGAAGAATCGAGGGTTTTTCTGTGTCCTAAGCCGTCAATCTCATCGATAAAAATAATAACCGGTACCTCTTTCGCCATCTTGCGAGCAAAATTGAAAATCAACCGAACCGTCATGGCACCGGTACCAACATATTTTTTAACGAATTCTGATCCGGAAATCGAAATAAAGCAACAGCCGGCCTCACCGGCAATTGCACGCGCAATTAGCGTTTTTCCGCAGCCAGAAGGGCCGTGCAAGAGAAGCCCCCGTGGCCCTCGTGCACCAAGCGTCGTATATCGCAAGGGATTTTTTAGAACATCGACAACCTCTTTCACCTCAACCAACACCTCTTCCTGACCAGCAACATCCTTAAACTTTGTTTTTTCAGAAAATGTATAATAGAACAATTCGTCCTGACCTTGATCCAAAACTTCCTGCTTTTTCTCTTTCACTCGACTCAGCGACTCGCGAAGATGTTCTTGTGAAATAGATCTTTCACCAGCCTGACCAGCAATCAACGCTGCCTGAAAAAAAAGCTCCTTTAAGAAAAGCGCACTAAAACCGGCGGTCTGGTCAAGCAGTTCTTCCGCAAACCCATCACTCCAACCAAACTCATTAAGCTCAACATCATAGAGATAGTGCGAAATGAGAGAAGCTCTTCCATCTCTTGTCGGTAGAGGGATGTGAACCACCCTATCGAAAACACCTGGCTTTAATAACTCAGGATCAAACTCAAGCGAAGAGTTCGACGCAGCAACAACAACAATAAGATTTTCTTCATCATCGATGCTCTCAAGCAATTCGGTAAAAACATGAATTCCACGTCGCTTTTGAATATTGAAACGGTGAAAATCGCTCATCTGCGCAAAAACATCAAAATCATCTATAAAAAGAACCGTCGGCTTCTCCTGAGCGGCCTTCCTAGCACAATCAAAAATAAATCGAACCTTCGCCTCACTGGGACCAATCGAATCGTCCGACAAGAAATAACCACTCACCGTAATTAGCTTACTGCAAAGCTCTTTTGCAACAATATGCGCCAGCAAGCTCTTTCCATTTCCGCTCGGCCCTTCTATAAAAAGCCCACGAGGCTTTCTTGCACCTAATTCTTTATATTTTTGAAAAGAAAAAACCGAGTCAACAAACTCGGCAACCTGCGATAAGGCTCGATCTTGGCCAACAAAAGTCAGGTCCTGATCTTGAAAATCAGTCTCTAAAAAAAAAGTATCGTTGTTACCAACATCTCCCTGCAAAGCTTGTCCTTGAGGGGCAAAAGACCGAACAATTTTTTCTAAAACCGTAACCCCAAATATCCCGAGAAAAGCACCAAATAAAACATCTCGGCCACTCGCCTCAGATTTTTGAATAACACTAAATTGACCAAACAAACAAACGAACAGAATCGTAGCAAGCAGCCTCTTCTTCATGAATCCCCGTCTGACTTTTGCAAAATAAAAAAGATTTGAAATGTACGGCACTAGAGTATCAAGCACCAAGAGTCATCGCAAGAAAATCCGGGTTTCTCACCAACATAGCCCCTCATAATCGACTTGCCCTCGGAGATACCATTGTCTCCAGGGCTCTTCCATTCAGACCTCCAGAAACACCACAAACGATTCTCAAAACAATCAAGAAATCGTTTTGTTGAACTTTTTTTCAAATATTCGAGGTCAAAAAACGTCACCAAAATCCCATATAAACCACCATCAACCAAAATATTCTCATAAGCATTAATGAGAAATTCCTGCAGATTACTATCTCCATTGATATGCTCGTCATCCACATCTTCAGCAATCATAAGATCACATTTATTTTCTGGGAAATCTTGGCAATTGGAAACATACGCTCCAAGATCGCCGTAAACAGCAATATCCAGCACTACATCTTCATGATTATTCTCAAACCATCGAAAAAACTGTACAAACATATCGTTTGTCACCGTTTCATCAAGAGTTGGTACCATACAATTACTGTACAATTTCTTACCATACGTTGCGACAAAAGGCTTTCGATTCTTACCATAAACTTTTAGAGCGCTTTCATAATCAGAAGATTCTTTCAATGACTCTTTCGACAAATCCCCATCAAGAAAGTCCTTATAGATCGTATCAATAAAAGTTACACTAATCTTTCTAAAGCCAATCTCTATCAACTTATTAATCATAACCCACTCAGAAAAAAGTTGCCCCGAACCGATAAATGTCACCCGTAATGACTTATCTTTTTTCATACGCGTTTGAGCATTTTCATTTTTCATAACTGAGACAAGAACGTTACCCTCAAAAAAAGCCCTTCTTTCAGGATGCTTTTTCCTATTGAAACGACAACATGAACACTCATAAAAAAAATCTATCTTAGCAAACCTGTCGAACTTAAGACCCCTTTTGTAACGACGAAAAGAATCCCAAATAAAATCTTCATTTATCTTGTACGGAACCCCTACCCCCCTCGAGAACCACGCTTCAAATTCACCCTCTGTCGCCCTATTCCCAATTAAACCTTTAAGCTCATTGACAGGCAAATACCCTTTAAGACGGTTAGAAATTTCTTTATAAACAATGCTTTCTTGCCCCATCGAAAGCACAGAACCGGAAAAAAATAACCCCAAACTCAAAACGAAAAAATTACTCCAAATCTTCTGTTTCATGATAGACTCCTTTTGTTGTCTGCAAGTTGCTGTCCGCAAGCAAATATTTTTGCGCTTTTTTTACCAGTTGTCAAAAAAGGGCTTTTATGGCAAAAACGCTTTTTATTCTCATGCAAAATTACCGAGACGAAGAATTCACCGAACCATACACCATGCTTCAACAAGCAGGCCACATCGTCGACGTTGCTGGACTAGAAACGGGCCCTGCTATCGGCGTCAATGGCCACGAGCACTCCCCTAACCTCCTGTTCAGCGACCTATCAGAGGCCGAGTTTGACCAATACGACGCACTTGTCATCTCTGGCGGCCCCGGGTCAAAAAAATATCTCTGGAATAACGAAGCGATCTACAAAACCATACAATATTTTCATGAAAACAAAAAAATTGTCGCCGCAATCTGTTATGCCGTAATCGCAATAGTCCAAACAACCATCTTACGCAACAAGCATGCAACCGTTTTCCCAACCGACGAAGCAAAAGCAATTTTTGAAGAATACGGGGTTCGCTTCAGCAAAAGCGGCTGCGTTACTCTCGCACCAGAAAAAATTATCACGGCCCAGGGACCAAAATTTGCAAAAGAGTTCGGTCAGGCGATTATCGACTTGCTCAAATAAAAAATAATCAGGAACAGTCAGGAACAATCATGGCATCCAAAAAACCAATTTCAACAACTCAAAAACGAACAAACGTCCTGCTTCTTACAATCCATGCCCCGTACAATCACGAACTGTCTCGTGAAGATTACGAAAGCGAGTTCTCAAGCTTAGTCGAAACGCTTGGTGTCGAATACGAAGAGGATATGACCATCAAATTGCGTCGTATCGACAAGAGCAATTTTTTAACCAAAGGCAAATTACTCGATGTCCTAGCGGTCTGTAACGAAAAAAAAATCGACGAGGTTATCGTCTCAGAACTGCTTTCACCACTTCAAGAGCGAAATCTTGAAGATTTCTTCGGCTGCACCGTCTACGACCGAGAGCGACTTATTCTCGAAATCTTTCAAAACGCCGCCCACACCGCAGAGGGAAAAATACAGGTCGAAATGGCACAACTTGAGTATTTCAAAACACGACTTGCGGGTAAAGGGGCACAGCTCGCGCAACAAGCGGGACATATCGGTACACGGGGCCCTGGAGAAACTGAAAAAGAGTATCTGAAGCGGCACCTGACCGAAAAGCATCGTCAAGCAAAAAAACGCTTACTCGCGCTACAAAAATCACGAGACGTTCAGCGCAAGCGGCGCCTCGCCAGCAAACTGCCTCTCATCTGCCTAGTTGGTTACACCAACGTTGGAAAATCAAGCATTATTAATTTACTCACAAAAAGCGACGTGCTGGCTGAAGACAAGCTATTTGCGACCCTTGACACCACCACACGAGAGCTATTTGTCGACAGCAAAAAGATAGGTCTTCTGTCAGACACTGTCGGCTTCATTAGTCAGCTCCCACACCACCTCATCGAAGCATTCAAATCAACCCTCGATGAGCTTCAGTACGCCGACCTAATGCTACACGTCGTCGACGTCAGCAACAAATCATGGCCCGGACAAATCGAGATCGTACTCGGTACCCTTTGTGACCTCGGCGTTGACCAAAAGCCCATGCTCTATGTTTTTAACAAAACCGACAAACTTAGCGACCAAGAGCTTGAAGAGCTTAGGAATGAGATTGAAGCCTACCAGCCTCACGCCCTAACACACGCAACCTCGAAAGATGGCCTCGCAGAACTAATCGAAGCACTCAAAAATCATACGTTTTCATAATAACCAATAGCCCAGTCTGCCCGCCAAAAAACCCGCCAGCCTCGAGCCGAGGAATTCGAGCCGTTCGTTCCGAGTGATTTCCGAAGTTTTATGTGAGGGGGCGTACCATGGCAGGGCTCGCCCCCCAACCAAAACAGCCCTTTTTTAGTGCCGGTTGACAAATGGAAAACCTTTTGAGATAATTTTTCCATAACTTATTTATATTTGCTTAAAACTTGCTTTTATGTAAAATAGTAGTTTTTCCAAGTAATAGACATATATTAGAAAGGACTTATATGAAAAAATATACACTTATCGCATTAGCAGGACTTATCTTGTCTGGTTCAACAGCGTTTGGCATGGGATGCAAGGGTGATCCTGGGAACAAAGGGCCTCAAACCCCCGTGCAACAACGAACCAATAAAAACACACCCAAGACACCCGGCATATATCGTACTTTACCTAACACATATCCAAGACGAGAAGTCCCCACCGATGAACCCCGTAGACACGTTAATGGCGGCAATTCCCACATCGTCCCAAATGACCGTGCACAACGCAGCCTAGATTACGGTAAAAACAGCTAACAACCTATAGAAAGAGCCCCTCATGAAAAAATATACTTTTATTATACTAGCCGGACTTATCTTGGCTGGATCGACAGCGTTTGGCATGAAAAAGACACTGCGGGAACCAGACATCGACCGATACAATACGCCACCAAGACGGACGGTTTCCCAGCCCCAAGAAAATGGGCCCACCCTGCAGGACTTTTTGGACGAAACATTATACAAAACCATTCTAGATAGTGGTAACCCGAATGATGTTAAAGAGGAACTCGTGAAAACACTTCTTAAGGCTGGCGCTAATCCATACAGCGTAATTCGTGAATTCAGCGAGTCTTCAATAGGGCTCTTAAAGAGAAAGCATCGCAACACATTCTGTCGAAAACTCTACAAGCTCATCATTGGCAAACCATATATCAAAAACAACTAGCCCAACTCGTAATGTTCTAAATCAACGTAAATCGGCCCTTGCTCTGTGAGGGTCGATTGCTTTAGTACAAACTCATCGATTGTAAAAGGGATCGGCTCCACACAAATCTCATTAATCGTCTCGCGTAACTCCCCAACATCAGAACTCTCTTTAACCCGAGCAAGCGTCACATGAGACTGAAACGCTCGTTTTCTTGCAACAGTACCTAACGACAATGCTTTTTCAATCTCATGCACCAAATCAACAATCCCTTTCCCCTCAACATCAAGCCAAATAACTTTAATAACCATCTCGCTACCAAACGTACCAACGCACCCAAGTTTCGCTTGAATAGGATGAAATGAAATCGACCCCAAAAGTTTTTTAATCGGTGCAAGGGCAACCGGCTCAATATAGCCAACAAACTGCAACGTCAGATGCGCATGCTCAGGATTAACATAGGTCCCCTGAAACAAATTGTGTTTGCGCAAGACATCCTGAACCCTACCAATCTCTTCTTTTACAATCTCTGGCATTTCGATAGCCACAAAAACTCGCATTAAGGTTCTACCACCATTACCATCATTATTGCTGCTTCCCATATCAATTCCCCTTAATAACTGCTAATGGCACCAGCTTTGCAACTCGTCTTGCAATCCCTGCACCCTCAACAATATCAACAACGTTGTGAACATCTTTATAGGCTAATGGAGCTTCTTCTGCAAGCCCCTGGTCTGATGTACAACAAACAACAATCCCTTTACGCTCCAACGCTTCTCGTAATGTCGCCCCACGAACCTCACGTTTCGCCTGACGACGAGACATACGACGGCCGGCCCCATGACAGGTCGAACCAAATGATTCTTTCAGGCCCTGCTCCGTACCAACCAACACATACGAAGCTGTCCCCATCGTCCCCGGGATTAATACCGGATGGCCAACAGACTTATACTGTTCAGGAATTTCAGGCCGGCCAGCGGGAAACGCCCTGGTCGCCCCCTTACGATGCATAATCACCTCAACATTTTTCCCGTCAATCTCATGGACCTCTCGCTTGCCAACATTATGCGCAACATCGTACACCGTTCGTAAATTTGATTCACCACCAAGAATGTTCATCCAAGCTTGACGAACATTATGCGCAATCACATGACGATTCGCCCAAGCATAATTCGCACTAGCGGCCATCGCTGCAAAATACGCTTTCCCCTCGTGAGAATCAAACGGCGCACAAGCAAGCTCACGATCGGGCAGCGTTATACCCCAGCCCGCCATCTTTGGCACCATCTGTCGAACATGATCTGTACAGGTCTGGTGCCCAAGGCCACGAGACCCACAGTGAATCATAAAGGTCACACCGTCTTTGACTAGTCCAAACGACTTTGCAACATCTTCATCAAAAATTTCTTCAACTTTTTGAATCTCCAAGAAGTGGTTCCCTGAACCAAGTGTACCAAGCTGACCAGCCCCACGCTCTTTCGCACGAAACGAAACCGATCGAGGATCAGCGCCATGCATACAACCATTCTCCTCGCAACAGTCTAGGTCTGCCGGAACCCCATAACCAAGCTCAACCATCCGACGCGCCCCCTCCTGCAAAACTCGATCGAGCTCAGCGCCCTTAAGCTTAAGCGCACCACCCTTTCCAACGCCCGAGGGAATAGCACGAAAAATCTCATTGGCAACGTCACTCAATCTAGGTTTCAGCTCCTGAACAGTCATAGATGATGCTAACAATCGAACTCCACAGTTAATGTCATACCCAATACCACCAGGCGAAATCACCCCACCATCATGAACAGCCATCGCCGCAACGCCGCCGATTGGAAAGCCATATCCCTCATGAATGTCCGGCATTGCAAACCCTGCGGTCTGAATTCCAGGAAGCGTCGTGACGTTCACGAGCTGCCACAACGACCGATCAGTAAGAAGCTGATCGAGCATCTGCTCACTAACAAAAATACGAGCCGGAACACGCATATCACTTCGAAACGACTTGGGAATCTCGTATACAAATTCAGCAATCTTTACAAGAGCCTCTCTGGGTACAACCTGCTCCATACACACCCCTTTATAAATCGAATAAAATTTCTGCAACCCATGCTCCATCACGCTCTTCTATCCTAAGACCATGATGCGTAACAGCTTTTATCTCGCCCATCTCAAAATTATTAATCGAAACACCCCGAAAAACACCCCGAACACGCGTATTGGTTATCTCATCAATGCTTACATCGAAATACGCCTCACCATTAACATCTGATAAGTAAAGCGCTTCTGAAAGAAAATCAACCAGAAGTGACGGTAAATCGTGTGAAAAAATATCGAACGAGCGCTCGACAACCACCTCCCCCTTTCCTAGAGGTCCAATACTCTCGAACATCCCCTTCACCGTATTGCAAAATAGCATTTGCAAATTCTTACCGTAGACACGAATCTTCAAATCTGCAGTATGAGACAAAACCTCAAAACCTTGCTTCATATTTCCCTCATAGGGTCTCAAAAAGCGCTCAGCTTGCCATTAATTATAATCACGGTACACTTTAATAGCGTAGTATCTATGAAAGCAATAATATCAGGACAGGGGTCGCAATCGCAATTAGAGAATAAATCTTTATCAAGACAAAAGGCGCTTATGTTCAAACAAAAGCATTTTCCACATACCGGCCAGCCAAGCTTCTTTGCTCTCGTGCCGTTTTTTGTGTTCATCGGAACATACGTGCTCTTAATAGCTCTCTTTCCAGAAGCCAGCAACGACCTCAAGCTAACTGCCTTTCCTACCTTTGCTGGAATACTAGCAGTAGGCTTCTCACTTTTCACCTTTCAAGAGCGAATCTCCATATCAAAAAAAATCAAAGTTTTCATCTCTGGAGTCGCACAGCCAACTGTCATGTACATGTGCTTCATATTCATCTTCAGCTCAATATTCTCTCACATCATATCACTCTGTGGCGGCGTTGATTCCGCAATCAAACTTTGTTACGTCCTCATACCCCAGCAATGGATGTTGCCTGGAATCTTTATTGCTATCTCTCTTTTTTCTCTCACCATAGGATCATCAATCGGGGGCATTGCAACATTCGCCCCGGTTGCCGTTGGTCTTGCACCAAAACTTGGCGTTAGTCCCGCGCTAATGGCGGGAATCGCAGTCAGCGGTTCGATGCTTGGAGACAACCTTTCAGTAATATCAGATACAACAATCGCGGTCGTTCATACAACCGGCTGCAGCCCATACAAAAAATTTAAAAGCAATGCCATGCTGGTTTTTCCTGCGTTCGTTCTCACACTAATCGTTCTCTCTATCATAAATTACAATCTCCCCTCACCAGTGACAGAACAAGTGGTCACCTCATGGAACATTTCTGACGTCATAAAAACCATTCCCTATGCTGCGGTATTCCTTCTCGCAATACTAGGGATCGATGTTTTAATCGTTCTTGCAATCGGCGCAATCGCCGGAGCAATCCTTGGAATTCTCTATGCAAAGTTTTCCATTCTGCTGGCTATAACTTTCTTCTTTGAGGGCTTTTATCAACACAAAGGCGTTGTTGCTATGTTATTACTCGTTATGTTCATCGCCGGCCTCTCCAGAATCGTTGAACACAATGGGGGGATTAAATATCTTTTGCGAAAATTCCATGCGAGAACAAAAACTAAAACCAGCGCTGAATGCTCGATAGCCATGCTCGTCTCTCTGCTCGATATCGCCGTCGCAAGAAACACCATCGCCATCTTAATCGCCGGTCCTATGGCAAGACAAATTGGAGGTCGCTTCAAACTAAAAAGTGCTCGTATCGCAACACTTCTAGACCTTTTTTCCTGCGCCATCCATGGCATAATCCCTTACTCGTCACAATTGCTCCTAGCCGCCGCGATGGCTGGAACCACAAGTATATCGATCATCCCATACGTTCATTATCAATTTATCGTTTTGGGAGTCGCTATTCTTTCGATTGTAAAAACAAAAATCAGTGAGGGTAAAAAGAATGTCAAAAAAAATCGCTATTAACGGGTTTGGGAGAATCGGCAAAGCGTTTCTGAGAACAATCATGCAGGACCCGAATACACAAAATAAACTTTCTGTCGTCGCAATAAATATCGGACCATCAAATCCAGAAAGTCTGGCTAACTTCTTTTGTTACGATTCGACACTTGGCAAATTTAAGGGCTCGGTCTCTTATGAAAACAAAAAACTAACAATCAACAGTCACTCGAGTCACACCATCGAAATAGTAACCGAACCTGACCCAACAAAACTACCATGGGGCAAACTCAATATCGACTTTGTTGTCGAAGCAAGTGGTTTATTCACAACACGAGAAAAAGCAGCCGCCCATCTGAAGTCAGGCGCAAAAAAAGTTCTCGTCACAGCACCCGCACAAAATGAAGACATCACAATTATCCCGGGAGTTAACGACAACCAATACGACGCCAACAAGCACGCTATTATCTCTCTCGGCAGCTGCACCACAAACTGCTTCGCCCCCATGGTCAAAGTACTTAAGTCAAACTTCACCCTACAGCAGGGGTTTATGACAACCGTTCACGCCTACACCAACAATCAAGCGCTTCTAGACTCTGAACATGAAGACCCACGTCGCGGCCGGGCTGCTGCCATAAACATCATTCCGACAAACACCGGCGCCAGCAAAGTAATCACAAAAATTTATCCTGACCTCGAAGGCAGGCTGCTCGGGTCAGCGCTACGTGTCCCGGTTGCTGTCGTCTCACTCGTCGACTTCACATTTACAACAGATGAGCAACTCTCAGCAAGCTCCATCAATCAAGCTTTCGAGCATGCCGCTCAAAACGACCTCAAAGATATACTACAGGTAACAAAAGAACCTCTGGTCTCCTCTGACTTTATTGGTTCACCGTATTCATGTATTATCGATAGCCCACTCACCAACGCCTGTGGGACCATGGGAAAAATCTCAGGCTGGTATGATAACGAATTCGGTTACAGCATGCGCCTGAAAGATTTTTTGCTTCACATCTAAGAAAAGATTCTTTACACTTTTCTTGTTGAAATCAACAGAATTCCGCGGCGGGCCCATAGCTCAGCGGTTAGAGCAGTCGGCTCATAACCGAAAGGTCCCAGGTTCAAATCCTGGTGGGCCCACCAGGACATCTTTTTACTCCTAAGGAGCAGACAATGACGCCTCTCTGGCAAAACCTAAAGCAACTTGTTGCTCTTGATCAAAAACAAAAAACAATCCTATCTCAAATCGCGCAAATCGAACAAGAAGCAGCAGAAGACAATCTTATGATCCCAGAACTGCAAGCAACAATTAATGAAATCAAGCAAGCGGTTATCGATGCAAAAAAAAATGTCGACCGACAAGAGCTCAATGCTAACAATCTGAAAGCACAAGAGACAAGCAAAAAAAAGGCGCTCGATACCATTAAAAACCAAAAGCAGTACGAAGCCCTAGAAAAAGAGTTGAGCTCAATACTACGACAAATCTCAGAACTAGACGACACTATCGTTAAAGCCTGGCACACCCTCGATCTCGCTCGAAAAAAAGAAGAAACCGAACTAAGCGGTCTCTCAAAAAAAATTGAGGCTCTCCAAACCGACGCCGAAGAGAAAGAAAAATCTATAAATAGCCTTAAACAGGAATACCAAACACTTGAACAACAAAAAGAGGAGTTCTCTTCAAAAATTCCACCCGAATGGCTTTCAAAATACGAACGAATGAAAGATAAGGTTTCCGACCCTATCGTTCCCGCAATCAACGACAGCTGCAGCTCATGCTACTACTCAGTTCCATCACAAGACATGACCCGTTTAAAAAGAAACGCCATCTTGCCCTGCCGAAGCTGTTATAGGCTTTTGTATCATGACCAAGAAGAAGAAAAAGATTTAAAGGAAGCTTCATTCTAGATGGAAAACACTCACACGAACACCATCTCAATTTTTGTCGACGGTGCCGCACGCAACAACCCTGGGCCAGCGGGAGCTGGCGTCTATATCACCTACAAAGATGAGATTATCTGTAAAGCTGGTTTCTATCTCGGGAACAAAACAAACAATCAGGCCGAATATCTCGCGCTACTTCTCGCTTTTTTTATCGCAAACAAACAACTATCACAAAAAAACATCAAAAAGCCACATCTTATTATAAGCTCCGACTCAGAACTTATGGTCAAACAAATGACCGGAGTATATCGCGTAAAAAATCAGGCGCTTGCAAAAATCAAAAACCTGATTGACTTACTTCTACAAAATCAATCATATACGTTCAAACATGTGTTCCGTGAAAACAACGTAATCGCCGACGCGCTCGCTAATCAGGGCATAGACAAAAAAAATGCACTCCCCCTAGACTTTGTAACCTTACTAGCAGACCATGCAGTTGACTTATAAAATCGCAGCAAAACTCTTTTTGTCGCTCATACTTCTAAACCAAGCATTACAGGCATCTCCAAATATAAAAGTCCTTCTTGGTGAGTTCGACCCGACAAAAAAACAAATCTTTAACATCCAATCAGAAAAAGAGTTTTTGCTAAAAACACCTAAAACCAAACAGTTTTTATTACGCTCAAATAAATTACAAATTTTACTCAAAAATAACGTTCTATATGGGCGAGGAAAAAAGGGCCCTCTTAAAAAGATAAACTATCAAGAAATTGAGATCAAACCAATAGCAACCCATAAGAACTCAAAAACGATCTTGATCAACAAAAAACCATACCATGGAACCCTCTCGCTTAAATTTTGCCCTAAAACTGAAAAGCTCTTACTCATCAACACGCTTAATCTTGAAGATTACGTCTACGCTGTATTGCTCGCAGAAAGCTACCAAACTTGGCCCCACGAGATGCAAAAAATTCAGGCGATCGTTTCTCGAACCTACGCCGTCCACCAAATGACGACAAGCAGACGCTCTTCAAACAAACCTTACAATATCAAGTGTAATAACTTCCACCAGCGCTACACGGGTAAACATAACTACCACCACTTACGTCGGGCAGTCGATGAAACGAAAAATCTTATTCTAACTCATGATGGTAATGTCGTTCTCGCTATGTTCGATGCCTGCTGCGGCGGGAGTATTCCTGCAAATATGACCGGTATCGATTTTTCTAAAGCGCCCTATCTTGCCCGTACAACACCATGTCATTTTTGCAAAAACTACGCTCTCTACAACTGGAAGCGAACCTTCTCAGAAAAACAATTTATTAGTAAGCTTCTTGCATACTCACCACTAAAAAACAAATTTCGCAGCACAAGAAAACTAAAAACCATTTCTATAACCGAACGTGATAAAGCCGGAGTTGTTCACAACATAGAACTAACGTTCGCACCTGCATCTACGATAGAAATTTGCGGAAGCGATTTTTGGAGAAGCCTAAACAGCGACGTACGAAGCCAAAACTTCTCAATAAAACACGAAAATAATTTTATTATCATTGAGGGAAAAGGGTTTGGACACCAGATAGGCTTCTGTCAGCGAGGTGCACGAGAACTCGTCAGGCGTGGCTGGCCGCTCAAAAAGATTTTAGCTTTCTACTATCCTGAGACCAAAATTTCTCAATTGAAAGTGGTTAAAAATGCCAACGTATAAAGGGCACCTCGCAGGCGGCGGCGTCACCTTCCTTGCTATCCACCTCGTGACAACAAAGCTACTCAACCAACCCACTCCACCACCAAACCAAATCCTCTTCACACTCGAGTTCTGCTTGCTTGGCTCACTGTTTCCCGATATCGATACCAAAAGTTTTGGTCAAAAGATCTTCTACTACCTACTTACAGCCATGATTCTTGCCGCAATTTACACCCAACAATGGGGCCTACTTTCGATTCTTAGTTTGATCAGCGTGTTCCCCCTTCTGGTCAACCACCGAGGAATTATTCACACCATCTGGTTTGTCACCCTAGCACCCCTAGCAATCCCGCTTATCATCCAGCAAAACAACCCCCTGCTCGCCAAAACCGCCTGGTTTGCCTATCTGTATTTTGAAATTGGCGCTCTCTCTCACCTCTTTCTTGACTACGGTTTTTTGCGAACAGCAAAAAAAGTATTTTCAAAGAGATGACAAAGTGCTCTTGCTATGCGAGGGCATAGAAAATAGCTTTTCTACACTTCTGCTCGTCACAACCCCAACATTTTCAAGCGAAACGCCTTTCACGTCAGCAATAACCTGTGCAATCATAGGAATATATTTTGGATAGTTTGTTTTTCCCCGAAACTGCTGTGGTGGCAAAAATGGCGCATCGGTTTCGAGTAGAAAGTTTTCTAGTAATATATCTCGAACAAGCTCTCGTAAAGAACCGTTTTTTGGATACGACACGGGGCCACCAATACCCAAATAAAACCCCCAGCTTACAAGTGTTTGCGCAATATCGTGTGATTGCGAAAAACAATGTGCAACTCCGGTCAATTCGTTTTTATATTTTTCCAACACAGCCAACACTTCATCAAGCGACTCCCGAATATGAACAATCACTGGAAGATCATGCTCAAGTGCACACTCAATATGAGCAACAAACGCATCAATCTGTCTCTGCTTAAAAAACGGTTGGTGATAAAAATCCAATCCGGTTTCCCCTAGCCCAACAATTTTGTTTTCTTTTTTATTGCAACACAACGCCTCAATCTCTCGAAAATCTTTGCGCCAACCCTGAGTACAATCACACGGATGCATCCCAACCGTCGCCCAAACGCCATCATACCGTTGCGCAATCTCTACCGAAGCCAAGCTGTCCTGCAACGTCGTCCCAATCGTCAAAATCTTCGCTACCCCAACACGAGCGGCATCACGCACCACATCGTCAACCGATTCACCTCGTGCTGCCATCATTGTAAGGTGGCAATGGGTATCAACAAACATAGCTTCTCCTTTCTCATCACAAAGCAACAAATTTTCTATCTGTTCTCTTACTATAAAATTAAAGAATCTATTACTAAACAAACTTTTTCGATTTATTATAAATCTGTCAAAACCATAATGTATAGAAAAAAGAGCCGAAACAAAAAATTATGCTGTCAGATTAGTCTTTTTTCTTGACAAAGCAACAAACTGATTCTAAATTTCGAACGAAGAGTGTTAGTATTTTAGAGGCACAATAACCATTTTTACGAGGAGGCTCCAATGAACAAGAGTGAACTTATAGAAGCGTTGAGCGAAGAGACAACTTTCAGCAAAAAAGATATCGCAAAGGTTCTAATCGCGTTCACACGCATTGTTGAAAGAACGTTGAAAAAAGGGGATAAGGTATCGTTAACAGGTTTTGGAACATACTGGATCTCAAGAAGACCAGAAAGAGTTGGTATCAATCCAGCAACCAAAGAACGCATCAAACTACCTGCAGTAAATGTTCCTCGATTCAAGCCAGGTAAGCGCCTCAAGGAAGAAATCCGATCTGCCTAAATATTTTATGGAACAAAAATATTGGCAAAGCGCGGGGCCGATAATTTTATCGGCCCTCTCTCTTTTGATCTCATTTTTTATTTTACAACCGCTCGCCTATCTTCTCGATCCAACATTTAATTTGTTGGCAAGCCGAGGCATCGGCAAGGTCGCGTTCGTTTGCATGGCGATTTATCAAATTATTTTATTTTTGACTACTCAGTCATCACAATTTCTTACACAGTTTTTCGATCGGAATCTTTTCTTTTTTATTAAAGAGAAATGGGTTGCGAAATTCTCTATTTTTTTTATCAGTTTTTTTTCTCTACACGCGCTCGTTCTTTTTGTTTTCTATCAAACCGACGCAATCATATATAACCCGTCTTGGGGATCTATTACACTCCCCCTAGTTAGCAAGACAATTTTCGGTCTCTTTGTCGTCTTCATGCTTGCCTGGACCGAAGAGCTTATTTTTCGCGGGACCATTTACCCATACATTGCACAATTCTATAAGCCGCTTCCCAGCATGCTGATTACGTCACTCATTTTCATGTTCGTTCATAACCTCAGAAACCCGCTTGCGCTTGTCACCACCGAATGGCGACTAGGTCTTGGTTTATTTTTATTAGGCTTCTTTCTCAACCAAATTTTTGTTATCACAAAAAAGCTGTACCCAGGCATGGGCGTTCATGCTGGGCTTGTGTTTGTCAAAGTTATTCTGAGACGGGCTCCCTTTCTTGTGCTTGTTCCTGATCTACGACAATTACACACGGTACACTTTCTCTTCGCTATCGCGATCGCTTGCTTGCTTTTTCGTAAAAAATATTAAAACTCTTGCCTCGTCGAATCTTTTCCCGACACAATTGATGGTGCATAAAGACGTATACAATTTTTATCTAAGCCTGGAGACCCCGTTATGAGGCTATCAAAAAATTATTTTTTCTACCTTATCTTCTTCGGCGCTCTCACCCAAACATCAAATCTTCCAGCCCTGCAGCGAAGAACAGCCGGAACAATAAAGTCCCCTACGGATATTGCCACTCTAAAAACCAGAATCACGCAACTTGAAGCAGAAAATAAAACGCTTCGGTCTCAAGCAGGCGCAAAAACAACTACAGCTGAGATCTCCCCAGAAATAATTCAACAAATTGAAGCTATCGAAGCAAAAATTGAAAAAGAAAAAGAAGACAGCAAAAAAAACGCTCAGAAACTTTTCGCTATCATGGGACAAGTAATTGGCTACGCAAAAAAAAACATAGAATTACGGCGGGAAATTCAGGCCCTTTCTAGATAATAACGGGAGAACCGTATGTGTTCGGTAAGAACAATCTCTCTTTCTCTGCTCTTTATGCTTATTGGGAGTGTTCCCATGCTGCGCTCAGAAGAACAACCCGTCACTCTTGATGCAAGAATAAAAACGCTCTCTACCAATTTCGATACAAGTATAGACGCAAATAATGCTGAAGAAGATGTCTTAACGCAAACCGAGCAACTTCTGAAAGAGCTAGAAGGGCAGGAGAACCTGTCACAGCTGGAGAAAAAAACGAAAACCTGGAAAGAAATCTTCAATAAACTATTTCATATCACAGAAAGAGAAGAACCTGAGCGAGAAGAAATAACAGATATCAAGAGAGAAGATAAGAAAACCAAACCTAAGATAAAAAAACCAAAAATCCCCAAGGCCCCTAAAAAAATCCCTCCCCCTACTAAAATGAAAAAGCAATCCCCTTCAAAAATCAAGGGAATAAAAACTAGCCCAGCAACCGAAGATACCATTTTAAAGAAGCTCAAGGGAATCCCGTTTCTTGGTACGTTACTCAAAGAAGCAAAAGAGGGGAGTGGAGAATGACAAGCGGGTTATTATTGTTCCTTTTCACAATCAGCATGTCACCGCTATTATACTCAATTGATCTCTTGGACCATATCGAAAAAGCAACCGAAGAGTGGCATAAAATCGAGGCCGTTAACACAAAAAACCTTGATACTCTCACAAAAACACTGGACCAATTGGAAGTAACAACAAACATAAACAAACAAACAGAAATTCTAAACCAGCTAGAACGCTACATAGAAGAAAAACGGGAAGCTCCTTTTGCTGAAGAACAAGTACCAAGTGAACTTCAGCCTGTTACTACCAAAACAATAGAAGAAGAGCCTGAAGAAGAGAAAGAGCCCGTAGAAGAGAAAGAGCCAGTAGAAGAGAAAAAACCCGTAGAAGAGAAAGAGCCTGAAGAAGAGAAAGAACCTGAATTGAGGAAAATCTCTAAGAAACCCCCTGAAGAAGAGATCGAAGGCGTATCACCCTACACACCACAAGCCCCAACCCCAGGATATGCTCCAACCCCAGGATATGCTCCAACCCCAGGATATGCTCCAACAGTGGGCATACCGGCGAGCCCACCGATGATTAGCCAACAGCCTACGATCAAACCGCCAAAACTTACCAAAAAAAACGAGGAAGCCTCGAAAGATTTTATCTTAAAGCTTGATGATGCAAAGAAATTAGACAATCTCTCAGCCAGAATAGCAGCCCTAAGTGATTTGGTAAAAACAGTAAAAGGTCCTCTTCCCAATATTGAATTGCAGCGAGAGGGGAGACTTAAGGAAACAATCTCTCCAAGCGGAGCGCGAATAAGAGAAATAGGATTAATAGAGAGACGTGAGCCATTCGATGAGCTCAGAGCCGAACTGCTCAACTTACCCAACCTTATTGCTGAGGAGAAAAACATCCCCGCTAGCGGAAGTATTAACTTTACACACGAAAAATTTTCAAAGGAGTACTTTCATGGCGACAAAGCTTCTAATTATACCATAGTCCAATATGGCAATCTATTGGCTTTAGTTGTCAAAAATAAATATCTTAAAAAAATCTTTGACAAACTAACTTTGTGGCATCTGAACGAAGCAGCCTTCACGTTCAAAAGTCTTGATATTAAAAAAGATCTAAAATGGGCAAAAACGAATCGCGCCGGAAAAAATGCACTTCGTGGCATCGTAATAAGAAATTCTCAAGGCCCAACAAGCCTTGCTGATCTCAGCCTTATTATCGACAGGCTCATCATATTGGCTACAAAAATAAACTCTGTAACCGTTAAAACAAACCCAAAATCTAATCTCAAAAAATTTGCTAACGCGGTCTATACCGTTCACAAGAACATCGCGGCATGGGCAAACCCTAAGGCATATCCTCTCAACCCACTATTTGCATCAAACCCCGATGAAAAAAGAAGACTAGCAAAAGAAATTGGAGAAGAGTTCCGAAAACTTATGTACGTAATATATGGTAATAAATTTATCATGAGGATAAAGGCAGATACCTGGAAAATTAGAGTGTACCTTAATCCTATTCAATTTTTTGCGAGAACAGGCCTCGATTTTGACAGTGAGGTTAAAACGATAAAGCAAGCTCCGTATAACAAGCCTGAGGAAGCCAACCTGCAACTCGATAACGCCTTAGAACTCGTAAGCCAAGTTAAAAAAGCACAAACCCCATCACCAACAACACCCCCAACATCCAACCAAAAAACAGAGTTTGGAGAAGAAGAAAATCAGTCCTTAAAAAACATAGCCAACTTCGCCGTCGAAACAGAGACCGCAAAACGAGCAGAAAAACCATCGGAAAAGACTGGAGATGATATTTTCTATCTAACCGAACATAGTGCATATACTCTTCGTGCGCTTATTATCAAGCTCTATAAAAATGCACGCAAAAGAATGCTCAGCACCACCTACGAAGAAGATAAGAAATACAATATAAAGCTATCGAATCTTGCCAAAGAAGCGCTCTCTCTAAAAATCGATCCCGGAACAAAAACGATAGCCGAACTCGACAAAGAACCCGGCCTGTTCAGCTCTGCCGGCCTAAAGATCGTCACGCTCGCCAAACCTGCAGATTTCCTCACATCCATAGAGCAATGGCTTAAAGACGGCTTTTATCTGGAATCTGAACTGTATGACGTCATAGGAAAAGTCTCTACGACCATAAAAGGCAAACGAGTTGCGTCACTCAAAAAACGAACACCTAATCTTGTAGATAAAACGGTTCCTCTCGAACCTATAAAGGTTTCTCTCAAACCAGAAGGAGGTCTTATAAAGGTTTCTCTCGAAGATAAATCATCAGATCCACGAAATTTTAAAGGTCGGGTAGAAAAACTGTTATGGATAGCACACCAACTCAAAACAGACAACCTTGGCCGCCCAAAGTACCTTGAGCAATACCTAAAAGAATGCGACAACATCAGGTCCAAAATTAAAAAAAGCATACGATCTGTTGTGACGCGACTGGCAACGGGCGGCACCACAAAAAGAATGTCCCTTGAAGACGCCAAAGACGCTGCCAAAAAATATCTTGCCCTTCTTTATGTGCTCAACAAAAAGTTAAGCAAGATCGATGTCGATGGGCTCTCCCCATCTTTCGACACCCTGAAAAAGTATCGAAGGGGAATCAAGAAACAAATTGAAAAAATAAAAAAGAACATAACAGAATATCTGATCAATCCTGACGCTCTCGACCAAACAGAGGCCACCCAAAACGCCATGTACCCACCGGTCGAACTCTACGTGATAGAGAAAACAGAAGAAATTGTCAATAGAGTCAAAGCCCTGGAGGAATTCATAAATAAAGTCTCTCCTGAATACGTTAAAAAGCAAAAAAACACTATTCGCAAAGCGATCACAAAATTCACAGAAAAAACCCTAGGAATCCCATCAAAAAGTCTTACGGCCCTAAGAACAAATGATGCCGCAAGAACACGTTATATACAAGCCATAGATAGGGCCCTGGAACGTTTTAAAGATATCTATAAACAAAAAACAACCAATCGTAAAAAACTCAAGCGCTCAAAAGAGTTATCGAAAATACACGCAAAAGTTTTTAACAAGGTGACAAAGCTACAGCATAAGCGTAATACAAAAGGCCCCTTAGACTCAAAAGACCGTACGAATCTTATCACGTATGAAAAATGGTTAGAAGAAACCTTTAGAACAAAAACAGAAACGTTTAACCAGAAAAAAAACCAGATAGAAACTCAAAAAAAAGAGTTGAGAAAGCAATACCAAACTACTAACGTTGTTACTGAAGTCTTCAACGATCGAGATAACAAGAAAACTTGCACAGGAAGAAAAATAGAATCAAACAAGCTGCTCAAAGGCGTCAAACCATACAAATTATTCCCATAGCCCCCTAAAGGAGAAAGTCATGATAAACATGATAAAAAAACTATCTTACTTTTTTCTCATAACCATCACTACCCAATTGGCCCCTTTCAACTTCTCCGAGGACCTCTCCAACACAACCAACCTCACCAACCCATTCGACCGTATTGCTGCCTATCAAAACATCGCCAAACAGATAACCCCTAGCGACTCCACCCGTCTCTCAAAGAAATTTATTCGTAAAATCGCCTTTCTTCATCAACTCTGTCTCGACAGTAAAGAAATCAGAATAAAACTCGCTTTCAAAACCCTCCTCTCAACAGCCATCGCCAACAGCAAACTCAAATCAATCGACCACGCCAACGTCCTAACCAGCCTACTCGCTCGCTACGAAGCGATCGTCGCACCTCAGCCAGAAGCATCTCTCATAGAAGAAACAAACGAGACCGAAGATACCCAATCTACAATCGAGTATGACCAACCAACCGACCAATCGCTAGACGAAAAGCGCATGATCGAAAAACGAGAGATCCTAAAAAACAAAACTCAGTATTCGAACCGAGAAAACGTCGTCAACCTTTTGATGCTTAAAAAAATAGCCTGTCAAATCGAGCGACTCAAAAGCGAACTGACTACAGTCAAAAAAGAGGTGTCTCATGTCGCCAAACAAGACGCCACAATCAAAGAAACATTTCGCAAGCTAATCAAGCTTGAACAACTCATCCAAAGAAACCCTCTTGCCTGCCAAATCCTAACCCGATCGCCTGTCGGTGACGCCGAACAATCTGACGACTTGCCAGACAGCCTGCTAGAAGAGTTAATTCGTGAGATCGAGATGCAGGGCCTATAGTTAGCAGCAGGACCAGGATTTCGGCCCCTAACAAGAACTCCAGTTTTACAATCGATTGAGCGACTACAAATCAAATGTATGTGTTCGAATCCCTCGATACAATTTTCTCGTCCTAACGGACTTCGAAAACCACTCGGGACAAACGGGTGTGGGCAATACTTTCTTTGTTGGGCTGCGTCTGACAGGAGAGGACGAACGGGTGTGGGCAATACTTTCTTTGTTGGGCTGCGTCTGACAGGAGAGGACGAACGGGTGCGGGACGAGCAGGTTAAAAACTAACTGACTGGGGGGCGGCAACCGACACAACTGGGCAATCAGCAAGTTGGCACGCCTAAAACAAAATTTCAAACAAAGCACTCTGTCAAATTGAGTTGATTTAAAATATAATGACTTTAAATAGTCCATTCATCCCTATCCCGCTCACCGCGAGTGTCCCCCGAAGCTTTATGCGAAGGGGAATATATCGAGGGGTTGAAAGTTTTTCTGAACTCGAGGAAAAGAATGTATTTTTTTGTTTACATTTTAAAGTGCTCAGACGGATCTTACTACACGGGACACACAGACGACCTTGAAAAACGAATCGCTGAGCACAGAGGTGGAAGATTTGATTGCTATACATTGTCTCGACGTCCCATAAAACTTGTTTACGCACAACATTGTTCATCAAGACACGAAGCTTTATCTGCTGAACAAAAAATTAAAACCTGGTCTAGAAAAAAGAAAGAGGCCCTTATTGAAAATAATTGGCAAAAACTTTCTGCGCTCGCCAAAAAAAACTTTGATAAATAGATGTATGATTCATCCCTCGATACAATTTTCTCGTCCTAACGGACTTCGAAAACCACTCGGGACGAACGGAACTTGGGAATACTATCTTTGCAGGGCGACTGCCAGCCTTGGGTAACCCGCCCTTAAAACCCCCGAAGGGAAGCCCTAGGCGTAAATGTGAAACGGTCGACCATCACCCCCGTTCTTCAACTCGAACAGACGAACCAAGTGAATTTTTTTCGATCACGAAGTGAACAGGAAAGTTGTCTTTGAAAATTGGCAGATGAGACACAACGATAATTTTTACAAAATCTTTTTGAATCGCATGAATCGCATCCATTAAACGCTGTAAGCCATCTTCATCCTGAGAGCCAAAGCCCTCGTCAATAATTAACGTCTGCAGCGCGGTCCCTGCACGTCGTGCCAAAAGTTTCGAAATTGCAATACGAAGAGCAAAGTCGATCCGAAACGCCTCTCCACCAGAAAACATCTCATATGGTCGAATACCGCTTGAATCAGATATGTGTATGTCGAGCGACTCTTTAACTCCGCCCTTCTTTAAGTCTCGTAACGATTCGATAAAAATTTGAGACCCATTATCAGTCAGGCGGGCAAGCAAACTGTTTGCTTCAGACTCAACCTCAGGAATCGCCTGTTCAATCAACAACGCCTGAATCCCGTCTTTGCCAAACACCCCGGCGAGCACCTGATACTCTTTCGCTTCTAGGGCAACCTGCTCAATCTTTTTATCACGCTCGCTTTTTTCTTTTTCCAAAAATTTAAAGCGCTGAATCTTATTCTCTAGACTACCCTTTTCTTGAAGCAACTTCTCTTTGCTCTTCCCAGACGACTGCATGCTTGTCTTGAGCTCTTGTAAGTCTCGATCAAGCTCAAGCTCCTGTTCTGGTTTGTAAAAAATAATCTTCTGTTTTTTATCAAGCACACATGACTGCTTATTAAGAAGTTTTAGCTCGCGACACAATCGAGAAACCGACCGCTTGCGCTCATCCTGCAGCCCAACCTTGCTCTTAAATTCGTCCAGCTCACGTAACTTCTTCTCACAATCGCTTAGCTTTTTGGCCAGTCGATCATGCGCCACTTTGTCATACAAAATCTTGTCTTGTTTCTGCTTGAGCGAACTTAACTCTTTTTCTATCGATTTCACCTGCGCGTCCTGAAGCTCGACACCACTCCCTTCAGCCTGTTTTTTTTCGAGTGCTTTACGCAACCCGGCAACCTCGACTTCACCCTGTCGCTTGCGAACGCACAATAAATCAAGCTCGATAGAAACACGCTTATGCTCAGCCTCCATCTCGACAACCTGCTTGCAAAGCGCCTCAAGGTTCGCTTGAAACTGCTTGAACCGTTCATCCTGCAACGATAACTTTTGAACGGTCTGATGCTGCTCGAAAAGTAATAATTTCAACGTCCCCATGAGCCTCTTTATCCGGTCAAGACGATGGCGGTAAAACGCTTCCTGCTTGACAAAGGTCCGCGCCAAAAATTGTTTGCGCTTGATCGTCAGCACCTGCTCGCATAACGGACAACTCGGACTAGTATCACTCTGCACCGTATGTTTTTTCTGCTCGAGCTCCACAAGCTCACTTTGTGCCCAGTTTCCCCGCTGCACTAAACTTTGATAGAAAACGCGCCGCTTCTCGAATTGAGCTTTGACCTGAAAATGCTCTTCCTGAAACGCTTTATAGTCAACCAACTCTTTCGTAAGCATCGCTATTTTTTCTCTCGCTTCATACAGCTTCTTTTTATCCTGTTCGATATGTTTTTCTTTTTGAGAAACCTGTTCATCAAACTGCTTTTGTGCGAGCTGCGCCTTCTCGCAAACCAAAGACTGCTCGGCAAGCGACTTCTCATACGCCCGCTTACAATCCATAACCAACCTTTGATATGTTTCTTGTTTCGCCACAATTAGCTCTTGCAAAGAAACAACCCCCATCTGTTTTTCCCGGAAAACCTTCTCTTCAGACAAAAGCCTCTTTTGTAAAGACTCTAGCGCTGCAATATCGGGAGATGTTAGCGACAAAGCATGCACAGTTTTCCACTGACGGACAATATCATGTAGCTCATCCCGTTTTTCACCAACAATACTTATTAATTCTTGCTGCTCTTTTTTTACCTGTTCAAGCTGGTATTTCTGTTGAAGGAGTTCGAGCTTTGACTTCTCTTTTTTTTCTATTTTTTTTGACAAACCCCCTATCTCTTTACTTAATTCACAAATCTCTTTTTTCTTTACCTCAAGCAAGCTCGCAACCTCTTTTTTTTGTTCAAGCTCTTGAGCAGCCTGCTCTTGCACCTTAAGCAAAACTTTGCGCTCGTCACTATACTTACGCGCATACTCAAGCGAAAGCCTCGCTAGATCGTCGTATCGCGAAAGGCCAAGGATATTTGCTAAAATTTGCTTGCGCTCTTTGGGCGTCTTTTGGGAGAACTCGTTTGACTGCCCCTGACGTAGAAACGCTGAGTTGGTGAATGTCTCGAAATCAAGCCCTACAATTTTCTCGATCTTTACCTGTGTCTGACGAGTCGTGCTTTCCGATAATGATGAAAATTTTTCTTTCTTTTCATCGTGCAGTTCGAAATCGAGCGACGACACAGGCTTACCATAGGTTTTGGCGAAGGTCCGGCGCACCCGATACCGCTGACCATTACAAAAGAATTCCAACGAAACCATCATACGAGTCTGACCAAGACGCATCAAGCCGGCGTCTGCCTTGGCCGTCCCAGAAACCTTTCTCGCATTCCCCCATAACGCCCAGGTAATCGCATCAAGCAACGCAGACTTCCCATTGCCATTTTTGCCCGATAGACAAATCAGAGCATGGTCTTCGAAATCGATTGTAACTATCGAATCGCCGTAACTTAAAAAATTTTTTAGGTCTAATTTTATTGGAATCATGCATGTATTTTAACAACCCACAGAGTTCGTTGCAACAAGCAAACCGTCACGTTACAATAACAACATGATAGACCGAAGATACCTCCGTTATTTCGACTGGATTAGTTTCGCCCTTACAATCGCCCTTCTCGCGATAGGCCTGATTTTTGTCTTCAGTGCCACAAAATCACATGACGCTGTCGGGCTGTCTCCCTTTTTCAAAAAACAACTTTTTGGTGCAACAATAGGTATCATAATTTACTTTTTCTTTTGTTTTTTTAACCTGCAAACACTTGCTCGATGGGGATATCTGGGATACTTTGGCGTGCTCGCACTACTACTCTACACCATAATCGGCGGCTGGGTTGGCATGGGCGCAAAGCGCTGGATCTCGCTCCATGTCATCACCTTTCAACCGGCGGAGCTGGTAAAAATCTCGTTACCGCTCTGCTACGCATTTTATTTCGACGACATCAGCAAAAACCAATGCGTACAAAAAATACCGTTCACCTTTCCCCTTGCACTCCTCTTCATCACCTTCATGCTTATCTTAAAACAGCCGGACCTTGGCACCGCACTCGTCATATTATTTTCGGGCCTCATCCTGCTTTGGCTGGCAAACATTCCAAAAAAATTCTTCTTACTTCTATTTCTATCTTGCCTGATAAGCGCGCCTGTTTTATGGAAAAACTTAAAGCCATACCAACAACATCGTGTCCTGGTCTTGCTTGGCCATGGCGACAGCAAAAACGAACGGTATCAAATAGAGCAATCGCAAATTGCTATCGGTTCCGGGGGGGTTTGGGGGAAAGGGCTGCTGCAGGGCACCCAAAATCGCCTATCTTTTTTACCAGAAGCTCGAACTGACTTTATCTTCTCAGTACTTTGCGAAGAATGGGGCTTTATGGGAGCGCTTTTTATCTTGCTGCTTTTTTCGCTCTTATTCATTCGTTTGACTATTGTCATCATTGGGGCCCATGAAATCCTGGACCAACTTATCGGAATAGGCCTGCTCGCCCCAATAGCACTATCAACAATAATTAATATCGGCATGGTAACCGGCATGCTCCCCATTGTTGGTATCCCCCTCCCATTACTTACTTACGGGCTAACAAACCTCTGGGTAACCCTCGCTAGCCTTGGAATCCTGAATAACATCGCTATTAGACGCTTTTTGCACTATTAACCAATTATATGGTATTATTAGAGTTGGGTTTTAAACGTCTAAAATCAGAGGAATCAGAGCTGTGAATATATTTTTCGTTGCTTCGTTTTTTATTTATATTTCGATTTTGATCGTAATTGGATGGATCGTTTCAAGACGACAACGAAACTCATGCGATTTCATGATCGGAAACCGATCGATCAACTACTGGGTAACCGCTATCGCAACCCATGCAACCGACATGAGCGCGTGGCTTTTCATGGCACTGCCAGGCGCAGTATATAGCTTTGGACTGTTTCCATGCTGGAGTGCCATCGGGTTATTGTTCTTCATGTTTTTGACCTGGCAGTTTGTTGCAGAAAAGTTACGCCGGACAACCGAAAAATACGCAGCTCCAACACTATCGTCATACTTTGAAAAACGGTTTCAAGACAGCTCCGGTACCATACGAATCGTAAGCGCACTATTCGCACTTTTCTTTTTTACGCTCTATATTTCTGCAGGCATTGTTGCCCTAGGACGAGCACTTGAAGCAACATTTGGCTTTTCATATTTTCTCAGCATCATGCTTGGCACCGTCACTGTTGCACTTTACACAATCTTGGGAGGCTTTGTCGCGATCGCATGGAACGACTTCTTGCAAGGCATGTTTGTCCTCCTAATCATTACCCTATTCCCCCTGTATGCCTTATATATGATTGGCGGCTTCGGAACGATCACACAGGCAGCCATGGCAAAGAATATATCGCTTTCACTCATTCCAGATTACTCTTGGACAACGATAACCAACCTGCTAGCAATGTCTCTTGGTTGGGGCCTCGGCTACTTTGGGCAACCACATATCTTGGTTAATTTTATGGGTATCGATAAACCACAGAATATTCGCAAAGCAAAATATGTCGGGCTCGCCTGGCAAACCATCACGCTTAGTTCAGCCATACTTATCGGTCTGATTGGAATCCCTTTTTTCCATCAAACACTTGCCAACAACGAGCATGTGTTTATCAATCTTGTTAAAGCAATCGTTAACCCGGTCTTTGCAGGGTTCCTGCTGTGCGCCATTCTCGGCGCAGCAATCTCAACAATGGATAGCCAAATTCTCGTCTCAGCGTCAATGCTTACACAAGACATCTACAAAAAGCTGTTTGGTAAAAAAGCTTCGCCAAAACTTCTTCTAAGAGTTTCACGATTCTCTGGCGTCGCAATAGTCTTATTGTCGTTCTTTCTTGCCAGAGGCAACAAAGAAAGTATTTTTAGTTTGATAGGATACGCTTGGTTTGGCCTTGGCAGCACGTTCGGACCGGTCTTACTCCTGTCTCTCTATTCGAAAAAAATTACAAGAAACGGTGCGCTTGCAGGAATTATTGTTGGCGGACTTACCGCTGCAACCTGGAAATACACCGGTCTGCCACTCCATGAATACTCTATTCTGCCAGGATTCTTACTTAGTCTTGTTACAGCAACACTCGTACGCTAGATACTGGACTATCGCCGTATAAGTCTATGCTCCGCTGGAAACAAATTTATATCCTCGGGCCTAGCAACAATCCCGTTCTCGATAAGTAATCGCTCAAGATAATGGTTCTCTCGTTTACGGACAACATTACCGTCTACACGAACAAGCTTTTGTGGTGTCTCTTTTGGAAGTCGTAAAATATTGTGGTAATTATGGTCTGGGGCTTTCGCCTCGAAAACATAAAACTTTACATCTTTCATGTTTGCCTTCGACAGCTCACCAACAATTAGATGCATAATCATGGTGTCTTTAAAAATAATAACAACTGGTGAGTAGTCCCCTGCAATATAGGTTGTTCGCACATAGAAATCGTCTGTACATCGAAGCAGCCTGGCAATGTCACAACAGGGGAGGCCGCCATCTTCTTCAACAAGCGGCAGAGCTGTTCTGTTCCTACTCAGTATCCATCCCTGATACTCGTTGCTCCAGCGCCATGGCCAGCCATTTTCATCAACACACCATAAGTTTTGCTCATCTTCGTCATACGAGATTTGCTTAGCAAGAACAAGATCTGGGTTCTTGACGGTTAAACCTGGGTCAAGCCAAGGTGTTGGCGTTGGAGCGTCAATCATTCGCTCCAAAACATAGTTGTCGGTTCCTGATTCGAATGGCGGATTTTTTGCGACACTGTTATCGGTGTAAGCAAATATTTTGAACGGGGTTGTCTGTCCTGATCGATTCAAAGAAACACGATATCCCGCGTCGCCACGCTGCCAACGATGAAACTCCGTCGACGTTGTGTCAACTAACAAAAGCGTCGCCATACGAGCAGATCCTTCAGGGCCGGCCGGAAGATAGTTGTTCCATCCGCCACCGGACGGCTTATCCCATGACTCCCACACGTTTTCAAGTGCCTTGATCAACCCTTTTGATTCGTCTGTAACGGGATCATACATCACCCAATGGTATGTTTTCCCAGGACGAGTTTCGCTCCATGATCCACCAGGCGAAACCCCATCCCACATCCAAACGTTATCGCTATCATCGGTTCCAAAAAGTTTTGTCCCGTCAGTAAGACTGTCCATTTGACGGATCTCTGGCGTCATTATCATGGCCCGTTGCCACTTTTCGAGCGTAGGACTCCACACATATAATTCTTTTGACTCGGTAACCAAATATGCCCCGTCTGCCCCGTATGCTGCAATCGATTTTCCATTGGATATTTGGGGATCTGCCCCAGCAAGATTGCCAACAAAACAAACCAGCAAAACCGGTATTACTGCCAATAACGCTACATGCCGAAAATTCATACCCCTCTCCTCTCTATAAAAAATCATTTCTTCATTACACATTTTGGTTTTCTAAATCTCCGGAGTAAATCAGCTTTGATGCCTCATGAAATTCTAGACCAATGTTTTCTGGCCCATTATTGTTGCCAAAGTACAGCTTCCCAGCGTCACGAATCGAAAATGTTACCATATTGTCAAAAACAAACGTTCCATCTTTAAAGCGAGTGCCTTCAATGACGTCAAGAAATGCATCATTAAAGTGTATACGAGAAGAACGGTCCTCAAGTTCAATCGTCACACTTACCCCATGCTCAAATATGAGACCGTGATCAAAAAAGATGGTTGAGTTTTTCAGAACCATGCAGTTAGGGGAACTTGTATAGATAAAACGCTTGCCAGGCCCCTTGATCTGAAAGAGCCCTCGTACGTACAGCATTCCTGTGTCGAACGTATAATCGTCACTTTGCATAAAGGTCACATTATGCAATGACAGTATAGAACTATCGTCCCCACAAGAAATCACCTCATCTTTGACATTTCGAATTAGCATATTCTGAAGATATAGCTCGGCACCAGCGCTCACCGTAATACCACCGTCCCCTGTAAGAGTCAGCACATGCCCATTACCGTTAAGCGTACAGGTTCCATCGATGGTCAGCATAAGCGGCCACTCATGATCAGAGTCTAGATTGAACTCAGCGTTTTCTATAACAATCTCATCAGTCTCGAGATCTGGCACCAGAGTAAATTCTGCTGATCCTGCGTCGGCTCGTATTGAGTCATCGTTCGTCGAATAAGCATCTGTTTTGATGCTACGCGCTTTTATGTTGCCGTTAATAGCTGAAACATCGGCATCAGAGCTGCTACTTTTTGTGCGAATATCTTCAACTACATTGATCGAACTCGATTGCGACTCAATTGACGAATCCCCTGATCCATAGGTCGACATTGCTCCCGCAACAAGTTCGTAACCAGCAAAAACTTTTGCCATATTACTAACACTTCTCGTACTAATCGGCCCCTTTACCAGAACATCATTCAATGCAGTCACATCCGCATCCCCATACCCTTTTGTAAAAATCTTCTCGGCTTTAACATCCCCAGTAATTGAACGTACATACAAAGGCAAATAACCATTTCGAAATCGACCTCGAGGATCCAAAACCTGCTTGGTTGTAATCACGTGGGCTACATCAACATCTTGATCCGCATAAATATAAGTGCTGTAAACCCCTTCGGTTGCAATATTTCCAGCCCGTATGCGGCCTTCACTAGAATAAACGTTGGCGCTATTGTAGTCGCTTGACGTGAGAACGTCTCCTACAACATCAATGTCACCTTGGGCTTGCACATATGCGCACAATGGACTTTTGGTCATAACATTTTGAGCTTTCAGGTAGCCTATTGTCGCTTTCACGCACGCGTTGGTCCCAGCCCCACAATCATAGAGCGCTCGGTCCCAAGTAACAATATCACCCTTCACATCGATATTGCGATACGCAATGACATGCGCCTGACAATCGCCTTTCGTGTAAATATTTTGAGCAACAATGTCCTCGAACGTCCCAACCGTTTGCAATACCGACTCTCGTGCTTCAACATGTGCATTGCTTCCAACAACTGATTTAGCCTCTGTTCGAATATCACCATCAACCGTGACTCTCTCTCCAGATACATAGGCATCGCCACCATCAGAATATGTCGTAATACTTGCTGCTTCGATATTGCCTTCAGCGTACACATGCGCATTGGCAATAGAACCAGACGATCGACCTTCTACACCAAGCCCAAAAATCATGCGTGTTGCATGCGTTACAATCGGCCCCGTTACAATCACATGACCGTTGGCCGCCCGAACAACGGCACCACTAGAAAACTCAGGCAATGCAGAACGAAACCCAAGGACAACACAAGAAGGGGCTGTGGCCGGCAATTCAGCAGGCACCTGAACTGCATAAGTAAAAATTGCACCAGCATTAATATCCCCGTAGGTAGGGCTCTCGCCCCTGCTTACCACAAAAGCGTGAGCGGCCTCGCTCTTCGTCACAATGGCACCGGTTACTTTTATGTGATTGTCGGTTATGACATATGCTTCACCGGAGGCACGGGTCGAAACTCGCCCAGCTTCTAGATCTCCTCTAATATCAACATACGCATCCCCTGCAACACTCTTCGTTATGACAGCACCGGTAACTTCAAGATCACCCCCAACAAAAAGCGTTGCTTCGACATCACCACTACCGTTTGTATTGGTAATAATCAAATCGCCATCAACCTTAAGATTTCCATCACAAAGACGTACAAATCCTGTCGTCACCTTCAGATCACCGTTAACAATTAGATTTCCTGATGTAATGTATACGTCACCATTAACGACAACCAAGTCGCCGTCAATCGTTCCTGCTTGCGTGTACATTCCCGAAACGTTCACATCCCATACTTTTTCAAGAGAAAACAGATGTGAAAAACCGATACTTGCTAACAAAAAACCAAATAATAGCTTCTTATGCTTCATCTACTCCCTTCCTATGCATTTACATCCACCATTGAACCAGACCCCTCTTTGTTCAAATGGGACGAAACATGAAATTCAAAACCTATATTGTTTGCCAACACCCCGTCGCCAAAATAAATTGTTCTTCCTACAGGAGCACTAAATATAACTTTATTGTCGAAGACAAGTGTCCCCTTCGTAAATCGAATATCTTGTGTTGCCCCCAACGCTGAACCGTTAAAATTAAGACGTGATGTCTCATCGACCATCGCAAGTCTATTTGCAGCACCAGTGTTGTAATAAAGCGTCATAGTCGGACTAAGAGAAAACATCGAGTTTTGCTTAATCGTACTTACTTGCGTACTTTCATACATAAACCCAGTCCCTGGGCCACTGACCAGCAGATCACCAGAAATCTCCATCGCTCCAGACTTGAAAGAATAATCAGCGGTCTGCGTCCAGACTACGTTATGTAATTGTAGAGTCCCAGTGCCATCTTCACACTTGATCGACTCGCCCCAGATATTATTTATTTTGATATTGTTTAATAAAAGTTTCGCACTAGTATCAACAATCATACCCCCTTGGGGCCCAAAGGTAATCTTATGTCCTTTTCCATTAATCGTGCAAGTACCCTTAAGCGTCATCATCGTGTTCCACTCATGGTCAGCGTCTAAATCGAATTCTGCGTCAACAATTATTTTTGCAGCATCTTCTTCGTTTAACTCCAACATAAAATGACCAGACCCCGCCTGTGCCCAGATCGAATCGTCTTGACCGGTTGACGCCTGAGTTTTAATTCTCTGGGCAGTTATATCGCCATTTGCTGCTTTGACATACGCACTTCCCGTGTCACTTTTGGTACAAATATCTTCTTGAACAATAATCGATCCGTCGTCTGACAACACATGCCCATCGCCATACGCTTCTGTTGTTATCGATCGAGCTCGAATATCATCCTGTGCCTCAACCATACCAACGCCGTTGATACTTTTTATTTTGATCACATCTTGAACTCGTATCTCGCCACTCACATCAGTACGTATGCAAGCGTCCCCGTACGCACTGGTGTAAATGTTTTCAGCTTCGATATCACCTGCGGTCACCGTTACTTTTGCATCGCCAAACATACTGTTCGTGTTGATTGTTCCCTTAACGATAATTGAGCCGAACTTCATGCCTACGGTACCGAGACCGTTATTAGCATCAGTATTGATACTTCCGGCTTTTATTATTCCAGGCGTTTGTGAGACCGCGACGACCGTAACATCGGCGTCTCCCGAATTACCCCAGCACTCAGTTTCTATTGCTTCACTAATATCGATCCATTCAGTTGCCCGGACATACGCATCGCCCATTGCTGACGTCGTAATACTTTTTGCTTTGATAGTAGGAATAGTCGACGCCCCAACAATTGCATGGTCAGTCAGGCCTCTTGTGCTAATATCGCCCCACACATCAATATACGTTGTTGCGCGAACATCGCCCTCGCCGTATGCCCGTGTTGTAATATTACCTGCTTTTATGTAGCCACTATCGACAACTACAACCGCGTTATCCATGGTACTTGTCACCACAATGTCATTTGCAACATCGATATACCCGGCTTCTGGGCCGACAATAATGGACGAGATTCCTTCTCCATGAGTAAACACCGAATCAGCACTAAGATACCCAGAACGAACTGTCGCTGTTTTGATGTAGGCAGAACCGTACAAAGATTTCGTGACGATCATACCACCGACGTCAATAGAACCACCAACCTCGATATAAGCAGTCTCTCCATCATCAGGTGGTGGCGTTTCCTCTTCGACGTTTCCTCTGCCGTTTGCAAAGATTGCCGCAGCAGAGAGATCCCCGTTGGACCTAATGTGCGCATCGCCATCACTTTTTGTGAAAATATCCCCAACGACCGTAATCGAACCAGCAAGAGACTCCAGGTTAGCTTCGGTTTTGCCATTTGCTTCAAGCTGACCTGCACGCACGCCATAGTGCCCGTCGATAGATGCTTTGGCAAGATCGCTTCGTGTGAAAATTTCTCCGGTTACAACAAGACGTCCCGACGAAACGGTAATGGTCGCATCCATCTCACCAGAAGCTTCAGTATTGGTGACAATCAAGTCACCGTTAACATACAGATCGACTGTTGACGTTAACGGGTTATCACTTCCAATTATTACTTTTCCTGAGATAATTTTTACATCGCCATTAACGGTCAGCGTATCGTTAAGATCTAAGTTGCCGGCGATAATAACAAGGTCACCATCAAACACCCCATAAAGTGTATAGTCACCATAATTAACATGCTCGGCATGCAGCCAGACGCTACAAAACGCAAGCAAACAAAACACCAGAAAAAAGTTTAAGCGCTTCATATTCTCCTTTCTTCCCAACTTCTATTTACAAACTTTATACGTTATCTTTTTGCAAAACGCCAAACATATCGAACACAGATCTCAGGTGAAAATCTAATGCAATATTGTCAACCGGGTTTACTGCTCCGCCAAAATAAAGCGTTCTACCTGTTTCGACTGTAAACGGTACCCTATTTTCAAAAACCAGCGTTCCCCGAGTAAATCGAAGATCAACCAGCGAATAGATTCCTGCACCGTTAAAACTCAATTGCGAAGATGGATCAACCATAGCGATACGACCCGGTTCATCCGTATCATACCTGAGGGTAACGCCCTGAGTTAATAAAAGCGTTGAATTTTCATGGATCGTACTCGTTTGACTACTCTCGTAGTTGAACTGTGTATTAGGACCGTTAATTATGCACTCACCAAAAACATGTAACGTCCCGTTCGCAAATTGCGTGTCACCTATCTGCGTCCACGTAACGTTGTGCAAAGAGAGGGTTGCCGTGTCGTCTTCACAACGAACCATTGTTCCCGATAGACTATCGAGAATAATATTTTTGAGCATTAAAGAGCTGCCTGGGGTAATAACAATTCCCCCACTCGAGCCGAACAGTAATTGATGAGCATTCCCGTTCAACACACAGTTGCCCTCGACCGTTAAGGTCACGTTCCAATCGTGATCAATATCGAGATAGAATTCAGAATCTTTAATGACAATGTCTTGATCAGTTGTATCTGGAAACCACTGAAAACGACCTGTTCCCGCGGCCGCTTTTATTGAGTCATCGCTGGAAGAACCAGCAACTGTTTTTATACTTCGTGCATTTACATCGCCAAGAGGTGCCTGAACATACGCATCACCTGTTGCATAGGTACGAATATCTCCAACAATGTTGATCGAACCGCTCGTCGCTTGAACGTACCCATCAGAACCTGCGCTTGTTTCAATTGAACGGGCGGTAATATCACTGCCGGCCTGAACATACGCGGAACCTGCACTCGCCTTCGTTCTTATAACATCTTTTACATCGATATATCGAGAAGTACCGACTTTAACGTAAGCAGTATCGTTACCATCAATGAAAACGCTTTCAGCTTCAATGTCGTAGTCAGCATATACATGCGCTGAATAACCCTTTGTAAATATTGGCCCCTTAGTCATGATATAACCATCGTCAGCCCTGACATATGCACCAAGCGCACCATTGGTTGTTATCTTATATGCATACATACTACCGTCGTCAACGGTAACGTACGCCCCAGCATTACCGCTATGGGTCCAAATATCTCTTCTGACATCTATAAGGTCTTCAGCTCGAACATACGCATCTCCCGCTGCACTCGTCGTAACATTCACAGAAAATAGAGACCCATTTTCTGTGAAAACATACGAATCACCCGCAATTGATCGTGTTACAAGATCGCCTCGCACCTCAAGATTTCCGTCTGACACAACCGTTGAATCACCGTAGCCATTAGTAATAATCGCTCCTGCAGTAATAGCTGACGAAGCAACCACATTAGCAGTGCTACTGGAACTCTTCGTTTTTATTGCTCCTTTTACGTCAATGGTCTGTGCTTCGACAAAACTTTCTAAGGCCCCTCTCGTCGTAATACTCCCTGCATACAAATCGCCGCTTCCAGAGCGAACACAGGCTGTGTCAATCGCGCTTTGCGTGATTAACTCTCCTAATATACCAATCGATTCATAACTCTTCACATGAGCGGTTTCGTGCGCTTTTGTTATAATTCTTCCTGCGTAAATACTACCATCAATAGATTCAACAAACGCATCGCTTGTCGAGCTCTTCGTCGCAATCTCCCCCACAACCGTTATCGAACCTTTCGAATATACATTTGATTTGCCTACCCCATCAGTTGTGATACTTTCAGCCTCGATCGAACCTCCCTGCGCCACACCGGTTGTCGTTACATCCGCATCAGAGAACATGCTATGTGTCATGATTGAACCACTAACGGCGATATTCCCATTAACAACAACTGAAGCGCCACCTCCCGGAAGCGAGTTCGTTACAATCAAGTCCCCCTTGACGGTTAATGAACCGTCGTTCAAAAAAACTGATCCCGACGAAATTTTGACATCGCCGTTAACCATCAAGCTTGCTGATGGAAAAATTTTTATTGAACCATTAGTTACAATAAGATCTCCATCGACCACCGTCGATGCCGGGGTTGTGTAGTCTCCCACTACTATTATTATTTCAGCACCAACACGAAAAATGCCCCCCAAACAGAATAGTAGCATAAGAAATTTGGGCATTCGCTTCATCATCGTCTCCTTTTTTATATTGACGTTAATGATATGAGAACAGAATACTATCTGTGTAACACGGCCCATAAAAAATTGTAAAGCATTTTGATCTGTTAAGTTCATAACCAAAGAGCCACATATTCGCCACATATTCGCCACGCCTGCCTGCCGTAGCCAAACACACCCAATTCATCACAGCCAGGTTGGGCCCTGGTGTTCGTGTGGTTTCAAATTGTTGATTGTGTTTGGTTTTATTTTTTGTTTGATATTGAATTTTTGTCTTGGTTTGTTATTTGGTCCCTAATTGCCAGATTTCTTTTGTTTTTGCTCTGTTACTTATTGGGTTCTGAATTGCTGGAGTTCGTTTGGGCCCAAATCTTGATTTTCAATTCTATCTTACTCTATGGTTGTATCATCATAATTTTCGCTCGACCCAAACCAATGGAGAACACAGTGAAAAAAATAAAATTTCTTCTACTCATCATAACTGTCGTAACTGCCTACAGCTACACACAACCGAACAAAACTCCCAAAAGCACTCCAGACAAACCAGAAGAGATCGTATTTGGTCAATCTGCTTTTTTGTCCGAGGGCTCGTTACAACTTTATGGAGAGCTTATCCGAAATGCGATTAACGCTCGATTCAAGCGAGTTAATCAAGCTGGTGGTATAAAAAAAAAGCAACTCAGACTCCTAAGCCTTGACGATGGAGGAAAGCCGACCAAAACAAAAGAAAACATCGAGCTGATGCGAAAACAAAAAATCGATATGTTCCTTGGAAACATGGGAACAAGAAACACCCTTGAAATCTTGCCGCTCATACAACAAAAAAAAATCGCCGTATTTTTTCCATGGGGAGGTTCTCCAGAATTTCGAAAGCCAAATCTCTCCCATATTATTAATGGCCTTGGTCTAATCGAACCACAAATTGAAGCTCTTGTTGACCACACAATCAATACTATTCGATTGAAAAAAATCGCAATCTTTCACGATGATGGCACCTTTGGCATACAAAATAAAAACATGCTTGTCGATGCACTGGCACGCTATAAAACCATCCCTACCGCTATCGCCTCTTACAACCGATTCACCATGGACATCAAAACCCCATCGCAAAAACTTATCAAAGCAGATCCAAAAATAGTTATTTGTTTGGCAACAAGCATGCCGACAGTCAAACTAATCAACAATTTTTTTGAACAAGGTCATTACGGAACAAAATTTATCGGTATCGATTCAACCATGTTCGTCGAAACGATTCTGCAACGAAAGGGAGTTGTTTTTCACTACGCCTCACCTATGCCAAATCCACAAACAAGCGAGAAGCGCATCGTGAGAGAGTTTCGAGAGGACATGAAAAAATATTTTCCAACCGACCCACTAAATATTTTGTCGCTCTCGTACTACCTCCATGCAGCGCTAATCGCTGATGCGCTTGGAAAAATCGAAGGACCAATCACCAAAGAAAAATTACTAAACCAGATGGAAATACTACAACAGTATGACCTTGGGGGATTTAGCGTTACGTTCGATAAAGAAACGCGTCATGCCTATCCTCATACTATCTCAATATTAAAGGGATAACCCATGTTTAAAAAAATCATAGACTCCTTACAAACAAACATGTTCCAACAAATCATAATCTTCTTCTCAATCCTGTACATTGCCACCATGCTTGTCATTCAGTACGAACAAAGTTATTTTGCTGAGAAAAACTATGAGGTCACAAAAGTAACCGATATAGAAAAACGTCTTGCTTCGGATGTGGAGGTTGGGCTTTTCATCAACAATTTCCCGAAGTTCTCTTTCCATACGAATTCATTTATCATGGACGCAGCGGTCTGGTTCAAATTCCCAATTGGAAACGAATCGCTTAGTACAATCAATAAATTTAGTTTCAAAAACGGCGAGATCCTCTCAAAGTCGAACCCTGTTGTTCAGATGCAAGGCAGCAGCGTTGTGATTAGTTACCAGGTAGTTGTTAAGTTTATAACACCACTCAATCACAAGCATTTTCCTGTTAGTGACCATAAATTAACAATTATTTTACAAAATAAGAGCGTCAGTCCAGCAGAGCTATATTTTTCTAGCGATGTATACAACTTTGACTTATCAGATAATCTCTTAACCGGAAACTGGCAGCCATCAAAACAATACGTCGATAACGGCTATATTCAATCAAGTTTTAAAAAAGAAGATCAAAAGAAAAGCATTCGAACCGACTTTCCATGCGTTGTCTTCACCATCGACTTTAAAAACCAAGACGCACGACACTTTATCCTACTCTACCTACCGCTCCTCCTAATTTTCTTTATCGTTTTCACTTCGCTTTTGACCAAAATAGATGCTATCGACATCCGCTTCCCTGTCGTCGCTTCAGTGGTGCCAATCCTGGCGTTACATAGTCTTGTTATTGAAAGCGCGTCTCCTGTGGGAAGCGACATAACAAAAATCGATCAGATCTATTTGGCGTTAATATTGCTTGCGCTACTGATTTTGCTTTTCCAATCATATCTCAGTCTTGCGCTTAAGGGAGCAACGGAAGACATGCTCACAAAAAAGAAAAAGCTGCTAAAACAGATGAACGACTTTGTCATCATCTTTGTCTTAACAGCTCTACTTTGCTTTGTAACCTATTCTACATTTACATAGAAAACAAAATATTATAGGGCATGCCCAACACCATCTGACCAGCCACCACTAAACCAAACAATAACGTCACAATAACGTCAACAAAATATGCTTTTTTCATAATATACTCCATTTGTGTTACGATCGAACGACTATAAAAACCTGACAGAATAACTTTTATACAAAATATTCAACTGGTCAGCAGCTGATTAGAAAAATGCACTTTTAAGCAAAAAACAAGGATCCCCCGTGGTCATTTTTTTCATTTTTTACCAATTTTTACAGATCTTCTCGCTTCCATTATTTCTACTCTACATAATCATAAGAAAAATCAAAAATAAGCCTATTTTTGGCAAATTATCAGAAAGAGTTGGGTTTGTTCCCAAACCTCGATCAAATAAAAACGTTGTTTGGATTCACGCTGTATCCGTTGGAGAGGCGCTCTCGCTCCAGAGTTTTATCGAAAAAATCAAGAAAGAAAATCCCGATACTGTCTGTTACCTGACGGTCGGGACCCCGACGGGGAAAAAGATTGCCCAGGAAAAGTTACAAGCTGACGTCGTCAGCTTTCTCCCGTACGACTTTTTGCCATTAATCATGCTTGCCTACAAACGAATAAAACCCAAGAGGCTTATTATCATCGAGGCCGAAGTCTGGCCCAATCTCATCATGCTTGCTCACTTCAAAAAAATACCACTCTCTCTAATTAACGCACGAATCAGCAAACGCTCTCGTGACAGGTATCACAAGTTTAAGTTGGTGTTAGCAAGGCTGCTTAATTTATTCGAGAAGATCTATACACAAAGCAATCATGATAAACATGAATTTGAGGCCCTAGGGGTCGATACAGATAAGTTAGAAGTGTTAGGGGATATTAAAGCGTATAATGTTTTGGAAAAGAAGAGGAAGTGCGCGCCGTTCGAATCCCTCGACCCCTCGATACATCCCCCTTCGCTCTTCGAGCTACGGAGGACACACGGGGCAGGCGGACTCGGGACTAATGGGCGGCTTTTGGTGGGGTCGATACACCCCGGCGAGCTGGACGTCTATCTCAAGCTTTATCAGGCGCTCAAGCCTAAATACCCAAATCTCAAGCTCACTCTGGCCCCTCGACATTTTCATTGGAAACGAGAGTTAATAAGTAAGACGAAAGCGATGGGATACTCGTATATAGTTTGGGATAACGAGAGAAAGCCCGCGAACATAGACTCTTATGATATCTTACTTGTCTGTAAGCTTGGTGAGCTGTTTACCCTCTATCAACAAGCAACAATATATTTTTTGGGCGGTACATTCGTGCCTGTTGGCGGCCATAACCTACTCGAACCGGCAGTATGGGGTAAACCGAGTATTATTGGCCCCTACAATCACAACTGTCGAGTTATCGCAAAAGAATTAATAGAACACACAGGAGCGATAACAGTACAAAGCGAGCAAAAACTTCTTGAAATAGTAACGGGGCTGTTTAACAGCCCCGAAAAAATAAAATCCATGGGAAATAACGCCAGACTATGGCTCGAGCGTGAGGGAGCGCTGGTCGAAAAAAAACTAGACTCGCTTATCGCTTCTTTTTAGCGACACGTTTTTTAACGGCTTTCTTCTTTGCAACTTTCTTCGTTCGTTTTTTCTTGAGCGGTGAGGTCACAAACGCATGTTCCAAAACCTCGTCCATGGTCTCGACATAGATAATCTTCAAGTCTTTATCAAGCTCTTTTGCAAACTCAGAAATATCAGGCTCATTCTCTTTGGGCGCAATGACAGCCTCGAAACCATATCGTGTTGCAGCAAGAAGCTTTTCCTTCAAGCCGCCGACAGCCAACACTCGCCCCCGTAACGTCGCCTCACCGGTCATGGCAACCTTCGGCTTGATCTCACTTTTGGTAAGTGCAGAGATAAGGGCAACGCCCATGGTAATCCCTGCAGAAGGACCATCTTTTGGAATCGCACCCTCTGGAATATGAACGTGAATATCTTTGTCCGCATAAAAATCTTCTTTCAGGCCAAGCTCTTTTGCTCGTGAACGAATATAGCTGAGAGCTGCCTGCGCCGATTCCTGCATCACCTCGCCAAGTTGACCGGTAAGCGATAGGCTTCCCTTTCCGCCAAGAACGGCAACTTCGATATCAAGAATGTCGCCTCCAACCTCGGTCCACGCCAAACCGGTTGCGAGACCAATTTCTTTTTCAAGCTTCTTATCAGAACGACGGTACTTCGAAACGCCAAGCCACTGCTCAAGTTTTTTCTCCGTAACGGTAACGCTCTTAAGTTTTTTATCCTTCTGCAACTCCTGAATCGATTTGCGTAAAATCTTTGCAAGCGTCTGCTCAAGCTGGCGAACACCAGCCTCTTTTGTATAAAACTCAACCATTGCTTCAAAAACTTTCTGAGAAATCACGATTTGCGATTTTTCAAGTGCGTGTTCTTTTAATAATTTTGGCAGCAAGAAGTTTTGGGCTATCTTAATCTTTTCTTCCTCGGTATATCCTGACAGCTGAATAAGTTCCATTCGATCAAGGAGCGGATACGGTATCGCATCCATAACATTTGCCGTCGTGATAAACATCACTTTTGAAAGATCATAATCGACTTCTAAAAAGTAGTCTGCAAACGTCTTGTTTTGTTCCGGATCGAGAACCTCTAACAATGCCGATGCCGGATCACCACGAAAATCCATCGACATCTTGTCGATCTCATCAAGAACAATAACCGGGTTGGTTACACCAGCTTTTTTCATCGCTTGAATAACTTTTCCTGGCATCGCACCAATGTACGTACGACGATGCCCACGAATCTCCGCTTCATCACGCATGCCACCAAGCGAAATTCGTATCATCTCTCTTCCAAGAGACTTCGCAACCGATAATGCTAACGACGTCTTTCCCGTTCCTGGAGGACCAACCAGACAGATAATTGGTGTGCGTTTTAACTTTTCGCCTGCAAATTTTTTTGTTGCTAAAAACTCAAGAATTCGCTCTTTTGGCTTCGTCATGCCTGCATGAGAGGCGTTTAAGATCTCTTCTGCCTTCTCAATGCTAACCGAATCTTTCGTCTTTTTATTCCATGGCACCGTTAAAAGCCAGTCGACATAGTTCCTGCTGACCGCAGCCTCAGGGGAGGTTGGCTGCATCTGCTCAAGGCGCTTACATTCAGATTCAACTTTTGCCTTGGCCTCTTTTGACAAATGTACCTTCTTGGCTCGTGCCCGTAACTTTTCAATTTCCTGCTGATAATCACCTCGACCAAGCTCCTGCTGAATAGCTCGCATTTGCTCGTTTAAATAATAATCTTTTTGGTGCTTCTCAACCTGACTTTGAATTCTTTTTCGAATCGTCTTGTCAGTCTTTAGGATCTCAACCTCTTCTTTAAGCATGGCGCTCAGTCGAATCGTTCGCTGACGAAGATCGAGTGTCTCAAGCATCTCTTGGCGCTCCGGAAGAGCAAGCGGAAGCTGTATCGCAATACTATCGGTTAAAAAGTCCAGATCCTGAGACCCCTTGAAAATAGAAAGAACATCTTGAGGAACTTTGTCGCTGTAACGAACATACTCTTTGAATAAATTGTAGAGATTACGCCAGAGAGCCTTTACCTCTGCCTCTTTTTCAATAGGTATTGAAGGAAGATCAAATGTCTTAACCCCAATAAACTTTGTATCTGATTCAATCGCAACAACTTTCGCTCGAGTGATTCCCTCGATAAGAATTTTTAGGCTTCCATTTGGCATACGCGCAACCTGAAGAATCGTTGCTCGAGTACCAATCTGGTATAGATCGGACGCCGTTGGATTTTCAATATCAACCTTTTTTTGCGTTGTAACAAAAATCTCCTTGCCATTTTTGAGCGCATGCTCAACCGCTTTGATTGAGATGTCTCGCCCAACAATAACAGGGATAATCCCTTTGGGTAACGCAACAACATTTTTAAGTGGCAAAACCGGCAACAAAGAAAGCTGCGGTTCTCGATGTGATTCTTGCATAGTTTTTTTCATTTTTTCCATATTTTTTACTACGTCCTCCATATCGGTAAACCCTTCCCAAACTACTGATTTCATGCCTAAATTTTATCCTAGAATGCAGCATTATGCAAATTTGGTCGCAATACAAACTTTTTCACTACAACAATTGACTTTTCCGGACCCAAATATAGAATATATTTACCATTTTTAGAGATTTTCTGCCTTTGTTTTGTGAAGAAGACACTGTTTTTCAAACATTTCATTATACTAAAGGAGACAACTTGAAACTCTTTCCACTATTTTCCAAGATTGGAACAAAACTGGACGCCACCTGGGGCATCAAAAAAGAGTTTCGCCTCAAAGTCTTCTTTCTAACACTAGCGTTTTTCATGCTTACCGCCTGCCAGGCTATCTGGCGCCCTCTCAAAAGTGCGGTATTTATCTCGATAGTCGGCGTCAAACACATTCCTGACGCAAAGCTTCTCCTCATGCTCCCTCTTATTCTTCTTATCATTCTTTACTCAAAACTGGTTGACTGGCTCCGCAGACACCACCTTTTCTACTGGTTCACTATCGCACATGGCCTAGTAGGCATTATAATGTACTACTACCTCTCTCATCCGGTATATGGCCTGGCAAATACTCTTCAAAGCCCATCTCGTATCTTTGGCTGGTCTTTCTATCTGTTTCTGGAAAGCTTTGGAGCGTTTATGTCTGCCGTCTTCTGGTCCTTTGCCAACTCCGTCAACAACCCAAAGGATGCAAAAAACCACTACAGTCTGTTCGTTTGCGGCTCAAAAATTGGTGGCATCATGGGTGCCGGCACACTCTTTTTCGCAACCTATAGTTTCGACCTTGCAAACTATCAAACAGTTGTTATTCCAAGATTCGTCTTAGTGGGAAGCCTCCTGCTATTCGGCGCCGCTGCCGCGATATACCTTTTGATGAGGTTGGTCCCGGGCTATCTCATGCATGGATATGAAGCAGCCTATCAGTTTGAAAAACAAAAAGACGAAACTAAAGGGTCGAAAACCGTTATGCAATCGCTCAAAGAGAGTCTCGATGGAATAATCTTAATTGTAAAAAACCCATATGTATTTGGAATATTCTCGCTTATCCTCTCTTACGAAGTAATAATAGTCATCTTCGATTACCTCGTAGCCATCGTCGCCGATAGCAAGCATCTAACGGCAACAGGTCTCGCGAACTTTTACTCGATCTATACCTTTTGCATGCATTCTGTGGGTCTGGTTATCGCACTGTTTGGAACAACACCACTCCTACGTTTTTTAGGGATACGACTGTCCCTCTTTGTCTGCCCAATTCTGAGCCTTATTATTCTTACAATTGCATTGCTGTTTCCAACGCCTACTGTAATTTTTGCCTCACTCATTGTGCTACGAGCCCTTAACTACGGCCTCAATCACCCAACACGAGAGGCCCTATTCATACCAACCACTAAATCGATCAAGTTTAAGGCCAAGGCCTGGACTGATGCCTTCGGATCTAGGATAGCAAAAGCTACCGGCTCCCTGCTCAATAAATCAATCCTCCTCGGCGTTATTCAGAGCAGCACCCTGTTCACAATTGCTCTTTCTACTGGATGGATAGGCATCACCTATTTCATGGGTAAAAAATTCCAACGAACGGTTGATAACAACGAAGTAATCGGAGCAGACGAATCTGAATCGTAAGAATGCTACAGGCATTATCTCCCCATGACCGAAAAAAGGCGCTCTTGCTTGCAACATCAGCCTGTTTTATTGCCGCATCATATGGAATCTTACGACCACTTAAGATCTCTTTATTCTTCCAGCTTGTTGGAGAAGAATACTATCCACTCAGCAAGATCCTCATGCTCGTCGTTGCAATACCGACCATTGCGTGGTATTCGAAGCTGGTCGACTTTTTTAAACGACATACCATTCTGTACATCTCTTTCACCATCTACTTCTTTATCGGTCTAACACTAGCCACCTTCCTAATGTATCCATCAATGGGACTCGCCAACACTCAGGCCAGCCCCTATCGGCTTCTTGGATGGACATATTCAGTCTTTATGGATTTTTATCCAACCTTCGTTATCGGAACTTTTTGGTCGTTCATAAATTCAGTAAGCACCCCTCACTTTGCAAAAAACGGCTATGCTTTCATCTACAGTAGCATCAAAATCGGAAGCATTGTGACAACCGGCCTAAGCTTTCTGCTCCTCCACAACGCAACGTCAACAGGCAACCATACAATCGTTCCGGGCCTGATTATCACCGCATCATGCGCAACGCTTATCTCGTTACTTTTTATCGCAAAAATAATCAAATCTGTTCCTAAAGAAAACCTCCTGGGATATCAGGCAGAGCAAAAACAAACGGTAACAACAAAGAAAAAAACCGTACTGGGAATGCTCGAAGGTATGATGTTCATTGTCACCAAGCCCTATGTCTTCGGAACATTTCTTCTCTTTTATTTTTACGAGGTACTTTTCGCCGTTGTGGAATATCAAGCAACCGTTATGCTGGCAAAAACCACAACCACCGTTACTTCGATGAGCTCTGTTCTTTTTTTATGTGCAACCATATCTCAGGTTATAGGGCTCGCTCTCACAATTTTCGCAACTTCGACACTTCTTCGCAAAATACCACTCCAATACACGCTCATGATCATGCCAACCAGCATTCTACTACTCTCAACCGTACTCTTGCTTTCGCCAAATTTGCTCACCATGCTTGCAGCTATGACGCTTTTCCCCGCAATCCACTTCAGCGTTAACTCTCCTGCCCGAGAAATGCTCTTCATCCCAACCATCAGAGAAATCCAGTTCAAATCAAAAGCCTGGATCGACTCGTTTGGCCGCACAATCTCGAAGTCCTCTGGCTCAACAATCAACATGCTCTTCTACCAAACATCTCCATCGTTTTTCTTCTCCGCTAACGCAGTACTTTCACTCGCAATCACCTCCGCATGGGCCCTTACGGCCTATTTCGTAGGCAAGTCATATGAAAAGACGATTACCAGCAAGACAATCATAGGAGAGGGTGAAACACCTTGAGTTTTTTCACATCTAGAATATAATAATGCTTTGTTGAACTTGTCCCTTATTCACGGGTGGTTAAGCTTTTCTCGAGAAAAGCACCTAGGGGACAACAGCCAATAACCCAGAAAGGTCAAATAATGGTTGATTTCAAAGATTTGCTCAAAGCAGGGGTCCACTTCGGACACAAAACGTCATTCGGCAACCCAAAGATGCGTTCCTATGTCTGGGGAGCAAAAAACCGAATTCACTTAATCGATGTGTCAAAAACGGCGATTCTTCTTGAGCTTGCCGGCAAAAAGCTCAAAGAGTTTGCTAGCGAAAACAAACAGATTCTCTGGATCGGAACAAAAAAACCGGCACAAAAAATAATCGAGCAGGTCAGCACAGACCTCAACATGCCTTACGTTATCAATCGCTGGATTGGCGGAACTCTCAGCAACTACGGACAGGTAAAAAAAGCAATCACTCGTCTACTCCATCTGCAAGATGTCTTAAAAAAATCGACCAACTATTACACAAAAAAAGAACTCGTCATGCTGCAAAAGCAGGTCAACCGCCTAGAAAAAAACATAGGTGGAATCATCGATCTTGCATTCCCACCAGCAGCAATCGTCGTCGTCGATGCGATGAAAGAGCACTCGGCAGTTAAAGAAGCCTTCGGTATGGGTATTCCGGTAATCGCACTTGTTGATACTAACACAGACCCATCATATGTCAGCTATGTCGTCCCAGGCAATGACGACTCCCCTCGATCAATTAAATTTGTGGTCGAGTTTCTCGCTGCTTGCGCCGGCGAAGGAAAAGAGATTGCCGAGGCGAAAAAAGCCGAGCAAAAAGAAGAGGCTGAAAAGAAAGCTCGTGAGAAGAAAGTAGTTGAGAAGAAAGTCCAAAAGAAAACAGTCGAGAAAGAAGAAGTAAAAAAAACAGTTGAAAAGAAAAAAGAGCACGCCCCAGAGAGAAAAAAAGTAGTTAAAAAGAAAGTAGCAACAAAAGCTGTTGCAAAAAAGAAAAGTGCTAAAACGAAAAAGGTTGCTACTAAAAAATAGTTTCTAGGAGAGATGGCTGAGCGGTCGAAAGCGCACGCTTGGAAAGCGTGTATATCTCGAAAGGGGTATCGAGGGTTCGAATCCCTCTCTCTCCACCAAGAAGTTAGAGTCAGATGGATTTGATAGCAGCCTACCCGTGTTCCTGAGCTTGGGCAAATTAAATAGATTTTGAATATAAATTTGGGAAGAGTAAGTTTGTACGTCTCTCATCGGGTCAGGTCCGGAAGGAAGCAGCCCAAGGGATGCTCGACTGTACTCTTCCCGTATTTTTCAGGGATCCTATGAGCAACCTTAACTTAGCTAGAAAACTTCGTCCGAAAAATTTCAGCGAGATCATTGGTCAAGAACTGTCTGTCAGCATGCTCAAGAACAGCCTCTTCGTAAAAAAGCTCTTTCCCGTCTATTTGTTCTCTGGTCAACGCGGATGCGGTAAAACATCAACCGCTCGAGTGTTCGGCGCAGCAATCAACTGCCATAATCTTTCAGATTTTCAAGCAAACGCCCAAGACAACTCGGTACCATGCCTAACCTGCGAATCATGTCAATCAATGATCGAATCAAATCATCCCGATTTCATCGAGATGGACGCGGCATCTCATACAGGCGTTGACAACATTCGACAAATTATTGAATCATGCACCTACATGCCGCTGTCTGGATCAAAGAAAATATATCTCATCGATGAAGCACATATGCTTAGCAGAGCAGCGTTTAATGCATTTCTAAAAATTCTTGAAGAACCGCCAGCCTCAACCATATTCATACTAGCAACAACCGAAATCCAGAAAATCCCTGATACCGTTCGATCAAGATGCTTCCAGGTAATCTTTAATCCAGTTCATAACAACCCGCTCTTCGTGCACCTAAAAAAGATTTGTCAATCAGAGCAAATCGATGCTGATGACGACGCCCTCAGGCTATTAATCAACGAAAATGATGGATCTGTTCGTGATGCTATTAACACACTTGAGCAGGTCCGATTTGCCGGAGAAAAAATTTCCACGGAACTCGTTCTCAAATCTCTTGGAAAAATTAGTGACACTAAACTTTGCGCCATTTTCGATACGATTCTTGATCAAAGTCCTAAAGAGCTACTTAAACAACTCCAGGAAATCCAATTCGAAACGCTTTCTGCCCAAAGTCTTTGGTCCATGACCGTTGGCCTACTTCGTCAACTTGTCTGGATAAAATATGGTGTTAAACCATCAACCAATCAAGACAACGAGTCGCTTAAAAAGCTTGCTGAAAAGTGCTCTATTAATAAACTTCACGCGCTTTTGCAAATTATATGGTCTCAAGAAGGGCTCTTCTTACAGACGCCACAGAAACATCTTTTCCTTGAGACAGTTCTCCTATCAATGTGTCGCCAGGTTAACATAAGCAATTTGCGAGAACTAATTGACTCGTCTCGCCAAAACCAGGTACCATTCCTTCAGCCAAAACAAACCAGCCACCAAACACAACAAAGCACAGCCCAATCACACACACAGACGCAGACACCACAAGACAACTCCGAAAAGCGTCCGTGGACCGCATTCGTTAATGAATTGCAGGAGGCAACAAATGACCCTGTTCTTCTATCAATCTTTAAACAGGCGGTTTTCATCAGCGCAAAAAACTCTGAGATCAAAATCAAACTTTCAACAAGCAGCCCTTTTCTCAAAGAAAAAATTGATGATAGCGAAACAATCTGGAAATCAATCCTAACAAAACATTTTCCTGACTTTACTTCATTCACAATTCTTGAGGAAAAAGCTGTCACAACACCCAGAGCACCCGTACTCAATAGCAAACAATCTGCTCATCCCTCTCTTACAACTGTCGATATAACTGATACAAAAAAATGGCCCCAGGCGACCTTGCTCACCAAGGCGTTCTCCGGCAGGCTGGAAAAAACTTCGGAGAAACCATGAAAAAAAACTTTCCTAAAGTCGCAATTATCGGAAGAACAAACGTTGGAAAATCAACCCTTTTCAACAGGCTCACCCGTACCAAAGCAAGCATCGTTTTTGAACGGGAAGAAGTAACGCGTGACTATATTCATAACATCATATCGTGGAATGACAAAAACTTTGATCTTATCGATACCGGGGGGCTCCCTCTGACGAAAACGGCTGATGCCATCTTAGAAGAGGTGAAACAAAGCGTTCTTGAGATAATTGACAAAGCCGATCTCATTTTGTTTGTATGCGACGGAAAAAACGGTCTCATCGAACAAGACCGTCAGCTCGCAAAAATGTTACACCAATCAAAAAAGCCTGTTTTTTTACTAATCAATAAAGCAGATAATACCCGTGTGTTTGAAGAGCATGCATATGAATTTCAATCTCTCGGCTTCAAACAGGTTTTTCATGTGTCAGCGTTGCATGGCACAGGCATGCGCGAGCTGCTTGATGCAATCGCAGAAAACGTCGAAACCGTAACAGAAGTTCCAGCTGAAGAACCGGTCTACTCTGTAGCGATTCTAGGAAAACCGAATGTTGGTAAATCGTCGCTGCTTAACCTGCTACTCAACGAACAACGAGTAATTGTTTCTGACGTTGCAGGAACAACTCGAGAGTCGATATCAGAAACACTTACCTTTCATAGAGATCTCATACAAATTACCGATACACCTGGCGTACGACGCAAAAAAAACGTTGAGGATTTACTCGAACAAATCATGGTCAAGAACTCGCTCAACACACTACGAAACGCAACGATTATTTTAATGATGATCGATAGTACCGATGGACACCTTTCTGATCAAGAACTCAAACTTCTGTTTTACGCCCACGAAAACGGAAAATCAATTATTCTGCTGCTCAACAAAACAGACATTCTAGAACAAGAGCAAAAAGACAGGCTTAAGTATGACATGCTTCGCTACGAATTTTTTCTTAAAAAAATACCAATCCTATGGGTGTCATGCAAAACAGAAAAAAATATTGGGCACATCTTTAAGCAAATCAAAAAGGCTCGCGAACGCCGACTCCAAACATTTGATGAAACGAAAATAAACGAGATAATCAAAGAAGCGTTTATTCGAAAGCCTATGTATCACAAAACACAACTTCTTAAAGTCTTGCACGTCAAACCGATAAAAACACAGGACGGCACACCAACGTTCGTCTTATACGTCAACTATCCAGAATGGTTCGGGCCAACTCAATTAGGCTTTGTCGAAAACCAACTCCGCCGCCATTACGATCTTGTCGGGTGCCCCGTACAGTTGATCCGTCAAAAGGTATAGGGTCCCTCGTGCTACTCGTAACAAAACTTAACCAGGTTATCCAGGGTCATCATATTCTTAAATCAGTTTCTCTCTCGATACAACCAGGTAAAGTCACCGCTTTCCTAGGCCCAAACGGCGCTGGCAAAACAACGCTTCTTAGAACTATTATCGGCCTATTGCCAAACCATCAAAACACAATAATGCTGAACCAAAATTCAATTAACATGTGGTCAACCTGCAAACGAGTTGCTAACGGACTGGTCTATCTTCCCCAACAAACATCGCTATTCCAGCAATTGAGCGTGATCGAAAACCTTACGCTTATCTACACCTATCACCCCTACTGGAAAGAAAAAAAGCAAAGCGAATTTGAATCAACTGTTAAACAATGGTTTCAAAAAACAGGGCTTACCTGCGCCTTTGAGCAGAAGGCACAAAGCCTCTCTGGTGGACAAAAGCGAAAACTTGAGGTAATCAGAACTATTTTGATGAAACCCAAGATCGCTATGTTTGATGAGCCATTCGCCGGTGTTGACCCCAAATCAATCTATGAGCTAAAAGAAATATTTTCTAACATGGCCAAGCAGCAAAATACTGCGGTTATTGTGTCCGATCACAACGTTGACCAACTCCTTTCGATTGCCGATCTCATCTATGTTGTTATTGGTGGAAAAATCGTAACATCGGGAGGAATAAAAGAAATTCTTGACGACACAAAGACAAAAGATGCATATTTTGGAAATCAGTTTTATACTGAAATTTCACAGCGATTTTTGAACTAAATCAGGAGAAAATCATGGATATCAAACTAAGCTTTCATAACATGCCTCACTCTGATCCAATAGAACAACATACCCGCCAAAAGCTCGATCGGCTCCACGAACTTCTCAAAAAAAATGACGCCCAACCCCCATTCCATGTCACCATGCGCCTCACCGCAAAGAAGCCACACCCACATCACAAAGTAGAGCTTCACCTCAAAACATCAATCTTAGACCTTAACGCTCACGACGAAAGTCCGGACATGTACGTTACAATCGACAATACGATCGATAAAATGGTCAAGCTTGTCACAAAACACAAGAACATCAATAAAGACAAACAACGTAAAGCGGACACAGAAAAGAAAAACTTTACCAATAACGAAGACAAATACACGCTCTCATAAGCAAAACGACAAGTACGCCTGAACCAGCAACGGTAACACGCCACTGGCACACGCCAAACCAAGGACTATCCTTGTAATCTTCAAAAATCTGGTGCTTGCTAAGTGATCTATCACAAGATACCAAATAGCAAGCACCAATAGCCAAATTGCACAAATAAACAATACAAGAAAATGGGAAACTATAAATCGAGAAAAATAAGCCCATATCCCCAATCCCAGGAAACAAGCCACATCAAAAAACGATAAGACATCAACAATAAGAAACCCAATAAAAATCAAACCCATCAGTAAAAAAAATAAATATTTAGCGTTCACTAGCCAAATGGGACGATCGTGACAAAATTTTCTTGCGCCAAAAAATAAATTTCGAGAACCTTTGTCTTTTGGTGATCCGGAGAAGCTTCTCTTCTTCGCTTTTTGAAAGGAAACCTTTTTATACAAAGAACGAATACTCTCACCGCTCTCCACAACAAAACAGGAAAAACAAAAAGAAAAGTTCTTTTCAGTTTTTTTTTCAGTAGTCGCGTCTCGCGTCACAATCTTTATTCGAAAAGAATTTTTATACACTTTTTTACGCAGTTTAAGAGGAACAACATACTCCTCAATGGCCTCCCCAGCCCCACCCAAACCATCTTCAACAAACCATTCCTGAATGATAATATCTGGTGTATCAACCGAAATCTTTATCGATTCTTTCGTGATCACGGCAGAGGGGGATTCCCCAAAGCAAACGTTCAGATAGAACACCTGTTTGTTTAAAACGTCTTTACAAATCGATATATCAATCGAGTAAACAGACGTTGTGATTTGTAAAAAAAATAAAAACAAAAATAATACACCCGTGTGCCCCGCGCAACGGCGCCTGGGGAAAGAGGCGCCTAGGCCGGGGCTTGTAAAAACAGGCAGCCCCTGAGGGGCTTTTAGGGAATTAAAATTCATCAAAAGACTTCTGTTCATCATAATTAACGCAAATTTTAGCATCTTTTCAAAATCTTACATATTTGACCTTACCATAAAAAGCAACCGTGGCTACAATTTAAAACTCTTGCCTCGACATTTCTTCTCTCTCTATAATTAGTAAAGTTGTTTTGCCAAAAATCCATTGGGAGTTGTAATGAAATCAATAAAAAAAATTTTTTTAGTTGGATTGGCTTGTGTATCCATTTTTTTGTCTTTGCAGGCTAGCGACAAACCATGGCACCCGGGCCAAACCTACATAATCCCTGACGACGGTTACACTTACACTCTCGACTGGTCATACTCGCTGACCGACGATCTATTAATTTCCGGAACATTAAAAATTTTAGCGACAACAGTTCAAAATGTTGCGCTTGCCAACGATGGGTACCAAATTACAATTGAGAGTGACGGCGTACTTACGCTAACTGCGGGATGGGGAACTAACGGTCAGGATTATGATAGCGGTGGAGCTGACGGTGTTGCCGGAAAAGATGTTTTGTTGACAAACAATGGAACGATTACGGTTGACGGAATAATAATTGCAACCGGTGGAGACGGTGGGAATGGCGGAGACGGGGCGGGCGGCACTGGTAACAGCGGCGGAAATGGCGGAAGAGGAGGATCGGCAACCCTGGATGGCAACGGAACAATTTCTGTTTCTGAGGGAGGAATTTTAAATTTGATTGGTGGAACTGGTGGTAATGGTGGAAACGGGGGGCCTTCTGGCACTGGTAACAGCGGCGGAAATGGCGGAGTAGGAGGATCAGCAACTAATACAACCATAACCATCAAAACGGAAACTAGCATAAACCTGAATGCTGGCAGTGGTGGAAACGGGGGAAACGGCGGTGGCAGCGAAGATGATGCTGACTACAACCGTGGAGGAACCGGTGGAAATGGGGGTGACTCTGTCATAACTATTTTGAATGCAAACATAAATATTAATAGTGGAACAAACATAAACTTGCATGGTGGCAATGGTGGAACCGGTGGGAACGGAGGTGGCAGCGGAAGCGATGCTGACTACAACAATGGTGGCGCTGGTGGAAATGCAGGCGGCACCGGCATAGGGGTTTTGTACGCAACTATGACCATCGAAAACGGGGGAAGTGTAAACTTGAATGGTGGCGCTGGTGGAAAAGGGAGTACGACGGTTATAGGAGCCTCAAATGCAACCATAACCGTCTCGAACAGGGGAAGCATAACCTTGAATGGTGGAACCGTAGGCAGCAGGGGCGTTGACGGAGGCAACGTTAGCCTTGGTGGGGCTGGTGGAGATGGAAGTGTGGCTGAACTGGAAGCTTACGATACAAACATAGTCACTGAGGAGGGGGGGATCATAACCTTAAATGGTGGATCTACGGGAGATTTTGCGAGAATAAGCGGAAACATAACAACTATTGAAGGCACCTGTAAAGACCAAAGCCTATTCAGTTGCGACCCAAGCCTAACACTTACACAACAACTCGACATCGATTTTACTTGGACAATCACGTGTAACAAAACCATTTGGGGGAACGGGTATTCTATTGTTTTAGGCCCTAACGGAGAAATTGTTATTGATGACGGCGTTACGCTTCATCTCGATAATCTTGATGTTGAGGGGGTTGACAACAACAACATTCGATGTATAGATGATGACTCGATACTTGAACTCAAGAACGTCAACTGGAACCAAGATGCTAACTACACGTTCACCAAAGGTGAAATAAAAATTTACGGCAGCTGCGTAATCGATGGCGCTGGGAAAACTTTTAAACTCGAAGACATCGCACAACTTACTATTAAATCAAATGCGACTCTTAAGCTTATGCCAAACACAACTCTTGAATACGACACAAACCAAAATAATCTTTTTGTTATGACGGACGACACATCAACATTTCACCTCAACAACGCCAGGCTACTTGCAACTCAAAACCTGATTCTTCAGACAGGAGTTCTTATCACCGACAAACTCGGAATTTTGGAGGGCAACCCCGGTATGCTTTCAATTGGAGGGTTAAGTAATATTATTGTAGGTGGTGGGTTAGCAAAAGTTGGCAGCGTTGTTTGGTAGTCCAATAAAAATTTATAGGAGAAATCATGAGAAAAAATCTAGTGTCATCTTTTCTTATTATACTTTTCATACACACAACAGTATTCTGTTCACCACCACAACTAACCATAGCGTTTGTCGTTGATCAGTTTGCCTATCACTATCTCGAAAAAATACAGCCCAATCTAACTGGCGGCATAAAATTCTTCTTCGACAATGGCGTTATCTATAAAAACGCCTATATGCCTCACGCTAGCCCTGGAACAGCAACCGGCCATGTTACTATAAATACGGGGGTTCCTGCCAAACACCATGGTGTCACTGGAAATTACTGGATTAATAAAGAGGGTAAAAAAATAAGATTTGAGCAGACAGACACAGAAGAAATTAGCCCTGAAAAAATTATGGTCGACGGAATCTCCGACCAGTTTGTACTCCGCTCAAAACCAAACACAAACCACAAAGTATTTGGCCTATCCCATAAAAGCCGGGCTGCCGTAGGAATAGCAGGCAAACTTGGTAAAGCAATCTGGTTTGACCCAAAGAGTCGAGAGTTTGTTTCGAGTAAAGCATACTTTGACAAGACACCTAAGTGGCTGACTGCGTTTAACAAAAAATATTATATTAGCAAAGCACCAAAAACACTTACCTGGAATCTTTTTTATAAAAAAAACCGATTTGCATACAACTTTTATGATATAAAAAATTATCAGTTCTCAACCCATCCATTTAGCTTAATTGATATACCGCTTGGTGAGATTAAAAACGGCTTCTCGGGAGAGTACGGAGAACTATATATTAAAACACCGCACGCCAATCAGCACCTGCTCGACCTTGCACAAACATGTTTAGAAAACAACTTTGACAAAGAAAAAGGTGATAGAATGATTCTCTGGATATCTATGAGCGCTCTCGATCCTCTTGGCCACTACTATGGGCCATATAGCCAAGAAGCGATTGATATGCTCTACCATATCGATTGGCAAATAGAACAGTTTATGGAAACCATTGAAAAAAAAACAGACCCTAAAAACATTTTGTATGTACTGATGGCAGATCACGGCGTTATGCCAATCATCGAAATTTTACAACAAAAAGGTATGACCAATATTCATCGAATCAATCAGAAAAAATTATTAGACAATTTAAACAAGAAAATAAAAGAAGACGACAACATCGAAAGACTTATCATCGACTACCAAACCCCACAATTCTATGTCGACAAAACGATCTTCGCTAAGCTCTCCAACAAAAAAAGAAAATCTGTCTCCAAAACAATAAAAACATTTTTGGAAGACCAACCAGGAATCGTACGCGTCTGGAACTATGATGAACTAAGTAAAATGCCGGTCGAGCACGGTGATATCGATTGGTATTTCAAAAACCAACTCTATCCAGGAAGAAGCGGTGAGTTTACCTGCAAGTGCTCGCCCTACTCAGCAATCACAGATCACACACACGGAACCCATCACCGAACCCCCTACGAATACGACACGCACGTCCCGCTCGTGTTTCACCAAAAAAATGTTCTTCAAAAAAAAGTTGTCGAAAAAAAAGTTTTCATGACACAAGTCGCCAACACGCTCGCAAAACTGCTCGCCGTCGCCAAGCCATCGGCATCAACATGCGAACCTTTACCGGGAATTTGAAACCTGTTTAAACCTCTGATGCTGCCACATCCAAAGTTCTGGTGACTCAACAATTGATCGCTCAAGAGCTTCGTTGCATGCCCGTGTCATCTCGTAGATAGGGTCACGACAAGAGACAAAATCATCTGGGTCAATTGGCCGACTAAACTCAATTAAATATTTTGTATACCCCTGCACAAACATATACGCCGGAACAATCGGCGCACCTGTTTTTATACTCATTTTAATAAAGGCGGTATGCGTCCATGCATCCTGACCAAGAAACGACACTTTTGCACCCTCAGGTGGAAACGCATGCTGATCGGTTACCAGCATCACCGAACCATTTCGTTTAAGATGTTTGTAAAGCGAAAGATAAGAGTTTTTTTTCGCAATAAGTCTGTTCCCACTTCGTTCCCGCTGTTGTTTGATGCACCCATCAAGCTGATCGGCCCCTTTAAACTTATTGTAAATAATTAAGCTCTTAAAACCCTTAAGGGCGAGATAGTGCGCCGCCAATTCCCAGCAACCAAAGTGTGCTGTCGATATAATCACTCCACGACCTTTTGCTTGAGCTTGTTTGAGGTGGTGCAAACTGTGCGCCGAAACATATCGATTGATGTTGTCACGGGTGTACCAACCTAGCAATAAAAAATCTGCGAGATTATGCCCTAACCCCGCAAAACTTTGCTTGACCAACCGACGGGTCTTTCCTCGAGAATATGATTTGTTTTTGAAAATAAACGAGTAACATCGCGTTACGTTCTTAAGCGCTACTTGTCTTCTTTTTTTGAAGAAATAAAATAACGCTCGACCAATCGAGCGAAAGAACAAAATTAAAATTAATCGCAACGTTGCAAAGACCATTTATTTACTCTAAAGTTGTCTGTATGTTTTTGCTTATAATATAACCCATAATAAAAGGGAGTCTACCATGGCCGTAGGAATTGGTAGTGTTAAGCGAATGGTCAGATCTGGAGATTCGGTCAAAGACATCATCAAATTCTGGCTCCCTGAGGTCATCTCTCAATTCGTTTTCATAGTATTCCCTCTTCTTCTCGACTCATACATTGTTGCAGGACTAAAATCAACAACGCTCTATGGTGCCCTTGGCACCGCCAATAACTTCATACATGTTCTCCTAAAATTTTCTGAAGCGATCCCTATCGCCTCCGTCGCAATCATTGGACGACTCAATGGCGCAAAGAAATACAACAAATGTGGTGAGGAACTTGGCAACACATTCTGGACATCCACATTCTTTGGAGTACTCCAATTCATACTTATATTCTTTGCCGCAACACAAATTTATCGGGTCCTGGGAGTGCCTGAATCGATGATCAGCATTGGCGCCCCATTTCTTCAACTCAGATCGTTCGGCATCATGCTTGTGTTTCTATCCCAAGTATTGCTCTATTTTATGCGAGGCATAAAAAACACAAAAACCCCTATGATTATTAGTCTCACCGGGATCCTTTCGTTTGCATTTTTTGATTACGCACTTGTTCTCGGCAGGCTTGGCTGTCCTCGACTTGGTCTTCACGGCGCCGCAATCGCAACCATCATTCAATATAGCTTCGTTATGATTCTGTCGCTCTGGTTAATTCTCTCGAACAAATCATATAAAAAATACTTCGCCTCTCTTTTTATTGGATACTTCACCCTCAAGCGATCGCTCCACCTTCTTAATCTTAGCTGGCAGATTATGGTCGACAAAACCTCTCTCGCCCTATCATATGTCTGGCTCTTTAAAATGATTACACATATGGGACCAGCAGCGATCGCTTCGTTTGATGCAATTAAAAATCTTGAGCGATTTGCACTTCTTCCAGCCATCGCGTTTGCTCAAGTTATAACGTTCTTGGTAAGCAATCGACTGGGGGCAGGCGACCCAGAAGGGGCAAAATCTAACATTAAAAAAGTTCTCTTCATGACGTTTGTAGCAACTTCAATCTGCTTACTTGGCTTATGCCTGAAAGCAAGCTTTTTCATAGGACTCTTCGACAAAGATGTAACAAACAGCTTTGGGCATATAGCAGCCCCAGCACTCGTCTTAGTTAGCGCTCTTGTCGTTTTCGACTTTATCCAACTTATCCTGGCCGGAGCCTTACGTGGCGCTGGTGATGTTCGAACCGTCATGATCGTCAGATTCTTCTCTTGTCTCCTTTTTTTCACCCCTATAGCCTACATAATATCCAAGCTGCCAATAACCAATCTGGCCGTCAGGTTTGGCCTTATCTATGGCACCTTCTATCTCAACACTGCCGTAATAGGCTTCTTCTTCATGCGGCGAATCGTAAGTGGCAAATGGCAAAAAATTAAGGTATAATTTTGCTTTGTTTATTAGCCTCACGAAGAACAGGAGTCGTTCATGGATCTCGTCAGTCTTCTTTTAAGTACCATTCCGTTTCTATTCCTCCTCATGGGAAGCGTGATCCTGACGTTCAAAACGCGATTCGTACAGATCAGGGCCATCCCGCTCATGATCAAGCTTCTCTTCCAGTCGCTCTTCGAGAAAGACGATACAACCAAACACACCATTAAAGCCCACAGAGCACTGTTTACTGCTATGGCAACAACATTTGGTATCGGAAACATTGTTGCTCCAATTATTGCCATAGGATTCGGTGGTCCTGGGGCGTTACTCGGCTTCGCCATAGCTTCGTTTTTTGGAACAGCAACCGTATTTGCTGAGGTCTCACTGGCACTTGCTTACAGAAAAAAGTTGCCTAATGGCAAAATTATGGGCGGCCCGATGCAATACTTGAAAGAGGGAATTCACCCATACCTCGCGCTTATGTACGCAGGGTTTGGCTGCATCATGCTTATCGCTTGGTCGGGGAAGCAGACAAACACGCTTTCCTCGTTGCTCGCCGCCTACGATATCCCAACATATTTGACAGGCTTTGTGGTCGCCGTCGCAACCTCAATTGTTCTTGTTTACGGCATAAAGTTAATCGGGCAGATTGCAGAAAAAGTTATTCCTATCATGTTTCTTGTCTACTCCGGCTCCATGCTGTATATCATAGCCATGAACATTGGCAACGTTCCGTATGCGTTCAAAGTAATGTTTCAGTCGGCATTCACTCCTCACGCTCTTGCCGGCGCAGGAGTCGGCCTAGGAATCCAGAAAGCACTGCAATGGGGACTCTCGGAAGGAACTTTTGCGAGTGAAGCCGGTGTTGGAACGGTTACGATTCCGCACTCGATGGCGGCAACGGAAAGTTCGGTCCATCAGGGAATACTTTCGATGATCTCAGTCTATACAAGCGGCTTCTTAGCGCTCGTTTCGGGCGTCGCACTTCTATCAAGTGGCCTCTGGCTCAAACCGCAAACCTCTTTTGATATCACCACCGTTGCGGACCTGCTTCGTACTCACTTCTCGACGCTCGGTCCAGCCATCCTAATATTTACCGTTATTTTGTTTGCCTTCACCTCAATCGTCGGCAACTGCTACAACGGAAGCCAGTGTTTTTTGTATACCACAAAGAACCGATGGCTCCGTAGATATTATGGGGTCACGCTCATAACGGTTTTTGCTTGCGCAATCATCGATGTCAAAACGCTTTGGGCAATCGGCGGGTATTTTATCGTTCCAGTCGCTCTCCCAAACATTGTTGGTGTTGTTATACTTGCTTTTAAACGACCTGAATTACTGAAAAACTCACTCTAAAAGGGGATCTCATCCATGATTGACTTTTCAAAAGAAGAATTATTAAAATTAGCACAACTATCGTCACTTAAGCTCTACGATGACGAAATTGAATACTTACGTGAACAACTTCAAAAAACACTCGACTACACTGAAGAGCTTGCACAGTTCGAAACGAAATTGGAACACGAAGCGGTCAAAACAATTAACGTTTTCCGTGAGGACAAAGCCATTCAAAAGGATTCTGCCCCCTTACTCGCTCAAGCTCCCGCAACAAAAGAAACCTACTTTGTTGTCCCAAAAATACTGGACTAAATTATGAAACCATTTATGACCATAAAAGAGCTGCTATACGGGCTTGAAACAAAGCAGTTTTCAGCTGAAGAAATAACAAAATTCTATCAAGACCGAATCGAAAAATACAATCCAACACTTAATGCATTCTTAGAACAATTTGAAACAGAAACAATAAAGACCGAATTGTATGGATCGGGCTTGCTCGCGGGCATTCCTGGTGCACTTAAGAATAATATCTCAATCGAAAACAGAACAATAACCTGCGGTTCAAAAATTTTGCAACATTACAAAGCACCATACAGCGCCACCGTTACCGACCGGCTTCGCCAAGAAGGATCGATTATCCTTGGCACCACCAACATGGATGAGTTTGCGATGGGCGCCTCTGGAGAGTTTTCTGCATATGGGGCAATTAAAAATCCCTGGGATACCGAACGAACACCAGGCGGTTCAAGCTCCGGTTCTGCCGCTGCGGTTGCTGCAGGCCTTGTTCCCTGGGCATTGGGAACAGAAACCGGGGGTTCGATTAGACAACCAGCATCGTTTTGTGGGCTCGTTGGTTTGTATCCGACATATGGTCTTTTTTCGCGATATGGTCTTGTTGCTTTCGCTTCGAGCACCGATCAGCCGGCACCACTTACCAAGACGGTGTATGACAATGCGCTGATTGCATCAGCGCTCTCGGGACACGACCCCAAAGACTCTTCGTCGTTACCTGAGCCAGCACGAGACTTCACAAAAAATCTTGACGGTAAACTGCCTAAGAACCTCACTATTGGTGTCATTAAAAACTCACTCAAATCTGACGGGGTCGACAACCAAGTCAAGATCGCTTTTGAAAGAGCAATAAAACATCTTGAACATCTTGGCGCAACCGTTAAAACGGTCGAACTCCCTGATATGAGGTATGGAATCCAAGTTTACTTTATTCTCGCATACGCTGAAGCAGCATCAAATCTTTCTCGCTTCGACGGAACGCTCTATGGCACTCGAGCCCAAGGGACTGAAGGGCTTTTAGACATGTATATTCAAACTCGTCATGACGGCTTTGGATCTGAGGTTAAACGACGGATTCTGATGGGAAACTATGTGTTGTCATCAAGCCATAAAGAAGCGTATTATAAAAAAGCGAGTCATATTCGATCGGCAATTCGCGCTGCATTTGATAATGCATTCGAACATGTTGACCTGCTATTAAGCCCAACCGTTGCAACTCCACCATTCAAGCTTGGCGAACTTTGTGACGATCCAATCGCTATGTATCTTAGCGATTATTTCACGGTACCAAACTGCATTACCGGCATGCCGGCTCTCTCACTTCCATGTGGCTACACAAAAGAAAAACTGCCTATCGGATTTCAGTTCATAGGGCCACGCTTGAGCGAAGAGAAGATTTATCGAGCAGCATATGCGTATGAACAAAGTACTGACTTTCACTTAAAAAATCCAAGGGGCTATGAATAAAAAACTAACACTCATGTCGGCCCCGATCGACGGGGTCCTCGACTCTCCAGCACGCCAACTGATCAGGCAGTTTTCACCAGATGAACTTTTGTTTGGCGAAATGAGACATGTCAACAGCATTTCCAATAATGGACGTAGCAAATGCATGGACTATAACCCAATCGAACAGCCGCTAGCATTTCAAGTTTCGGCAAACAGTACTGATCGAATCGAGATCGTTGTCGAGGCGATCATTAAAAACAAATTCAGCATGCTTAACCTGAACGCCAGCTGCCCCGCAAAAAACGTAATTAAGTCTGGCTCAGGATCAGCGCTCATGGCAAACCCAACGCTCCTGAGAGAGATCTTGCTTATGCTGCACAAATCGGTTGCTGGCAGAGTACCGTTGACGATAAAAATTCGTGCGGGATATAAAGAAAAAAATGCACTGGACATAGCAAAGCTTGCTCAAGACTGTGGCATTACTATGGTTATTATTCATCCTCGCACACAACCGGGCGGCTTTTCTACCCCACTCGACTTTGATCTTGTGAGTGAAATAAAAAAATCGCTCTCCATCCCAATAATTTTTTCAGGAGAGCTCCATTCGTTTCGTGACATTCAAGAAACGTATGAGAAGACGGGTGCTGATGGATTTATGATCGGACGAGCGCTCTGGGGAGCGCCCTGGAAGATGCATGAGATTCGTTGTCAAGAATCAGGAGAACCGTTCAACATATCACCACAAGACGTCGTGCAGCTCGCGATTAAACATCTGGAGCTTTCGGTTTCATTTTATGGCCCAGGCGGCGTGCAATCGTTTAAATCTCACCTGGTTCGTTACCTGAAGGGATTTGAGCATGCAAACACACTTCGGCGAGAACTATTACTTATCCAAAATTACATCGACATGAAGAGTGCGCTTGAGAAACTAGCGCTGGATTGATTTGGGCTGGGTGAGCCCTGCTTGCAGAAAGAACATAATGAAAAAAAAATTGAGTTTTCTTCTTCTCTTTTTTTTACTGCTCATATTCATGTCGAGTAGAATCTTTTTTTTCAAGTCAGGCTTTCTCGAAACAACCGCCTCATATCTAACATATCCTGTGATAAAATTAGCAAGTACAGCTTCTTATCCTGTACGGCGTTTTTTTAAAAAACGCAGATCATATAAAAAGCTTCTCGAGCACTATACGAAAGTATTACAAGAGCGAAATAAATTATTGCAGGAAACAATCGAGCTCAAAGCAACGCTTCACTATGATAAAACAAGTAAAGATTTACGTGAGTTCAGGCGTCGATATAAGCTCAAGCAGGCTATTCTCGCAACAGTTCTCGTCAAGACACTTATTCCTCAAGAACATTCTATGATTATCGATCGTGGCAGCTCTCATGGCATTGAAGAAGATATGGTCGCTATTTATAAGTTTCAGCTCGTTGGCCGGGTAAGCCAAGTTTTCCCTTGGTATAGCAAAATCACGCTTATCACTGACGGTCACAGCAAAATTTCTGCTCATACGAATACGAGCAACGCTCGGGGTATCGTCGAGGGAAACAACATCATCAACCAATGTCGACTTCGCTATATTAGTCACCTCAATCCGGTCCACAACAACGACCTTGTTTTTTCCAGTGGTCAGGGCCTGGTTTTCCCCCAGGGGTTTTGTCTTGGAAAAATTATTAACGTCAAAACCGAAGATGTCTGTCATTATGTTGAGATAGAACCACTTGTTGATTTTAAAACACTTGAAATGTGTTATGTCACGAATCAATCGAAAATAAATCTTTAGATTTCGCATTATGGCTCGCTCGGGCTTCTATCCATGAAATTTTTCTTCACAAAATCCTGGTATTTTTCAAGAGATAATTTAAAATTGGTTTCGTACTTAAATTTATCATCGTTAAGTTTTTCGCAAAAGGAGCTCGTTGTGAATAAAGCATTTTACAAAAGTCTAATCATCGCCCTTGCAATCGGCCTTATCGTCACACCGGCCCTCGATGGCATGCACTCGAAAAAAAGCAGGCGTTTTCGAAACCAGTCATATAACAAAAAAAACAAGCATCTAAAAAAACAAGCAGAAAAAATTTTTAAAAAAGATACGCAAGACGCCAAAAATTGGGGGCGGTTTAAAAAACTTGCAACACCGTTTCTCCTTTCAAGCCTTATTACAGCTGCAGTGGCAGCAAAAACTCCCAAGGAACAATGTATCAAGGGCGAACACAACTGCTACCTTATCAATTTTAAATACAATTCACTTACTGATGAGTGGAAAACGGAGGGATATACATCGATGGACCTCCCATGCCCAGAGGATTGTTGGGACTGCACCAGGGTACAATCGACACCATCGCTCACAGCCCCCCCTACCCTATACAGATGCTGTCACCCTCTAAGCAATACCCCGAACAACTGCACCTTCTTTTTAGAAAACCAAAAACTCACCACCACGCCATTTTCCATCGAAAACACCGTTACAGTGGTAGTAATCTGCCTTACTGCAGTCGGCCTTCCTTTCGCAATTTACAACGCGGCAAAGTACGTATTAAACAAAATACTAGGAAACAAGGGGAATAAAACAAACCAGAAAAATACCTTCGAAAACAGCAACAAAGACGAAGAAGTTATTTTAAATCTTACCGATACTTCCCAAGCAACCGACTCCGAATCCGAAACTGACTCCGAAGAAGAATAACGTTTATCTGTGCCTATAGCTCAGGTGGATAGAGCGAGCGATTCCTAATCGCTAGGTCGCAGGTTCGAGTCCTGCTAGGCACACCATTTTCCACTTTTTGATGTTTTGAGTATAAGACTGAACGGCAATCGCAGTTCTAGATCTATGTTTCCATTTTTGTAGATACAGTTCGAAACCATTAATTTGAGGATTTTGTGTTTTTTAGGCGCATCTGCGCGTTTAAACAGCTGAGAGGCGTTTTTCGCGAGTTCCAAGATTAAATCAGCTTTTTCCAAGAAGCTTTCGTCATCCTTCTCTAGAGTCGCCAATTTTGCAGATAGTTCGTCTTTCTCGGCCCTCCAGAGTTCGTTATGCTCTCTCCACTCTTCTTCGGTTATATTGCCTTTGAGCTTATCCATGTATGAATCTCTCATCCAAATCCGAATTTGCTTCAATCGTTTTTCAATTCGATCAACGGTCTCCTCAAAATCCTTCGAATTATCCTTAAAGCTTTCGCGCAATCCTTGCATAATCTTTTGCTGAATATCTTCGGTAATGTGTATTTTTTCTAAAATAGCTTCGAACTCTTTGTCCAAAAGTTCTTGTTTAATAGAAGGTTGCTTGCAATTGCCTTTTGACCGAGTGCATCGATAGTATATATACTTTTCTTTCTTTATTTCCCCTGTAAGAGCACAACCACACACCCCGCAAGTCATAAGACCTGAATATGGGAACATTCCCTTTCTCGACTTATTCTTTTTTCCACTGCTAAGCATATTCTGCACCTTCCAGAAAAGTTTTTTACTAACCAACGGCTTATGCGATGCGTGCTCACATCGAAAATCTTTCCAATCAAACGCACCTATGTAAAAATCATTTTTTAAAATGCCTTCAATTTTGCTCTTTAAAAAACGATTCCCTTTCCTTGTCCTCATCCCCTTAGCAAGCATCATTTTTCTAACCTGCTGCAAAGAATAGCTTCCTGTGCCATATAATTCGAATATTTCCCTAACAAACGATGCTTCATCTGGGCGTGGCTTTATAATTTTTTTATCCCCTTCACGTACATTCATATAACCATACGGAGCACAAGATGGATAAATTCCCTGCATAGCCTTCTCCATCATTCCTTTTCTTGATTCTTCTGCAGAATTATCTGAATGATTTTTTGCCATGAGAGATTTTATACCGAATATAAACATTTCGCCTGTATGAGAGTCTTTACTCAAATACGAGTTTTCCTTCACGAGATGGACGCTCAGGCCGTCATTCTTTATCATTTGCTCAATAGTGTGATAATCCTTCATATTACGCAACAATCTATCGGTTTTTTCTACTATTATATGGTTCACGGATTTATGTTTCTTGAGAAACTTCAACATTTCATTGAACTTTGTACGCCCCAACTTTCTAGCTGTCTCAGAATCGACAAATTCTTTCACAATCACAAAGTTATTTTGAGCCGCATACTTCCTCAAAAATTTATTTTGTGCACCAATAGAATATCCTTGTGTCTCTTGCCTTTTTGTTGATACTCGAGCATAAACTACTGTTTTTTCCATGTTGCATTATCTCCTGTTAAACATTATCACATCCTAACGAAAGCTTATAAGAAACACCATTTTAGGCAAATGCCTAGCACAATAGGCCTGTTCTTCTATAAAATAATTGAATCAGGAAGTTTTAAATAATTTAATTTCCTGATTCGACTAATCCTCTTGCAAGAATCTGCCTGTTTAGGCGATTTTTATCACTTGACTTTCCGGGTTTATTCCTTTATTGTAGTATGTATATATTCCATGGTGTATATCTGTATGACCTTATCAAAGGAGAAAGCGATATGACAAAGAAAACTGAACAAAAGGAAAAGGCAACATTTAGTTTGGATGTTGTTGTAAAAGACCAGCTGGAGGATGGATGGTTGATGCTGCGACGAATGTTGAAGGGACGATGTATATGTAAGTCTACTATTGTAGAGGAGGCCATTAAGATGGTGTTGGAGGATTTGAAAAAAAATAAAGAATCCAGCAGGATTTATAAAATTTTGTCGAAAGATTAAAAAAACGACGTTAACAAGCATTATTTGGAAGTTATCATGAAAAGAGATCTGTTAAAGGACGAGAACAATGCTTCATAAGGGAATAATAATCGGCTTTTTAATTGGAGCAATTTTGGGCCCCATTGGCTTTTTGTGCATTCGTCGGACACTCACAGAAGGTGCACTTATGGGACTAGCAGTTGGGCTTGGAGCTGCTTTAGCCGATGGAACATACGCTTTCGTCGCCGCTTTTGGAGTTAGTATTGTTTCGGATTTTTTATTGGTTTATACCAATATTTTGTCCATTGTCGGAGGGCTATATCTTATGTATTTGGGAGCGATGGCTGTAAGAACAACACCTACTTTTGCAGTCTTGGTTGTTTCGAAGGTCAACCTCCTCATGGCTACAGTTTCGACTTTTGCTTTAACGCTTACAAGCCCCGTGACGATTTTGTCTTTTGTGGCCGCTTTTACAAGCCTTAATGTACTCGAACAAAACGTCGGCTATTTTCAGGTGGGTTTGCTTGTGCTTGGAGTTTTTCTCGGGTCTGCGCTGTGGTGGATTGTTCTCACGACTTCTTCCTCACTCTTGCGCTATAGATTAACCAATCGCATGATTAGTAAAATTAACAAGGCCTCTGGAGTGGTTATCTTTTTGCTTGGATGTATAGTTTTGTTGAAAACGATAGCAAAAGTAATTTTTTAAACTTAGAAAGGATCGACAGTGTTTTGCATTGAACAAAAGAAACAAGCGTTGCTCGATGAAATTTATACGCGCAGGAGCGTGAGACAATACACCGATCGGCCAGTAAAAAGAGACCTTCTGGTCGAGATTATTAACGCGGGCACTTGGGCTCCGTCAGGGCTGAATAATCAACCGTGGCGATTTGTGATCATACAAGAGGGAGAGGTCCGCCTTGCACTTGCAAAGTTAACCCAGTCTCAAAAGACAATTGAGAGCGCTTCTGCTTGTATAGCTGTTTTTATTGATAAAGAGGCGATGTATCATGAAATGAAGGATTTTCTTGCAATGGGGGCCTGCATTCAAAATATGATACTTGCGGCCCATGTACTTGGGTTGGGTGCCGTATGGCTAGGAGAGATCTTGAAAAACACTGATAAAGTGAACTCATTGCTCGAATTGCCGGAAACGCTACTGCTCACGGCAGTTGTAGCAGTGGGGTATCCTTTTGGGCAGAAAAGAACGTCTTCCCGTAGGGATGTCTCTGAGATTTTGTTAAAAGAGTATTAGGTTTTTGCCAAATCTAACACTCCAAACCAGATTGTATGCAGAGATATCTTTAGTTGAAACGAGATAAAACTTTTTCGCGCTTAATTGCCAGTTATGAGTTACTGGCGGCTACTAAAACACTATTTAACTAATATCAAAACCAATCTACGACTCTTGCCAATATTTTCATATTTTATAATTACATCATGGTCATTATCATGCTTAGCAAAAGCCTCTTCGATAAGATCACTTAGAGATTGTTTTGTATGCAAAAATAAAAGAACATCACAATCTTTGATTTGATTCTTAAATAAATGCTTCGAATCACCAATAAAACAACCCCCTTCAATATTTTTCTCAGGATCAGGCATATCAACAATCACAATGCCACCCTTTCGAACCACTCTAACCATTTCCCTAATCGCTTTAACCTGATCTTTCTTGTTAAGCATGTGACAAAAAGATGTCCACATACAAATAACGGTATCAAAGAAATTATCTTCGTATGGCAGGTCTCGCATATCTCCCAACCTAAAACCGATATCAACACAAGAATTCAACGCATTTTCTTTAGCCGCATCAACTAGATTCGGTGATAAATCTATACCATAAACAGAGTATCCAGCTTGTTTCAGAGGAATCGACAATCTGCCATATCCACAAGCAATATCTAAAATTTTCCCTGTACTCGAAATCTCCTTTTTTAAGAAAGCAAGCATTGCAGCTGTTTTTTCTTCACTGGTTAATTCAGATAATCCCTCTACTCCAAGCTTTAAATAAAGTTTTTTTGCAGGATCACTCATCTCATCACCGTTCTCATATCAAGAACAGGCAAAGCTAACTCCCTGTCGCCGGAAATTTCAATATCACCTTCAACATCCTCCTTCTTAACAGTATCGCTGAATAGCTTCCATGCAATATCATCAGAAAGCTTAACCCCAGCGCTAGCTACACCTTGCAAAGAGTCAACCAATTGCCACTTTCCTTCAGGTCTAATCAAATACCAAATATCCCCCGCTTCTCCTGTAACTTCAACCTTCACGGTGCCATCTCTTTTTACATCTCTGTACGCATACGGCAAGCCTCTCATAAAGGTATCTATCACAGGAAACATTAGTTCCCGAGAGTTTATTCCAGTCTTACCAAGAGCAAGTCTAATCTGCATTTGATGATGCCATTTTTCGGTATATTCACGAGCGGTATCAAACCAGTTTGTAGATTCTTCTTCTCCGGCCCATGCCACATTGAATTCAGCCTTGCCCACGGGATCCAATGTTTTCATAAAATCATAAAGCCACTTATCTGCAACTTCCAAAAGGACTATCAAAACGCTTGGGCTAAATCTCCTAGAAACCTTAATCCAATCACTGTTCAATTTTTGTATAAAATCAACAAGATCTTGATAACTATTAATCTCAGGCTTTTCTGAATAGTAGCCATCGCGCTGCATAGAAAGCTTTCTAGTCGATGTATCAAAAATATGCGATGCAATATCTTTAACCGATCTTCCCGGCAACACTGTTTCTTTTACCCATTCCTCTGGACTTAAACTCCTTAACAACTTAATCAGCTCGGCATTTATCTTTGGAAAAAGTTCTATTGTTTCGATTATTTTATTTTCGGCCATGCTTAACCTCACTCGGATTAATATTAATTGGTTTTTCTGGGTACTTTCCATCTAAAGCATCTGGTAAATAATCCATAAGAGACAGAGGGTAAACAATCTCAGGAATGTTTCTTATTTGCTCAAGGGAAAACCAATCAACTTTTCTCACAACCTCTTTTTCCCAATCGGTGAAATTTTCGTTTGATATCTTGTTGTTGTTCGTTTTTACTTTTGCAACTATGTATTGTTCGTTTATGTGCGTTGGCGTGCCTGCTAAAACCATGTGAACTTCGTCATGCCATACAATTGGACCTAATTCGACGTCTTCTTTGGCAAGACCTGCCTCCTCATGAATCTCACGAAAGGCTGCCTCTTTGATATCCTCACCGGGCTCCATTCCTCCACCAACGAGAACCCAAAATGGTCCGCTATATGTCCCATCTGCAGAAGTAGTCTTTTTGTCTTCTACACACATCAAAAGAAGCTCTTTTTTATCGTTTATTAAAATAACCCTTATACTGTTTCTTTCCACAAAATCCATGATTAGCCCTTAGTTAGCATTTTATCCAATATTTATCCTGATTAAGCCTTACACACCCATTTATAGTATAATTTTATCGTTAATTTGTTCAAATAAAGCCTAAAAAGGCGGCGATCTATCAACAAATCACAACCATTCTGCCCAACTATGTTTCTCTTGAAACCTTTGTTATGCTCTATAAAAACACAAAAAGGAGGTAAAAATGCAAGAAAAAAACAAACTCCAATCTACACAAAATAGCGAGGGAAACTTCAAGTTCAAAACAACCACCAAGGGAAAAACAGTTGATCTATCAATGGATTTCAAGAACAGTGATCTGTCTAACACGCAAAAGAGAGAAATTCAAACGAAAATCATATTAAAAGCTACAGGTACAAGCTGTCATGAATTTTCAGAATTACTTATAAGTCAAGCCATGGATGCACTTATTAATCCTAGGGGATTCACATCTTCCGCAAACGCAATCAGTGGAGCACTTTTAGAACTGAATCCAAGAGACGCTATGGAGGGAATGCTCTGTTCTCGTTTAATCGTTTTACAAAATCACATAATGAACTGCCTTGCTGGGGCTAACCCTTCAGAACAAACAGAAAAGAAAACCGATCTTAATATCAATCGAGCAACTAAATTAAGTCGAGCGTTTAACGAAACTCTAGAAGCTTTAAATCGCTATAGACGAAAAGGACAACAAAAAATAACCGTTCAACACGTTAACGTTTCTGATGGTGGGCAAGCAATAATTGGTGATCTCAGAACCGGGGGGAGGGGAAAGTGAAAAAAAGTAAATGTGCACCCCATGTCCCATTCTCCAACATAAAACTATGTGGCGCAAAAGCCCGTCAAAACAATAACAAACCATGTCGTCAGCCCGCAATGGCTAACGGTCGATGTCGCCTTCATGGTGGCAAGTCAACTGGCGCCAAAACTACTAACGGAAAATTGCGTTCCTCTCAGGCAAATTATAAACACGGGATGTACACAAAAGAAGCAATGATAGAGCGTAAACGCATGCAACTTATGATGGCATGGCGCAAGGAGATGTTAAATATGTAAAAGATTACTTTTCAAATACTAGCAACTCCCAAAACACTCTTCCCTATTTACCTTACATTGCTGCCCGTCCCAGCAATGTAATTCTTGCCAACAACGCCCCTCATTATCCCGATAAAACATAGCAAAAAGTTCATCTACAGGAGGAAGTTTGTCATATATCTCTTTTATCGCTCTATGGCAAAAATATGGCAACAACCTATCGGAATTTTCATCATTAAGCAAAGCCAAATTTTCAATGTCACTCACGGTTATTCCTCGTGAAAAAGCAAAAGGCTCCAACATGAAGGAATTTGGTTGACGAAGATACTCCTCCAAATTATATATAAAATCAAACTCTTCACAAAAATCTTTCGGCAACCAACCTTTTTGCACCACATCATTCATTGCAAACCCTTTCTAATACTCTGGAAAAAAACATTCTTACATCTCCTCCGCTCTCAACATATTCTCCAATATCCTTGCCAATAGGAGTCGAAAATCTCTCTGCATGATTATATAACCTTTTCCACTTTTCAAACATTTTTTCTCCTGCATCGTCATTGTCACAACAAATCAAAAGATTCTTTGTCCTTTTCGCTAAAAAATCTGTCACATTATCAGGATTGGTAATGCAACTTCCTGCTGAAACAACAAAAACAAAATCTCCAACCGCATGATGAATAGCATACGCATCAAGCTCTGACTCGACAACAACCATAACCTCACAGTTAATATTACCAACCAACCCAAAACCATTAATTCCTCCTGACACTACCACAAACTTTGATCGATCATCATAATCAGAACGTCTAATTTTAATGCGAACCACATTACCTTTTTCGTCAAACATTGGAATCACGATCCCCCGAGGCAGCCAAACTGACTTTTTGGCAGCATCTTCAATGCCCCAATCAAAAAGATCATCAAACCTATTAACTAAATTGTAACCAATTTTATATTTCACAACAGCATCTAGAGGGAGACCTCTTTTTGCCAAGTATTGCAACGCAAAAGAATCTTTTATGGTATTTTCATTGCACTCTTCAACAAATAGCAACCCCCTCCTAGACCACTCTTTTTTTGGAGGTGCCAGCAGAACCGGTTCAAATTTTGCTTCTTCAAATCTCTTATTAGACGTTAAAACTATGGAAGATAAATTATTAGAAGAAAAATCGGAAATACCTAAAGACGATAGTGCTTCAGTAAAAGACATCCCATGAAACTTTCGATAAAATTGAATCGAATCACCATATATACCACACCTACGACAACAGTAATACCCACAACACTTTTTCATCTTTTTGTTTGGCTGGATAAAAAATCTGTCCTTGCCCCCACATTCAGGACAAGAAGAGTGATATTCTCCCCCCTTAGTTGAGGCAACTTTTTTTGGATTTAGCCCTGTTTGAATGGCTGCATCGAGTAACGACATACGTATCCCTTTCTGTTTTTATTTGGTGTATATGGTGTGTTTCGTGGATTTTATAATTGCAGGTCAAGCAAGATATACATAAAAAACGCAACGCATAGTTTTCCGAAACGCTCAAAAACAAATCCACCATGTCCACCAAAGTCACCCTTTTTCTTCAACGACTTTTCTTACTCGCCATCGGGTTGTACCTTGATATTTCGGCATTTTCTCAAGACAAAAGCCGCTCTCTATTCGATCCCTATGCCTAGATAAAACCTTTCCTAGCGAGCGCACATTAACAGTCCCCTTTCCTCCAGAAACAAGCTCCTGAATAGCCTCCAGCAAGCCTTCTCTTCCCTCAATTTCTTTATGATTAATTGAAGCATCAATAATTTCGTTTGCCCTTACAGCTCTGTCAGAAAAAATCTGGTGCCAACAGCTATAAAGTGCGCCTAATGCACATCTAATGGGATCGGCATCTTCGATAGACTCCCTGCTCTTACACGGGTCAGCCATCCCTAGCCATACAACCGATGATCTCACCCAACGACCCCATTTCTCGAATCTTCCAAATGGCTCCAATGCTTGTTTGGGATAATCTGCAACATGATACGCCCTAAGAATAGTTAACCCATCACGAACAAGAGTCCCCCGATTCTCTTGAATGTACTTAATGATATCAACATCAAAAGTACGTTTCTCGGGGGACTCTACCTTAGAATCAAGCTTGCATAATAAAGCTCTTGTAGAAATATCGCCAACAAAGGTCAAATTGTTTCCAGTTACCAAGAAAGTCGCATTAGTCAAAACTGTTTTGGTCTCGCTACTTCCTAGAATACGATCCTTATATTCGGGTTGTGTCAATACAGCACAGAGAGCTGCGCTACCAAAAGGTTTTTCAATATTGTCGTAACAAATAACAGAGTCTCCCTCCATTAAAACAGCAAGTAAGCGCTTTTTCTCTTCAGCTTCGTTTTCAGCTTGCGCCATAACACTATTTGACTTTCCCGTAGCGATATAACTAACAACATTTGCCAATAAGGTTTTGCCGTTCGCCATCTTAGGAGCAGTAAAACCAATTAATGGGGCTGCAGAAATAGATTTTCTAATTAAAGCAGTTAAAATTGCAACAATCGCAACTGATTTAGATGCATCACCATCAAAGGGGAAGTCTTTTATTAGAAATAGCAACCTATCCAAAGACTTTTCAGCATCTTCTTTTGTCGGATTTTCAGGAATCTTTTCGAAGGTATTTAAATCAGGGACAAAAAATAAACCTGATTCTTTGTCATAATCTGGCTTGTCCAAAATACTCCCATCAGAACGCAATGTTGGACCATTTATAATTCCAGTTAACACAGAGATGTCCCACTCTCCCTTTGCAATAAGATACCTAGCAATCCGCTCCGGACAATCAATTAGATAATACTTATTTGATCGTCCATCTTTTTTCACAAACTTAGCAATCTTTGTAAGAAAAACAGTTAAAAAAGCTTGGTCTACAGCCTTTATGACCATTAAATCACACGGCCTTTTAACCCCATCTTTTTTACGGGCAGGTATGCATGCAATTTTCACGAGATAAACAAGTCGGCCAGACATTTGGAAAACTGGACGTTCATCGTTGTTAGCCAAAATTCCTTCAACAATATCAATTATCTCCGGAAGTTTCGAAGGTTCAACAACAACAACATTCTTCAGGTTTTCCCTGTCAATTAAAAGGTCTTCACATCGCTTTTGCAAAGAAAGAAATTCTGACATTGCAAGTTGTCCACGTAGTCCGTCTGCTGAATGCACTGCGAACTCTTCTATGGTCAATGATCCATAACCAAGCTTGTCAATTTCGTTAAGAATATCCTTTTCGGTGTTTTTTAGTTCATTACATAGATTTTTAAAGTCGGAATAATCATTTTTTTCGATTGCCTTTGAGTTTTTCAGCCCCTTCTCCTCTAGCTTCTTTACATTTTCCTTCTTTTTCGCACACATCTTTCATCTCCTGTTCTTCGAGCAACAACCCAAACCAATCAACCAACGGTTGATGATTTATTTCGCAATCCTTGTCGGGCAGAGGCTGGAATTTGATGCTAATTTTTAATTTCATTTGTCTCAATCCAATTAAAACCTAAAATATCGCCGCTACCTCTTCGTATTTGCTAATGACAGCTTCTTCAATCATCTGAGCAACTTCTTTGTTAATCGGATGAAAAATATGTAAATTATTAGCTGATGGCTTACGAATAGGATATGTCAACCTGTACCCTCCCTGTGGGCGAGTATAGATTCCTATAGAAGAACAATAAAAAGCATCATCAAAAATAAAGCTCGCGAAACCAACTAAACCCTCTCTGGGTTTGACTGGCGTAATTTGAATTTCAGTTACCTTGTTCTGCATAATCTTCACCTCTTGTTTTAAGCATGAAACTAACTATAGCTCTATCGTATAGAAACAAGCGTGGGCCCACGTAGGCCCACAAAATGCAAAACAATTTCTTTGTTATGAATAACCCTATTTCACAAGCCTTATTGAAACAGAATCGTCTAATTTTATATATCCCCCATCTGATGGCAGTACTTTCTGCTGAAGCATAAATGTTATTTTAAATGCATCGTTCAGCCCCCGCCTGGCAGAATCGATGTTACCCTTTTTTGGAAAATCTCTATCTGTCAGATCAGTCCAATTAACCTTTTTTCCTATCTCCGCAACACGATAAAGTAATTTTGCCTCATTTCCTTCTAACACCATTTCCTTATCGCCTGAAGATACCACTCCCCCTCCGATTCCATCAACGACCTCATAACAATAATCAAATTCAAAAACCCCAATTGATCCAACCCCCTGGCAGAACAAATATTCTCTCGTATAGTCATACAATATTTTGATTAGCGGCTTATAGTCATTAACATCTTTTTGTTGATCTTCCCCAATAGCAACCATCTCTCTCCAAGCCAATACTTCTTTATCCTCGAGAAAAACCATCTCTGGCTCAAGAGAACAATGCGTTTCTTCTAGTAGCCTCAACTGGTCAAAACAATACCAAACTTTTTTTGTCAGATCTCTTTTTTTCTGTAGCCATTTGAAGTAGTTCGGATAAAATGAATAATGGCTTATTTCACCTTCGACAGAAACCGTAGCAAGTTTCTTAACAATAGAGATATGCCCCTCTGAAAGCAAAAAATTGAGTATGCCAACTAAAGCTCCAAACTGACTTCCTACTACACCCAAACCAGAAAACTTCCTTTTATACTCATAAGCTTCGATATATTCTTTAGGCAATACGATGCTTTCTTTTTTACAGAAAAGCTGTATTTCTTCATATTCCTTTGCCAGAACATCTAGTAATTCTTTTTTGGCATCCCCAAGTTCAGCCTTATCAGTCACCCTCATTTCGTCAATAAGCAAACAAACTTTTTTTAAGACAAGCCTACTTTTAAATTTTTCTAAAAACTTGTCGACTTTATGGACAAAGCGTTTTAAATCGTCTTCTAGAATCAAATCATCGTATTCTGTCCTGAGCTCGTCCAAGCAAGTTTTGGGCTGCATTTTTTGCATCATTCAAACACCTCATTCTCACTTTTTTAAACAAACAATACATCATTCGTTAGTAGTTTACCACGCAACTCAGGAAAACCCTGCTAAGAAAGCTCTAAGCTCAAAAAACTGCCAAAACTCTTCAAAAACAACCATTTTTTGCCATATCGCAAGTTTCGTGTAATAATGAAAATGTTAGGTTATAAATTGAAAAATCCCAAAAAAAAGAAGAATTATGCGCCATCGAAACGGCTGCAGGGGATAGTTTATGAAAGTTTCTCAGTAATAGTTCTCAATCGCCAAGATAATCAATCAAGATTGTTGAGGCTCACTTTTTTCGATTAAATAAATAGTAATAGGGTATTTTTGTGCCCAATTAATAGGAATAAACAAATGATTTATGCTAATCGCATGGCGTTGTTTGTAGCTCTAGTATTTTGTGCTGCAACAATGGCTATGTTTAACTCATGCAAACATAAAAAAAACATTAATTTTGAAAGCAAGAAAATGACGTATAAAAATAAGAAATCTGAATGGATCACTAATATAACAAAAGCCATTCCACTAGAAACATCTGGCCTATTGCAAACGCAAGATAAACAAAACAACGATGTAATTATTGAGTGGAGACTAACTCACGTAAAAGATGCAATTTTTTCACAATACATGAAAGAGTTAGTCGATATCGGAGCACAATCTTTTACACCAGTAGAGGTAGACTTCCTGAAGGCAAACCCAAACGAAGAGGTCCACAACAAATACTGCAAACCTCTAGAACGTCTGTTCGGTCAAGGGCCAAAAGCCGATGCCTGGAAAGCATTCAAAGAGGCGCTCAAGAACAAAGGCTGGAAGACTGTCGAAGACAAAATGAGACTAATCATAGAAGAGTTCTATACAATGGATTACTCTAATTTTGGAGCAGAGGACCTTCATCTTTTTGTAGTCACAAGAAACCAAAAAACAAAGATCATCGTAGGTTTTGCTATGTTTTATGTTACACAAAACTATGATTCTGGCACAATAAAAATGACACACCTAGGAGTCATTCCCGAAAAGCGTGGCCTTGGAATTGCAAAAATTCTCATAGCCTCTGTTGTTAAAATCATTCCTTCTGTGAAGCGCGTTTTTCTGTGCACAAGGCCTACAAACAGGAAAGCCATAGCAGCCTATACGGCATGCGATTTCTTAATAGATAAAAACCCTGCCCTGGAGCCACATCTCAGAATGAATCCGGATCAATGGATGCATCTGGAGTACAACATGGATAGCTCAAACAAGCTTCAAAAAGTAGCAAAAAGCTTGAACAAAGCAGGCTAGAATAACGAAGTATGGCGGTGTCATCATTTTTCTTGATGACACCGTTTTTAGTCAGGCTGTTTACACTCTAACATCCGGTTTTCTTCACTAAATTGCTATTTAACGGTCATTTCAATATAATTGATAAGACAAAATTCCAACAAAATATCGAGGTGAAACATGCTTAAAAACGGCTCTTTCCTAAAATCTATCTTGAGATACTTCATCTACACATCACTAGGAATAACAATTCTGGCCTCGGGACTGATTGCCTATCTTATTTGGTTTCAGCCGCCATTCCACTTCCCAAAACCAACTGGTCAGCATGCCGTTGGAGTAAAAACATATCACTGGGTTGATAGGGCAAAAAAAGAAATATTCAGCGACGATCCAACACATCCAAATAGAGAACTGATGGTCAAAATATGGTACCCATCAACAGACAACCTTCCACAAAAACCATCGACTCCATGGGCTCCAGATCTTGTTGAACATCTCAGAAAAAACGAAAAGCTTCTGTGGCTTCTAGGAGCATCTCGTCCAATATTTACATATGCAAGGCCAAATTCTACTATTGATTCGAGCAAAGTATTTCCGGTTATCATTTTTTCTCATGGAGCCAAAGCATGCAACTATGATAGCAATACCGCTCAATGTGAAGAGCTTGCTAGCCATGGTTATGTTGTTGTTGGGATAAATCATACCTACAACAGTATTTTAACCAAATTTCCCGATGGTCGTATAATTAGCGCTACAAAAGCTGCAAATGAAATAACAAAAAATGAAACCTTCAACAAAACGAAAAAAGCATTTGATAAAGAAATGGAAACTTGGATCTCAGATGCTCAATTCGTTCTAAATCAACTGGAATCTCTTAACAACAATATAAAATCCATATTTTATCAACGTTTAGACCGAAAACACATTGGTATGTTTGGGCATTCATTTGGCGGAGCAACAGCAATTCAAATGTGTCGACGAGATTCTCGTATAAAAGCCGGTGTTGACCTTGACGGTGGTTTGTTCGGTTCAGATAGGGCTAGAACTTTTGAGAAGCCCGTTATGTTCTTGCTCAACGAAAGCATCAAAAAAATGGGTTATGGCCCATCATCATATAGCACCAAGTCTGGTTTCAAAATAAAAACTCCAAGAGAAGATCAAGATTTTAGATCACTGGTCTACTTCTCTATCATTCAACTTACAAAATCAATAGGAAGCAAAGCCCATGCATTCATTATTAATGGCACTAAGCATCTAGACTTCACAGATATTGCCTTGCTTAAACAAGCATCCATTCTTTCGTCTTTAACAGGTTTGATCGGCAATCTTGGGATTCTACAAGGCAAAATTGATGGCTTCCGTGCAACAAAGATTACAAGAGCATATCTTGTTGAATTCTTTGATAAATACCTCAAAGGAAAACCTTCACCGTTGCTGAACAAAAAAGAACAACGATATCCCGAGGTATCGTCAAACATAACAACACCGCCAAAGAATATAATCTTGCAAAGTAAAAGACTTTATTTCCGTCCATTTGTAGAAGGTGATCTTGAAATGCTGTATGAACTTTATTCTGATCCCGATGTAATGAAACAAATCAAAGCACCCATTGAGTTATTCATGGGAAACATAAACAAGAAATCAGTCAAAGAAATGCTGCAACACTTCATCGAAGATCAAAAGAAACACGGCTTCAGCAAGTGGGCAGCTTTCGAAAATGACACCGGTGATTTCGTTGGCCGAATAGGCCTTAGTTCAACAGAAAACCACAAGACAGCTTATGCGGGCTATATACTTCACAAAAGACACTGGGGCAAGGGATACTCGACAGAGGCGGTGCAAGCAATCGTCAAATGGGCCTTTGAAAACACCAATTTAGAAGCGATTACTGCAGCCACAACACCTGAGCATAAAGCATCAATCCGCGTTATGGAAAAAGCGAACATGAGATTTAATCAAAATTTTACCTTCAAAGGCATAGAATTTGTGCAATACAAAATCGAAAAAGCAAAGGATTCGGCCATGGAAAAAAGGTTAGATAATAGCTCCCTCGAAACAGGAACATTGGATGCCATTGATAAGAACCAAAAGCCAATACTCTTCAATGGGTCCCCTGTAATTTTAGAATGGTATAAAACAAAAAACCACTCAACTATGGTTAACCTACAAAAGCAAGCACTACCTATATTAGCAGAAGCATTTGCCGATGAAGTAAAAGATTGTTTGCTTGATGAAAATTTTGAAATTAAGAAAGAATACCTCAATCTTCTTGGGCCTCCACCAGAAACTGGGAAAGAAGAGGAATCGGGCGAAAACCCCTTTGTCGCCAACGCAAAATTAGATAGAGAAAAACGCGTTGAGTTTTCTAAACACCAATGGGGTGAATGGTTCAAAACAACCGCTCAGTCAATGAAGAAAGCTCCCTTCGAATACTACTTTGTTACTGCAAAAGATGGCAATGGGCACCTCTTGGGATTCTCAGCTTTTTACATCAGCCCTATGCTAACCAAAGTTTTCCCAGAATTTGATGTGTATAAAGAGGGAGACGTTCTTCTAGAGCCCATAGCAGTAACACCCAAAGCCCAGGGGCTTGGATTGGCAAGGCCTCTTATCTTTTCAATTTTAACTCTAGCGCCAGAAACCAAGCGTATTCTTACTGGTACTAGAGTCTGGATTACAAACGCCGTCAACATGTATAAGAAATTTGGCTTTGTAGAATATAAAAGAGAAGGTATTGGCGTAAAATTTGAATACAACGTGCAACATGAAAGTTCATTATGATAAAAAAACTCAATATCCAAGAAAATTCGTTTAAAATTTTGCGCTTACCCATTGCTAGTCCAGAGATAAAAAGCATAGATATCGACGAATGTGGCGAAGACCTCGTTGATTTAAAAGAAGTAAATAATGAGCGAATTATTCCATTTGCAGAATTCGATAAAACATATGATGCTGGACATCCAGATAATGGAAAAGTTCGAATAGGACTTTATGAAAGATTGCTGTTGCTGCTTGAACGTCTTCCCAAAAATATTGGGATAGCCTTTGCCCAAGGCTACCGTCCATTGTGGAAACAAAAAGAATATTTTGATAAAAAATTTAGAGAGCTGGTAAGGCAGTTTGATCATGGTGATCTTGAAAAAGCTTATATGCAGGCCAGCATATTTGTATCCCCCTACATTGACAATGTTCCAGTGCATTGCACAGGTGCTGCAATTGATTTTACGCTCTTTATCTTTAATGATGATGGAACCAAGAGCTTATTGGACTTAGGTAGGCATGACACTGCTATTGGTCCAAATCTTCAAGCTCAAACGCTAACGGAGAACATTACCGAAAAGCAACGCAAAAATAGAATTCTGCTCCTAAGTGCCGCATCAAAAGTTGGTCTGGTCAATTACGGTTATGAGTGGTGGCATTATAGTTACGGCGATCGGGCTTGGGCTTACGTTGAGAAAAATGAAAAGGCAATCTATGGCTTGATTGACAAAGACAAGATAAATATTTCCACCAGCAAAGAAGAGTATTTTAAAAAATTTAAATCTTAAGTGCTATTTACCAACCAAATTCTGAATAAAAAGAACCCTTGTTGATTTCCTGAAACGCATGTTTATGAATATGAATAAGATTATCAGGAAGTTTATCTAAATTTATCCACTCAATACACTCATGCTTTTCCGGTTCCATGTTATGCAACTCCCCAGACCAGGAGGACTCCTGAGCCTGGAGAAAAAAATCTAGCCCTTCAAAACCATCTTCTTTTCTGTAGTGACAAACATGAACGACGCTCAAACCCTTAGGATCAAGCGAAACTCCCAACTCTTCCCTTACCTCTCGAATCGAGGCAAGCAGCACCGTTTCATTTCCGTCGATTTTTCCGCCGGGGAAAGAAAAGAAGCCTGGGTACCACTTCGCACTATCAACTCTTTTTATCAACAACACTTGATTTTCTTTTTTTAGAATAACGTTAACAAATGGTGACAATTTAAACATTTGCTTTACCTTTCTTTTACCTCTCGAATTACTGAATCTTTTGCTTGCTCACCTTTATCTATTTCACCACCCGGAATATGCCAACAATCAGGATAAACTCCACCACCCAAAAAAGTTCGCAAATCGTCCAAATGGACGCGCCACTTTCTCCCCTTACCCAAATTAAAATTATTCAGAGTAAACAGCCTCTCGAGCCTCTTTATCAGAAATAATTTCGTCATGTTCTTTAAGATATTTTAATTGATAATCAAGAATCTTTTGATCAAAGTCTTTCGGAGGCAGTGTATCAATTGCTCGATAAACAAAGCCTTTAAAAATAATCCCTCGCTTTTCCATTTCCTCCTGAACAGATTTTACATAGGATTCGTTATCATCGAAAAAAATTACTTTTTTAGGTTTCAGCTTCATGACATCTAAGAATTTGCCCAGCACCTGGCCTTTGGTAAACATATCGGTCATTAAAATGCCTTTGTAAAACATCGGATGACGACCTCGAGAAGACGTTAAATCATCAAAGATGATTTCTTGTTGCTTAAAACTTGAACTAAAATCGATGCCAACCTCAAGCAACTTTTCATACCGCAATTTTTGAATAATAGTGCCACCTAAAAAACCAGTTACACAATGCGTAAGGGCAATAACAGTAAGTCCCCGCCCCTGTAATGTTTTAATAAGACTGACTACACCTGGTTCAATTGGTTGATCAACATTATTAATCATTCTTTTGGTTAAAACATGTCCTTTGTAAACTAGAGGATCTTCTTGAGATTTGCTATGCTTTATAAGTTGAGCCCGAAATTTTTTACCCACTTCAGTTTTACGAAACCACGGCTGAAAAAGAATATTAGAAGCTTTGTAAGTAAGCGTATCGTCAACATCAAAAATAACCCAGGTCTCTTGTGAAACAGATTCTAGTTGGCTTTTAATTTCGTGAATTGAAGAAATCTTTTGCACTGATGTATTCGAAACAAACCCCAATGAAGCCAATAAAGAAAAAATGAACGCTTTCAGCATAGTACTTACCCATTCAAACATTGCATGCTCCTTCTTTCATACCTTGCGGAACACACTCTTCTTTGTGTTTTTCTCCAGATAAATGCTCGGAAAAGTTCCTTAAAACCAAGTCTGGAGCAAATCTCATATTTATAGACATCAAAAAACCAATTCTTAAAAAACACGCCATGATCTACAACAATTAACAATATAATACACCATAACAACAACAAGGACCACTCATTTGGTCCCAAACATCATTGATTTCAAACCTATTTTTTTGGTAGTTTTGTTTTAGACCATCAATTAGACCATCAAAAAGAGGAATCCTATGAATAACACGATAAAACTCTGCACTATCACAGCAATGCTTTTGGCTCTCTGTTCTTGTGAAACACGTCGCATCGACGAAAAATACGCAGCGTCAGTAGTGAAAGACAAATTATCGCTTCCTGGGACTGTTACTGCACAAGCGCTTAAAGGTGGCATGTCTGGCGCAAAACTTTTTACTGTCACTGATGGTGCCAAAAAATATGTTATTCGTTTTATGGCACACGAAACACCAGAAAGATGTCTAGAGGAAATGAGAGGATTCAGAATCGCATCAGAAAATGGGTACGGACCCCACATCTATTTTATGGATGAAAAAGACGCCGTCATCATCATGGAATATATTTCTTCCCAGCCTATTACCTATCAGCAACTACAGTCTAAAGAATTATGCAGCATGTTGGGGCACCTTTTGAAAAAGATGCACTCAAGCCAAAGCTTACAAAAGACCACTGATGCTATTAATCGAGTCCGAAGAAAACTACATAAAATTACTCCCCATGGAGCCATAATACCCCTGGAAAGCATCGAAAACAACCTTGCCATTATACAGAAAACAGTTACACCATACATTGTCTCTGCCCCATGTCACCTTGGTTTGAATCCAGATAATCTTATTTTTTTTGGAGATGGCCTCAAGGCCATTGATTATGAATCAGCGGCTCAATCAGATCCATATTTTGACATTGCAACAGTAAGTCTTTTTTATTGTTTTGATTCCAACCATGAAGAAATCTTACTGAGAACTTACCTCGAACGAAAACCAACCTTGAAAGAAAAAGCTCGATTGTATCTAATGAAACAAGTAGCTTTAATAAACTTTGGATCGAACCTTTTAAGAAGGATTGACCCAAAGATGCCTTTCTACAAAACATTAAAAATTCCTTCGTATAAGGCTTTTTTAAAAGAATGGTGGTTAAAAAACGTTACCTTGAATAAACCAGAGTCCCTATTAAAATTTGGAAGAGCCATGTTTAATAAAGCCATCAAAAATTTTGAATCCCAAGAATTCAAGGATGCAATCAAAATCTTACGCGAAACACCGCCTGAAAAGAAACTTCTACCTAAACATTCCTAACCATAAACACTCCCATATGCAGCTCTGAATAAATCCTCTCTAGATGACTCAATCCAATCTCAAAAACAACTTAACAGTTGCGAAATAGATTTGGCCTACCCACGTTCCTGCACCCATGCAAATCAAACGCGTCAACTACGCCCCCTCTCAGCTTGAACAACAAAAATAGAACTCAACACAAATAAAAAGGCAACAAAAAAACTTTTAGCCCAAAACTTAGCACAGTAACCGAAGCAACATTATAACTTCAAACCAGCACCGCCCGCATGTCATCTACAATAACCCCACCTGTCAAAAAAGTTCGATAATCGTCCAAATGGGCACACCACTCAGGTCGATCACTTAAATTTACTATCATATTGAAGGGCTCTCGAAGCTCTACAAGCAGCTTATCGTGATCGAGCTGTAAGTTCGAGAATACGAAATTCAAAAGTTGCTGTTTTTCCTCCATCCTCGAACTCAAGAAAATCTCCTTAGCCCTTTTAGCCAAATCCAGAACGGTTTTAGCCGTAATAAGACAGGATTCATCTGCATCTACATTGGATGACATCTCTGCTGCAATCTCTCGCTATCTATTGATAATTAACTCCAATTTAGTTTAAAACTGAAATGGTAATAAAATGCTTATATTTCACAACGAATTGGAATAGTCCGTGAATAAATTCAAAAAAGTTATTTGTTTATCAATCGCAATACCAGCAACATTTATAGCTCATACAAAAACAGTTGAATATCACTTCGATATAGATGAGATAGAGGTAAATTTTACCGGAAAACCCGTAACCGCTCTCGCCATAAACAAACAAATTCCAGCACCAACGATCGAGGCAACAGTTGGAGACACCCTCATGGTTACTTTCCATAACAAAATGGATAAAGAAACATCTATACATTGGCATGGTGTTCTCCTTCCAAACAACCAAGACGGAGTTCCCTATTTGACAACACCACCAATAAAGTCAAAATCATCATTTACCTATCAATTTAAAGTGAAGCACTCAGGTACATACTGGTACCACTCTCACACAAACTTACAAGAACAACAAGGCTTGTACGGCTCTCTTATTTTTCATCCAATTGGAGGTGAGACCATCAAAACAGACAGAGACTATGTTGTAGTGCTGTCTGACTGGACAAATGAAAAACCCGAGAATGTTCTGGCAAATCTAAAAAAAGATGGAGACTATTATGCCCTGAAGAAAAATTCTGTTCAATCTTGGGACAAAGTACTACAAAACGGTCGAGTAGCTATAAAAAATCGATTACGCGGAGCCTGGACTCGTATGGGTCCTATGGACTTGTCTGACATAGGGTATGACGCGTTTCTGACCAACGGCAAACAAATCTCACACCTAGATGCAAAACCAGGCGAAACTATACGAATACGCCTTATTAACGCAGCGGCTTCAAGTTATTTCAAGATTGAATTTGCAGGTGGACCTATGAAAATAGTCTCTGCTGATGGTGTTGACGTTGAACCCCAAAAAAGCAAACGGCTCCTCATCGCAATAGCAGAAACATACGATGTTATTGTAAAAGTTTCAGATGATAAAGCTTATGAGTTTCGTGCAACCTCTGAAGATGGCGTGGGCCATAGCTCTACTTTTATAGGCTCGGGCAAAAAGGTGCTTGCCCCATACATTCCTAGACCAAACTTGTTTTTACTACATCACAGCATGCATAACAGTATGCATGGTAGCTCTAACATTATGCATAACGGTAACGGCAAAAAACACTTGATGCATCATGAAGCAATGACGATGCAGAAACAGCCTATAGAGTATATGAAAGACTATAAAGCCCTTCGGGCAACAAAAAACACAAGTTTATCTCCTGAAAGGCCAGAAAGAAAATTAACCATAAACTTAACTGGAAATATGGAGCGTTATGTCTGGTCGTTCAATAATAAAACACTGCTTGAGTCTAGTAAAATCATGATAAGAAAAGGCGAAAACGTTAGATTCTTACTCAATAACAAAACGATGATGCATCATCCAATACATCTACATGGCCACTTTTTTCGCGTACTTAACGGGCAAGGAGAAAGAAGCCCTCTCAAACACACGGTTAATGTTCCAGCAATGAGCAAGATTGAAATAGAATTTGAAGCAAACGAAGAAAAAGACTGGTTTTTCCACTGTCATAATCTTTATCATATGAAAGCCGGCATGGCCCGTTCAGTCTCTTATGAAAAAACAACAACCGCAACCCCTAAAACATTTAATAAACTGTCGCACGACACATGGTATTTCTTACTAGACGTATCAGCTTTATATAACATGACAATGGGAATGTTTCGTGCTTCAAATACCCGCAACGCTTTTGAAGTTGAGTATGATTATAACTATAGCAAAGAATATGATGTTGATATCGCATATAAAAGAAGCTTTACACGCTTTTTCAGCGCCTATATAGGGGCCAATTTAGAGCGTGAAGATGAAGGGCCCGAAAATACTGGAGTATTCGGCATAAATTATATGCTTCCAATGCTCATCGAATCAGACCTACGCATTGACACAAAAGGACATGTCCGCTTTGGGTTAAAATCCAATCTACAATTAACTAAGCGTATAAAATTTGAATGGTTAGCAAATACCGATAAAGAGTATCGTTTACAACTTTCATATGAATTTAATAAGAATATTCTACTCACCGCTGCTTATGATTCTTATTTTGAAGAGGGCGTTGGAATTAGACTTAGGTTTTGAGACGCAACAATTTCGCATTTATAGCACAAATAACCGTTGACAATGACATTACCACATCACGAATAACTGAGCACCGCACGGACATCTTCGAACGGAAATCCGTAGGGGATAAAAGTTCTAAGATCGTCCAGTTTGGTACACCATTTCCATAGGCATGAGACATGTTAACAAACATTTTCTCAATTAAACCTTTAACACGTTCTTTACCCCACCTTTTATAAAAAACTTGTCACAAAAATCATATTCTTGACTTTTATCCCTAGACGGTATACCATCGTAGTAACGCACCAAGAAAAGAAGGAGCAAATCTTTGATAAAAAAATTAGTTCGACATGGAAATAGTCTGGCGCTAGTTATTGAAAGGCCAATTCTGGCATTACTTGGGGCAGATGAAAATACAGTATTTAAAATTACAACAGATGGAAATTGTCTTATCCTAACACCAATAAAAGATGACCCAAATAAAAAGAAGGTAAACAATGGAAAAAGAAAAACTAACTAAAGAACAAATTGTTGAAACCTTAAAAAATAATAAAGACTTTCTTAAAAAGAATTTCAGCGTAGACAATATAATTTTATTTGGTTCATATGCAAGAAATGAGGCAACAGAAAAAAGTGACATTGATATACTCATTGAGTGCGAAAAGAAAACTTTCAGAAACTATATAAATATCCTTCGATTCCTGGAAAAGCTATTTGATAAAAAAATTGATGTAATTTACAAGGACTCTGTAAATCCTTTCATAATAAACCTCATTGAAAAGGAATGGGTATATGCCTAAAGCTCGGCCAGAATTATTATTTATAAATATTCTAATATCCATTGATAAAATTAGAAGAAATATTAAAGACTTACCATATGTAGATTTTGTAACAGACGAAAAAACATTTGCTCTCGTCACAAGAGAAATGCAAGAAATAGGAGAATCTGCAAAGAAGCTTAAAAACACTCCTGGTTCATGGCATCAATTAGGAATTGAATGGCAAGATGTCGTTGATTTTCGAAATATAGTTGTTCACAGGTACTTTGGAATAAATCCAGAAATAATTTTTGACACTGCTATCACAGAAATTCCTGAACTTGAAAAAAGCGTATTAAATCTTTTAAAACAATCTTCCGAAAAAAAATATATTCTTGAAGCTATCACTGGATTGAGAAACGTTTTTGATAAGATAAAGCGACAAGAAACCGTGTGTTATCTAAACTCATTAGCAAATCTAATTAAATAATAACAATCACACATAACTAAGCATCGTACGTACATCTTCGAAAGGAAATCCTAGGGGAATAAAAGTTCTAAGATCGTCCAGTTTGGTACACCACTCCATAGACATGGGGCATGTTAACAAAACATTCTCTGTATCAACCATTATGATTTACTATTGCTACTATTTTCAAAAAACATATCCCCCAAAATCTTGATTTGATGCCTCTACCATCTTTAAAAAGCTTCTGTAGTGCTAGCATACGCTTGTCAGCAATATCTTGTTATTCACGCAACATCTATGCTAATTAACTAGAAGAGCACAAAAACATTTCTCAAACAGAAATATTAGAAACTATGTACTAGGAAAGGCTTGATATGAGATTGAAGAAAAAAACTCTGGAACATATCTTTTGGGGGTTTTCTGCTATCATGCTTGCCCTGGGATTATATTTCTCATACAAAAATGTATCATTCAAGGCCAAAATTGAAAACAAGGTCCAAGAAGAAATAAAAAAAAGTCTCTCCGAAGAATTGCTTTCTATTGAAAAAACTCTAAAAGCTATAAAAGAAACTGCTGTTTCCCTGGCAAAGAAGTTGGGTGCAGAAAAAATGAGTAAGGGAGATATCGAAAAGTTATTACAAGAAAGTTTAAAACAAAACCCAAACTTGGTTGGAGTAGGTGCTGCCTTTGAGCCATCCATAATTGACGAAAAAACAAAATTATTCGCTCCATACTATCAAATAGAAAATAACAAAGTTCTTTCCACCCCAATAACATACGATTATACTCAACCTTCAAAAAGCAAATTCAAACCTGATGTCAATTGGTATACAACTCCGCTATCCAAAGGAGAAGCTTGGTCTGACCCATACTATGTTGCTAAGAAAAGAGCTGTAATCGGGGAATATGCAATAGCGGTTCACAAAGGAAATGGTCCTAAGGGAAAACCTCTTGGCATAGTTTTTGTCAATTTCAATTTGAACGCCATCACAAACCGAATCTCATACCTCAATTTAGGAAAAACGGGTTATGGCTTCTTACTATCTAAAAAAGGAACAATTATATCTCACTATATGAATGAATATGTTTCTGAACAAAAAAACAATTGCTGATCTAGAAAAGAAGGCTAAGAATCCATCCCTTGTCCTTCTTGGAAAACGCATGCTTACTGGTAAAGATGGCATTATTGATTATACAGATTACATTAGTAACGAAGTCAAAAAAGATAGCTGGGCATTTTTATATCAAATAGCACCTACTGAGTGGCATTTTGCTGCAATTTACTATAAAGAAGAAGTTTTTGTAAAACACATCAAAAAAATTAAACAAAACAAAATTTGAGTAGTTATTACAATCTTATTTTTTCTGCTTTTTATGATTATGGGTTTTGCATACCGGTATGCTTCAAGCAAAAATGCCCTGATGCTTTGTTCAGCTCTGGGTTCATTATTGCTAATAACAGGGATATCGATGATATGTAGTATCGGCTTTGATGAAGGCTTACAAGTCGACCCAAATAAATCTGTTATAACAAGTCAACATGATATGCAAATGTTCTTTAAGTCTAAAAAAGGCCTAATCAATATCGCTCAACCAGTTTATATTCCCACGGGAGTCATAGTAAATCACATAGAATTCTTAGACATCGACAGTGTACATTTCTCTGGTTACTTGTGGCAAAAATATCCACCTGAAACGAAAGATGAAGAGATTCCAAAATTTTCCATTGAAAAATCAGTTAGTTCTGATATTGAAGTAAAAAAAATCTATATTCAAAACGGTAAAAAAATTGCAGAGATGAATTTTAAATGCGTACTCCCTGTTGTCACGCAATATGGTAAGTATCCTTTTGATTACCAACAAATCAGCCTGCAGCTCACAACAAAAGATCGGACGGGAAACTCCGTTTTAACACCAGACTTTGGAGCATATTCAATTATAACACCAAGCTCTCTTCCAGGCCTTTCAAACCGGATATCACTAAAAGGCTGGAATCTCCAAAAAAGCTTTTTTTCTTACGGGAAACAGTTTTCTGAAGTAACTTATGGACTACACGAAGAAACGATAAAAAACAAACCTCTCTTCAGCTACAATGTCATTATTAAAAGAAGAATCGTTCAACCCCTCTTGTCAATTATTTTACCTCTGATAATAATTCTGTTCTTGATTTTTATACTGCTACTTGTCGCAGATCGACTCAACATGGTCACATTATTTTCAGCCAACAGTGCCTTAATACTCAGTATAATCTTCTCCCATGTATCCCTGAGAGACAAGCTTCCCATTTCCGGTATTTTTTATCTAGAATATTTTTATTTAGCCTCTTATTTACTTGTAGTTCTCTCATCATTAAGCGTATTTTATCGGTTTAAATCAAAACGAAAAATCTCTTTTTTACGTTACAAAGAAAATCTTCTTCCCAAATTGTTGTTTTGGCCGATTACACTTTTCATCATCTTTCTACTAACAATCTACGTATTTTATCCTTAACACGCAACACTTCCAACGCCCGAGATGCACTTTTTTGTTTGTCTTTAATCTCAAGCATGATATCACAATCAATGCCTTTGATTTCCTTTATAAAAGCTTTGAAGTGCCTTATATCGATTGATAGTGTATGCGCCCCCTTACGCTTTGTTTTATCCTGTGTACTATAATCAATTATTGGAATGCCATCTTTTTTTGTCCAGGTCTTGCTACATATCTTTAACGCTTCTCTGTAGCTTTCGCCATTATTCAAACAATCGTGATGTAGGGAATCAAAGATAACTGGAACATTTATTTTTTTGTGTATGTCTATACAGTCCTGGACACTGTACTTATAATCGTCATTTTCAATGGCTAAGCGCTTTTTCATATCGAGAGGAAGCGCCTTGTACACACGAATAAAACGATCAACAGAAGCAACTTTGTCGCCATAAAGCCCACCAACATGAATCTGAATCTTTGCGGTCTCGTCTAACATCATGAGATCAAGCACCTGACAATGATAGGCAAGTTCTCGAATGCTATTTTTCACAATACGCTTGTCTTTGGCATTAATAAGCACAAATTGATCTGGGTGCATTGATATTCTCATATCATGCTTTTTTATAAAATTACCTATGTTTTTTAATTGCTTAGAAAAGTGGGCTTGCCAATCATATGTACAAATGGGATGAGAGGCAAAAGGGACCAAATCTGACGAGATACGAAAAAAGAAAATCTTATGCTTTAGATTAAACAACAATATTTTTTCTAAACAATCGAGATTTCGTTGCACAGTTTCTATAAGACGATCTTTTGAATAGGATGCAAGCCGAAAGCCGGAGCTTGCTTTGCAGCCAATTTCTGTATGGATACACGGATACCCTATTTTCATAAAAACCTCTTTATACTTGCAAATACCATTCTATCGGGTTATATTCCCCAAATGCAACTCACAGAAAAACAAGTTAGAGATTTTCAAAAAATCATATATGATCATTACAAAAAGTTTGGGCGCGATTTCCCCTGGCGAAATACAACAGATCAATACCCTATTTTTATCTCCGAAGTCATGCTTCAACAAACACAAACGTCTCGGGTCGCAAAAAAATACGATACGTTTTTACATGTATTCCCTAGTTTTCATGCCCTTGCAAGGGCTGAGCTATTCGACGTTTTACGTGCCTGGCAAGGTCTAGGATACAATAGAAGGGCAAAATTCTTACACCAAAGCGCTAAAGAAATTATTTCAACATACGATGGAGAAATTCCAAAAGATGTAAACCTTTTGCGAAAGCTTCCTGGTATCGGAACCGCCACTGCTGGATCAATCGCCGCGTTTGCATTCAATAAGCCGACAGTATTCGTCGAAACCAATATTCGAGCTGTTTTAATACATCTTTTTTTGCAAAATAAAGATAACATCCCCGACAAAAAACTTTTATACCTCGCACAACAGACACTTGATAAAAAAAATCCCCGTATTTGGTACTACGCCATTACAGACTATGGAGTCCATCTAAAGTCTCAGGGCATTAATCCAATTAACAAAAGCAAATCTTATACAAAGCAATCAAAATTTGAAGGATCTACCCGCCAAATTCGAGGAAAAATCATAAAGCTATTGCTGAGCGATACAACGCTTACAAAAGAACAAGTATTAAAAAGAATCAAACTGGTAAGAACAGAAATAAAAGCAAGCCAAATTGAAAAAATCATAAACAAACTTGTCGAAGAAAAGATTTTGTCACAAAGTTTCTCTTTCGACTGATTTTATCATCAAATTTCCCCATAAATCAGTACTGCTCGCACAACTTCAAAGGGAAATCCGCAGGGGATAAAAGTTCTAAGATCGTCCGGCGAGGCACACCATTTCCCAGTTATGCTCAACTTTCTCCCACAGCCATTCTATATGACTGTCCACCAACTTTTGGCCCGTAAACTTTCTTCTCTCTTTTTTCATTTTTGGACCAACCCACTTCACAACTCGCTCATCAGGAAAATGCGTTTCTGTTGTCAAATCCGTTTGGTTAATTGTCGCAACCACAAAACCATGACTAGCCAGCTCTTCCAAAAGCCATGAATACTGCCGAGGCATAACGGGGTCACCGGGCAGAAAAACAACAACCGGCAGTTTTTTATCCTGCTTTATTATTTCTGCACTGGGAAGCGAATGTGTCTTGTAAAAACGCAACCCAGCAAACAACCAAGATGGCAAATGATTTGATCTGCTTAAAAAATTTATAAAACTCAATAAAACAGAAGGATCTTGCGCCCGTTTAGTCCCCATGCCGGAGAGGCTTTTTATACCAACAATTCTCGTCTTAAGAAAGCCAAGTACGTCCAGCCGTCGCTCTACAAACTATGGCCGGAAGGCTCAGAGTGGTAACGGAAAGCCATGTTTTTCAAATTAGGGTCGTAACACAGCCCGAACATCTTCTATTTGTATCAGTCTTGAGGGATAACTCATCAAGCCACAATCTCGTCTGTCTTGGTGATCGAAGTCTAATAAATTTGAGGTGCGGATAACTTTCTTTGCTCATCAATGAGGGGTAAGTTCTCTTCCGAATAAAATAGTTTTTAATCATCCAAATCAGAACAGACTCACGAGATAAAAACACTTTACGAAATGTTTCATAATTTCCATTGCAACACTCTCTTTTTCTGATAATCCTTTGGATGGTTCGCCTAAGACAGCGACAAAATGAAAGCAAAAACGGGTAATCAAGCCAGATAATTGTGTCAGCATTTGACCAAAGCAAATCTCGAATGAATGCATAGTTACCACACATGACCCACTCGCCACTGGAAAACTCCCGCTTAACAACTTCAGCAAACTCCACCGCTGGTCTTTTTTCCCAACCAGGCATCCACCAAAGTTGGTCCAGTTCAACGTGAGGAAGCAAAAGCTTTTTTGACAAAAGTTGAGCAAGGGTCGTTTTTCCTGCACCGTTTGGCCCAACGATGATAATTCTTCTCATTCCTATACCTAATCCCTTACAAAAAATCTAAAAAAATATATCCCCGAATATTTTAATCGATTTTACCAAAAAAAATACCCCCGCTTAATGTCGCGCCTGGAAGACAAACTCAAACAATTCCCTCCAAAAAAACGACCGCATCAAGATTCACAAGAAAAATATTTTTTTGGACTGAACAGGTGCGCGCTTCCAAGAAACAGCCTATCAAAACTCCCTCCTGCTCAGCCCAAACCATAATCCAAAAAAAGGGTGGTCCTACAGGGGAAGACTTCCCGCTATATGCCACCCTTTTTTCGGAAGGTTTATACACAAAGTTATATTTACAAACTATCGAATCCCAATTCTTTTTTTCGCAGCCTCTAAGACAAGCTTTAAAAACTCTGAATAATCCAAGCCATAAAATCCTGCCATGATGTTCATTTTTCCATCCCAACACCACCCTGGATTTGGATTAACCTCCATTAAGCAAATCTTTTTTTTACTATTTTCTCTAAAATCAAACCGGGCATAATCTCTACATTCCAATCGCTCAAAAAGCAAAATCGAATGATCAATTAACTGTCGACTGATGCTTTCGCTTATGTTTGCTTTTTTATAGCTAATATCAGACCAATACGGAGAATCTGGCAACCACTTTGATTCATAGGATAGAATCGGAGCCAAATTGGAAGGCAACCCAGAATAATCAACTTCTAAAATAGGAAAAACTGTATAATTTCCAGGATTACCAATAATAGCAACACTATACTCAGCTCCACTCAAATATTCTTGGATCAGCATAGGCCTACCAGGAATAATTTTTCTCATTTCCTCCAAATAAGAAATTAACGACTCAGCATTGTTAACAACAGCATCCTTAGTAATACCAAGAGAACTATCACCAAAATTTGGCTTAATTAGAGCAGGAAAAATGGATGGCAAATGCGCAACCTGATCACTTGAATCAACATACGTTTCCAATGGAACAGGAATTTCTAGTTGAAAAGCAAGTGCACGTACAAGTGACTTGTTATAGCACATTGCCAAACACGCAGGACCAGCCCCTGTATAAGGAATTCCAAGCATATCTAAATATGCCGGTATGTGGAGTTCTTTAAAAGCATCATTGTAGTACCCTTCATCACACAAATTAAAAACAAAAGAAGGTGGGTCATTCATTAAAGACTTCAATAAAGTCTTATGGTTACTGACACAAGTAAAGTCAAATTTTTCGATATTCTTTAGGGCATCCTTAAATGTGGATATAGTATTCAGATCTTCGTCATTAAATTTCCCATCCCTTTTAACCTCATCAGGAAGACTCTCGTCACCCAAAACAACCGCAACCTTGAAAACATCAACAACCTTTTCTACACTCGCTTTCTTTGGAGCAAAAGCTGTAATAATCAACCGGTTTTCCATCATCCCGAGATCTTGCTTACGAGTTGAATCTGAGAGAAAATTACCTTGATTTGAAATCTGTTCAAAACCAACACTTTCTAACAATGAAAAAATTTCTGCATAGGTATACAAACGTTCCGCATAAAATTGATCTGCTATTATTCCTCTCGAAGAATTTACGATTACTTCTCTGGTAATAATTCTAGAATCTTTCTTAGCAAGGCTTCTTTCTCTACAAACGAGATGATCTTGATCTATCCATTCCCACGATCTTGGCTCAAAGTTGCTTCTCATCCATTCGCCATCAACAATATCCAAAAAAAGCTTTCCTTCGGACTTCAAAACCCTTTTTATCTGGCCGATAAGAGCTTTATCATCTTCCTTTTTTTCAAAATACCCAAACGAATTTCCCATTAGCATAACCAAATCTTGAGAGCACTCTTCTAGATTAATTCTTCTTGCATCACCCTCGCTGAACTTTGGCATCACAATATTATCAGCAAACGCTTTTGCCCTTTTTCTAGCCATTCTAATTAAATAACGAGAGCGATCAATCCCGTAAACATTGCAAAAACCTCTTTTGGCGAGTTCTAATGAATGTCTCCCTTGCCCACAACAAAGATCTAGAATTACATCAGACGGCTTAACGTTAGTCTTTTCAAGAAGAATATCCACCTCTTTAACGGTGTTCATACTATTTTCTACAACATCTCCATCTGTCTTCAAATAAAGAGAATTGAATATTTTCTTCCACCAATCGCTTGGCAAATGTTTCTCCAGATCAGATATTGGCCCCAGACTTTGACCTACAAAGTTGTTTTTTTTTGCTTTTTTGACAACTTTTCCCACATTGATCTTGTTCATTTTATCCTCAAAAAAAACCTTTATAACTGCTATAACAATAGCACTCTATTCCCAAATTCAAATGCTGTCTACAACAATTTAACCCCCATTAGCCGCCCCCCCACACCCCGCCTTTCATAACCACGCTTTAGCGCCATCCAGAAACCTTGAAACAGGCTGCTATCAGGACAAAAAATAAAACTCTTTTTTTAAAAATAATAATAATGCAGCAAGAATACTTACAATCGCCCCAAACATAAACGTTGCTTCTGGCAGGGCATATTGCCATAAAACTCCCGCAATAAAATTCGAAAGCAACATTATTGTTCCAGTCATTGTATGGAGAGCCCCAAGCACAACCGCCCTATCTTCAATATTTGCGATAGAAGTAACATATGCTCTCTGATTAACCCCAACAATAGCCCTAACTAATCCATATAGCACAAATAATAGAATAAAAACCGAAATCGTCCTGGAAACTATAAAACTTATCGAGATGATCGAGAAAAGTACATAACCGCAAATTAGCATTCTACTACGTCCAATTTTGTCTCCAAGCATTCCTATCGGGATCGAACCTGCTGCATAAAAAACATTCGATATAAAATATAAAAAAACAGGCATAACAATCGATGGCTTTCCAATAAAGACACTATGTATTTTCATCAGAAAAAACATGTAGCTAAAGTAGCCTAACGAAAACAAGCCCGAAATAAAAAAGAAGTTTTTAAGTTCTGGAGAAAAGGCTTTTATCCTCTTTAAGAGTGGGATCTTTACAGGGATACGCGACACCTCCGCAACCCATCTAATTGGCAATAGGGCAAAAAAACCGATAAAGGCAGCTACCAGAATAATTGTGTGATATGAAAAATGAAAATATGAAAGAAGAACAAATGAAGCCAAAGAGCCAATAACGGCCCCACATGTATCAAAAGCACGATGAACCCCGAACCCTAAACCAATTTTTCCCCGCGAAGATTCCGCTATAATAGTATCAATAGGTGTCTTGCGGAAACCCTTTCCAACTCTCTCAACACTTGCAAAAACAAAGGCCGCTGGCCACCATTTTGCAAGCGAAAGCAAAAATTTACATCCGGAGGAGAGGAAATATCCGGATGAAACGAAGATCTTTCGGTATCCAATTTTATCAGACCAATGACCTATAAAGATATTTGATAAATTCTCAATAGCATTTCTCGATCCAGCAAGTAACCCTATTATTACAGGGCTTCCGCCAAGTGAGAGAATAAACATTGGCATGATTGGCAAAATGATTTCACTACTTATATCATTAAGAAAACTTGCTAAGCCCAACCTAAGAACATTCATACCAACCCAATTATTATTTTTGCTTTTTTTAGGCTGCAACGTTTCTCCAATTTTTTAAAAACCCTAGAACAACTTACTTATAAACAGCACTTTTCCAAGCATATCAAAATCCCTTTAACAGGATAAGTTAGGAGACATCTTCATCAAAAATTACTCAGGCACGCCACCGTCACGTAAACCCTCTCACATAAGATGTCGATACCAAGTAGGAGTAAAAACTATAAAACCTTCAAACCGTGCTCATAGATAAAGTAAAATTAGAAGCGTAGGAATAGATGAAGATTCGTTTGTGGGGGCAAACTATGCGAAAATTATTTCTTTCTATCTTATCACTGATAGTAGCAACTTCTTATTTCAATACAGCTTTATCAACAGAAAGATTATTCTTTAAGCTACAAAACAAGCAGCTTATCGTTGAAAAAACCACAGAAAACCAGGAAGTACTCGATCTTGTAGATATAGAAACAATTAATCCAAATATCATTTTAGATATTCGCTACGCAACCACTAATAATATTCTAGAAAAAGTTTTATATAGATCAGCAAAGTGCTACTTCAGAAAACATGTCGCCTATGAGCTCGACAAAATACAAAAAAAGCTTGAGCCTATGGGGCTTGGTCTAAAAATTTTTGACGGTTATCGCCCATGGCAAATACAAGTTGATGGTTACAAAAAATTTCCAAACCTTTTCGCCAAACCAACCACAGAACGAGCCAAGCACCCCAGGGGAACGGCCGTCGATCTGACATTGGTTGATACATTGGGAAATGAAGTTTTAATGCCAACAGACTTTGATGATACTACAATAAAAGCATCCCGGGCACACAAAGCTGGCATTCCAAAAGAGGCGATAGAAAACAGAGAAGTTTTATCTCAAATAATGGTAAAATATGGGTTTATTCCGCTAGCCTCTGAGTGGTGGCACTTCGATCATTATACCTGGAAGGCTTACCACGTTATTACGTTGGAATTTGAGGAAATAGAAAAAACATTAAACAAAGAGTCTAAATATGAATAACATTTCCATCAAAAATGGCGTCTCAATCCCGTATCAAGAGCTAGAGATAACCACAAGTCGATCTGGTGGCCCAGGAGGCCAACACGTAAACAAAACGGAAACTCGTGTCACGGTTCGTTGGAATGTAAAAAAAACTTCAGCTCTTTCCGAGCATCTTAAAGAACGGGTTTTGAAAAATCTAGAATCACGTTTAACTACCGATGGAGATCTCATAATTCACAATAGTGAATCGAAATCTCAGCTGCAAAACAAAAAGAATGCGCTCGCACATCTTGCAACCATAATTCGAAAAGCTCTTTATGTTCCCAAAAAACGTATGAAAACCAAGGTGCCTAAAAAATCAAAAGAAAAACGGTTGGAAGAAAAGAAGCGGCGTGGAGAGATAAAGAAGGGACGCAGCAAAAAGCTTGATGAATAATAAATTTTAATCACCTCTAAAATGGAACTCTTACTGATTTTGCTTATTACCTATTGCATTGCCATAAGAGCGCCCCATTTTTAACAACGTCTTAATATCAAGATTTATTTTCAAGCACTTAGTCTTAAGATTAGGATTGACCAGCAGGGCTGTTGCAAATCGATGATGCCCGTCAAGAATATATCCCTCTTTCGACACAATGATCGTGGCCTCAAGCCCCGACGACCCTTCTTTAGGGGCTCCCCAGCGAGCAACTGAATTATTTATAACCTCAAGCCAAATCTGCGATTGCACTGGCAAAAGATCTTTCACCATAATATATTCTATCTGAGCAAAAACCTTATCATCATCTATATCACCATCGGCTTTCCCCATCTCAAGCCACTGACGCCCCTTCTCATCGGCCTTCAAATCTTTTGGAAAATAAATTGGTTCACCTGTCTTCGAATCTTTTTCGTGTTTATCAGAGTAAGGTGGCAAAATATCAATAAAACCGTTCTCTAGTTTCCGTTGAAATTCGGCAATATCGCCAATATGAATGACAGGCATGTCTATACGAGAAATATTTCTTGCCACCCTGCATTTTTCTTGAAGCAGAGAGTAATTCTCCGCAAAATTAGGAAACAAATTCTTGAAAATAAAATTTTTTGTGAAATTTTCTGCTTCATTCAGGGGATATGTTGCAACGTTACGGGTATTAACCGCACCTTGCACAAAAACCACACTCGTCACACCTAAAAAAGCAATGGCCGCTAAAAACAAACTTCTATGTCTTCTTCTCATTATTGCCCCTCCCGTTACCATAAAAACACAAACCTTTTAGTTTAATCTCTAAAATATAATTATACTGATAAGAACAACCAAAAAACCATATACTATTGAATTTCGCATCATCTGACGCGCTGTCCCAACCCAGCATCTTTCATCAAATCAAAAATCTTATGAGGCAACACTGACAAAACGCTAATTAACACTTGACGTTATAGCGCTTGAACATTCATATAAACGCTTTTGCAAATCTTTTGCATACTGTGAATGCAGTTGCTCATAAATAGCACCCGTTTTAACCAGACAATTCTTGTGCAAACCCAACTTTTCTTTTGTTTTTAAAATCTTAAGCACATGCGCATTAAGTTCTTCTCCATCAATTCGTCCACTTTTTACCGCTCGCACAATATAGTTGATAGAACTTTCAACTTCGAGAGGGCACAACAGAATATCATTTCCGGCACAAATAGCCTTAAAAGCAGCCTCTTCCGGCTTAAATAACTTCGAGATACCACCCATACTCATTGCATCAGAAAAAATAAGTCCTTTAAAACCCAACTCATTCCTAAGTAAATCAGTAACAATAGAACGCGAAATTGAGGCCGGCCGGCCGCTTGAATCAAGTGCAGGAACCGACATATGCGCCGTCATTATCGACCCAACACCTGAGTCGATCAACGCCCTGAACGGATAAAGTTCTTCTTGCTCTAATCTATCAATCGAATGAGTAATAACCGGAAGGTCAAGATGAGAATCAACATCAGTATCACCATGACCGGGAAAATGTTTTGCACAGGCAATAACTCCTGCATCCCTTAGACCACCAGCGAAAAGCGCTCCCTTACGAGCAACATCTTCTTTACAAGCCCCAAATGAACGCTCACCAATAATTGGATTCTTCGGATTTGAGTTGATATCAACAACAGGAGCAAAGTTTACATGCACACCAATAGCTTGACACTGCCTTCCAATTTCCTTTCCAAGATCGTAAATTAACGATTCGTCAGAAACTGTGCCCAGAGCAAGATTTTTAGGAAAACATAGCCCATCTCTTAAGCGCATACCCAACCCCCACTCACAGTCCTGACAAATTAAAAGAGGAAGCTTACTCATCCCCTGAAACCAATTGGTCAGATTAGCCTGTTTTTCTGCAATCCCCTGAAAAAAAACAAGCCCGCCTATACAATAATTTTTTATAAGATTTTCAATCTCTTCTTGGTCAAAATAGTGGCCCCATAGAGCGTTTTTTTCGAGGGCAACTCCAGGCTCAGACACGGCCCCTATCATAAACAGCTGACCCACTTTTTCTTCAAGAGTCAATCGTTCGAACGCCTGCTCAGCCCAATCAGCACTTGCAACCAAAAAAATTGCCGCCACAATTATAAACAATAACGCATATTTTTTCATAAAACACCTTCGCCATAACAAGATACCGCTATACGAAGTTTATAAAAAATTATATCGCTAAAGAAAGCACTAGAAAAAGAATTTTTCCTAGTCAAAACACGGTTTTTTTGGTACAAATTAGATATCGAATGCGCCCGTAGCTCAATTGGATAGAGTGCCGGACTTCGAATCCGTAGGTTGTAGGTTCGAGTCCTACCGGGCGCACCAGCTTTCGCCGAGGCTACAGCCGGCAGGCCATTCCCAAATCATCTTTTTCTTATAGGCAGCAGGGCTCGCCTTTCGGCTCGGCCACGCTTTCAAACTTAGCAGTCGGCCCGTTCCCGGACTCCAGTCATGCCATCGCATGAACGACAACAAATCTCTTCACTCTAAGTATCTCAAAGACCTCCATCATACTTTTGCACATCTTCTTCAAAATATTTATGCAGCCCTTTGGGTAGATCCTTATAGGAAATTTTTTTCGTTACATCTTCAAACGTTCCGTAACAAAAAGTGTTCCAGAATAAAATGTTTTTGTTTCGCAAACTCTCGTCACCTGCTATATCAGAAAGCATTACAGCCAAGGCTTTACCTGTATAGGTGCCCTCAAGCTTTATACCCTCAAAATCAAATAGCTTTCGCAATTCTTTTGATACGTCTTCAATAACTTCAGCGTAAACATAATTAGCAAAATTTTCTCTATGTTCTAATTCTGAGGGCAAAACGTTCTTAATGGGAAACGTTGGATCAAGCTTGACAAAAAAATCGATCGCCTCGTTTATCCTCTCGGCCAACCGCTCAGTTCGATAATAAGCGCTCCCACCCAAACCACTTATTGCCACCGGAATAACCTTACACTTCAAGCCCGCTAACTGAGCACCCAAAATCAGTCCTCCGGCAGTCCCTGCGCTCCCCAAAGGAACATAAATATAATCCGGCTCAGGTAGTTCTCCTCGAGCAATTTGCTCTTTCAACTCAATCGCGGCATTCATATAACCAAGAAAACCAATAGGACAGGTCGCTCCCCAACTAACAATGTAGGGAAACTGCTTCTTTTCACGCAATGTCTCGCTAAGCTTTACAATAGCCTTTGACTGCGTTGCTTCTGACTCATAATATTTTATAATCCCGCCGTAAGACAGGTCTAAAAGTAAATTTCGTCGTACATATGACGTATTTAATTGGGGTCCCAATAAGCAATAAACATCTTCAAATCCAACTCGTTTTGCCTGTGCTAACGTTGCCAGCACGCAATTTGAGCCGGCATCACCGATCGTAATAACAGACTTTGCCCCACTGTATATGGCATCGGCAAACAAGAATTCAAGTTTTCTAATCTTGTTTCCACCAAATGGTTGAGCATTAAGCCCGTCGTCCTTAAAGTACAATGCTCCTACCCCAATATTTTCACCTAAACGTGAGAGTTTTTTTACAGGAGTTGGAGCATTACTAAGCGATATGTATGGGATTTTTGTTTGTAGCGCAGGAAGTTTTTTCAAGATATACGGAAGAGACTCCCTCTCAGATTCTGTCAAATTAATATTTCTAGCGCTATAGCTACCAATCCAAGAGTTTATTTCTTCGAACGACCATGAAAAAACATGAGACTGAGGCAAAAGAAAAGACAAAACAAGCACAAAAGATCTTGCCATGACAAAACTCCCCTACACTTACTTTTCACCACAGAAAACGACTCTTATCTAAAGCGTCTTCTTGGGGGTCTTTTTGTTCTGTCCCTATCATCACCTTCAATAACGATTTTAAGAAGCGCTGCAGAAACATCTTCTAAAGAACGATCATTATCAACCAGTTCGCTCATCATGAGCAAATATCTCGACAACTCGCCTCTTTTTACTTTTTTAATACGGCTATGGATTCTTCCAACAAGCTCATCAGGCTCTTCACTTCTTTTTTCTCTACCTGTATCAACAAATTCTAAATCTGGAAGATTGCTGACCATTTTACGTTCAATCTCAGTTTTTGTATATCTCATAATGTCACGCAACTTTCCAAACTCACCTCTTGATACCAAGCTTATTGCCTTACCTGTTCTCCCAGCTCGCCCTGTTCTTCCAATTCTGTGAACATATGATTCGGTTTCTCTTGGAATGCCATAATTAAAAACAACTTCTACGTTTGAAACATCGAGACCGCGAGCAGCAACGTCAGTCGCAACCAAAACATTAACTCTTTCACTTCTGAATTTTTGCATAATGGAATCACGCTTTCCCTGCCTTATGCCACCATGAATGGCCGCAGAAGAGAAGCCATGAGCGCGCAAATCACGACCAACATCATCAACTTTTCTTTGAGTATTGCAAAAAACAATAGACAGTCTTGGGTTGTGCTCAGTAAGCAGCTGTGCAAGCAGCTTAGTCTTTCTTGACGGCTCAACATCAAAATAAGACTGCTCAACCAACTCGGCACTGATGTTTTTGCCTGAAACTTTAATTACTTTTGGATCTTTTTGAAACTTCTTTGTTAACTCTAAAATCTCACGAGACATCGTTGCAGAGAACAGAACGGTCTGCCTAGTCTTTGGTGTACTTTTCAAAATCTGCTGAATATCAACTCGAAATCCCATATCAAGCATCTCATCGGCTTCATCTAAAACAACCATCTTCACGGTGTCGAGCTCCAAACTTCCACGCCTAATGTGATCCAGTGTTCGGCCAGGTGTCCCAACAACAATTTGAGGCCCCCTTCTCAAACCGAAAAGCTGCCTCTGAATTGGTTGACCACCGTACACAGCCAATGCCGAAATATTTTTTTTATACTTTAGAAATCTATTCATCTCAGACGAAACCTGGATGGCAAGTTCTCTTGTTGGACATAAAACGATTACCTGAACGGCTCGTAATGTTTCATCGATTTTTTCAATTGCAGGAAGACCGAATGCTGCAGTTTTACCAGTTCCTGTGGAAGCCTGGCCTACAATGTCCTCACCTAAAATAATTGCTGGAATAGCTTCCGCCTGAATTGGGGTCATTTCCTCAAACCCCATAGATGATACTGCTTTTAAAAGCTCTTTTGATAAATTCAATTCTTCAAATTTTATTTTACTCATAATGACTATACAACCTTTTGGTTTTTGTAAGCTTAAACACTTACTCATTTAAATTAAACACCGCCTCGCCAAGCGTTTTCCTACTAGCGCTCTCGCTAATTTGGCTCTCACACTTAAGGTCGACCTGCTCAATTTTAATAAGCAAATAAAAAGGGAAGCACATTATTAGTTATACTTCCTACAAAAACCTCTGGATATCATGATAAATCACTTTATTTGAGATTCTTAATCCTTAAAGAAAGCCCCCAGACAAGCTTCTTGCGTCACTCGCCTCAAGCAAACACTCGATTTTCCTGATTTAACAAACAAGAAACTATTATAATAGCAGGCATCGTCCATTTAGTCAAATCACTGTGCTGGCTCAGTACATATGAGACTTTTTGCCCTCCAACTGGCTTATCTGGATAGAGTATTGCATAGGCGTCATATAATTCAAGTGCTGGTGGGGCCTAAAAGTATTGTAAAAATGGGTGA
>Ga0180007_10000074_pt1 | contig 169606 bp, 173 predicted proteins | sample MM_PC_MetaG_FD_121122 | JGI IMG/M metagenome (GOLD analysis project Ga0180007, IMG submission 121122) | Groundwater microbial communities from the Aspo Hard Rock Laboratory (HRL) deep subsurface site, Sweden - MM_PC_MetaG | ecosystem: Environmental > Aquatic > Deep subsurface > Groundwater...
ACGTTCTCCTGGCTTGAGGTTTCGGTGAAGTTTCGCAACTCCAGCCGTACCCCAACCAAGGGCGGCATGACCACGTTCACTTTTGTGGCCAACTGTCAGGTGATAACCATCTCACTACAGTCGTTGATTGTCGTTGCGTCTAGAAGGAGATGAAGACCGAGGCGTTGACGGCCGAGAATCCAGCCACGGTCAGGAACAGCAGCAGTGCGGCCAGCAGTATGGCGGGCTTGTGCCTTAAGGGGTTCTCGGAACGGGCGATCATGGCCCAGGTGATGCTGGCCGCCAGGGCGCAGCCCGCGCCCCCTGCGGTGAGCCAGCCCAGCAGAGAGGGGCCGGCCTCGGCCAGCAGCGTGGGCAGCATCAGCGCGGCAATCCAGGCTTGGCTGGCCAACGCACTCACGGTGCATAGGGCGGCGATGTTGGCCGCGAAGCGGGCCGCAAAGGTGTAATAGTCGCGCCCGAAGTCATCCCGTTTGCGGCGGGTCAGCAGATAGACCAAGCCGAAGCCGGAGCCGCAGCACAGGGCCAGAAGCAGGGAGCTGAGCACCAGGGGGGCGAACAGGGGATGCCCCAGTCCGGCGCTGAGCATGGGCCCCAGCTCCATGGTTGGCGCGATTTGGGGCAGTTCAGTATACAGCGCCAGCTTCATGCACAGGGACATGCCCAGCACAGCCGGGACGCCTAGCGTGGCCAACAGCCCCAGGGCGCGGTGCAGCCCAGGCTGGTTCTTGGCTGCGCGCCAGGTGAAGGCGTAAAGCAGCCCGAACAGCACAAACCAGCCCAAGGCCGTCAGCATGGGCACGATAAGCAGGGGTTGGTCCAGCCAGGGGCGGATCAGCTCGGGATAGGTGGCCTGCATCACGGCGAAGCTGCCGCCCACGGAGACTAGGGTGTAGGCCAGGAACAGGATGCCTAAGGCGGACAGCTGCTGGCCCAGTTTTTTCAGAAAGACCTTCTTGCTCGTGGCGGACAGAGTCTCGCTCAACCAAGCCAGGGGGAAGGCGCCAAGCCCGGTGTAAACGGCGCACAGATGCAGCGCCAGGATCAGGAAGACACCGAGCAGTTCGGGGGTGGGTTGGGGTATGTTCACGGTTTGCTCCTTGGGCATGTTGCCGGGCCTGAGGGCCCGTACGGCGCTTTTGTGCCCCAAATCGACCCCGAGAGCAAGGACGGTTTCCAGGTCCACTTGCGCTTGCATCTTGTATTGTTAAGCTTTCTCGCCTATTGATGGGGAGGTTTTTCAACGCATCATCTTCTGGGAGGAGGCATGATTCGATCCGCCATCGTCGCCATCGTGCTGGCCGCCTCGCTCATGGCCTGCGGTTGTTCCACCAGGAACAACGCTGACAGCGCGTCTGGCGCGAGCGAGGAGTGGAGGCTCCGTACCTTGGAGGAGAAGTCCCTCCAGTTCCAGAATGCCCAGATGGAGCTGGCCTCGCGCATGAACACACTGGAAGGGCGCGTCAAGGACCTGGAGGCCGCCCCCAGGCTGGGCGAGCAGAATCTTCGTCCACAGGAGACCAAGCCTGCACCGCTGATGACCTCCGACGACCTGCCGACACCCGGTCCGGTGATGAAGCATGATGAGTCCCTCACCTCGGCGGAATGGGACAAGTATCCGGACGCCACTGCCGGGACTAAGGCCAAGGAGTCTACTGCTGCGACCAAGGCCAAGGAGCCCGTTGCCAAGCAGAGGGCCAAGGCGACGCCCAAAAAGTATCCTCTCAAGAAGGCCGAGGATCCGGCAGGCAAGGCCGCCTATGACAAGGCCCTGAAGCTGGTCCTGGCGGGCCAAGCCGAACCCGGGCGCGCAGCCCTGGAGGCCTTCCTGGGCTCCAATCCCAAAAGCTCGCTGGCCGCCAACGCCCAATACTGGATCGGTGAGACTTGGTACCACCAGAAGCGCTATGCCGAGGCCGTCGTGGCCTTCAAGCAGGTCCATCAGGATCATCCCAAGCATTCCAAAGCCCCTGCCGCGTTGTTGAAGATCGGCTACTCCTATGCCGCCCTGGGCGACAAGGACAACGCTCGGTTTTACCTGGACGTGCTGGTTCAGGACTATCCCAAGTCCGAGCCCGCCTCCCTGGCCCGTCAACGTCTGAAGAGCCTCAAGTAGCCCGGCGGTCCGGATGGACTCCGCGCGGCTCAAGGAATTTCGCGCCGCCCTGGCGCTCAAGCACACCCCGCATATCGGTCCCCGTACGTGGGCCAAGCTCCTTGCGGCCTATGGCGGGGCGGCCGGGGCCTATGACAACGCCCTCTGCTGGCGCAGGGACAAGGTAGTCTCCATCAAGGGTTGCGAGGCCTTCGAGGCCGGGGCCTACAAGCCCGCCGCCCGCGCGGAATTCGATAGCGCCTCTGCCCAGCCCTGCCAGCTCGTGTTGTGGACCGATCCCGATTACTCCAGACGTCTGCGCCAGACTTCTGACCCGCCCCTATTCCTGTACTGCATCGGCCGCAGGGATCTGCTGGCCGGGCCATCCGTAGCGGTGGTGGGTTCGCGCAACTGCACCGGCCGGGGGTTGGCCGTGGCCTCGCGCATCTGCACCGGGCTGGCTGAGGCCGGGGTCACAGTGGTCTCGGGCATGGCCTGGGGCATCGACCGCCAGGCTCATCTGGCCGGGCTGTCCGGTGCCGGATCGTCCATCGCCGTGCTGGGCACGGGGCTGGATCGTGTCTATCCGCCCGAGAATACGGATATCTACAACAGGCTGTGCGAATCCGGGCTGGTGGTCACCGAGTTTCCCCCCGGAACCGTGCCCGAAGCCAGAAATTTTCCCTACCGCAACCGTATCGTTTCCGGTCTGTCCCTGGGGGTTGTGGTGGTGGAGGCCGCCATGAAGAGCGGCAGCCGCATCACCGCCCGCCTGGCCCTGGAGCAGGGACGCGATGTCTATGCCGTGCGCGGGCCCGAAGGCAGTCCCAGCTTTGAAGGCTGCAATGACCTGCTGGAGCAGGGGGCGCGGGCCGTGTCCAGCGCGGGCGAGGTCATCCTGGACCTGGCGGCGCTCATCAAGGCCGACGCCCAGCAGCTTGAGTCCATGGGGCAGGCTGCTCAGGCCTCACGGTCGTTTGACCCGCCAGCCCGACAAGGACGCGGGGGCCACAAGACCGGGCACAAGGTTGCAACTGCACAGCGTCGCAAGCCTGACCCCGCACATGGAGCTGACCCCGAAAGCGACGCACAGGCCCTTGGCCCTGTGGACCCGGATCAGCAGGCCGTCATTGAGGCCCTGTCGGGTGCGCAACGGATGCATATCGACGAGTTGACCCGGACCCTGGGCTGGGACCAGGGCCGTACCGGACGGACCTTGACCCTGCTGGAGGTCGTGGGAACGGTGCGCCAGTGGCCGGGCATGTGTTACAGCCTGAGCTAGAACGGTGAAGGCCCTTCCGATTGTTCTTTGGGTTAAGGCTGCGGGACAAAAAGAGGGGCCGCCGGGCAGGCGGCCCCGAGGGGGAGGGGAGTCCGGCAGTCGGACTGTGGAGTTGCGTGAAGGTGTTTTTTGTCGTCGCGGCACTATCATCTGCCGACACTTGGCTAATTACCCCCGTAGGATGACGGCCGCATGTCGGTGGCATGAAGAATTCGTTCCAGAGGCGCATCGGTCTTCGGGGTACAAAGGGCGCTTGGGCGGGGCCTCGGGAAATGGAGCAATAGTGTGATCGTCAGGGACTTTGAACTGCCGGATGCGGCCTTGGCCTTTCTGGGGCATCTGGAAGTGGAAAAGGGCTACAGCCCGGCCACTGTGGTTGCCTATGGCCGTGATCTGGAACAGTTCCAGGAGTATCTGCAATCCCGGGAGCTGACCCTGGAAACTCCCGATGCCGTGACCCGCGCGCATATTCGGGGTTTCATGGCCGACATGCACCGGCGGCGCACCGCCAAATCCTCCGTGGCGCGCAAGCTCTCCACCCTGCGTTCGCTGTTTCGGTATTTCGCCAAGTCCGGGCTGGTGAGCTCCAATCCCGTGGCCGGAGTCAAGAATCCCAAGCAGGACCAGCGCCACCCCAAGGCACTGAACGTGGATCAGGCCCTGGCGCTGATGGAAGCCGGTGTGTCAGCTGGCCCCCGGGGGCTGCGCGACCTGGCCCTGGCCGAGGTGCTCTATGGTTCCGGCCTGCGCGTGTCCGAAGCCCTGGGGTTGGATCTGGACGATGTGGATCTTGGTTCTTCGGTGGTCCGGGTCATGGGCAAGGGGTCAAAGGAGCGTGTGTCCCCGCTGTCGGACGCAAGTCGGGAGCGCCTGCGCCGCTATATGACTGAGCGCGAAGAGTTCACCTCCAGCGTCACGGAGAAGGCTCTGTTTCTGGGGGACAAGGGGGGGCGTTTGCAACGGCGGCAGGCCAACAGGATTCTTGAACGCCTGGCCAAGCTAGCCGGGTTGCCGGAGCACGTGCATCCGCACATGCTGCGACACAGCTTCGCCACGCACATGCTGGAATCGGGAGCGGATTTGAGGAGTGTGCAGGAGCTGCTGGGGCACGAGCGGCTGACAACCACCCAGCGCTATACGCATCTGACCCTGGACAAACTGATGCGCGTCTACGATCAGGCGCATCCAAAGTCCGGAGTTAAACGCCACAAGAAATGATCAGGCGGGTGCGTCCTGGTCCTCGACCTCGAGCACGTCGCCCAGGCTGGCGCCCAGGATTTTCCCGGGCCATTTGTAGAAGCAGAAGCCGCTCTCTTCGATCTCATCGGTGATGCGTTTTTGGCCGCCCTTGGAAAAGGGCAGGTGCGACGGCATGAGCGAGCCTTTGACGAGCTGGATGTGCCCGAAGAGATAAAGGATGTTGAAGGGCACCATTTTTTCAGGCACGGCGGTCTTCTCGACCACCAGATAGGTCTTGGGAAAGTTCGATCCCGAGTAAGTCTTGTACAGCTTCATTCACCTCGCTCCTCAACGAAATCGTTCCTATCCGCTCCACATTCCGTTTGGAATTAGACCCGTTGCCGGTATCATGAAGCAGATACAGAAGGCGCAATGCGTATTCGTACGTGTGAAGTTATCTCAGAAACGACATACGCGCAATGGAACAGGGCGATGAATTCGTAAGAAAGGTGTAGCGAGGGCTACTCTGCACTCACATCCAGGACCTCGAATCCGAATTCTTGGTCCTTGACGCGGCACATGCTGCCGATGATCTCCTGGATCACGACCTCGCCGATTCTCCAGACCTCCAGGCCCTGGCGCACACAACCCGTCCTGGCCTCACCGCCGCGGCCCAGGGTCGCATGCATGTGCAGCGTGGGTGCACCCGTCTCATTGGGGAACAGCGTGCCCAGGGCTGCAACCTCGTGCACACCTTGGACTTCAAGCAGCATGGGCCTGATGGGCAGGGCGCTTCCGTCCTTGGGGCCCACCACAAGCCTGCCGCCAGCGATCCCCCCGATCATCGAGACCAGGGCCCGGCTAACCCCTTTTTCCTTGGCGAACTGTTCGATGCAGTCCGGGACGCGGTCCCCGTCCTCGAGCCGCAGCACGAAGACCCTGCCCGATGATCCTTCTGCTGCCTGCATGATGCCTCCTGGTCCTGCTGGATGAATCTGCAAAGTGTTGACGCGATCGTTTGCCGATCGCTGTGCCGCCGACATTGGCGGTCTTGTCTTCGCTTCTGGCCGAACACAGGTTCGGCGTGGTGGACGAAAACACCATCGGGCCGGTCGCGGCCCTTGCCCGAGGTCTTCCCGAGGCGGGAACGACCGTGGCTCTGGGCTACGGCGTCGTATCCTCGCAGCCAAAGGCATAGGGGCAGTAGGCACAACGCGGCCCCGGGGTGGCCTCGAAGCGTGGGCTGGTCAGCATGTGCCGCACCACGAAGCGCACCATGCCGGGAGCGTAGTCCCGTACGGCGATTTCCCGGGTCTCGTCGTCCACCTTGGGCCCGAACAGGGGACGCTCCTGACCCACGTCGCGCAGCTCCACCCAGGCCGCATTGTGCGGCGTCAGGCCCTCGTCCTGCAGATACAGCCAGGAATAGAGCGGCAGTTGCAGGCTGTTCAATCGTTTGGCCAGCCGGGCCAGCGGATCGTCGTCTCCCGGACCCCAGGCCAGAATCTGTGCCCAGAATTCGCTGTCTGCCCACAGCGACTGCGACGGCGATAGCACCGCCCCGGTCTTGTAGTCCAGGATGACGCGTCCTTCGGGACGCAGGTCCACCCTGTCGAAGAACCCGTGCACCGTAAGCGGGGTCCCATCCACGTCCAGGCGCGTCTGGTGGCGCTTTTCCAGGGCCAGGATGGTGGTGTCGCCCGACTCGGCCATGAACCTCGCCAGGCGTTGCCGGCCGGAGGCCACCAGCCCGCGGCGCATGTCGTAGGACATCTGGCGGAAAAATTCCTCGGCTTCCAGACGTTCGCAGAACAGGTCCTGCAAGGCTCTTGGGTCCAGGGCACTGATGTCCAGGCGTTGCCCCAAATAGGGGTGGAAGAATTCGTTGAGCACTGTATGCACCAACTGCCCCAGACCCGCCGGGTCGCCCGCCTCGCTGACCTCGTCGGGTTCGCGCAACGGCGTCAGGCGTTCATGGAAGAACCGCGCCGGACAATGCAGGTAGCTGTCCAGGAACGTCGCTGAGAGGGGCTTGGTGTGCAGCACCTGCTCCAGCTTGGCCTGGATGGCGTTGGTCTTGTCCACGCCATGGCGTGTCTTGGGGATGCCCGCCACGGGCAGAGTGATGGACGTCAGCAATCCGCCGTCGGGAAGGACCACCTGCCCCCGGCGTTTTTCCTCGTCCCAGAGCAGCTGCTCCACGAACCGGCTGCGCACGGCCTTGCCCGCGCCGGGGCCTGCTCCGTCCGCGCCGGACTGATAGAAGATCAAGGCCTCGTCCGCGCCCGCGATGAGGCGATGGAAGTTGTAGGCCGCCACCAGGCTGCGTTGCCGCCCGTCGGGCAGACCCAGCAGGCCCCGCAGCGGGTCGGGCAGCAGCGGGTCGTAGGCCGGGGTGCCGGGCAGCTTGTCCTCGGTGGCGTCCAGGATCATGACGCGTGAAAAGCGCAGCAGGCGCGACTCCAGCATGCCCATGACCTGCAACCCGGTCAGCGGCTCGGCCTCGAAGGGTACGCGCTCGGCTTGGAGAAGTTGGCGCAGGATGGAATAGAGCACCGGGCGGCCATAGGCGTCGTGGCTGATGCTGGAATCCATGATCGCCGGAGCCACGGATGACGAGAGGCGGAACAGGCATTCCGCGTCGATGGGGAAGCGGTGCCAGTTCTCTACCCCGTGCTCGGGCACCAGGGTCCGGGCCAGGGTCAGCAGGGCCTGGCCCAGGTCCGCCAGGGTTGTGGCGGCCTCGAAGGCATCCAGGCAGCCCGCCAGCACGCCGCGCACGGCCGTCAGGGCCTCTTGTGGGGCCACCCCCGGGGTCAGGGCCCCGTCGGGCAGCGACTCCCAGTCCGGTTCCCAGTCCCTGGGATCCAGGTACTTGCCGCCCCGGCGCACGAAGCGCTCCAGTTCGCGCAGCATGCCGCGCACGGGCACCCCTGGCTGGGGCTCCAGCATCTTGATGTAGGGGTGGCGGATGAGCGCGATGACCTCGCGCCAGTAATAGCGGCCCGGTTCGGGGGCGGTCTCCTGCAGGCGCAGCACCGTCTCGATGAGCCGGAACAGGCTGGAACGCGACAGGGGATAGCCCATGGAGATGTTGACGTCCTTCTCGGGCAGGTGGTGCAGCACGGGCATCAGGCAGGAGGTGTCCGGGATGACCACGGCGGTATCCGAACGCTGGGTCGTGGCCAATTCTTCCGCCAGTCGCGAGAGCTGGGAATGCAGGTCAAAACCCTCGAAAAAGCGCAGGTTCGGGCGCGTGCTGCCCAGGTCCGGGCCAAAGCGCTGGGCCCTGGCGTCCCACAGGCGCAGCCAGCGGTCATGCTCGGCGCAGGCCCAGTGGGCGTCTGTCGGCCGCTCGGCCAGGATCGGGTCCGTGTGCAGTACGATCTGGGCCCCCTGTCGCCACAGGGCCTTGAACACGGCCTCCTCGGCCCCGTTCAGGGCGTAGAATCCGACGATGAACACCCTTCGTCCCTGCTCCTGGGCTGCAGCTTGGGTCGCCTGGGCCATGACCGCTCGGGCGTCCAGCCCCGGGGTGGTCCAATCCCGTTGGTCCAGGGCGGCTTCGTAGGCCGCGCCGATGTCCCCAAGCTGTTCCAGCAGGGCGGCAGCCATGGCCTGCACCTCGCCGGTCAGGTGGGTCAGGTTGGCGGGAGTGATGCCGTGGCGGGCCAGTTCCTCCATCAGCTCGGCCAGCAGCCGTCCCCAGGGGAAAAAGCGTTCGCGTTCCAGGGGCAGCGTGGCCAGCAGCCCGCGACCATCGCGGCGCAGGGCCTCCACCACGTCGTACAGCAGCCCTGCGCGGTCCAGGGGGCCTGCCGTGGCCAGGGGGCGCGGGTCGATGTTGCGCCTGAGGGCGGGCAGCCACTCGTTGACCGAGACCATGCGCGGCAGGAACAGCGGCTTGGGGAAGCGCGGGTCGTGGCCCAGGCGCTCCATCAGGTGGCGGCGCGGGCGCTGGTGCGGGAAGATGATCAGTGCGTCGCGCAGGTCGCCGCCCGTGCGTTCCCAGAGCAGATCGATCAGGGTCCCGATGCAGTCGCTACGCCAGTCGATAAGGATGAAGGGCGTGTTCATGGGGTCTGCTCCAGGTCCTGTTCCGTGAGGATTTCGAATTCTTGCCCTTGCAATAGGGCCGCGAACAGGCCGTTGCCCGGGACGAGCGTCCCGCTGAAGGTGCCGTCGTAGACCTGGCCGCAGCCGCAGGACGGGGAGCGGGATTTGAGGATGGCGAGTGAAGCGCCGAAGAGCCTTGCCAGGCGCAGGGCCTCGGCGGCTCCGCGCTCGAAGGCCTCGGTCACGTCGTGGCCTTGGGTGTCCAACACGCGGTCCCCCTGGAGTTCGCAGCAGGGACGCGGGGTGCCCAGACCGCCCAACTGTTCCGGGCAGACGGGCAGGGCGCGGCCCTGGCGCAGCAGCTCCAGCACGGCGGCCACGGGCGTGGCCTGCCCGTCGTAGCGGCAGTTGACCCCGGCCAGACAGGCGCTGACCACGTAGCGCTGTTCATTGTGTAAAAGGGGGTGGCTCATGGCTGCACCTCTGTCAGGGTCCGCTGGTCCAGATAGACGATCACCGCGCGCATGGCCGGGGCCACGCGGTCCATGGCCGCGAGCAGGGCCATGTAGCGCCGCACCTGGTCCTTGTGCGCCGGGTCCGGGCTACCGGTCTTGTACTCCACGACGATGGTCTCCTCGGGGTCCAGCACCAGCAGGTCCGGGCGGTGCTCGTTGCCCTCGGCGTCCAGGATGGGGCATTCGGGCAGGCCACGTTGGACCCAGCCCTGGAATTCGGGCAGCTCCACGGCCCAGTCCAGGATGCCTTGCACCTCGGCGGCGATGGCCTCGCGGGCTTCGTCGCCCGGGGGTAGGAGGTCGGCGTGGGCGCTGATGGCGGCCCGTGCCGCCAAATGGGTATCTGAAATGCCGGGGGAACCCAGGCGGTCCAAGGCGTCGTGGATCAGGGTGCCTCGGACGCGGGCGTCGAACACTGGGCCGCCGCCGAGCAGGGTGTCCAGCGATGCGCCAAGGGCGAAATGGCGGTGGATCTTCAGGCGCGGCAGCCAGGACATGGGGGCCTCGGGCTCGTCTTCGAAAGGGGTGGCTAGGGTCTCGGCGTCGTAGGGTGCCTGGTCCGGGGCCAAGGTGGGCGTTGCGGGGCTTGCGCTGTCGGGCCGCTGCCCGTGCTCATGCACGGAGTTGGCCCCGCGTTGCTCGAACAGTCGATCCTCCAGCAGGATGCCCAGGGCTTTGACGAACGGGCGGCTCTTGGTGCGGGAACTGCCGGTCAGCAACGCGTACAGTTCTTCCTCCGGGCGGGTCCAGGCCACGTAGAGCAGGTTCAGCTGTTCGAGCAGGGTGCGCGAGGCCAGCTCCCAGTACGTGTGGCCCATCTCGCGGCAGGGTGGGGCTAGCAGCTGCATGCCCTGGAATTCGAAGGGTACCGGGGCCTCGCCCGCGCTGAATCGCCAATGGTGGAAGGGCACGATCACCACCGGGAACTCCAGGCCCTTGGACTGGTGCATGGTCATCACCCGTACCGCGTCCACGGTCTCGGGCAGGGGCACCTTCTCCTCGCCGCCACTCAAGTCCCAGTATTCCAGGAACGCGGCGATGGACTGCCGCCCGGCCTGTTCGGCGGCGTGGACCACTTCCATGAAACGGCGCACAAAGGCTGCGTCGCGTGGATGGCGCTCCAGGAGGCGGAAATCGGCCACGGCCTCGGTGACCACGTCGTAAGGCGTCATGAACCCGGCCTTCTTCACGTAGCGTGAGACAAAGCGTGCTGCGGCCTCGGGGAAATCCTTCTGGAACTGCGGATACAGCGAGCCCCGCTCCCGTCCGGCCAGCCAGTCCGTGAGAATGTTTTTGGCGAGGCCCGCCCGGCCCAGGAAGATCTCTTCGCCGGACAGGAACTCCCACAGGGCCAGGTCGTCCAGGGGGTAGTCCAGAAAGCGCAACAGGGCCGTCAATTGGCGCACCAGGGGGTGCTCGGCTAGGCGCAGGCTGTTCTCGGTGATCACGGGGACGCCCCAGTCGATGAGCCAACCGGCCACCAGGGCGGCCTCGCTGTTGGAGCGCACCAGCACGGCCATGTCCGCGGCGCGGCGGCGATTGCTCAGGTCCTCGAAGAGGGCCTGCATCTCCAGGCGCACGGCCTCCTGCAGCTCATCCTTGGTCTCGGCCTCCACGCGGGTCAGGCGCACGTAGCCCGGTGTCTCGTAGGCCTTTGCCGGGACCTGTTGCGTGGCCCCGGCAAAGGCGCTGGCGATGGCTTCCGCCAATTCCAGCATAGCCGCTTCGGGTGCCTCGCCCAGCATGGCCTCGGCCACGGCAAAGGCCGTGTCTTCGTCGCCCAGTGGGGCAAACAGGGCGTTGTTGAACTGGATGATCTCGGGGCGGCTGCGCCAGTTGCGGGGCAGGGTACTGCTGTGGACCTCGGTCATGGCGGTCAGCGAGGGCTGGGTCATGACCTCGTCGAACAATCGGGCGTCGCCGCCGCGCCAGCCGTAGATGGCCTGCTTCACGTCGCCCACCAGGAACGCGCCGCCGCCCTTGGACAGGCATTCCTCGGCCAAGGGGCTCATGGCCCCCCACTGGTCGCGGCTGGTGTCCTGGAACTCGTCCACCAGCATGAATCTCAGGCGCGCGCCCATGCGGCAGAAGGCATCGGGCACACCGAATTCCCCGCCCAGCAGGTCGCAGGCAATGCCTGGGCATACGGCTGACAGCAGCACATTGCGTTCGCGCATCACGCGCGCCAGGTCGGCGGTCACCAGGTCCGCCAGGCGGATGAAGCCCGACCAGTTGCGGGCGCTCTCCAACAGCCTGCGTCCTCGTTGGTAAGTTTCGTGGGTCTGTTGCAGCTCGGCGTAGGCCTGCTCCTGGGACGTGCCCACGGCGCCCTGCGAGGCCTTGTTCACGCATTCGACGAAGGAACCCTTCTCAATCATGGTCGAGGTGGGCACGGGGTCAAATTCGCCATGGGCCAGACACTTGTCCAGGAAATTGAGGAAATGCTTCTTGACGTTCAACCCGTCGAGGACCAGGGGCATGGCCTTGGCCGCGCGCAGGAAGTCCTCGCGCAGGGGGGTGATGGCCTGGTGCAGGCGCACGGGGTCGGTGACGTAGGCGCTGCGGTCCGTGAGGCGAAAGCGCAACAGCTCCAGGAGTCGGGTGCGAAAGCCGCTGCCGGGCATGAAGCCCGGGCGGTTCTCCAGGCGCAGCATGGTGGACAGGGCGGTTTCCAGCAGCTCACGTTCCTCGCCGTCCTGGGTCTCGGCGCGTCCCGCCACGCGGTCGAAGGCCTCGTCGAACAGTTCGGCGGGGTCGAAGACCATCTCGAAGTCCGGGGCCACGCCCACCTCCAGGGCGAAGATGCGCATGATCAGCGTCAGCAGGCTGTCGATGGTCCTGATGTTCAGCTGATGGTAGTGCTTGAGGATGCGCTCCAGCCACAGAGCGGCGGTTTCGGGCGGGCAGCCCGCCGCCGGACCGTCGATTTTACCCAGGGCGCGGTCCTTGAGCGATCCGATGACCCGTTCCTTCATCTCGGCGGCGGCCTTGTTGGTGAAGGTCACGGCCAGGATTTCGGGCCAGCCATAGCCCTCGGCAGTGGCCTGGCCGCAGACCGCGGGCAGGGTGTCCGCGCTGGAACCGAGCAACAGTTCCAGAAAGCGCGCCGTCAGCGCGTATGTTTTGCCGGAACCGGCGGAGGCTTTGACTTGTTCGAGCATGATGGAGTCGGTTTGATGATTCCTTGTAACAGTGTTGTCTGTCGCTGGATGCGAGGGGTCGGTTACGTTGTGCCCCTGCGCGAGCGTTGCGGCAGGGCCGGTTCCGGACCGCCATTGGTGTTGCGCCCGTCCCAGACGATGAGCCCCACGGCCCCCAGGATCAGCAGGCTGCCCAGGTAACCCGTGGAGGTGAATCTCTCTCCCCACCAGGCATAGGCCGTGATTGCCGCCACCAGGGGTTCGATGGTCGCCACCACCGAGGCGCGCGTGGCCTCGATGTGCTTGAGCCCGGCGAAATAGGCCGAGTAGGCCCCCCAGGTGGAGAGCAGGGCCACGGTGACGATGGCCAGCCAGGCCTCCGGGGTCTTGTGGTGGAACTCCACGAAGGGCAACAGCAACAGCGCACCCAGGGGCAGGCTGTACAGGAACAGCTGCGGGGTGGTGTATTTCGGCTGCAGGCGTTTGCCGAAGATATAATACATGGCGTAGGTCACGCCCGACAAGACACCGAAGAAGATGGCCCGCATGGTCACGGTGCTGTCCGCGCCGAGTACGCCGCTGACCGCCGCCACTCCGGCCAGGGTCGCGGCCACAGCCGCCAGTTTGGCCGCGGTCATGCGCTCGCCCAGAAAGCCCCAGGCCATGAGCGCCACCCAGGCCGGGGCCGTGTACATCAGCACCGAGGCCAGGGCCGCGCCGCCCGCTTCGATGGCCAGCTGATAGGCCCCGTAGAAGGCCGCGATGCAGAACAGGCCGAATCCGGCCACCATGGGTCGATCCGCAGGGTCGATGCGCACATTGCCCTGGCGCAGGGCCTGGAAGCAGAAGGGAAAAAAGGGGATGATGCAGCGCCAGAAAGCCACCTCAAGGGGGTCGATTCCTTGGGAAAAGGCATAGCGGGCCACGGGGCCGAGCGAGCCCCACATGATTGCTGCGAGAAGGACGAAGAGGTATCCGCGGGCGGCCATGGCGATTCCTTTGCGGGTTGGGGATCAATCCGCGGAGTGTGGCCGCAAGCGGTGCGAAAATCAACCGCAAAAGGGAAGGGTTACTACTTCTTTTTGGTGCCGCCGAAGATGTCCTGGATGCCTGAACCGATGCCCTTGAGGAGATCCTTGCCCACGTTTCCGGCGCCCTTGCCGATGTTTATGGGCACGTTGATGATGCCCTTGGCGGTTTCTTCAAGAAAGGCCACGGTGTCCAGCGAGATGGAGGGATCGCTCCAGTGGCCCTTGATGGTCACGGGGATGCGGGGCAGGGCGGTGATGTCCACGATGGCCCGGTAGTCGATCTGTTCCTTGGACAGGTCCACGAGCCCCGCACCGGAGGCCCCCAGGCCGTCGGCGGCCAGGGCGGTGTCGCTGGTGCTGACCACCCCGTCCCGGACGCTGAAGCTGGCGGTGATGTCCTGGTAGGGTTGCTGCTTCTTGATCGTGGCCTCGCGCTTTTGGGGGTCGACCTCCTTGGCCTTCTTGAGCACGGACTCCGGCAGGATCTGGAAGCCCTTGAAGACCCCGTCGTGCAGGGCGACCTTGGCGTTGCCGATCAGGGTGCCGGCCAGGGTTTTCCAGTCTTCGCCGCTGCCCGCGAGTTTCACAGAGAGATCCGTGACGCCCGTGACCTTTTCCTCGCCGATCAGGTCCTTCAGGAACCCGCCCAGCATGAAGTTGGTCAGACCCAGATCCAGTTCCGTTTTCGTGGTTTTGGCGCGCATGTCGGCGGTCAGGTTCGTGTTGATGGCCCCGCCGTAAAGCGCTGCCGAGAAAGGCGTGATGCGGATCAGGCCGTCCTTGGCCTTGACCGTGACGTTCACGTCGGTCAGGCGCAGGTTGTACAGCGTCAGGCTGCCCACCTTGAGGATGCCGTCCACGTTCAGGGCTCGCAACTGGTCCTTGGGCAGGCTGCTGGCTGTATCCTTTGCTTCGCTCTTTTGGGCCCCGGTGTCCTTACCCGCTTTGCCGCTGGTTTCAGTCGTGCCCGTGTCTTTCTTTTCGGGGGGCAGATACCGGTCCACGTTCAGGCTGTCTGCCTGCAGGTCGAAGAGCACTGCGGGCTTGTCGAAGTTAAAGACGCTGGCCGACCCGGACAGGGCCGTGTCGTCCACCTTCAGGTCCAGGCGCTTGATGGTTGCCGAGTTTGCGGTGGCGGTGGCCTCGATGCTGCCCGAGGCCTTTTGCAGGACCGTGGGGTCTGCGGTTTCAAGGGGGGGCAACCCCAGGGCCTGCATCAGCTTTTTCGGGTTCAACTCGCTGAAATTCAGTGTGGTCCGGACCACGGGTTCGGTGTCCAGCTGCGCCACATGCACATTTCCGTTGATCTTCATGTCCAAGGCCGTCAGGCGCATACTGAGGATATCCAGCGTATTGCTGTTCAGGTCGATCAGGATATCGCCTGCGAGGCTGGCGTCCACATGCCCTCCGGGCAGGGGCTTGCCGTCTGCCGCCAGGGTCAGGATCACGTTTCGAAAGGATGGTGCCTTGAAGTCCTTGCCCGGGTCGGCGTCGGCGGTCAGGGTCAGATTGCCGGAGAAGGGTGGCTCTGCTGCTTCGGCGCGGGTGGAGAAGCTGAATGTGAAGGGGCTGCCCAGGACCATCGGGCCGGTGGACAGATTCATGCCCGACAGGCTGGCACGTTGTCCGCTGCCCGTGTCGTTCCACGTCAGGTTGGCGTCCGAGATCTCTACCCCACCCAGGGCCAGACTGGACAGGCCCAGGTCCGTTGCGCCTGACGTGCCGGAGGCGTCGGGGACGGGAGCGGAGCTGGGTTCGGCCTTGGCGTTGCCTCCCGCGAGGTCGAGCCAGTTGCCGGTTCCCTGCTTGTCGCGTGTCAGGTTCAGTTGCAGGCCGTCGATGTTCAGGGTCCTGACCTGGATGTCCTTGGAGAGCAGGGGCAGCAGCTTGACCTTGACGTCGGTGCGCCGGATTTCGGCAAAGGGTGCGTCGCCAAATCCGGGGGCGTTGGACAGGGACACTGGTCCCAATTCCACTCCCAACCAGGGGAAGACGGAGATGCCCACGTCGCCCTTGAAGACCAGTTGCCGTCCGGTTCGGTTGTGGACCAGATCGACCAGTTCGCTCTTGATGCGCTCCGTGTCCACGATGGAGTAGAGCACGGTCGCCGCCGCCACGACCAGGAGCACGACGGCTCCGGCCAGGATTGCAGAGATCTTGAAGAATTTTTTCATGGAGGCTCCCTGGGGCTCGCTTTGCCCGGCCCACAAGTACAGGCCGGAGCAAAGACATGTTACCCCTGATTCAGGGGGCTTTCAACCATCAGGAGCAGGGAATGTCTGTTATTCCAGAGAGACTTCCACGGTAAAGGTGCCGTGGACCGTGCTGAACGGGATGGCCAGGAGAGGACTTTTGGTGATGTGGGAGATGGAGTGGTTTGCGCCCATGACCACGGTGGGGATGCCCGCTTCCATGGTCAGGCCATCCTGCTGCAGTCCCCGTCGCGCCTGGCCGGAGATCATGTTGGTCAGTTCCCCGACGGCGTCGCTGATGTCGTGGTTCAACTCGATGATTTTTTCACCGATCATGTTGCTGACCACGGCCAGGGCGCATTCGCGGGTGAAGGTCACGGAGATGGTGCCTGCGCGATCTCCGGACATGCTGATCACACCGGTCACATCGCCATGGGCGATGGTGTCCTTTTTGACGAAGGGCTTGCCCGCGGACACTTCGATCCTGGCCATGGTGGAGATCACGTTCTGGACGGCATCCAGGAAGGGGCGGACGATTTTTGCGTCTTCTTTGACGTTCATGGGCTGTGAATCCTCAGGTTCCGATTTCATGGGCTGGTGCAGTCTTATAAAGTATCAATCCTTGGCCCACGGAGCAACCTGAAACAGCACGTCCAGCCATTATTCAGTCTTAACCAGCGGAAGTTCAACAGGGAGTTGGCCTTTTGCGGCGAGGCGGCCAAACAGTGCGTCCGTCAGTGAGGCGACGGATGCCGGGACATCGGAATAGGCCGCAAGCCAGGACCCGATGCACGGGGCGGCCAGGATGTCGTAGGGGGTGTCGATGCTGACCATGACGGTGCGTTCGGCAAGTCCGGCATCGCAGAGCGCGTTCAGCAGGAGCCCCTGTCCCTTGCGTTGCAGGGCGCGAGAGGTCAGGACCACCACACTGTCGAAGCGTCGGGCTGCCTGGAGGGCTAGGGCGACGTGTCCGGGGCCGGGGTCCCGGGGCAAGGCCATGAACTGCAAGCCTTCGGGGCGGTCTGCTTCCCTGAGGAACGGGGCCTTGGCGTCGGGCCAGAGCACCAGGATGGCGCTTTCGGTGTCCAGGGGCAACAGGTTTTGTTCATTGCGGAGCAGGGTTAGTCCCGACGCGGCAATGAGCCGCGTGGCGGTCTGTTGGTCCGGGGTGCCCGTGAGACCCTCTGCACGCTCGGGATCGGGCCACGAGGGGGCGAGGATCCCGAAGCGGGACTTGGCCTTCAGAATCCTCAGGACCGAGGCATTCAGGCGCTGGCTGGAGACTTCACCGCTGTACGCGGCGTTAAGCAGCCGCTTCCAGGCGGGGATGAAATCCTTGGGGGCATGGCCCTTGTCCGCCCCGAACAGCAGGATGTCCGCTCCGGCCTTGAAGGCGTTTAGGCAGGCCTCGGCCGGACCGAAGTGCTCGGTGATGGCCCCCATGCTCATGGAGTCCGTGACGATCAGGCCGTCGAAATCCAATTCTTGGCGCAAGAGGTCCGTCAGGATGCGCCGGGACATGGTGGCCGGTAGTCCGGGGGCGGGTTCCAGGGACGGGACTTCCACATGGGCTGTCATGATGGCCGGGACACCGGCCCGGATGGCAGCCCGGAATGGGGGCAGTTCCAGAGCCTCCAGACGGGCACGGGAGTGGGGCACGGTGGGCAGCTTGAGGTGCGAGTCGAAGCCCGTGTCCCCGTGTCCCGGAAAATGCTTGGCCACGGGAATGATCCCCGCGGACAGATAGGCCTGTATTGCCTCGGCTCCGAATCGGCCCACGTCCTGTGGCTGTCCGCCATAGGAGCGCACACCGATGATCGGGTTGGCTGGGTTGGAGTTGACGTCCACCGACGGGGCGAAGTTCATGTTCACACCCACGGCTTTCAACTGGGCCGCCGTGATGCTGGCCGCGAGTCCGGCCAGGGACGGATCGCCCGAGGCGCCCACGGCCATGTTGGCCGGCGGCACGGCAAACCCCCGGCGTAACCGGGCCACGGGTCCACCTTCCTGATCCACGGAAACGAACAGCCCCGGTTGTCTGCAGGACAGGGCAAAGCGTTGGGCGTCAGCCACGAGCTTCGCCACCTGGGCGGCGGAGCGCACGTTGCCGACGCTGTCGTAGAGGATCAGGCCCCCGATGTGGCGATTTGCGATGAAGCCCTGAAGCTCCGGGCCCAAGGCCTCTCCAGTGAAGAAGACGGTGAACAGTTGACCTACCTTCTGCTCCAGGGACATGGATTGCAGCCGCAGATCGGCCTCATCCATGGCCGCGCAGGTGGAGGCGAATGACAGGGTCAGGATTGCCAGGATCAGGTGGATAACTCGTGTTTTCATCGTCGGGAGCCTAGACGGATGGGATTGGAAGTCAATGAAAAAGCAGATCAAAGAGTCATGCACCCTTACACTCCGTTTGCGTTGGCCCCTGCGGGACGCAGGCGTTGCATCAGACCCCGGTGGCGGGGATCTCGAACAAGGAAGGATGGGCTTGAGCCCATGACTGCTCCATCTGCTGCCCGGGGTTGGGGATTTTTTCGGTGCGGTCTTTCGTCTGGGGCAGCCGGGAGTCTTCAATTCAGCGCTGTGCTGTGCTACGGTTGGAGAAACTTTTGTTGGGATCGCATTCATCCATGGCCAGGGAGGGGACTCCATGAGCGATGACGAACGCAGGCATCAGGATCGGGTCGAGCTGGATCCGCCCGGAGTGGCGGTGCTGCGCGCTGGAGACAACGAGGGTGGGGGGCTGGAGCATGGCCCCGCTTTCGTGGACGTGCTGAACGTAAGCCCCGGCGGGGTCATGCTTGAGGCCGAGCGCCGTGTGCCGGAGCCGGAGCAGTGTCTGTTGCAGTTCTTCGACCACCAGACCCAGGACTGGCGGGTGGTCCCCTGTCGTCGTGTCTGGGAGGCCGAGGGTGATCATGGCGGGGGGCGGCTCTGGGGTATGGCCTTTGACAGCGACCTCGGGAGCGGCGCGGGAGTGACCCTGGCCCCGGGGGATATCGATTTTTTGATGCGCATGAGCCTGCTCGGAAGCGTGCCCCGCAGGGCCATGTGCCGGCTGCTCAACTGTCTGGAGAGGGAACGCTACTCCCAGGGGGATGCCCTGGTGCGCCAGGGGGAGGCCGGTGACAGCCTGTACGTCATCCAGCATGGCGATTGCCGGGTCGAGGTGGCCAAAAATGGCACGTTGCACGGGCTGGCCCTGTTGCATCCGGGGGACATGGTGGGCGAGATGGCCGTGCTGACGGGCGAGCCGCGCACGGCCAGCGCCGTGGCTCAGGGGGAGGTCACGGCCTGGCGCCTGGCCCGATCGGATTTCGACAGACTGGCCGGGGAGCAGCCTGATCTGCTGGTCTTCCTGACCGAGCTGGTGGCAAAGCGTTTCGAGTCCTCGCAGATCACAGCCGACCGGACCGTGGCTAAGTACATCATCCGCCATCAGTTGGGAAAGGGCGAATGGAGTATCGTGTACAGTGGGGTGCACCAGGCCTTGGACATGCCCGTGGCCATCAAGATGATGCGTCACGACATGGCCATGAATCCGGCCTTTCTGCGATCCTTCCGCCAGGAAGCAAACACCATCGCCAAGCTGCGCCATCCGAATATCGTACAGGTCTTCGACATCGAGGAACTCTATCGCACGGTGTTCATCGTCATGGAAGCCATGCGAGGCTTTTCATTGAAGGAAGTGCTGGAACGGGCAGGGCGGCTACCCACGGAACGGGCCGTACCGATGCTGGCCCAGATTTGTTCCGGTCTCGCCTATGCCCACCGTCAAGGCGTGGTGCATCGCGACATCAAACCCGCCAATGTCTTTGTCCAGGACGGCGACCACATCAAGATCCTGGATTTCGGCCTGGCCTGCACCGCGGAGGAGGAAGGCCTTGGAATCCCGGGAACGCCTCTGTACGCCGCCCCCGAACAGATGGGCGCTCGCCCCGCAGATCACCTGGCGGACATGTATTCCACCGGCATCATGGCCTACGAAATGGTGACCGGGATGCGTCCCTATCCGGAACGCAGTCGTACGGAACTGCTCCAACTGCACCGCAACCAGGATATTCCCGATCCCAGGGTGGCTGTGCCGGATTTGCCGGAGCCCCTGCGGGAGTTCATCCTGACCTGTTGTCGCAGGGACCCGGCCCGGCGATTTGCCGACATGGAACAGGCCAGGGCTGTGCTGGCCCCGCTGCTGGATGGGCAAGACCTGCGTGTCCGGCGCAAGATGACTTCGATGTATCTGTTCTATCCCGAGGAGGCGCAATCCGGTGTCACTGAACTCATGGAGGAATTTTCGACCCGGGCCAAGGCCCTTGGGCTGGAGCTGAAAACCTCCGAAATCAAGGATATCTGATGCCGGAGTGAATCTGGAGGCCTTTGGTCTGAGCCGTCAGGGACGGGTCAGGTCCGACAATGAGGATCGGTTTCTGGCGCGTCATATGAATGGCGGCGTGTTGCTTGCCGTGGCCGACGGCATCGGCGGGCAGTATGGCGGAGCCAGGGCGGCGGAACTGGCGATGCTCAGTTTGCAGGAATTCGAGCCGGGGATGGACCCCGCGGGGGCGCTCAAGCGATGTCTGATGAAGGCGAATGCCTCCATCTATCAGCAGCGGGTGGACGAGCCTCGTCTGCGTCGCATGGGGACGACGCTGACGGCGGTCTATGCGCAGGGTGCCCAGGCCGTGTTTGTCCACGCCGGGGACAGTCGGCTCTATCACCTGCGCGACGGGATGCCCACGCGGGTGACCCGCGACCATAGCACCCTGCGGACCATGATCGAAACCGGGGACGTGACCGCTGCCCTGGCCGGAATGCGCCTGGAGCGCGATTCCCTGGAGCAGTGTCTGGGCTGCCCGGAACTGGCACCGGAGACAGGTCTGTTGACGCTCGGCACAGGTGATGTCCTGCTGGTCTGCACGGACGGCCTGTATCGTGAACTCCCCGATGAGACCATGGCCCGAACCCTGGTGGAGGGGGTGCCCCTGCGACTGGCCGTGCTGGAGCTGGTTGCCTCTGCCCTGGCGTTTGGTGGGCGCGATAATCTCTCCGTGGCTGCCGTGCGCATCTGAGTTGACTCTCCTTTTGTCTTCCTGTCGCCAATCAGTGTATTGTCTGTATTGGTTCCTGGTTTTTGTTGCCCAGGAGCAAGGGAGAGTTGCGAAAACCAGAGATCGTGGCGGGCAAGCCAGGTCAAGGAGCAAATCATGCAGGAAATCGTTCGCTGGGATACCTTTTTGATCGCCGAGCACGAGTTGATCGAACGCGCCATGGCGGTGCTGAAGGCCAATCTGGAACTCGTGGAGCAGGACGGACACGAGCCCCTACAGCTCAAGCGTGCCTTGGACTTTTTGCAGGAGTTCGGGGACAAGGTGCACAATGTGAAGGAGGAGTTGTTCCTGTTTCCGAAGATGCAGGAGCGTGGCATTCCCGTGCAGGGCGGTCCGTTGGGCGTGATGCTCATGGAGCACGAGGCCGAGCGCGGATTGCTGGGCCGGATGGCGACGACCGTGGTCGGCCTGAAGGAGGCTTCCGACGAGACGCGGCGGACCTTCGTGCAGGAAGGCCTGGAGTATCTGACGGTCCGGGCCAACCATATCTGGAAGGAGAACGACGTCCTGTATCCCATGGGCCGTCAGGTACTCAGTCAGGCTGATGCGGATGCTCTATTGGCAAGCTTCCGGGATCTGGATGTCCGGGTCTACGGCGAGGGCGCCCGGCAGAATTACGCCGGGATGGTGGCTGAGATCGAGGATGCAAAGGTCCGCAAGCCGCTTGTTACCGGGTTGTCCACCGAGCAGTTGCACGGCATCATGGAAGCCCTGCCCTTTGAGGTGACCTTCGTGGATACCGAGGACACGGTGGCCTACTTCAACCGCCTGGACAAAGCCAAAATCTTCCCGCGCACCCGCTCGGTCATTGGTCGCAAGGTCGAGAACTGCCACCCCGGCAAGAGCGTCGACGTGGTGCGCGAGATCGTGCAGGGCTTCAAGGACGGCACGCGGGACAAGGCCGAATTCTGGATCGACATGGGCGGGATGAAGGTCATGATCCGTTATTTCCCGGTGCGCGATGATAACGGCAAGTACCTGGGCGTGCTGGAAGTGACTCAGGACATTGCGCCGATTCAGGCCATCAAAGGCCAGAAACGTCTGCTCGACTGAGCGGGGCGATCCGCCCTGAAAATGCTCCGCCAACAATCCAAAGCCCCGTGCCACTGGCCCGGGGCTTTTTAGGGAGTTTTTGGTGGCGCAGAGCTTTGATCGATGGAAAGAGAGCGTTGCCTCGTGTCGTGGAGTGTAAGCTCGATCAATCACGCCAGAGCCAGCGAGCGGGACCTGCCGGGGAATGGGCGCGAAAGGCTAGCTGGACTCGTCGCGGCGGCCCGGGGTCAGGGATTTGCCCGGTAGAAAGGAATTGCGCAGGAAACGCGGATGGAAGAATGCCAGCGGATTGCGCAGCACTGCGTCGGGCAAGAGATGGTACCAGCGGTAGCCCATGCTCCTGAAAAGGCGGCGGGCGCGGCAGCCGAGTCCGGTTTCCTGGGCTGCCAGCAACGCGGCGTCACGCTGGCAGCGCGAGCCAGCCACCAGCAGGAAGATCCGCCGGTTCCAGCCCCTGTTGGAAAGCATGTGCTTGATGCGCCTGTATTCGCGGTAGCGAGAGAAGCCATCCAGGAGCGCGATGCAGGACAGTCCGAACCAACCCAGGGCCAATACGCCGAGGATGGCGGTCCAGGGGGTGTCGGTGGGATGCAGCACCATGGCCCGCAGCATGAGCGCGGCACCAATGACCACCGAGGCCGAGGCCGTGGCATGGGGCAACGGCGAGGCGCGCACATAACGTACGGCTCCGGAATTGGCGAGACGCGCAAAGGAGATGGTTGGCGATAGGGGCATGTGCTGTCTGTGTTTTGTCCTCGGGCTGAGGGCATCATTGACCGCAGGGTGCGTCGCTGTCAACCGCAGCGCAGGGTCAGGGCCGCGATGGGGCAGGAGCTGTAGATGTCGGGAAGTGAGGAGAATGCCGGGACCACGGGGAACAGGCTCCCGGGCTGGTCCGGGGTGGCCCCGCGCGACAGGCGGCGGCGTTTGCGCAGGATCTGTTTGACCTGCCACAAGGCCTGGCTACCCACCGGGTCCTGGCTGAGGACCGGCGAGATCTCTGGTTGGGTCAGGAAGTCGCCCACGGCGTCGAGAGTCAGGCCGAACATCAGTTGGAAGTAGGACCGGGCGCCTTTGTGCCTGGACAGGCGTTGGGCCAGATCGAGGGACCTGGTGTATTCACGGGTGCCGCACAGGGCCAGGTGGCCTTTCATGACCCGTTTCTTGACCATGAAGGGCAGGCGCGAGGCAGCCATGGTTGTGCGCAGGGCCTGGTCCGTGTCCCGCTCGGGCTGGGAAAAGAGCGAGACGGCCTGGTGGTGGTCCCACTGCACCATTCTGTCGGCCTGCATCTCGGCGTAAACATGACTGATTTTGCCGCCGCCGGGGGTGAGGGCCAGCATGTTGGGCACATAGAAGTTGTGGGCCACCGTGTCGGCGGCCAAGTGGGCCAGATAACCATAGGCGTAGGCCCTGGTGCGGTCCGTGTCAGCGGCAAGGAGCAGCCCCTGGCCGATGCTCCAGTTGTGGCTGTGTCCGGGGCGTACGGTGCAGCCCTTGCCGATGAAGATGTCGGCGGACAGGCAGCCATAGAGGAAGGCCCTGGGGTTGCCCGCCAGCAGGCGCGCAATCTCGGGGGCGATGCAGTCCAGGCGTGCCAGGAAGAAGTTGCCTGCGGCCAGATGAACTCCCGGGCCCCAGGCCCAGGCCTCGGCGTCCGGCATCAGGATCATGACTGCCGTTGCCAGCAGTGCGAGTGTCCATTTCATGGGTCTAATCTAGTCTCGTTGCGGCCCATGTCAACGGCAGAATCCGGGGCTGGATGCGATTGTCATGCAAGGATCGGGAAAGCGAAGGAAAAAAAGTTGCAGCTCAGAAGGGCTGCGGCCTTGCGGGGGCAGCAGCAGGGGGGGGGCGGCGTTCTGGCCAACAGGGTCAATGATCGAGGGGGATGGCGGACACCGTGATCTCCGCTCCCTGTGGGTCGGTTTCGTAGCTCAGGCTGAGGGCATAGTGTTGCGGCGGTTCGGCCAGGTCCAGGACCACCCGCAGGCGCGCCTCGTCATTGTGCAGGTAGGTGCGGATGCGGCGGATGATGTCCCCGCCTCCGGTGGGCAGATAGGCCTCATTCCAGTTGTTGATGCCCGGGAAGTCGAGGATGACCCGAGGGCGGCTACCGCCCAGGACCTCGGATTGTGGCCAGACAAAGGTCCCGCCGGGCAGCCGGATATAGGCCATCTCCTCGCTGCCGAAGGCCAGCAGCCGGACTCCGTGGTCATGCTCCTGCCCTTGGGCGAGTAGGGGGATGGTGGTGGTCAGGAGCGCGATGGCGGCCAGAGTCAGCAACAGGCGGTGGCGCATTATTGGTTCCTCCTTGGCGTTGCGGGTCTCCAGCCCTGATGATTGATGGCGGGTAGGGTCCTTACCCGGCGGGCATGGGCTGGGGCAGGCCCGAACTGGGCTGCCCTCGTTGTCCGGAGGCCTCCGGGCATGAGTCCTTGCGGGTCATGCCCGACCCGTTACCGTCCGAAATCGGAACCCGTAAAGCTCGTGGTGCGAATATGGGACGACTTTCCCGGATCGTAGCCGGGGTCCGCGCCCCCACCGTGGTGATAGGCGCACAGGAATGAATCGTCATCCGTTTCCACCCAGCCCGAGTAGCCATAGTCGCACCAAGCCGCCTGCGGATCGCCCGCCAGTTCCAGCACCTGCTCGCGAATACGTGCGTCGGGTTGGCCCAGAGCGGGTTCCCAATCCCAGACATACGTTGTTTTTGTGCCTGGCTCAATATTCAATTGCCGAATTTGTCGCCAAGTGCTGGCCCCCTCTCCCGAGGGGTTGGCCCCGATCAGCACCATTCGCCGCCTCACTTGCGCTGCCGGCAGCTCCAGCCCCACGCGGGGTTCACCGTTGACCAGCACGTCCAGACGTCCCCGGTCGTATTCCAGGCGGATGGTGTTGAACTGCCCGCGGGGCAGCGCGATGGACAGGTCACGGGGGGCGTCGTCGCAACCCTCGCTGTTTTCGCAGGGCAACAGCGGGAGCATGGCATCCCTGGTGATCTGCCAGGCGATACCCAGGCGCATCAGGCCGCCGTGCCCCTCGGCCATGACCTGGGCTTGCAGCGAGGCCCGGGCCAGGGTTGGATCGGTCACGGGGCGCAGGGCATAGAGGGGCAGGGGCTGTCGGGAATTATCAAGGAACAGGCCCCCGGTCGTAAGGCGCGGCTCGGGTCCGTGTTGCAGCGATGAGTGGACTGCGAAGTCACCCAGACTGTCCAGATTCCCCCTCCAGGCGGCGGTCCCTCCGGCGGGGCCCCTGTTGCGGTAGGTGACCAGGAGTCGTCCGTCGCGGGTCTGGCCCAGGGTGGGGCGATGCCCGATAAGCAAGCTCGCCTCGGGCGGGGACCATGTTCGGCCGTCATCACTGGACAGGGTGAAATACATGGGCTCGAAGACCTGGCTGTTCTCGCGCAGCAGGGCCAGGAGGCGTCCGTCCCGGAGTCTGGTCATGGAGGCCTCGCAGAGCACGAGATTGGGATCCTGCCCGAGAACCGCTATTCGCTCCCAGTTCGCGCCCTGGTCTCGGGAGCGGAAGACCCCCTGGACCGAGGGGCTCTGCCCGGCGATGGGGTTGACCTCTCCCTCGTGGCGATGGGCCGCGCTGAGCCATGAACCGTCGGGCAGGGCCATGACCCTGTCCGGGATGCCGAAGGGCATTCCGGCATAGATGCCGCGAACCCACGTCAGGCCCTGGTCTCTGCTGCGGTAGAGAGGGCGTCCGGCGTCATCAATGAGAAGTAACTGTCCGGGGGTGGGCTGGCTGAACCGGGGGCAATGGCCCTGGGTTGGATGCAATTCTTCAGGGGCAAGCCAGGTCAGGCCGGAGTCCCGGCTACGCGCAAGCAACAGCCGCCGTCTGGTGGGCACATGCTCGTCCGCTTCGCGGTAGGCGCACAGCAGTTCGCCGTTCGGGGTGCTCCAGAGGTCGGGAAAGCTCAGGTACTGGCCTTCACGGTGGTCGATGATGATGTGGCGGGTGGCATCCGCCGAGACTGAGGACATGTCGATCACCCGTGGGTCAGGAGGTGGTGTGGCCGCGAGGAACAGGTCTGCCGATGCAGGAGCAGCGGGGAGCAAGCCCTCCCCGGTTCGTCAGACACATGTCGGGGGTTGGCCGGTTCCGCGCTGGTCGTCGAAGTGACTGGAACATCGGCAGCCGGAGTTCGTGGATTATCGCGTCCGGCTGCGGGCCAAGCCCTGCTGTCAGTCGCAGCTGTCCAACCGCTTTGCGTCTTACTCGTAGTATGCCTGCTGACCAGTTGTATCCAGGACCGCGCGCCAGTAATCGGAGTTGATCTCCAGCTTGCGGCGCTTGGACGTGACCAGGGACAGCGGCAGATGGATGTAGTGGCCGCGCATCTTGCTGATCACCATGCCGGTCTTGCCGGCCATGGCCGCATGCACGGCGTGCTGCCCCAGGAAGCCGCAGTAGACCCGGTCATTGGCGTTGGCCGGGACCGAGCGGATGATATAGCTGGGGTCGATGAACTTCATGGTCAGCGGGATATTCTGTTCCTTGAAGTATTTTTTCATCTCGTCCCTGAGGATGGTGCAGATGTCCCCGAGCACGGGGTTGCCCGAGGCATCGGTCTGGCCGTTGGCCTTGCACAGTTCCTGGCCTGCGCCCTCGGCAACCACGATCACGGCGTGGTGGCGCTGCTGCACCCGTTTGGCCAGGGCGGGGATGAATCCCATGGGCCCGTAAAGTTCCAGCGGCGCTTCGGGCACCAGCACGAAGTTGACCTCGCGTTGGGCCAGGGTGGTCTGGGCGGCGATGAAGCCGGACTCGCGGCCCATGAGCTTGACCATGCCAACGCCGTTGTAGGCCCCGGTGGCCTCGGTATGGGCGCATTGCACGGATTGGGTGGCGGCGTCCACGGCCGTGTCGAAGCCGAAGGACTGGAAGACGAAATTGATGTCGTTGTCGATGGTCTTGGGGATGCCGATGATGGAGATCTTCAAGTTACGGGCCAGGCATTCTTCCTGGACCTTTTGGCAGGCTTTCATGGTGCCGTCCCCGCCGATGAAGAAGACCACGGAGAGGTTCATGCGTTCCAGGGCGTCCACGATGTCCTCGGGGGGTTGGTGCCCGCGTGACGAGCCCAGGACCGTGCCGCCGAAGAGATGGATGTCGGAGACTTCGCTGGGGGTCATCTCCCAGACGTTGTGCCCGTATTCGGGCATGAAGCCCTCCAGGCCGAAACGGATGCCCAGTGTGGCGGCCACCTTGTAGTTGTGATGGGCCTCCATGACGATGGCCCGGATCACGTCATTGATGCCCGGACACAGGCCACCGCAGGTGACGATGGCGCATTTGGTCTTGGAGGGGTCGAAATAGGTGTGCTTGCGGGGCCCTGCCTTTTCAAAATACAGCCGCAGGGACTCGTCCTGATCCAGGTCCAGCTCCTCGCGCACGTGGATGTCCACGTTAGGGTCCTCGTCCACGAAACGGCTGAAGGGCATGGTCGAGGGGATTTTGGCCGGTCCGAGGGTGGCGATGGTCGTGTCGGGTGCGGCCATGGCCCCTTTCTTCCGGGCGGACTTTTTGCTTGGGGTATTATTCTTGCCGGGCATGGGGTGCTCCTTGCACTGGCTGTGATTGATTGTGTTGTTTTTGTTGTAGCAGAAAGTGCGGACCGGATGAACACCCTCAACTGAAAATATCGATTCAATCCGATGGCACGTGCGCCCGCTTCAGGCTTGTGTATCCAAGTGCGGGTCAGGAGGCAATGATTCCCGGTGGTTGTAAATTCAGGAGGACCCGAAGGTCCTCCTGGGTGCACACTGTTTGGCACAAATTACTTGAGGTGGCAGTCTTGGCACTTGGTGGGGCCGAATTTTTCGGCTTTTTCCTTTTTCAGGGCCTTGTGGCAGCCCAGGCAGCTCTGCATTCCTGGCTTGTGGTAGGTCAGGTAATAGGACGTGTCGCCCTGTTTGACTGTGACGTCGTCGTGGCAGCCCGCGCTCTTGCAGGCCGTGATCTCGGCCTTGCCGTCCCACTTGTGGTGGCAGGCCTTGCAATCAAGGGCGGCGTGTTTGGCGTGCGGGAAGATCACGGGCGGCTTGGTGGCCTTGCCTCCTTCGAGGATGGTCATCGTGATCGGATCCTTGGGCGCGTCCGCTGCGGACAACGGCAGGACGAACATGGCTCCCAGCAGCGCGATTGCCAATATCAGCATCAACCGTTTCATCATCGACCTCCTCGCCGAAAAAGACGGCTCGTAGGGTTACATTTACTTTGTATGAAAAGTAGCAGGTATGGGCCGTTGACGCAAGGTGCTGCGCCAACAAAGGGGGGTCCTTCGAGTCCGGGGAATTGCGTGACACGATGTTTTGTTTCGTGTAATTGGAGGGCCTATTTGAGGAGGCGCAATGCATATTTCTGAAGGAGTACTCTCGGCCCCGGTGCTGGGGGGCGGGGCGGCACTGGCCGTTCTGGGGACTTGGTTGGGGCTCAGGAAACTGGACTACGACCGTTTGATGACCGTGGCCATCCTGTCTGCCGCCTTCTTTGTGGCCTCGTTGATCCACGTGCCCGTGGGCCTGGCCAGTGCGCACCTGATCCTGAACGGGTTGCTCGGGGCCGTGCTGGGTTGGGCGGCGTTTCCGGCCATCCTCGTGGGGCTGGCCCTGCAGGCCCTGCTGTTCCAGTTCGGGGGGCTGACCGTGCTGGGGGTCAACACCTTCAATATGGCCGCCCCGGCGGTGCTCTGCGCCGTGCTGTTTCGGGGGCTTCTGGAGCAGAACGGGCGTGGCCGGGTAATCGGTGGCTTTCTGTGCGGGGCCTTGTCCGTGGCCCTGTCTGCGGGGCTGACCGCCACGGCGCTGGCCCTGTCCGGGGAAGGTTTCCTGGCTGTGGCTGGAACCCTGTTCGCCGCGCACCTGCCGGTGATGGTCGCCGAGGGCGTGGTGGTGGCCTTTGCCGTGTCCTTCCTGGGGCGGGTCCGACCTGAACTGCTGGCCTTCAGGACGAGCGCTTAACCCGTAAGGCCAGTGCTTTTGCCGGGGCTGATCCATAGCGAAGCCTTTTAAAGGCTTGGCGTTGTTTTTTGTTCGCAGTGCTGTTATCGAATCAGCTATGAAAAACGCCCAAGACACCCCCCGGCAGAGGCTTGCGATGCCAGACATCGCACGGTTTTACGGGATCGTGCTCGTGTATTACGGGCATATCATTGAGCGCATCATGTATCTCAAGGATCCCACCGCGGCCCTGCATTACAAATTCATCTACTCCTTCCACATGCCCTTTTTCTTCCTGCTCGCCGGGTTTGTGGCCGCGCCGGGCAAGGCCGCCTTGCCGCCGGGTCGGTTCTTGCGGCAACTGGCGGCTTCGCGTCTGGTTCCCTATGTCTTCTTCAGCCTGCTCTTGGCGCTCCTGAGCCTCGTCTTTTGCGGTCACTATGTGATCGTGGACCTCTCCAGCGCCAAGGGCTACCTCCAAGGGGCCGTGGCCACGGCCATGGGCTTCCCGATCTTCAATATCCCACTGTGGTTCATGGCCTGTCTGGTGACGGTGGAACTCCTGCACCGGGCCTGGGCGCGCTTGGTGGCGGGCAATGCGGGGCTCTTCGCCGTGGCCGCTGTCTGTCTGCTGGGCGGCCTGTGGCTGAACCGTGAGGTTTCGTTCCTGATGACGGGCAGAAACTTCTGGTTTGTGAACGAGGCTCCGGTCATGGCCGCCTTCTACCTTGTGGGGGTCTTGTTGCGGCGGCGCGAATTCCTGCTCGGGGCGGTCCCGCGCCCGAGGCTCGTTCTTGGTGCCCTGGTCTGTGCGGCGACGGTGGTGCTGACCTTCGACCTGAACCAGGGACCGTTTCGGATCTTCGACGCCGTGGTCATCGCCCTGGGGGCGCACGGCAACGCCCTGCTGTTCACGTTCACGGCCCTGGCCGGCTCCCTGGCGCTGCTCTTTTTGGCGCGGCTCAGCGGGGCCGTGCGCTGGATGTCGTTCATGGGGCGCAACGTGCTCATCCTCTTTTGTTTGAACGGCGTCTTCTATCACTTCGTCAATGGCCCCTTTGCCGACTGGTTCGTGCGCACCTTTGGGGGTGGCCCCTGGGCCGTGTTCGGCGCGGGCGCGGCCTTGACCGTTCTCAGCCTTGCGGTCTGCGTGCCGCTGGTCCTGCTCTTCAATCACTTCCTTCCGCAATTGGTGGGCAAGCCCCGCCAGTCCGGCCCGCTCCTGCCACCGCTGGTGTAAGGGCGGCAGCAGTGGCAGGGGGCGCAAGCCCCCTGCCACTCTCAAACACCCAGATGCTGGCGGATTGTCCTTCTCCAACCAGGGAGGGGCTGACTATGGATTCAGGCCGAAGGCGGTTTCCCTAGTTGGCCATAATCTTGCGCAGTTGAGCGAAGACCTCGTGGTCTCCGGGGTGGCGGTCCACCCGGTGCACGTCCTGGAGCTTGCTGACCTGGGTCACCATCTGGTCCAGGCGGTCGCTGTCCTCCACCAGCAGCCAGATGCGGCTGGTGTCGCCGTCCGATTCGGGCAGGCAGGCGATGCCTTCCATATTGTAGGCCCGGCGCGAGAACAGCCCGCAGACGTGGCTCATAACCCCGGGGTGGTTGTTCACGAGCAGTTCCAAGACGGTCTTGGGCGTTGTGGCGTTAGGCGCAGGCATGTTCGGCACCTCCGATCATTTCACGGTTGGCGGCGCCCGGAGGCACGATGGGATAGACCCCGTCCGAGGCGCTCACGGGCAGGTGGATCAGACAGGGGCCGTATTCGGAAAAGATGCGCGTCAGCTCCCCTCTGGGGTCGGGATGGCCGTCCAGATCCACGGCGGGCAATCCGAAGCCGCGGGCGATGGCTGGGAAATCCGGGCAGTGATTGTAGTCCGAGGCGAACAGCCGGTTGCCATAGAACAGCTGTTGCTGCTGCTGCACCAGGCCCAGGGCGTTATTGTTGGTCAGCACGATCTTGACGTTGACCCCGTGTTCGGCTGCGGTGGCCAGTTCCTGGATGTTCATCATCAGGCTGCCGTCGCCCGTGAAGCAGACCACCGTGCGATCTGGTTCGGCCAAGGCCGCGCCGATGGCCGCGGGCAGGCCGAAGCCCATGGTGCCCAGCCCGCCGGAAGTCAGCCAGCGTCCGGGGCGGCGGAAGGGGTAGGCCTGGGCCGTGCGCATCTGGTGCTGGCCCACGTCGGTGGTGATGATGTCGTTGTCGGCCATGAGTTGCGACACGGCCAGGATGATGCCGTAGGGGCTCATGGGATCCGTGGCCCGGGGCAGGTCCAGGGCATGGCTGTGCCGCAGGCGGCTGACCCGCTCGGACCAGATGCAACGGGGGCGCTTCTCCACCATGGGCAGCAGGGATTCCAGCACCTGCCCGGCGTCGGCGGTGATGCCCAGGCGCGGGGTCTTGATCTTGTCCAGCTCACCGGGATCAATGTCCACATGCAGGATCTGTGCGCCCGGACAGAACTGGTCGACCCTGCCCGTGGCCCGGTCGTCAAAGCGCACGCCCAGCGCGATGAGCAGGTCGCTCTCCTCCAGCAGCAGGTTGGTGTAGGGCGCGGCGTGCATGCCCAGCATGCCCAGGCACAGCGGGTGATCCGAGGCCAATGCGCCCAGGCCCATCAGTGTCGTGGCCACGGGGATGGAGGTCTTTTCGGCCAGGGCTCGGGCCAAGTCGGACGCACCGGACTGGATCACGCCGCCGCCGATGTACAGGAACGGGCGTTTGGCCTCGTTGATCATCTTTGCGGCCTGTTCGATGTCGCTCCAGCTGAAGCTGGGCCTGGGGTCGGGCCTGCCGGGCTCGGGCCAGCGGTCGATGTCGATGATCGCGGTCTGCACGTCCTTGGGGATGTCGATGAGCACCGGGCCGGGCCTGCCCGAGGAGGCGATGCGAAAGGCTTCGGGAATGACCGAGAGCATCTCCTCGGCCGAGCGCACCAGGAAATTGTGTTTGGTGGCGGGGATGCTCATGCCGTAGATGTCCACCTCCTGAAAGGCATCGCTGCCGATCATGGAGCGCGGCACCTGCCCGGTGATACAGATGATGGGCACCGAGTCGAGCTTGGCGTCGGCCAGGGCGGTCAGGGTGTTGGTGGCTCCCGGTCCCGAGGTGGCCATGAAGACTTGGGGGGTGCCACTGACCCGGGCCATGCCCTGGGCCATGAAGCCTGCGCCTTGCTCGTGCCGTGCCAGCACGTGGCGAATCTGTGTGCTGCGGGAAAGGGCGTCGTACAGGGGAAGGTTTGCGCCGCCGGGAATCCCGGGGATGATGCCGATGCCCTGGCGTTCCAAGAGCCGGACGGTGGCCTGTGCGCCGTTCATTCGTTCCATGGTCCTGCCTCCGTGGTTGTCCGCTGGGGGTTCACCGGTGGAGGTCTGCCCTGGAAAGCGAAAACCCCCGCCGGTTGCGCCGGCGGGGGTGGTCAATCTGTCTTATTCCAGGATTTGCCCGCTACAACGCAACGTCACTTACGACGCGTACGACTACTACGACGCCTACTACGCCCAGGATGGCGGCAGATAGGGAGGTGGTGGTCGTGCGGTGCATCGGGATCTCCATACAATCGATTAGTCAGGCAAGAACTAGTGCTACCTCCAGTCGGGAGGGGCGTCAAGCACCTTTTGCATCGGGATTCTTAAGGTTGTTGCAGGGTCCGGTCCTCAGCTCTTGGCCGCGGGCGGTCCCGCCATGAGCAGTCTGTCCACACCGGCCAGGAAATGGGTGTAGGCCCCGGGCTGGACCCGGACGTTGTCTGCAAAGGCGTCGGCCAGGGTCCGTGCCTGTTGCAGCCAGGTTTGGTCTGCGGTCAGCTCTGCCAGGTCCAGCAGGTTGTGCAGGGCCTGGGAGTTGGCAGAGGGCGAGGGGCCGTCGTGCAGTTCCTTGGGCCGTGCGGGCAGCAGTGCGTCGGGCTGCGACAGGAAGTAGCCTCCGCCCTCGCGGTCCAGAAGTTTGGCGTCCATGGCCGCTTGCAGTTCCAGGGCCTGAGTCAGGCGCAGGGGGTCGCCGCCGGACCGGTGCAGTTCGATCAATCCGTGGATCATGAAGGCGTGGTCCTCGGCCGTGCCAGGGGCAGCGGCCTCGCCGTCCACCCAGCGGTGCAGCAGATTGCCGTCCTTGTCGCGCAGCCGGTCCAGTACGAAGTCGGCGGCCCGGGCCGCAGCGGCGGCGTAGGCGGGGTCCTCAAGAAGGGGCGAGCCCAGGGCCAGGGCGGCGATCATCTGGCCGTTCCAGTCGGCCAGGATCTTCTCGTCGCGCTGGGGGCGCACGCGCTGCTCGCGGGCTTGGAATAGTTTGCTGCGGGCCCGTTCCCAGCGTAGGGCGTCTGCCCCCTCCAGGGGGTTGCGCAGGTGCAGGATGTTCCGGGTCGTGGACTGTTTGCTGGATTCGTCCCGGAAGTTGCCATGGGTCTCCACCTGGAACAGGGTGGACAGCGGCCCCGCATCGTCCATGCCGAGCACGTCGATGAATTCCTGGGCCTTCCAGAGGTAGAACAGGCCTTCTTCGCCTTCGCTGTCCGCGTCCTCGGCCGCGAAAAAACCGCCTTGGGGGTGTGCGAGGTCACGCAACACATAGTCAAAGACCTCCCGGGCCGTGCGCGCCAGGAGCGCGTCACCCGAGGCATGGTGACCCTTGAGGCAGGCCGTGGCGATCCCGGCCTGATCGTAGAGCATCTTCTCGAAGTGGGGCACCAGCCAGCGTTCGTCCGTGGAGTAGCGATGGAAGCCGAAGCCCACGTGATCGAACAGGCCGCCCAGGCGCATCCGGGTCAGGGTGTGGCGCACCATCTCCAACAGGCCCTTGTCGCCGCTTGCGGCATAACGCCCCAGCAGAAAGGTCAGGTTGAAGGGTGTGGGGAATTTGGGGGCTTCGCCGAACCCGCCGAGGCGGACGTCGTAGCGTGCGCGGAGTTCCTGTTCGGCCTGGGCGGAGATGCTGGCATCCAACGGGACGCCGCCCCTGGCGCTGGCTGCGTAGAATTCTTTCAAATGCTGGCGCATCTGATCCGAGTTCTCCAGGAGCTTGGTCCGGTCCCCGGTCCAATGCCCGGCGATGGCGCGGGTCAGTTCCAGGAGACCGGTGGTGCCGAAACGGTTGCGGGGCGGCAGGTAGGTTCCCGCCAAAAAGGGCAGGCCGTCTGGGGTCAGCAGGGCGGTCAGGGGCCAGCCCCCGCGGCCGGTGATCATCTGGCAGGCGGTCATGTACACGGCGTCCACGTCGGGACGTTCCTCGCGGTCGACCTTGATGCAGACAAAGGTCTCGTTCAGGGCGGCGGCGATTTCCTGATCCTCGAAGGATTCGCGCTCCATGACGTGGCACCAGTGGCAGGTGGAATAACCGATTGACAGCAGGACGGGCTTGTCCTCGCGCTTGGCGAGTTCAAAGGCCTCGGGGCCCCAGGGCATCCAGGCCACGGGATTGTGGGCGTGCTGCTGCAGATAGGGACTCTTCTCATGGATGAGCGCGTTGCTGGGTCGGTTCTCGGTCACGATGGGGGTGCCTCCTTGATGGTCTGCGGGGATGGCCGTGGCACACGGCCCGCCCCGGGCGTACCGAGCAGTATATGCATCCGGGACTGTTTGTCATCCCTTGGAAGTGTCCTTGGAGGTGCTTGGGGGCGGATTGTGGCGCAGAAAACGTCCGGGCGGGACGCCCACGGCGCGCCGAAAGGCCCGGGTGAAATGGCTTTGGTCGGCGAAGCCGCAGGCCAGCCCGGCCTCGGCCAGGGGCATTCCCGAGGCGATCATGTCCAGGGCGCGGCTGATCCGGCATTGGAGCTGATAGTCTGCCGGGGACAGGCCCGCCTGGTCCACGAACAGCCGCTGGAAATGGAATTTGCTGAGACAGGCCATGGCCGCCAGTTCATCCAGGGAGTGCTCCGTCCAGGGGGCCTGGGCAATGGCATGCATGGCGCGCTGGACCCCCGGATGGGGCTGGGGGCACGGTTGCGGGGGCTGGCTGCCGGGGCAACGGGCGACGATGCCGAGCAGCAATTCGCTGACGAGCTGTTCACGTTCGGGCAGGGAAGTGGGCGTCGGGGGCAGGAGTTGGAAAAAACGCTCGAACAGTTGCGGAGCATCTGGGGCGACGACCCGTGGCGACGGCAGGTGCTCCAGCACCGGGGCGATGTCCGGGGGCAGGCACAAGACCCGGTAGCAATGGGGCTGGTTGCCTTGGCTGGAGCAGCGATGGCCGCGCTGGGGGGGGATGATGAACAACTCGCCTGGCTGTACGTCAGAGATGCCCTGGGGCATGTGGATGCGGCGCACACCAGAATCCACCATGCCCAGCACCAGCGAGCGATGGGCATGGCGGGGAAAAGGGCCGCGCAACTGGCTGCCCCGGACGGCCGTGGCCTCCTGGTCCGGGACGGGGATGATGCGCACACTGTCCTGGGACATGGTCCTCCGTGTTCAGGCGGGGCTCATTTCAGCGGGGGGCTGAACGTCGCCACCAGGGTCAGGCCGAGTTTCCCGGCCCTGACGCTGTGGCGTTCGCCCTGAGGAATGATTGCCATTTTCCCGGGCTGGTAAGCAACCTTTCTGTCCTGGATCATGCAGATGCCGTCACCGTCCGCGACCTGATGCAGTTCCGTCTGGGTGGGGTGGGTGTGGTCCTCCAGGCAGCAGCCCGGAGCCACGTGCACCAGATGGCAGGACAGGCTGCCGCCGGTGTCGGCCCCGGTGATCAGGTCCTTGATGCGCACCCCGGAAAACACGGGGTGGGGGTTCCAGGCAAGCTCGCAGATGGCGCGCTCGGTTCCGTCTGTCGCCACGCAGGCGTTGTCAAAGGGGATGGCGTTGTTCATGGCTGGTTCCTCCTGAGGAATGTTTCGAGGAGGATGCCCGTAGCCAGGGTCGGGGTCTTGTCTGATCTTGCGGAATCGTGGGCGGAATCGTGGGCGGATTTGTGGGCGGAATCGGGGGACAGGGTGGGATCGATGTGGAATCGGCTTTGACGCCTCAGGGCGAGGACGGTTATGGTGGCTTATTGAAGACGACGGAATCTCCGGATCGTCCTGGAGCCCGCTACGGAACTATAGTCGCCAAGGAGTGCGAAATGTCGGATGAGATCATGGATCTCGAGTCATTGGATGTGGATGAACTGCTGCCCCGTTTGGAAGGCGGCCTGTTCTCGCTGTTCCACAGCGAGGAGCAATATGATGATCTGGTCAAGATCGCTGCGGCCCTAGGCTTGAAGGACTTTGTGCTGTCCAAAGTTGCCGGACGTCCCAAGGACGAGGTATTGAACCTGTTCTCCGATGGTGAACAGGCGATTACTGAATTTTTGGACTACGCGGCCGACAAGGGGCTGCTCGAGCGCGGCGACGACGAGGACGACGACGAGGACGACGCAGAGTAACCCTCGGGCTCAGCCACGCAGCCACCGGGACTGTTCAAGAGGCTGCTAGTCCAGCTCTTTCCACGTGTAACCCTTGGCCTCCATGCACTGCTGCACACTGGCGTCGAATTCCTCGCCGCTGGGGTCGATCAGCGAGTGGGTGCCGTCACCGTTGTCCTTGTGGGTGGCTTCCCATTCACAATTCTGGATGGCGATCTTGCGGTGTTGGGCGGAGAGGTCCTTGTTGACCCAGCCCATGTTCGGGCCGCAGGCGGTGAGCATGAACAGGATGGCCCCAAGGCCGACAACGGCAAGACGCTGCATGATGGACTCCAATGTGGCTTTAATGTGAATGATACCGCCTTGGTGACGGCGGCGTGTTCTGATTTCGCATAAAGTGTGGCCAAGGTCAAAAGAATCGCTTCGAAAAGCCCCGTACCGGATAAGCCGGTGCGGGGCTTTTACGTGAAAGGCGTACTCTCGGGCGGGGCTGGCCAGATCAGCCCTGGGAATCCAGGATCGTCCCTGTGCCGGTATACACCGCGCTCAGGACGCTTTTCTGGAAGTCATAGTCAGCACTTGTGCTTCCGGATGAAGGGTTCGAGTTCATGTAGTCAAGGGTCTTGGTGACCACTTGGGCTCCAAACGTTTCTTTGTCAGCTGCCAGACTGAAGGTGCTGGCGGAACTCATGCCGCCGATGGCGGACATGTCCGTGAATGTGGTCATGTGTGCTTCTCCCCTCCTTGGCCAGCGGGTATGGAATCACGCCTTCGTATTCTTATCGGCGGGGCGATAGAATACTTTAGAGGGGAAGCGAAAAAAGAAGCCTAGGCGGCCAGGGTGCGGATGGTCCTGATCAGTTTGCTGAATTCGAAGGGTTTCTCGATGAAGGCATTGATGCCTGCCTCGTGGATGCCGGGGAGTTCGCGCAGGGTGAAGCCTGTGAGCGCAATGATGGGCACACCGGACTGGAGGCTGTTGCTGGATCTGATGCGGCGGGTCGCCTCGATGCCGTCCATGCCGGGCATCTTGATGTCCATGACCACGACATCGAAGGGTTGGAGTTCGAAGGCCCTTACGGCATCGCCGCCGTTGCCCACGGCGGTGACGGTGTATCCCAGACTTTCCAGGGTGATTCGTGCGCTTTCTCTGGTGACGATTTCGTCCTCGACCAGCAGGACTTGCATCAATTGTTCTCCGATAGATCCATGTTGTCTAATAGTCGCTGAAGGCTCCGTGAGCCGGGGTAATTTCTATGATTTGACATCCGTTATCCGGGGTTCGCCGTTGTGTCAAGAGGGGGGAGGGAGTTGAGATGGTTGGCCACGGTACGGGGGGGGGAAGCCGGAAGTGATGGACCACCGACAGATGAAATTCCTCTGGCAAAAGGCATGGGATTCAATTATGGAACCGGGTAAGTCCCAATATTATTTTTAGTTATGGAGGTTGCATCATGGCTATTACTATCAACGATGAGTGCATGGGCTGCGAATCATGTGTGGAATTGTGCCCGGATGTCTTCGAGATGAACGAGGATGGGGACAAGGCCGTTGTGATTGCCCCGGATAGCACGGCCGATTGCGTTGAGGAAGCAATCGATTCCTGTCCTGCCGAGGCGATCTCGAAATAGCGTTGGCTTATTTTTCGATTGAAAATAGGTCGACCCCTGGCGGGGTCGGCCTGTTTTGCGTTTTTGTCAGGCAGGAGGGGGGGTGCGGGGGATTTGGGCGTAAAAGGTCGTTCCTGTGTCTTCGCAGGTGCTGAAGGAGACCATTCCCCCGAGGTAATTCTGGGTCAGCAGGCGCATGCTGAAGGTTCCAAGCCCCCTGTCGGACCCCTTGGTGGAGAACGAGGGTCGGAAGATCTGTTTCTGCGTCTGGGCCGGGATATGGGTGGGGTTGTGTACCCAGAAGGTGACCTGGTCGTCTTCGGTCTTGTAGCCGACGGTGACGGTCATCCCCGGGCTGCTGGCCTCCAGGGCGTTCTTGATCATGTTGCCGAGGACGCGTTCCAGGAGTGTCGGGTCGGTCTCGATGGTGAAGGGCGTGAGCTTGTCAACGGCCACCAGCTGTTTGTCGTTGGCCTCGCGGTACCGGGTCAGCTTGCGGGTGAGTCGTTGGACCATTTTGAAGCAGTCCACGGGCTCGGGGTGCACGATGAGGTCCGTGCTTTCGGCGGCCAACAGGGTGCGCTGGCTTTCGATCTCCTCCACCAGATGGATCATGGCCTGCATCAGGATCTGGAGGTCCTCGCGTGCCGTGGGGGTCGATTCCTCGAACAGCACCTCGGCCATGCCCATGGCCCCGCCGGCGGTGTTGAGGATATCGTGGAAGAAGATGCGTTCCAGATAGCGGCGTCGATTATGGTCGGAGATGTCGTCGATGGTGAATAGCACCAGTTCCTGCTTCGCCAGGGTCAGCGGTTTGGCCGTGACCCGTAAATCCTTACCGCTGATATCGCCGTTTTTTTCCTGGAGCAGGTGGAAGTCCTCGCAGCCAGTCAGGCCGTCGATAGCCTTGATCATGGCCAGGACTGCGCCGCATTCGCTGCAGAATTTCGAAGTCCCGCAACCGCCTTTGGCGAATTTGACGAAGGCGCAGTTCATGGCCTCGCCTGGGCGTATGCCCATCAGGGACGTCGCCGTATCAAGTCCCAACGCCGTCTTGAGGGCCACATTGGCGAAGACGATCTGGCGCTGGTGGTTGATGAGCATCACCTGCGACGGCAGGGCGTCGAGGATGGTCGTCGCACCCGCGAGGTTCAGTTGTCTCCGGCAGTTGAGGATTTCCTCGGCGGGACAGCGGCGGGACGGGGCGAATTCCGTGGGGTTGGCTTGAGCTACATTCATTGCTGATCGCTGGGCTGGGGTGGAAAAGTGGGACTTTTGCTTATTCTGTTCAGGAAATCAAGGACGATGAGCTTGTGTCACGGGGATTTAACTTGCGCTTGTGAGGAGGATGTTGCTTTGTGGATGCATGATGCGATCAAATAGGTTATCTTGAATAAAGGCAGACTGTTGTTTCTATGAGGAGGACCCATGCCTGGCAGCGAAGATCTTTCAGAATACGTGATCAATATCCCTGAAGAGGCGGATTACGCGCGTTTGCGATCCATCCCTTTTTTTGATGTGTTCCGGGAAGAAGGAGACTTGTTCACTGTGGCCTTGGGCGGGGTCTGGCTGGGCTGTCCCGGGGGGACCGTGCTGATGCGCGACGGTGAGCTGGGGCATGATTTTTTTGTGCTGGTCAAGGGCTGTGTCGAGGTCCAGAAGGAAGGCAAGGTCCTGGGCGAGGTTTGCGCGGGTGAACTGCTGGGCGAGATGGGGGCCATGCTGCATGAAAAAAGGTCCGCAGACGCCGTCACCAAGGGGGATTGCATCCTGTTCAGGCTGCATGTCACCGCCCTGAATAACCTGCCCCTGCAGGTGGTGTTCCCGCTGATGGTGCACATCTACCGCATCACGGCCAAACGCCTAAAGCTGGCGGACAAGAGGCTGGCGATGATGTGAGTGTTCCTCCGGCCCGAGATGCGCTTGCAGCGCGGCTATTCGCCGGGGGAGCTGGGGGTGGTCAGCGTCCCTGCCGCATGAGTCTGTGGGCGATGTCCATGTCTTCGGGGTAGCGAATGCCGCCTTTGTCGACGATGATCCCCGGAGTCAGGGAATCCGAGCGCGGATCGACCAGGGGCAAGATGATCCAGTCCCCGCTTCCGTCGTCGCCCACCACCATGTCGCATTCGTTTTCGCAGGCCAGATTGGCCGCACGTTTGAGAGTCGCCTTGAGATCCATGGATGTTCCGTTGATGTCCTGATGAGATGTGCGCTGTGAGTGTCCAAGGCGGGCCTGTTGTCCTGATAACTCCAGGGCAGTCCTATTCGGCCTTGTTCATGATTGCCTGGGCTTCTTCCAGATTGGGATTTTTGTCCAGCGCCATGCGCGCATATTCCCAGGCCTTGTCCCGTTTGTTCCAGGTCATGTACAGCCGGGCAAGGTTGAGCAGAGTGATGGCGTGGTTGCCGAAGACCTTGAGCGCCGTCAGGTAGATCTCCTCGGCTTTGTCCCATTCGGCCTGCTCCATGTGCGCCCGAACCCCGAGAGTGTAAGGACGCTGGTCTGAAGGGAACAGCTCACGGGCCTGGGCCAGCAGTTCTGCCGCGTCGCCGAGGAGGTTCTTTTCGAGCAGCATCTCGGCGATCTCCACCAGTACCCCGTCCTCGTGGCCGAATTGCTCGGCCGCCCTGCGCAGGTGGGATCTGCCCAAAGGCAGTTCGCCCCGCTGGAGGCAATGTCTGCCCTTGGTCAGCCAGTATTTTTTGTCCCGCTCGTGCTGGACCTTTTGCAAATTCTCGCGTTCCTGGAGGTGGTCCGTCAGGCGTGTGGCGAAGATATCCAACTTGGTGATGATTTCCTCTACATTCCCTTTCGTGTAGGCGATGAAAGGCTTGTGCCCGATGCGAAAGCGGTTCAGCAATTCGAGGATGCCGGGGTTGGCGCTGAAGGTGGTGCAGAATTCCTCCAGCATGAAGTCGATCTCCACACGGGGCTGCCCGAACAGCCCCTGGCAGTCCGGCCTGGACTCAAAGGCCAATTTGGCTTCCAGAATGGCCTTCAGGTATTCTTTGTTGCGCAGCGAAGCCTTGGCCCGGGCGATATTGCGTTTGACCCGTTGGGCGGCGGATTCGGTGGAACCGGCGTAATTCATTGACAACTCCAATAACCAGAAGCGTTCCAAGGGCCAGGTCCAATGGCATGCGGGCTCTGGAGGCGATCCCATGCCTCCGCTTGGTCCAGTGGGGAGGACGAGATTCAGTGGTTGTCGATCTCTTTCCAGATCTGGACTTTGAAGGGCTTGATCAGGATTCTCCTGCTCTTTTCCGCATACAGCTTGATGTGTTCTTCGTTCAGGAGCTTCATGAACTGATCCATGCTTTCCCATTTGGATATGGTCATGTAGCTGGCTGCGTTTTTCAGGTCCCGATGGATGACACTGCTGATGCAACCACTGAAGGCTCGGTTGAGGGCAACGAATTCTTCAAGCTCCTGCCTTCCGCTGACTTCCATGCCGGGACGGAACAGGTAGTGAACCGTCACCGTGACTGTTTCCGGCATCGTGGTCTCCCCCCCCTCTTCGCTCCTGATACGATCATGCAACTATTTCATGTGCATAGCAGTACAGGCCCCGCCGCACAAGTGCGGCGGGGCAAAAAGACAGAAGGCTGTCTGTGGAGATTCAGTACGCGGCGCGCAACAGCTTTGCGTGTTGCGGAGCGATGGATGGGGGCAGGGCCTTGGGTGTCGGATGAAGCCTGGCATGCAGGATGAATTGATGTTTCCGGGGTGCGTATTGAGCCACCAAGGCCTGGGTGACGAGTTGCAACTCGTCGGCGTCGGGGAACCAGAAATGGGGTTCCTTGAAGTATTTTTTCCGGCCGGGTCGGGGGGTATTGCCTTCGACCAGGGTACAGGGAGTCTCCAGCGGAAGCACCGACATGTGCCAGGTTGCCGGGAAGCCGTGGGCATCGAAATTGATGCGCATGCATTGCAGGCAGGTCAGGGTGTAAATGTCATGTTCCGGGCCACGGATGAAGGCCAAAACGCAATCCAGTGATTTTCCGGAATGCATGGGGATGGCTGCGCTCCCCTCGAACAGTTCAGTAAAGAAGCTGTGGGGGATGGCGCGGGCCGTGCCGTTGTCGAAGAGAATTGGTTTGTACGTGACGCTCATGACACTGCCTTGGCCTGTTACAACCGGTTGCTGTGACAGAAAGTTCCTTCAGGTGGGTGATCGCCGACTCGCTGTATCAAACGGGGGATTTTCTGATTCTTCTACCATTATCAGTTCGTGGCGACTGGGGCAAGGGGGGCGCACGAAAACTGAACGCTTCTGAACGTCGAAATTAGGAAACCAACCGGGAATACACGAGAAGAAAAATGGGATTCAGGGGGCAACCGTGGAAGCAAAATATCCATCCAGAATGCTGGAAGTCCATGGCGCGAGCCGTTGCTTCAGAGTGGCGCAGAGAGCCCCGTCGCGGGGCCGTGGGGGTTCTGTCGTAAGTCCTCTTCCCCGTGTGGAATAAGTGTGGAATTGCCCGATTGTTCCAGCCATTCATGCACTTGGCTATGGATTCGTTGCCGGGATGGTTGGCTGCTCAGGTTGCTGGATCAGGTCGCTGGGCCGGTGGTCTGGAACGGATCGCTGGGGTGTTATCTGGGGCAGGACTGTGGGCTGGTTGCCAGGGTTGGACGGCGGGGCGGGGTCCGAGAGGCTCACTTGCCCATGGTCTTGGTGAGTTTTTTGCGGGACTCGCGGGTCCTGCGCCTGTGGATCAGCACCATGAGGATGATCAGCAGAAAAAACACCGCCCCCACATAGCGGATGTCTAGGACCTTGCGGACGATATCCAGTGTGGTCTCCGGCTCGTTGATGATCTGCTGCCCGTCGGATTGCCCATCAGGGGTGATTCCGAAGCGTTTGAGGGCATGGTGATCATACAGGGTGCGCTCACCCGCTGCCGAGTCCGTGTCGATCTTACGCACATAACGCCCTTGCCAGTGCCCCAGCAGCAGCCATGCGGCGCGTTTGCCCTGCTCCGTCCAGGAGGTGAGGCGCCCCCCCAGCACGCCCGTGCCCATGAACTGGGCGCGCGAGGTATAGATGGGGACCTTGCAGGCGTAGGCCATGCGGCGCACGTCCCGGGTGGAGAGGTCCAGGCCGTTGTCCTCTGTGCGGAAATACTCCGCCAGATAGACTACGTCCTGTGCCTTGGCGTCGGACAGGGCGATCTCCATGCTGTTGGGCCCGTCGTTGGGGACGAAGTTGACCTCGTAGCGTTCGGACAGGGCCCTGAGGTCCCGGCCCAGGGCTGTACCGGTCTCTGGAGCGCCGACAGGAGGCCTGTTGATGATCAGGATTCGCTTGGCGGCGGGGTTCTGCTCCAGGGCCAGGGCCAGGGTCCGGGCATGGGGCGGCTCGTCGGTCGCGATGTAGATGTCGCTCATGTTTTCGGGCAGGGCTCCCGAGATGTCGATGCCCGCCGCCATGATCGCGGTATCCATGCAGAGTTTGTCTCTGAGCCGAGCGGCCATGTTCAGCGCCGGGATGCCCGAGACGAGGATGCCGTCGAACTGCGCTCCCTGGTACTTGATGGTCAACAGCTCTTCCAGCAGCTCCAGGTAGCGGGGCGAGGCGTTGCCGCCCATGTCCATGTGCTCGACGCGTTTCAGGACCTGGAAGTCGTTCTTGCTCAGCACGAAGTCGAGGCCCTGGTTCACGCCCTGCACACTGGCGCTGCCCTGGCCGTAGGAATGCAGGATAAGCAGGTGTCTGTACTGCGGCGTGATCTGGGTCTTGTAGCTGGACTGGGCCTGGGCGGGCGTGGCGGCGAGCAGGACGGCGAGCGCGAGCAGCCACATCAGGAAGAACCCTGGCGCGAGGTCCGGACGAGCTGCGCTGAGGTACGTGGTGGCCGTGAAGCGTGTCTGGCTTGAGTTCATCCTGTGTGCCTTTGCTGGGTCTGCATTGTCTTGATATTGAAGCACAAAAGTGGGCAGGGGCCAATGGAAAAGTGATTTGGCCGTGGGGGGGCGCGGACCGTTTGCCGCGACTGTTTCTCCTCCCTGGTTTGGGATACGATGGCGCACTTGCCCGGAGTGTGCACTTGCAGAAAAACGACACAACAAAAGGCACCTTGAGCCAGATCCCCTCTGGGGTGTGGGTCCTTGGGGGTGTCAGCCTGCTGATGGATATTTCGTCGGAAATGACCCATAGCCTGCTGCCGCTGTTCATGGTCACGACCCTAGGGGCCGGCACCCTGGCCGTGGGACTGATCGAGGGGCTGGCCGAGTCGACCGCCCTGATCGTGAAAGTGTTCTCGGGCGTCTTGAGTGATTACCTCGGCAAGCGCAAAACACTGGCCGTATGTGGATATGCCCTGGGAGCTCTGACAAAGCCGCTGTTTGCGGTGGCGACCACTCTGGGGCTTGTCCTCAGCGCCCGTCTTCTGGACAGGGTGGGTAAGGGCATCCGTGGCGCGCCCAGGGACGCCCTGGTTGCGGACATCACCCCGGCTAATCTGCGCGGTGCCGCCTTCGGCCTGCGCCAGGCCCTGGATACGGTGGGTGCTTTTCTGGGGCCCCTGTTGGCCGTGTGCCTGATGCTGCTCTGGGCCAATGATTTCCGCGCGGTCTTCTGGGTGGCCGTGATTCCCGGGGCGCTGGCTGTGCTGTTGCTCTTCTTTGGTCTGCATGAACCAGAGCGCCGACAGAGCGCAACACGCAGCAATCCCATCCGGCGGGAAAATCTGAAACGATTGGGCGGTGCCTATTGGTGGGTGGTGGGCATCGGGGCGGTCTTCACCTTGGCGCGGTTCAGCGAGGCGTTTCTTGTGCTGCGTGCCCTGCAGGGCGGGACCCCCATCGCCCTTGTGCCGCTGGTGATGATGGTCATGAATATGGTCTATGCCGTCACGGCGTATCCCTTCGGCAAACTCTCGGACCGGATGAGTCACAAAAAGCTGCTGGCCTGTGGGCTGCTGGTTTTGCTTGTGGCGGATCTGGTGTTGGCGGCAAATAATCGCCCGGGGTTTGTGCTGGTGGGTGTCGCTCTCTGGGGCGTGCATCTGGGCATGACCCAGGGGCTGCTGGCGGCGATGGTGGCCCATACCGTGCCAACGGATTTGCGAGGCACGGCCTATGGTTTCTTTAACCTCGTGGGCGGCGTTGCGATGCTTGTGGCCAGCGTACTGGCGGGTTTTTTGTGGGACCGGTTCGGGGCGTCGGTCACCTTTTATGTCGGTGCCGTCTTTTGCGCCGTGGCCCTCGTTGGTATTGTCTGGAAGGGAATGCCTGCCAAAGTATGAGAGGTTGGTTTGTGATGATCCTTGCTACGCTCCTTGAACGTCGCTTGGAAAGGCTTGCTGATTATGCACAAAGGGAGGACGCATGAGGCGTGAAATCAAACAGATATTTGAGGGTGAACCCGTGACCGAAGGGGCTGGGGTCCGTCTGCGCAGGGTGTTCGGCTATTACGAGACCGGCCTGTTTGACCCTTTCCTGATGCTGGACGATTTCCGGGCCGAGAAACCCGAGGATTTTATCAAGGGCTTTCCGTGGCACCCGCACCGCGGTATCGAGACCATCACCTATGTCATCGGCGGTGACGTGGAGCATGGCGACAGCCTGGGCAACAAGGGGGTCATCGGTACGGGGGACGTGCAGTGGATGACGGCGGGCAGCGGCATCATCCACCAGGAGATGCCCAAGGGCGATGAGCATGGCGCCATGCTCGGTTTCCAGCTCTGGGCCAATCTGCCCGCAGCGAACAAGATGATGGCCCCTCGCTATCGGGGGATCACGGCTGCGGAGATCCCTGCGGTGGTCCGGGCCGACGGAACCACCATCAAGGTCATCGCTGGGAGCGTGGATGGCGTGGGAGGTCCGATCACGGATATCGTTATTGACCCGGAATATCTGGATTGCACAGTCCCTGCCGGAGTCGAGTTCGTGCACCCTGTGAAAAGGGGGCATACCGCCTTCATCTATGCCATCGGCGGCCAGGGCAGCGTGGGCGGCACCCCGGTGCAGAACCGGATGCTGGTGCTGTTCGACGATGGCGATGAGTTGGCCCTGTCCGCAGGCAGTGAATCGCTGCGCTTTTTGCTGGTGTCCGGCAAGCCGCTGCGCGAGCCCATTGCCTGGCGCGGACCCATCGTGATGAATACCCAGGCGGAGTTGGATCTGGCCTTCGGGGAATTCCAGGACGGGAGCTTCGTCAAGCATGGGTGAGAGGAGCTTCGTCAAGCATGGGTGAGAGGAGCTTTATCAAGATTATCTGAAGGGTGAACGAACCTGATCGGGACGGAGTGGTGGATGGTCGGTCCCGTTGATGCCCTGAAAACGGCATGCAAAGAAAAAGGCCCCTGGAATTTCCAGGGGCCTTTCGAAAAGTGGTGGGCCCGGCAGGATTCGAACCTGCGACCTACTGGTTCGTAGCCAGGCACTCTATCCAGCTGAGCTACGGGCCCACGTCGTCGAGGAGTTGGTATCTATTCAAACGGCCCTTCTTCGTCAAGCGGTTTTTTCGAAAATATCATTTTCCTTCACGTGTCAGGTTGCCATGTCTGGCGAGCTGCCGTATTCGAAGCCCACCCTGAAGCGCACCGGGTAGGATATCATGACGAATCAAGAACAGCTCGTAGCTCGACTGTATGTCCCCAAGCCCGGCGGTCCAACGCTGGAGAGCAAGATTGCCGAGGTCGTGGCCAGCATCGACTCCGCCATCGCCACGGTGGGGCCACAGGCCTTGGCCGTGGCCTGGACCGGCGGCAAGGACTCCACACTGGTGCTGCATCTGCTGCGCCAGCGGCTGGCCGAACTGGCCCCGGGCGCGGCGCTCAATGCCATTTCCATCGACACGGGCTGCAAGTTTCCGCAGGTCATCGCCTTCCGCGACGCCCTGGCCAGGGAATGGGGCATCGCCTTGACCATCGCCCGGCCCGAGGTCGATCTCTCAGACTATCTCGTGGCCCGGGACAAGGCCGCCTGCTGTCGTGAACTGAAGGTCCTGCCCCTGAACCGGGCCATCGAGGACACGGGCATCTCTCTGCTGCTCACGGGTATCCGTGCGGACGAGCATCCCTCCCGCGCCGCGCGCCCGGCGGTGGAAACCATGGCCGAGCCCGCCCACCTGCGCCTGCATCCCATCCTGAATCTCACCGAGATGGATGTCTGGTCCTTCATCATGGACCATGGACTCCCGGCCTGCCCTCTGTATCGCCAGGGCTATCGCTCCCTGGGCTGCATGCCGTGTACCGCTGCCCCCGGAACAGGGCAGGGTGAACGCGCGGGGCGCGACCAGGACAAGGAGGCTATGCTGGAGACCCTGCATAGTCTTGGATATTTCTAGATAATCATATTCGGGTTGCGTTGAGGGGTGATTGTCTGGTTGCGCTCCGGTCCCGCTTCCATCTTTCCTGGGGCATTCCGTCCCTTGCGCCCTCTTGTTTAAAGCGCCTTTGGCCCTCCCTGCGCCCTTGGCTTGAGCAGCGAAATGGGATAACTAATGCGCTCTTTAGTAGAATAGAGAAGAGGACCCATGACCACCCATCTGATTGACGACCCATACCGCCCGGCGCGGCGCAAGACCCGGACCCTGCATGTGGGGAGCGTGGCCGTGGGCGGCGACGCCCCGGTGGTGGTCCAGTCCATGACCAACACCGACACCCGCGATGTGGATGCCACAGTGGCCCAGATAGACGCCCTGGCCGAGGCAGGCTGCGAGATCGTGCGCCTGGCCGTGCTGGACGAGAAGGCCGCCCGGGCCATCGGCGCCATCCGCAAGGCCTCGCCCGTGCCGCTCATTGCGGACATCCATTTTGATCATCGTCTGGCCTTGCTGGCCCTGGATGCGGGCGTGGATGGGTTGCGCATCAACCCCGGCAACATCGGCGGGGCAGGCCCCGTGGACAAGGTGGTGGCCGCGGCCAAGGCCGCGCGCGCGCCCATCCGCATCGGGGTCAATTCCGGGTCCGTGGACAAGAAGCTGCTGGCGAAGTTTGGCGGGCCCACGCCCGAGGCCATGGTGGAGAGCGCCATGGAGCATGTGCGTCTCCTGGAGGAGCGGGATTTCTTCGACACCAAGATTTCCCTGAAGTCCTCGTCCGTGCCCGCCACCATCGCGGCCTATCGCCTGCTGGCCGGGCGCTGTGATTATCCGCTGCACATCGGTGTGACCGAGGCCGGGACCCCGGGCCGGGGCACTGTGAAATCCTCGGTGGGGCTTGGCGTACTGCTCTACGAGGGCCTGGGCGACACCATGCGGGTTTCGCTGACCGGCGACCCCGTGCCCGAGATGGACGTGGCCTGGGAGATTCTGCGCTCGCTCAATCTGCGTGCCCGGGGGCCGGAGATCGTCTCCTGCCCCACCTGCGGGCGCACGGAGATCGGGCTCGTCGCCCTGGTGGAAGAGGTGGAGCGCCACCTGCGTCCGGTGACCGAGGTCTTTACCGTGGCGGTCATGGGCTGTGTGGTCAATGGCCCCGGCGAGGCGCGCGAGGCCGACATCGGCATTGCCGGGGGGCGCGGCGTGGGCATCATCTTCCGCAAGGGCGAGGTGGTGCGCAAGATCAAGGGCGAGGAAAATCTGCTGCCTGAATTTTTGCATGAACTGGATACATTTCTCAAAGAACTCAGAGAGGAGAATCAATAGATGCGTTACACCAACCTATATGTGCCCACGTTGAAGGAAGCCCCGGCCGATGCCGAGGTCGTCAGCCATCAACTGCTCATTCGAGCGGGAATGATCCGCAAGCTGACTTCGGGCATCTACACCTATCTGCCCATGGGCCTTCGGAGTCTGAACAAGGTCGCGGCCATCGTGCGTGAGGAAATGAACCGCGCAGGGGCCCAGGAGATTTCCATGCCCATGGTCCAGCCCGGCGACCTCTGGAAGGAGACCGGCCGTTGGCAGTTCTATGGCAAGGAACTGCTGCGCATCCAGGATCGGCATGGCCGGGACTATTGTCTTGGACCCACGCACGAGGAGGTCGTGACCGACCTGGTGCGTGGTGAGGTCAATTCCTACAAGCAGCTGCCCATCAATCTCTATCAGGTCCAGACCAAGTTCCGCGACGAGATCCGCCCGCGTTTCGGCCTGATGCGCGGCCGTGAGTTCGTGATGAAGGACGCCTACTCCTTCGATGCCGATGATGCCGGCGCCGAGGCCAGCTATAAGGCCATGTACGCCGCCTACAGCGCCATCTTCGAGCGTCTGGGCCTGACCTTCCGCGCCGTGGAGGCCGACTCCGGCTCCATTGGTGGCAGTTTCTCCCACGAGTTCATGGTCCTGGCCGACACCGGCGAGGATACCATTGCGGTCTGCACGGCCTGTGACTACGCCGCCAACCTGGAAAAGGCCGGGGTCGCGGGTGAGATCAAGCCCTGCATGGACCAGGGCCCGATGATGGTGGAGGTCGCCACCCCCGGGACGCATACCGTGGAGGAAGTGGCCGAGTTCCTGAACGTGCACTCCATGCAGGTCATCAAGACCTTGCTGTTTGATGCCGATGGCGAGGCCGTGGCCGCGCTGGTGCGCGGCGACCGCGAGCTGAATGAAGTGAAGTTCAAGAACGCCCTGGGCTGCGCTGAGCTGGTCATGGCCAGCCCCGAGCAGGTCCAGGAGTGGACCGGCGCGCCCGTGGGCTTTGCCGGCCCCGTGGGACTCAAGGTCTCGCGCATTCTGGCGGACAAGGAACTGAGGGGCGCGACGGATTTCGTGGTCGGGGCCAACAAAGCCGACACCCATGTGCGTCATGTGGACCTGGGACGCGATGTGGGCGCCAAGGTTCAGTTCCTCGACCTGCGCGTGATCACCGTGGACGATCCCTGCCCGCACTGCGGCGGTCAGCTGTCCATGCCCAAGGGCATCGAGGTTGGCCATGTCTTCAAGCTGGGCACCAAGTATTCCGAGGCCATGCAGGCCAAGTTCCTGGATGCGAACGGCAGGGAACAGCTGATGATCATGGGCTGTTACGGAATTGGCGTGTCGCGTGTGGTGGCCGCCTGCATCGAGCAGAACCACGACGAGAACGGCATTGTCTTCCCGCCGCCGGTGGCCCCGTTCGAGGCCGCAGTGCTCTGCCTGGACCCCAAGAAGGAAGAGATCCTGGGCAAGGCCGAGGAGATCTACAACATTATCAAGTCCACGGGGGCCGATACCCTGCTGGACGACCGCGACGAACGCCCGGGCGTGAAGTTCAAGGACGCCGATCTGGTGGGCTATCCCATCCAGATCGTGGTGGGCGGCAAGGGCATCCTGAAGGGCATTGTGGAATGCAAGGACCGTCGCACGGGCGAGAAGATCGAACTTGGCCTGGACAACTTCGAACGTGATTTCGTGGCCTGGCGTCGCGACGTGTGGTGCGGTTGGGGCCTGACGGATGGCGACAATCTGGATGTTTGCAGGTAGCTCGTAATGACGGTGGAAGGACTTATTGCCCTGGCCGGGGCCACGGCGCTGTTCGCCCTGATCCCCGGCCCTGGGGTCATGGCTGTGGTGGCCCAGGCCTTGGCGCGAGGGCTGGGCACGGCTGTGCTGTGGACCGCCGGACAGGTGCTGGGCGACATGATCTATCTGCTCATGGCCCTGTTCGGCATGGGCTGGGTGGCCTCGCAATTGGGCGACGGGTTTATCGTGTTGCGCTATCTCGGGGCCGGGTATCTGATTTGGATGGGCCTTCGGGCCTGGACCGCCAGGCCACCTGCCGAGGGTGCTTCGAGCCCTTCGGGTAAGGCGCGTGGGCGTTCTTTCCTGGGTGGGATGTGCGTGTCTCTGGGCAATCCCAAGGCCATCGCTTTCTATTGCGGGTTCCTGCCGGCGTTTATCGATTTGACCGCCCTTACGCCGAGCGACGCGGCCACGGTCATCGCGGTGATTTGCCCCATCGTGTTCCTGATCCCCGTCGGGTACGCCTGGCTGGCGGCCCGGGGGCGCGGTGCGATGCGTACGACGCGACTTTGGAAGATCGCCAACCGTAGCGCTGGCGCGGTGATGATCGGTACCGGTGCCGCGGTGATGGCCGAGTAGGAGAGCCCGTGCCCCATATCTTCGAGGTTGCCGAACTGACCCAAGCGGTCAAGGACGTGCTGGAGAGCCAGTTCCCCTTTGTCTGGGTGCGGGGCCAGGTCAGCGGCGTGACGCGCCCGCCCAGCGGACACCTCTATTTCACCCTGAAGGACGAGCGCGCCCAGCTGTCCGTGGTCTGGTTCAAGTCCTCCCGGCGTGAGGTGCAGGCCGGAGGCGTGGACCCCGCCACCGGCGAGGTCCTGGAGCACGGCTTTGTGCCCGATGTCGAGGATGGCATGCAGGTTCTGGTGGCCGGGCGGCTGAACGTCTACGAGCCGCGCGGGACCTATCAACTGGTGGCCGAGATCGTCCAGGAAGAGGGCGTGGGCCAGTTGTATCTGCAGTTCGAGGCCTTGAAGGCCAAGCTGCGGGCCAAGGGCTATTTCGATGAGGACCGCAAGATGCGCCTGCCCGCTTCGCCCGCGCGGGTGGCGGTGGTCACCGCCCCCACGGGAGCGGCCATCCGCGATTTTTTGCGCATCGCCAGCGAGCGCGGGGCGGGCTGCGAGATCCACATCCAGCCCTCGCTGGTGCAGGGGGACCGGGCCCCTGAACAGATCGCCGCGGCCCTGGACGAGATCTGCGTGCAGGGTTGGGCCGAGGTGGTGGTCTTGATCCGTGGAGGAGGCTCCATTGAGGACCTCTGGGCCTTCAACACCGAGCCCGTGGCCGATGCCATCCAGCGGGCCACGCTGCCGGTACTGTGCGGCGTGGGCCATGAGGTGGATGTGACCATCGCCGATTATGTGGCCGACGCCCGAGCGGCCACGCCCAGTCACGCCGCGCAGATGCTCTGGCCCGAGCGGCGCGAGTTGATGCAACGCCTGGATGGGCTGGAACTGGCCTTGCTGCGGGCGGGGCAGGGGCTGATCCAGGGACGCGAGCGGACCCTGCGCGTGGAAGAACGCGCCCTGGCCTGGCTGTCTCCGGTGCGCCAGGTGGACCGCTGGCGCGAGCGCTTCGCGGTGGCGACCCGCGACCTGACCCGGGCCTGGGATGATTTTCAAGGGCGCAAGATTTCGGCCTTGGACCAGGCGGGGCGTGAATTGCTGGCGGCCTTCGGGCCACAGATCATGGAGCGCAAGGCCGCCGTGCTGGAGGCCTTTGTCGGGCGGCTGGCCCTGGGGCTGGATGGGCGGCTGCGAGCCCTGGACCGGGATCTGGCCGTGGCCTCGGCCACCCTGGTGGGCCTGGACCCGGAGAAGCCCCTGGAACGGGGCTACGGCTTGGTGCGCAGCTCCAGGACCGGGCGATTTTTGCGGAGTGTGGACGATGCGGCCCCGGGCGACGCCCTGGAGATTCGCGTGCGTGATGGACGCCTCGGGGCAGAAGTGACACGGATTGAAAAGGACGATTGATGCAATTATTCAGGGCCCTGCTGTGCCTGTTGTCGATACTGCTGATTGCCCCCACCGCCCTGGCAGGCGTGCGTCTGGAATGCCCGGATTCGGTCCCCCAGGGTGAGCCGTTCTTTGTGCGGGTGGTCTCGGACGAGCCCGTGGACGCGGTGCACCTGTCCTGGGGAGCCATGGCCGTGGACGCCTCCGTGCGCAAAGAGGGTAGGGTCTGGGTGGCGCTGGCCATGCTGGGCACCGGCTCCATGGCCAAGCCCGGCAGCGGACAGGTCAAGATCCAGGTCAGCGGTTCCGTCGGCGCACAGGACCTGACGCATGCCGTGGCCATCACGCCGCGCCACTTCGAGGAGCAGCGGTTGAACGTGGCCAAGAAGATGGTCAACCTGACCAAGGCCCAATTGGATCGTCACTACCGCGAGCAGGCCCAGGCGATGATGGTCCTGGGAGACGTTTCCCCCGAGCGCTTCTGGGATGCTCATTTCCAGCGTCCGGTCCCCGGGGGGCTCTCCAGCACCTATGGGCTGCGGCGGATATTCAATGGTGAGCCGCGCAAGCCGCATGCGGGTGTGGATTTTAGGGGCGCGCAGGGCTCGCCCGTCAAGGCCGTGGCCCCAGGCGAGGTCAGGCTCACGGGCGATCATTATTTTTCCGGCAATATCGTCTACATTGATCATGGACTGGGAGTGGTCAGCGTCTACTGCCACCTCTCGTCCATCGAGGTGTCCGAGGGCCAGTTCGTGTCCGCCGGGCAGGTGCTGGGCAAGGTGGGGGCCACGGGCCGGGTCACCGGGCCGCATTTGCACTTTGGATTGTCCGTGTTGGGCCAGTATGTGGACCCCATGCCGCTGATTGAGGGCCGGGTCAGCCCCTAGTAGGCGGCCCAGAAACAGCCAGTGCTTTGTTGCTTCGAAAAAGTACAAAGACTTACGTATCTGAAGATACGCGCGATCTTGAATTTTCTTGCGCCGCGCAACTGACTAGTTTCGGACCGCCTGCTATAGGCCTTGGTTGTTGAGGCCATGACTGCCGCGCCAAGCTTCGGCGCAGAGATGATACAGCTGCCCCAGGGCTTTTTTGAGGACGAGCGAGATGGCTAAAAAGAAACAGGATTTTGAGACGCGCCTTGCACGGTTGCAGGAAATCGTGGAATCTTTGGAAACAGGGGAGTTGGCGTTGGAAGACGGCGTGACCCTGTTCAAGGAGGGCGTGGAACTGGCGGGTTCGTGCCGTGAACAGCTGGAAAAGGCCAAGAATGAGGTCAAGCTGCTCACGGACGGCAAGCTCAAAGAGTTCCATACGGAGGAAGACGATGCCTGATGTGGATGTCAAAAAGACCCTGGCCAACTATGCGGCCGAGGTTGAGGAATATCTGAAGACCTGCCTGAAAGATCGGACCATCACCCCCCGGCTTCAGGAGGCCATGGAGTACAGCCTGATGGCGGGCGGTAAGCGCCTGCGCCCGGTGCTGTGCCTGGTCTGGGCGGAGATCGCGGGCATTGAGTCCGCCAAGGTCATGCCCTTTGCCGCGGCCATCGAGTGCATCCATACCTACTCGCTGATCCACGACGACCTGCCGGCCATGGACGATGACGATCTGCGGCGTGGCAAGCCCACCAGCCACAAGGTTTACGGCGAGGCCACGGCCATCCTGGCGGGCGATGCGTTGCTGACCGAGGCCTTCGGGATGATGCTCAATGTCCATGATGTCCCGGCTGAGCGAGTGCTCCAGGCCGCGTCCATCATGGCCTACGGGGCGGGACCCAACGGCATGGTCGGCGGCCAGCAGATCGACATGGACCTGACCGGCAAGGACGGGGTCGAGCTCCAGGAGTTGCAGCAGATGCATGCCCTGAAGACCGGGGCCCTGATCACCGCGTCCTGTCTGGCGGGCTGCATTCTGGGCGGCGGCAACGAGGACGACATGAAGGCCGCTATGGAATGGGGCAAGAACGTGGGCATGGCCTTCCAGATCGCCGACGACATCCTGGATGTGATCGGCGACGAGCAGGAACTGGGCAAGCCCGTGGGCAGCGACCAGGAGCAGGGCAAGAACACCTACCCCTCCCTGATCGGCCTGGAGGAGAGCAGGAACCTCGCCGTGCAGGTGGCGGCCAGCGCCAACCTGGAGATCAGGAAGTACACTGGGCCCCAGGCTGATTTTTTGCGTCATCTGGCCGCGTACATCGTACAGCGGACCTGTTAATTGAGAAAGGCCCTGACCCGCCTCTGCGGGCTCAAGGGCTGTATCCATTGCACCACAGTATTCAGGGACGAGTATCAATGACTATCGACAACGGTTCCCAAGGCATTCTTCAGGGTCTGAAGCGTCCGGGGGATGTACAGGATCTGGATTCGCGGCAACTGGTCACCCTGGCCGATGAAATGCGCCGGGTGATTATCGACACCGTGGCCGCCAACGGCGGGCATCTGGCCCCGTCACTGGGCGTGGTGGAGTTGACCTTGGCCCTGCTCAAGGTCTTTGATCCCGATCAGGACAAGATCGTCTGGGACGTGGGGCATCAGGCCTATGGTTACAAGCTGTTGACCGGGCGCGCTGCGAATTTTGGTACCTTGCGGACCATGGGCGGGGTCAGTGGCTTTCCCAAGATGAGCGAGAGCCGTTACGACCACTTCGGGGTGGGGCATTCGTCCACCTCCATCTCGGCGGCCGTGGGCATGGCCAAGGCCCGGGATCTGGCGGGCAAGAATCACAAGGTCGTGGCCGTGATCGGCGATGGCTCCATGACTGCCGGGCAGGCCTATGAGGGCCTGAATCAGGGGGGCGATCAGGGCTCGGATCTCGTGGTCGTGCTCAATGACAACGAGATGAGCATCTCGCGCAACGTGGGCGCTCTCTCACAGTTCTTCTCCAGGAACCTGACCAAGAGCTGGGTCGTGCGCTTCAAGAAGGATGTCGAGGCGCTGCTGAAGCACGTGCCCAAGATCGGTGCCGACCTGGCCGATTACGCCCGCAAGTCCGAAGAGGCCTTCAAACATTTCTTCACCCCCGGGATGCTGTTCGAGGCCTTCCGCTTCAACTATCTCGGGCCTTTTGACGGGCACAACATCGACGGTTTGGCCGGGGTCTTCCAGCAGGTCCGCGAGCTCAAGGGACCGATTCTGGTGCATGTGCTGACCCAGAAGGGCAAGGGCTACGAGCCCGCCGAGAGCAATCCGACCTATTTCCACGGCGTGGGCTGTTTCGAGCCCGAGACCGGCGAAGCCAAGAAATTCGGAGCCTGTGCCATGGCCTCCTACACCGACGTCTTCGGGGAGACCCTGACCCGTCTGGCCGAGGAAGACGAACGCATCGTGGCCATCACTGCCGCCATGCCCGAAGGCACGGGATTGATCAAATTCGCGGAGCGTTTTCCGGACCGGTTTGTGGATGTGGGCATCTGCGAGCAGCATGCGGTGACCTATGCCGCCGGGATGGCCACCCAGGGATTCAAGCCCGTGGTGGCCATCTATTCCACGTTCATGCAGCGATCCTACGACCAGATTGTGCACGATGTCTGTCTGCAGAACCTGCCGGTGACCCTGTGCCTGGATCGGGGCGGGTTGGTGGGCGAGGACGGTCCCACTCACCACGGCGCGTTCGACCTATCTTTTCTGCGCCATATCCCGAATCTGGTGTGCATGGCTCCCAAGGACGAGGCCGAACTGGCGGCCATGCTGGCGACGGCCATGGCCCATGACGGACCGGTGGCGCTTAGGTACCCACGGGGCGTGGGCGTGGGGGCGATCCCCGCGGAGCGGCTCGAGCCGTTGCCCCTGGGGCAGGGCGAATTGCTGCGTGATGGCCAGGACGCCGTGATCATTGCTCTGGGCAGTCGGGTCCATCCGAGTCTGGTTGCGGCCCAGGAGATCGAGGCCGAGACCGGCAAGAAGGTCGCGGTGTTCAATGCCCGTTTTGTGCGGCCGCTGCCCGCCGAGCAGATCGCCCAACTGGTCGCACGCTTCAAGGTCGTGATCACGGTGGAGGAAAATGCCCTGGCCGGCGGGTTCGGCTCCGCGGTGCTGGAGATGCTGGCCGACCGTGGCATCTGCGGAGTTGCGGTTCGCCGCCTGGGACTGCCCGATGCCTTTGTGGAACATGGCAAGCAGAAGGAACTGCGGGCCTCGCTGGGGCTGGATAAGAACGGCATCAAGGCCTCCGTGCTGGGGGCCCTGGAATAACCCCTCCCATTGCCTGTTGAACGTTGAAAAGCCCTCCGGAAGACCGGAGGGCCTGCTTGTTTTCATGGTGCCGGACAGTCCCTTGTGGAGGCTGATCGGAACAATTGGTTTGTGCTGCGTTATCACCTCACGCCTTTGGACGGATCAATCAATCATTTTCGGGTCGCCACAGGCACACAGGGCCAGGGACTCCTTGAGGTCGCGACAAAACTCCTCGAACAGGCCCTCGTGCAACAGATAGTCTGAGAACAACGCCACACCGTGGTCAAAGACCCGGGCTCTGCCGTTGGGCAACAATCGGCCAATGACCAGGGTTTGCGGCCACGGCTCCTGCATGCGGACCACAAAGCGGCGCAGCCCCCGGGCTTGGCAGCTCAGGGCCAGGCTGTAGTTCTGGCCCAAGAAGTGCGTCGTAAGCAGCGCTTCGTCCTGTTCATCCCCAGCTGCTTTGCCGATGTGGTTGGCCATTTCATCCAAATAGCGTCCCATGTCTGTCTGGAGCTTCTGCGCACGCCGTTGACGATCCTCATGCGGGGTGTCTTGCCTCATTGCATCTTAGAGTCCGACGTTTCGCAGGTCGTCCCCCAGGTATTCCCGTTCGTTCTCTCCGAGGATGCCCAGGGAAAGACAGATCAGGGTCCAGAGATGCACCACCGGGAATCCTGCTTCGTAGAATTCGCTCAAGTCATGAATCTGCGAATGGCAGTTGTGGCAGGGGGCGATGCAATAGTCGGCCCCTGTCTGCAGAATCTGATCAAGTTTGACCCTGCCATAGGCCCGTCTGGCTTCGGCATAACCGGATTGGAGGAATCCTCCCCCTCCCCCGCAACAGTAGTTGTTGGATTTGTTGGGCCACATGTCGATGAAGTTGTCATAGCCGACCACCGATTTGACCACAAAGCGCAAATCATCGGCCACAGGATCGCCCAGGGACTTGCGCACCAGTTGGCAGGGGTCTTGAACGGTGAACTTGATGCCGAGTTCCTTGTTCCAGTCGGAATTGACGGGCAGTTTGCCCTCGCGAATCCACTTGGCGTAGAGGGAGATGATGCTTTCCAGCTTGAAGCTGTACTCAATATTGAACTTTTGCAGTCCGGCCCGGACCGCATAGAATTCGTGGCCTCATTCGGTGTTGAGCCAGACCTTACACCCCAGGTCCTCCACCGCCTTGGCCTTGTTGCGGACCACTTTTTCCCAGGCTTCGTCATCGGCCAGGAACATGCAGTAGTTTTCTGCGGCCCAGCCCTTGGTGCTGTATGTCCAATCCGCACCCACCATGTTCAGAATCTTCCACAGTGGGACCATCTCGTCGGGCTCGGTCACTGGTTCGCGTGAGTTCTGGTTCAGGAAATAATAGGCACCTTGCTTGTCCATGGGGGCTTCAAGGTTTTCCTGGCCAGGCTGATTTTCGCGGACCTCTTCGACAACGTCCTGGACGACGAAGGCGAAATCATCGCTGGATGCGCCCATGGCGCTGTTTCCAGGTGTGTTCAGGGCCTGCTCGCAGGAGCCGAGAATCCCCTTGGGCCGGGTCTCCCTGGACCATGTCTGGCGGCATAGGTAGACCAGACTCGGAATATCCACATGCATGGGGCAGGCGTAGACGCAACGCCGACACATGGTGCATTGCCAGACCCAGGGGGTGGTGGTCAATTCCTCGTATTGTCCAAAAAGGGCCAGGCGCAGGAATTTGCGCGGGTCCATGTCCTCCAGCCCCGAGGCCGGGCACCCGGCAACACAGGCCCCGCAAGTCAGGCATAGGTTGAGGTTTCCACCTTCGGGCAGCAGGCTTGCGGCCTTTTTCAGAAACATAGGCTCAAGTGGTTGGATCAATGTTGTGGATGTCTCGTTCATGCCCTCCTCCCTTGTTTTCCAGTCAGCTGATGGTGCTGGTTGCGTGGGGCTTCTCTCTTGGCCTTAGCAAAAGGGGGGCCGTTGGGGGCGCCCGGTGGCAATGTCTGTCATTGTAAAGTGTTAGGTCCAAAAAACTGAAAGAGGCGCTGCACCAGCACAATTTTTGTTGCACAAATGCAACATATATTGCACTGGTCAGCGCCTGTTGGCTGGTCTTGTCAGGTGTAAATAACTTTGCGGAATGATGTGCTGTTTCAACTGAAAGCGGAGATTTTTAATAAAGCAAGGCCTTTGGTGCTCGAGTCATGTTGCATATTCGCAGCATGTGGTGCAACAGGGCTAAAGACCCAGCTTCTTTTTCCTGCGCCACAGGGTGGTGCGGTCAATGCCCAGGGCGCTGGCGGTCTCGCCTATGCGCCAACCGTGTTCCTGAAGGGCCTCCAGGAGCATGATGCGTTCGCGACCTTTCAGGTCCAGGGATGTGGGGACTTCGCTCAACAGGGGCTGGCCCTGTGGTTGGGCGTGAGAGTTTGCTCTGTCGATCAGGCTTTGGGGCAGGTCTTCGAGTTCAACGAAATCCCCGCAGGACAGGATGACGCCGTGCTCCACGATGTGGCGGAGTTCCCGTACATTTCCAGGGTAGTCGTAATTGAGCAGCAGGTGCATGGCCTCGGGCTCCATACCTGTGATGTGCTTACTCTGCTGCGCCGCGAATTCATGCAGGAAATGTTCGATGAGCAGGGGAATGTCCGAGGGGCGGTCGCGCAAAGGGGGGAGGACCAATTCCACGACGCGCAGGCGAAAATAGAGGTCGGCACGAAATTCACCTCGCTCCATCAGGGCCGCCAAGTTGAGGTTGGTGGCCGCAATGAAGCGCACGTCGACCGTCTCCGGCGAGGTTGCGCCCAGGGGGTAATACGCGCTTTCATCGAGCACCTGAAAAAGTTTGGCCTGTAGTTCCTTGGGGATATCCGCGATCTCGTCCAGGAAGATGGTGCCTCCCTGGGCCTGGGCGAAGAGGCCTGGCTTGTCCCGCCGGGCGTCTGTGAACGCGCCCTTGCGGTACCCGAAAAGTTCCGATTCCAAGAGGTTGTGGGGGATAGCCGCGCAGTTGACCTTGATATACGGCTTGTCTGCCCTGGAACTCGCGTTGTGCACGACCCTGGCCAGCAGATCCTTGCCGGTGCCGGTTTCGCCCAGCAGGAGCAGGGAGGCCTCGGTGGGGGCCACCGTCTTCACGATGCTGAATAGGTGGCGCATGCCTTTGTCGCGGCCGATCATGCTGTGATATTGGTAGGATTGTCTGACGAAATCTTCCAGTGACTGACGAGCTGTGAGGTCCATGAACGATTCCACTCCCCCCATCATCTCCCCGGCATCGTCATGGAGCAGCGCTGCCGTGATTTCCAGGGGAATCCTCCGGTGGCTTCTGTTCAGGACGTGCACCCTGGCCTTGATCACGCTTCTGCCCGTGCGCATGGCCTGGCGCATGTGGCAGCGTTTGTGGCAGCGCTCATTGGGCAGGATGTTCCAGCATTTCTTGCCCAGTGCTTCCTCGCGTCCATATCCGGTGATGCGCTCAGCCTCACGATTGAAGAAGGTGATGTTCCAGTTCTTGTCCACGGCAAAGATGCCCAAGGCGACGCTGTCGAGTATCCGCTGCAATCTCGGAGATTGCGGGTTCTGACCTATGGGGTGGGGTGTCCTTGGTTCGGTCATGTCGTTTGTCCTGTGTCGGTTGGGCCACTGTGTGAGCGTCTGAACTGATTCTGAATGCCGGGACCTGGATCGTTGTCCGGCTCTGCAATGCTCCTGTCGATGAACTGATTGAATGAGATGTTTTATCTGTTAGCACAGCAAGAAGGAGGTGGGCTAGTCCTGCCTGGACCCCGGAAGAGTTGTCCTCTAGCCCATGCCTGTTTCAATGTGAAAAGCCCTCCGGGAGACCGGAGGGCTTTTTTGCTGTCGGCCTTTTCTAGTGTCCAGGCGCGTGGCTTTTAGAATTGGTAACCCACGGATAGGCCCACGATGTGGGTCTTGCCACCCTCGAAGTTGGAGTCGAAGACCCCTTCTCTGGCACGGGACTCCACGTTGCGGTCCAGGACCCACAGGTAGCCGTAGGAGAAGTCCACGGTCAGGTTGTCGAACTTCAGGCCCGCCCCAAGACTGACGATCTGGCGGTCGTTGCCGGGCACGGCGTAGTCCACATAACCGTCGGGAATGGGTGATTCGTCGTAGACGTAACCGGCCCGCAGATCTAACCAATCCGTGGCGTTGTATTCCAGACCCAGCTGATAGCGCCAGGTGTCCACCCAGTTCTTGTCGGCGCCCTGCTTGTCCAGCACGTTGCTGTAGTTGAACACGAGTTCCTTATAGGCCCCCCAGAAGGTCCTGGTGAGGTCGAACTCCACGCTTAACTTGGGCAGGGGCTTGACCATCAGGCCTATGGTCGCCGAGCCGGGGATGGGCTCCGTGCCCTGGATCTCAGTGTCGCGCAGACCCGCGTCATAGAGGGCCGCCGTGCCCGCGATAATCGGGCTGGGATTGCCCTTGAGAACGGCCAGGGTGGCGTCGACGCTGGGGCCGCGTTCGAAATCGGCGCTGCCGCGCACCGTCAGTTGGGTTTCGCCCCGGTAGACCAGACCCGCTGCCAGCCAGTCCTCGGGCTTCCAATGCAGGGCAAAGGTGTAGCCGGGGGCCCAGCCTTGGGCGCTGATCTCCTGGCGTACATCGTTGGCCGTGGTTGCGGGGTTGTTGGTCATCGAGGCATCGGTGAACTTGGTGTAGCCGAAGTCCATGATGATGATCTCCGGCGCAAAGGCCAGGGACAGCTCATCGGTGACCTTCCAGGCAAAGGCCGTGGCCAGGGACGTGGATTTGATGCTGGCCGCTGCGCAGTTGTAGCGACCGAACCAGGTCTCCTCGTTGCTGTAGTCGGAGCCCAGGCCTACTCGTGAGTACATGCCCAGGCCCAGCCAGACATGATCGTTCATCTGGCGGGTGTAATAGGCATTGGGGATGGTCCAGATCTGACCTTCGCCGCGTCCGTCATCGCCTGCGATGGTTGCGGCGTTGACGTTTGTGTTGGGGGCGATGAAGGACACGCCGGTCTGAAAATGGCTGCCTTGCAACTGGGTGATGCCTGCGGGATTGAAGGCGATGGCCGAGGGATCATCGGCCTTGGCCGCGAAGGCTCCGCCCAGGGCGTTGCCCCGGGCGCTCCATTCATACAGGGCGTATCCGGCGCAGTGACCGGTGGTGGCGGTGGTCAGGATCAACAGCAGCGACAGGATCGCTAGGGCCGCTCGATGCATGGACGCGTCTCCAGTGGTGAGATGATTTATGAAAGGGCGCTGGGACTATAGACGGTAGGGCCATTTGATCAAGCTGCAACAAGCTGATTTTCATAAATTATTTGTTAACGAAGCAAGGTCTTTGTTCACTTTTGGTGAATAATGATGCACTAGACGGACATTGATGGTGAATGGAGGCTGAGAATGGATATGTTCGAGCTGTATGCCGAACGCCTGGAGCGAACCAGCGAGTATGGGTTGCTTTTTGAACCCTCGGGGCGAATCCTGTATGCCAACAGGACCTGGCGTAGGCGGCGCGGGGTGCGTCCCGGACGGGACCTGGGCAGCGTTTACGACGGGATGCAGGAAGGCGAGGCCGAAGTCTTGCGCCGTTCCATCGCCGAGGCCAGAGGCGGCCCACCCATGAGCGATTTTGTGGTGACGGTCAGTACCGATGACGGCCGGGGCATGCGCCAGATGCTGTGGCGGGGAGTGGAGTTGCATCTGCCAGAGCACGGCGGGATGCTGATCATGGCCCTGGGCCGGCATCTGGATCCCGTGGGAGGGGATGGCGAGGGCATGGGCTTTACCATTCGCCCGGATGGCACGGTGCTGGACGTCAGTGCGGAGATCTGCCGCCTGTGCGGATACAGCCGCTCCGAGGTGCTGGCCATGAACACCGGCCAGCTCTATTACGACGGCGAGGAACACCGGCGCATCCTGCACGGGTTGACGGAATCCGATGGCATCAAGCGCGGCGAGGTGACCCTGCGCTGCAAAGACGGTGCGCCTCAGGCCTTCCTGTTCACGGCACATGCCCTGCGTCAGCGCGATGGGAGTGTCTGGGCCTACTCCGGGTATTTCCGTTCACGCAAGACGCCCAAGGCCCCGGAGATGCTCAAGACCTTTGGGGCCATTGTGGAAGCCTTGCCGGACATCGCCTGGGTGACGGGCCGGGACCACCGCCTGGCGGCGGTCAATGCCAGCTATCTGCGTGCCTTTCGTCTGCGGCGCGAGGATGCCGTTGGCGGGCAGGAAAACGAGCTGTTTCCCCCGACCATTGCTCAGGGACTGATCCAGGCCGCCATCCGTGTGTTCGAGGAGCGCCGCGAGATCGTAACGCCCATGATGGCCCATTTCGGCGGCGGGGCGCAGTGGTACCGCGTGGTGCGCCGCCCCATCTTCGACCAGTCCGGACTCGAGGTCGTGGGCCTCTTGGGCATCTGCCGGGACATCACCCGCCAGGCCGGGCGCGAAACCGCCTTCATGGAATCCATTGTCGAGGAGCAGGGAGACGCCGTGCTGGTTATTGATGCCCAGGGTCGGCTGATCCGGCGCAGCTCGACCCTGTTCACGCCCACGGTCTTGGGTGTCGATGACGGCGTCCCCGGGAACTTACCTGAATTGACGGGGATTCTGGACATCCTGCACCCCGAGGACCTGCCCCGGGCCCAGCGCAGTATGCGCCGGGTGCTGGCGGGCAAAGGGCCTGAAAGCATGGAATGCCGGGTCAAGAACGCCAGAGGCAGCTATGTGCGAGTGGGGGTGAAGTCCTACTTCAACGAGGAGTTTTTCAGCGAACCCAGGATGTATGTGGTGGCCAGGGACATGGCGCGGGCCATGCAATTGAGGCGGGCCGAGCGGGTCCTGGAGCGTCTCAAGAAGGCCGCTGGTGCGGCGAGCAACCGCGAGTTGGCGGAGTTCCTGAACGTCTCCCCGGCCTCGATCTCCAATGCCAAGCGTGCCCAGCGTATTCCTGCCGACTGGCTGCTGGCTGTGGGCCGGGACACGGGCTGGTCCATGGACTGGCTGTTTTCTGGGCTGGGGGCGGAACGCCGAGAGTACTGAACGGAATCGACCCCTCTTCGCTTCGGGCAGAAGAGAGTCGCTTTCGGCACGCCTGTGAATGGAAAAGGGCACCCATCGGGGTGCCCTTGCAATGCGTTCCTTGGGATGTGGCTTGGCTGCTAGAGGATCTGCTGCATGAACAGCTTGGTGCGCTCGTGTTGCGGGCTCTCGAAGAAGTGCTTCGGGGGGCCGACCTCCACGATCTGGCCGAAGTCCATGAACACCACGCGGTCGGCCACTTCACGGGCAAAGCCCATCTCGTGGGTCACCACGACCATGGTCATTCCTTCCTTGGCCAGCTTGACCATGACGTCCAGCACCTCGCCGATCATCTCCGGGTCCAACGCGCTGGTGGGCTCGTCGAAAAGCATGATCTTGGGGCTCATGGCCAGGGCGCGGGCAATGGCCACGCGTTGCTGCTGCCCGCCCGAGAGCTTGGCGGGGAAGACCCCTGCCTTGTCCGGAATGCCGACCCTGGTCAACAGGCGCATGGCCATCTCGCGGGCATCGTCCGGGAGCATGCCCTTGAGCTTGATGGGGGCCATCATCAGGTTCTGCAACACGGTCTTGTGCGGGAAGAGGTTGAAACTCTGGAAGACCATGCCCAGTTCCTGGCGGATCTTGTTGATGTCGTTGGCCGGGTCGTGGATGTCGTCCCCGTCCACTATGATCTTGCCCCGATCGATCTCCTCCAGGCGGTTGATGGATCTGAGCAGGGTGGATTTGCCCGAGCCGCTGGGGCCCAGGATGACCACCTTCTCGCCTTTCACGATGTCCAAGCTGACGTCATTCAGGGCCGTCAGGTCCCCGAAGTACTTGTAGACATTCTTGATCTGGATGATGGGATTAGTCGCGGTCATAGAAATTCAACCTCTGTTCCATGCTGCCGACGGCCTTGGACAGCACCAAGGTAATGACCAGATACACCAGGGCAACCATGGTGTAGGCCTCGAAATAGTAGAACGATTCGCTGGCGAACTCACGCCCGCGCCGCAGGATGTCGGCCACCGCGAGGATGGAGACCAGTGAGGAGTCCTTCAGCAGGGCGATGAACTCGTTGCCCACGGGGGGCAGGATGGTCCGCCAGGCCTGGGGCAGGATGACCATGAACATGGTCTGGGCGCGAGTGAAGCCCAGGGAGCGGGAGGCCTCGGTCTGGCCCTTGTCGATGGACTCGATGCCTGCACGGAAGACCTCGCCCATGTAAGCGCCGTAGCAGATACCCATGGCCGAGACAGCGGACACCAAGGGCGACATATTCTTCAGTTCGTCACAGCCGTGGCTCAGCAGATAGGTCACGAAACCGGGCCAGGCGGCGAACAGAACCTGAGCCTCTTCCAGGCTCGGCAGGTTGCGGAACACATGCCCCAAGGCGAAATAGAGGTAGAACAGCTGCACCAGCAGCGGGATGCCGCGCACCACCTCGACGTAGGTCGAGGCGATGAGGTTGATCAGTCGGTTGCGCGACAGCCGTCCCAGTCCGGTGATCAGGCCCAGCACCAAGGCAACCATGATCGAGAGGATCGTCACCCTGAATGTGACTCCCACCCCTGAGTCCCAGAGGGACAGGAGTGTTTCCCATGGGGTACTTTTTATTTCGCCGAATACGAACTTCAGGATGCGCAGGTACGGCTCGGGCTTGGCGAGGCAGAGATAGCTGATGACGACGATGGCCCCGATAAAGGAGAGCCACCATGCATCGACAATGCCGCGGTCCTTTTTTCGGGGGATGGCCGCACCGTCACCAACCTCGATGGTGACCTTTTTCTTGGAAATCATGATGAAACCCTGTCTGGTTGTTGAAGCATCCGGGACCGCGCAAGCGCGCGGTCCCGGTAATGGATCAGATGGATTGTCGGTTTATTTGCCGAACCACTTGGCGAAGATCTTGTCGTATTCACCGGAGGCTTTGACAGCCGCCAGGGCCTTGTTCAGGATCTCCACGGTCTCCGTATCGCCCTTCTCGACGGCAAAGCCAAGGTACTCGGGGGAATCGGGGGTGATCAAAAATCCCAGGGACAGGCTCTTGGCGTAGTTGGGGTTGGTCAGGGCGTAGTCGGCAGCTACTGCGTCGTCGCAGATCACGGCGTCGAGACGGCCATTGTTCAGGTCGGTGATGGCCAGGCCCACTTCGTCATAGGACTTGGGGTCGGCTCCGGCGATCTTCTTGGCGGCAAAGTAGCCGGTGGTGCCGATCTGGGCACCGATGGTCTTGCCTTTGAGGCCCGCGGCGTCGGTGATGCCGCTGCCTTCGCGCACAACCACGCCCTGCTTCACTTCAAAGTAGGGATCGGAAAAGTCCATGGCCACCTTGCGCTCATCGGTGATGGAGACGGAGGAGGCGATGGCGTCGTACTTGCCCGAGGCCAGACCGGCGAAGATGCCGTCCCAGGCCGTGTTCTTGATCTCGGCAGTGAAGCCGCCGGCCTTGGCCATGGCTGCCACCAGCTCGGGGCAGAAGCCGACGATGTTCTTGTGGGCGTCGACCATTTCCATGGGCGGCCATGTGGCGTCGGCTGCGAAGGTGATGGTTTTGGCCTGAGCAACGCTTGCCATGAAGGCTACGGCCACCAAGGCCAACAGAAATTTCTTAAACATGCTCGTCTCCTCCGTTTGTTCAAGTGGTGTGGCACCTTGCCACAATCCTTCCAATGACTTGAGAATTGTCCGACCGGGACGAGTCGCCTACCGGCAAGACAGCTTGAAACCCGAATAAAATCAACTACTCCAATATGGGCCATGCTGACAAGCCCCGACCTGCCCGGGGCCTTGGCCAAGGGGCAGGAGGACGGACTGGGCAATAGTCTATTGATTCCGAGGCGTTCAAATCTGAATGAGGAGTTGGCTACGGGCTGACACCGGCCATCATCAGCCCGATGGAGGCGATTTTTTTTTCATCCGAGGCGTCGAAGACGTCCATGAACCGCCCTTTGTACATGACCGCGATGCGGTCAGCCAATTGCAGGGCCTCGTTCAGGTCGCCGGTGATCAGCAGCACACCGGCGGTGGTGCGGGCGTTGAGCAGCCGGTGCCAGACCTCCTCGGTGGCGGAGATGTCCAGGCCCTGGCTGGGCTGTTCGGCCACGATGATCTGTGGGCGGCGGAAAAATTCGCGTCCCAGGACCAGTTTCTGCAGGTTGCCGCCCGACAGCTGCCGGGCGTGGGCCTGGGGGCCGGGGCAGGCCACGTGGAAGCGGCGGATGATGGTCTTGGTCACGTCTAGGGCCAGGGTCCTGTTCAGGAACAGCTTTGGTGCGAATCCCTGGCGGGTGGTCAACAGGACGTTGTCCGTCAGGTCCAGTTCCGGGCAGGTGGCCATGCCCAGCCGGTCCTCGGGGATGTGGGCGATGGTATCGCGCCATGAGGGGCGTTTGTAGAACTGCTTCCAGTCCCGGCCAAGCAGCTGCACGCTTCCCTCGCCAGGGGCCATGGCACCAGTCACGACGTTTACCAGTTCCTGCTGGCCGTTGCCGCCCACGCCCACCACGGCGATGATCTCGCCCTTGCGAAGGCTGATGTTCAGGTTGTCCAGGCCGTTGCCGCAGAGGTTCTGGAGCTGCAGAACGGGTTCCTTTTTGATCACCTCTCCGCGTTCGATTTCCTGGAGGACCTCGCGGCCCACCATGCGCTTGGCCAGGTCGGCGCTGGAGGTGATCTGATTGCGCGGGGTATTGCCCACGATTTCACCCCGGCGCAGGATGGCCACGCTGTCCGAGACCTGGAGAACTTCCTTGAGCTTGTGGCTGATGAAGACGATGGCCTTGCCCAGGCTGGTCATTTGCTTCAAGGCCAGGAACAGGTGTTCGGTCTCCCCGGGGGTCAGCACGGCTGTGGGTTCGTCAAAGATCAGGACCCGGCTGTCGCGGTAGAGAAGCTTCAGGATTTCGACACGCTGGCGTTCGCCCATGGACAGGGTGCTGACACGTGTGGCGGGGTCGATGCCCAGCCCGTAGCGCTTGGCCAGTTCACCTACCCGGGCCTCCATCTCGCGGGGGCGGATGATGAAGGAACCTTCCTGCCCCAGGAGCACGTTCTGGGCCACGGTCATGGAGTTCACCAGCTTGAAGTGCTGGTAAACCATGCCGATGCCCGCGTCGATGGCGTCCCTGGGTGAAACGAAGTGCACCTCTGCTCCGTCAATCAGGATCCGACCGCTGTCGGGGGGGTACACGCCCGAGAGCATGTTCATCAGGGTGGACTTGCCCGCGCCGTTCTCGCCCAGCAGGGCCAGAACCTTGCCTGCGTGGATGTCCAGGCTGATGTCCTGATTGGCCTTGATCGGGCCGAATGACTTGGAAATGGCTTCGAGTTGGACCACGGGCGGGGTCGCTGTGCTGGCTGTGGTCATGGTCTATTGCTCCGGCTCGATGTTCACGCCCAGAGCCGCCGGGGCTGAGCTGGAACTGCCGCCGCGTCCGCGCAGGGCCGAGAACAGCAGCGCCGCGATGGTCAACCCGTAGGGCAGCATCAGCAGGAACGAGGAGGGTACCTGGGTACCCGATGCCTGCAGGCGTAGCTGGAAGGCCATGACCCCGCCGAACAGATAGGCCCCGAAGACTGCGCGACCGGGACGCCAGAAGGCGAAGATGACCAGGGCCACGGCGATCCAGCCGCGCCCGGCGGTCATGCCGTTGGTCCAGAGATGGGTGTAGGCCAGGGACAGGTACGCCCCGCCGATGCCCACCAGAAAGCCTCCTCCCAGGATACCCAGCCAGCGCAGGCGCACAGGATTTAGCCCGGCTGCGCTGGCCGCGGGGGGATACTCACCGGCCGCCGTGAGGGCCAGTCCGGTGCGGGTGCGGTGCCAGAAGAACCAGAAGGCCAGGGGCATGACGTAGGACAGGTAGACCAGGGCGTCGTGCTTGAAAAAGATCTTGCCCACAAAGGGCAGGGTCGAGAGAAACGGCAGGTCGAAGGCATAGAAGCCCGGCGCCTGTTTGCCGATGTAGGGGGTGCCTAGATAGTTGGCTAGGCCCACACCCAGAATGGTCAGGGCTAGGCCCGAGACCACTTGGTTGCCCAAAAAGCTCAGGCAGACGAGGCCATGCAGGGCCCCCAGGGCGGCGGCGGCGCAGCCCGCAGCCAGCACGCCCAGCCAGGGGTTCCCCGTGGCCAGGCTGACGAGAAAGGCGGCCAGTGCCCCGACGATCATCATGCCCTCGACGCCGAGATTCAGGACGCCGGCGCGTTCGGTGAACATCTCGCCCAGAGTGGCGAAAAGGATGGGGGTGCCCGACTGCACGGCGGCGGTCAGCAGGGGGATCAGCATTTCCGTCATCATGCCCTTGTCCTCAGGACGCCGAACGCTTGAAGCGGTAGTGGTTGAAGAATTGCCCGGCCAGTACGGAGAGCAGGATCAGGCCCTCGATGATGCCGCCGAAGGCGGCGGGCACACCCAGTTCCAGTTGCAGGTTCTCCACGCCCACGCGCAGGGCGGCCAAAAAGAATGAGGCCAGGGCGATCTTGCCGGGATTCAATTGGGCCAGCCAGGCCACCACGATGGCCGTGTAGCCGTATCCGACGATCAGGCTGGGTTGCAGGCGACCCACCACGGCGGAGGCTTCCATCAGTCCCGCCCAACCCGCCAGCGCTCCGCACAGGCCCATGACGAGGAGTACCAGGAAGCCGTGGGGCATGCGCGCGTAGCGCGCTGCTCGCAGGCTTTCGCCGCTGGCCTTCAACTCGTACCCCAGGCGGGTCCGGGTCAGGAAGACCCACAGCAGCAAGGCGCAGACCACGCAAAGCACCATACCCCAGTGCAGGCGCGAATCCGCAAAGGTCGGGATGATGGCTGCGGCCGGAAATTCCTTGGTCATGGGGAACCCGTAGCTGGACGGGTCCTTCCAGGGACCGTACACGAGATAGTCCAGGATCAGGATGCCGATGTAGTTCAGCATCAGGGTGGTCACGATCTCGTTGATGGAGAGTTTAAGTTTGAGCCAGGCCGGGATCATGGCCCACAGGCCTCCCAGGACGGCCGAGGACGTGAACATCAGCGGCAGCAACAGCCAGGCGGGCAGACCGGGGAAGGTCAATGCGGCCCAGGTCGATCCCACCGCCCCCAGGGCGAATTGCCCCTCGGCTCCGATGTTCCAGACCTGCATCCTGAAAGCCACGGCCACACCCAGGGAACAGAGGAAGATGGGCACGGTCTTGAGCAGGGTGTCCACCACTGCGTAACTCGCTCCAAAGGCCCCCTGGAAGAGGATGATTAGGCCGCCCAACGCCGGCTTGCCCTGGGCGGCGAGCAGCAGACAGCTCACCCCCAGCGACAGGGCCAGTGCGGCCGGAAAAATGAGACAGGAGCCCCACTTGGGAGGCTCCTGCCTCGTGATGACTGTTAAACCAAACATGAATTCCAGCGGGTTATTCGGTGGTGCCGATGACGCCCTGGACGAACCAGGTCATACCCAGCAGGGTTTCGTCGTCGGCAACCTTGCCTGCGGGGACCTTGGGCGTTCCGGCCTGATCGAACACGGGGCCGGTGAAGACCTTGTAGTCGCCGTCCTTGATGGCCTGCTTCTTGGCGTTGACCTTGTTCTGGACGTCTTGGGGAACCATGGCTCCGAAGGGTGAGAGGTCCACAATGCCCTCGGCCAGACCGGGCCAGTAGGAGGTGTGTTTCCACGTGCCGGCCAGCATCTGCTTCACGGCGTTTTCGTACCAGGGGGCCCAGTTCCAGATGGGGGCGACCATGTGGGCCTTGGGGGCGAATTGGCTCATGTCGGTATTGTAACCCACGGAGTAGACACCGCGCTCTTCGGCGGCTTCCTGGGGTCCGGGGGAGTCCTGATGCTGGGCGATGACGTCGCAACCCACATCCAGCAGGCTCTTGGCCGCTTCCTTCTCCTTGGCGGGGTCATACCAGGTCTTGGTCCAGACGACGCGGACCTCGGCCTTGGGGTTCACGGATTGGGCACCCAGGGCGTAGGCGTTGATGCCGCGGATGACTTCGGGGATCGGGAAGGCTGCGGCGTAGCCCAGCTTGCCGGTCTTGGACATGGAGCCCGCCACCATGCCAGCCAGGAACCGGGCCTCATACATGCGGCCGAAGTAGGCGCTCATGTTGGGGGCGGTCTTGTAGCCGGAGCAGTGCATGAAATTCACGCCCGGGAACTGCTTGGCCACCTTGAGCATGGGGTCCATGTAGCCGAAGCTGGTGGCGAAGATGGCGGTGTACCCCTTGCGTGCCATGTTCAGGATGACGCGCTCGGCATCGGCGCCTTCGGGTACGGCCTCGACGAAAGAGGTGCTCACGCCGGGAATGTCTTCCACAGCCTTGCGGCCCAGGTCGTGGGCGTAGGACCAGCCGGCGTCGCCGATGGGCGACACATAGATGAAACCAACTTTGGCGTCCTCGGCTTGCACCACTCCCGCGAAGGCCATGGCGGCGACAGCCGCAGCGAGAACCAGAGTCCAGAATTTACGCATCGTCATCCTCCAAATTCATGGTTGTTTCATCACGGGTTATCCCATCTATAATGAATTGGGCAAGTCGGAAAGACCCGGAAATGAGGGCTATGACATTCCGGGGTTACGCTTCCCCGTTTTCACGCATCGTGGCGATGGGTGCCACGAACTTCGATTCCGCGTCCCAGGGGAACAGAATCCAGGTGTCCTGGCTGACCTCGGTGATGAAGGTATCCACCAGTGGACGCCCCAGGGGCTTGGCGTAGACCGTGGCGAAGTGGGCCCTGGGCAGCAGGGCCCGCAGGATCTTGGCCGTTCCTCCGGTGTCCACCAGATCGTCGATGATCAGCCAGCCGTGGCCATCGCCGGCCAGGGTTGGTTTTTTCAGGATCTGGGCCTGGCCCTGATCCTTCCAGTCGTAGCTGGAGATGCAGGCCGTATCGATGGTGCGCAGGTCCAGTTCGCGGGCCACCACCGAGGCAGGGACAAGCCCGCCCTTGGTCACTGCCACGATGCCCTGCCACGGGCCTAACTCCAGCAGCCTCCAGGCCAGGGCCTTGGAGTCCCGGTGCAGTTGTTCCCAGGAGACCGGGTAGGTCTTTATGTATCGTTCTGTTTTGCTGCCCATGCATCAACCCCCGGTATTGGAAAAAGGGCACTTTGAACAAAAAGTGCGGTCAAGGCAAGTCTCATTTTCAGCGTACAAACCGCCGAGTGGATTTTTATTATTGAATAAATATATATGGTTAGGCGCACAAGGTGCTCTGTCGTGTGAACCGGGAGATAATTGAAGTCAGCTTTGCTGGGTTTGGCCCCGGTTTTGCTAGTTTGAAGGGTCGGTGTTTGTAATGATTTCATGGTTTTTGTTGAAAAATCAATAAAAATAGATGGTTAAATGATTGATGCGCACAAGGCACAATTATCTTATTGCCAAAAATGTTAAGGCATGCACTGTTTGATCTTTCATATTTGTCATATTAAGGCCTATGTAGGAGGAGCCGCATGAATGCTGCCGATACCGCTTTTATCTTGATCTGCGCCGCCCTGGTCATGTTCATGACCCCGGGATTGGCCCTGTTCTACGCGGGCATGGCCCGCTCCAAAAATGTTCTGGGCACCGTGATGCACAGTTTCGTGCTTTTGGGCGTGGGCACCCTGGTCTGGGTCGTGCTGGGTTATTCCCTGTCCTTCGGCACGGACCTCGGCGGAGTCATCGGCGGCCTGGACTATGTCTTTCTCTCCGGGGTTGGTGCTGATCCCGGCGGCCCCACCGAGAATCTGCCACACCTGCTGTTCATGATTTTTCAGTGCATGTTCGCGGTCATCACCCCTGCTTTGATTTCGGGGGCTTTTGCCGAGCGGATCAAGTTCGGTCCCTTTGTGCTCTTTACCATACTCTGGCTGGTCCTCGTCTATAGCCCCATGTGCCATTGGGTCTGGGGCGGCGGCTGGATGGCCAAGATGGGCGCCCTGGATTTTGCAGGCGGCGCGGTGGTGCATATGAGTTCCGGTGCGGCCGCTCTTGCTGCGGTCCTGGTGCTCGGCAAGCGCAAAGGCTACGGCACCCAGGCCTTCATCCCGCATAACCTGCCTATGACCTTGACCGGTGCGGGCATCCTGTGGTTCGGCTGGTTCGGTTTCAACGCGGGCAGTGCCCTGGCTGCCAACGGCTTGGCCGCCAACGCCTTTGTGACCACCCATGTGGCTGCGGCTGCGGCGATGATGAGTTGGCTGCTGGTGGAGAGGCTGTATCACGGCAAGGCCACGACCCTGGGCGCGGCCTCGGGTGCTGTGGCCGGTCTGGTGGCGATCACTCCGGCGGCCGGGTTTGTAACGCCCATGGGGGCCTTGTTCATTGGCCTTGTGGGTGGTGCCGTGTGCTACGGCGGCGTGATGATGAAGTCCTATTTCAAGTACGACGACGCCCTGGATGTCGTGGGTATTCATGGAGTTGGTGGCACTTGGGGGGCCTTGGCCACCGGCATCTTCGCCGTGGAGTCCGTGGGCGGCACCAATGGTCTGCTCTACGGCAATCCAGGGCAGTTGTGGATTCAGTTCGTGTCCGTGGTCAGCACCTGGGGGTACTGCTTCGTGGTCTCGTACATCCTGTTCAAGGTCATTGATGCCCTGATGGGGTTGCGCGTGTGCCCCGAGGACGAGGCCAGTGGTCTGGACGTCAGCCAGCACAGTGAGGCGGGTTACCAGCTGTAGACAGCAGGTTGCGTCGGCTTGTCATTGCCCCTGTCTATCGCTTATAAATCGCAAGGAGCTTTCAAATATGAAGAAGATCGAGATCATCACCCGCCCGTTCAAGCTGGATGAAGTCAAGGCCGCGCTGACGGAATTGGGAATCCAGGGCATGACCGTGAGCGATGTTCGCGGGTTCGGACGCCAGCGTGGACACAAGGAAGTTTATCGTGGGGCCGAGTATCAGGTCGATTTTGTGCCCAAGGTGAAAATCGAGATCGTGGTTTCGGATTCGCTGGTCGCCGAGGTCGTGCAGACCGTGACCGCCGCCGCGCGCACCAATCAGATCGGCGACGGCAAGATCTTCGTTTCTTCCGTGGAGGAAGTGGTTCGTATCCGAACCGGTGAAACAGGGGACGAAGCCATTTAGCAGGTTGGATTATTGACAGCTTGCTGGATCAGGAGTGGCCTTTGACGGCTGGTCTTGGTTTCTCAAAATTGCTACAACCGGCCCCGCACCCGCCAACTCGGCAGGAGCGGGGTCGTTTGGTTCAAAATGACAATGAGCAGCAAGAGGAGGCGTCATGGAGACGAAGGCATCCAGGGCAGCGAAGATCTTGGCCAAGGGCCGTGATGATCTGGCCGCGAAAGCGGCTGAGCTGCCGGGCGACACCTTCTGCGCGGAACTGACGTCGCTGGTGGACGCCTATTTCGGGGCTCGGCTGCGGGAGATCTGGCCCAAGAAAGGGCCGTCCCCGGAGGACAGCCCTTTTGCCGTTGTGGCCGTGGGCGGTTATGGTCGGCGCGAATTGTGCCTGCGCTCGGACGTGGACATCCTGCTGGTCTATGAGCGCCGCATTCCCCCCCAGGCTTTGGATCTGGCCCAGGCGCTGTTCTTTCCGCTGTGGGATCTGGGATACGACCTGGGGCATGGCTTTCGCAGCATCAAGGAGAATCTTTCCCTGGCACGCAAGGATTTCCAGGTCTTCGCCTCCCTGCTGGACGCGCGCTTCATCGACGGCAACCGCCAGGTGTTCGAGACGTTCGAGACCGCCTTTGCCGAGAAGGTGGTGGTCAAGAAGAGGATCGACTTCAGCCGGTGGCTGATGGAGGGCAACAAGGAGCGCCTGAGCCGTTTCGGTGATGCCAGCGCGCTTCTGGAACCCGATCTCAAACGGGGCATCGGAGGCCTCAGGGATTACCATCAGATCCTGTGGCTGGGGCAGGTGGATAAGGGGGGCAGGGGCGTGGACGAGTTGCTGCGCAGTGGTCTGCTTACCGAGGCCCAGGCCCATGTGCTGGAGGACAATGCCCGTTTTCTGCTCAGGGTCCGCAACCTGCTGCACCATGAATCGGGGCGGCGCAATGACCGTCTGCATATGATTCATCAGGAGGCCATCGCCCGCGCCCTGGGTTTCGAAAATGTGGGCGGGGCCCTGGCTGTGGAGCTGTTCATGGCGCGCTTGCACCGCGAAATGGCGGCCATCAAAGCCCTCAATGCCTCGATGATGACCCGGGCGATGCGCGGCATAAAAAAGGACGGCAGGCCCAGGGCCTTGGCCCCTGGTGTCGCGGAACTGGATGGGCAGTTGGTCTTTGACCTGCCCCGGGGCTACCCGCACGATCCCATGGTGCTCATGGAAATATTCCTCTGTGCGGCCAGCACTGGCCTGCCTCTGTCTCTGGGGGCGCGAGGTTTTGTCTCCGGACATCTGCACCTGGTGGGCGAACATCTGTCAGCCTCGCCGGAGGCGGCCCGTGGTTTTGTGTCCATCCTGACTTCGGGCAAGGCGGCCCAGACCCTGGAACAGATGATGGAGAGCGGCTTTCTGGGGGCCTTTGTGCCCGAGTTCGGTCGCGTGCAGGACGTGGTGCAGTTCGACACCTACCATATCCATCCCGTGGGGTGGCACACGCTGGAGGCCCTCCGCCGTCTGGAGGGGTCCTTCCGTCAGCCGGATCGGAAGTTTTTGGAATTGCGCGACGCCTGCGAGGATCTTTCAACCTTGCTGTTGGGCACCTTCTTTCACGACGTGGGCAAGGGCCTGGGCGGCGGGCACTCGGACAAAGGTGAGGTTATCACGCGCGAGGTCCTCAAGCGCTGGCACTGGCCGCAGGACGAGACGCAGGATATTGCGTTTCTGGTGCGGGAACATCTGGTGGTCTTCGAGACAGCGACCCGTCGTGACCTGGGTGACGAGTCCGTGGTTGCAGGCTGTGCCGGACGAGTGGGGGGCGAGCGTCGCCTGGACATGCTGATGTTGCTGACCTGGGCCGATGCCGGGGGCACAGGCCCGGGGGCCTGGACCAAGTGGTCCGCCAGTCTGTTGTGGGAGCTGCACGGCAAGGTCCTGCGCATGTTGCGGCGCGGGCGGTTGGCCTCGTCGAACGCCGTCAACAAATCACGCACCACCCTTGAGGCCTTGCGCCGGGCCGCTGAAGGTTCGGACAACGAAGAAGCCGTGGAATTGTTCATGGACCTGTTGCCCACGCGATACACCCTGTCCATGGAGGCCGAGGATATCCTGCGGCATGTGGACATGGTGCGGCGTCTGAAGGCCTTCGTGGAGGAGGCCAAACGCACCCGGCCTGGCGGCAGGGGAGGCGCGGGTGTGGTTGTGGTCGAGACTCGTGAGATTCCCGAGAGCGGAGCTTGGGAGGTGGCCGTGGCCGCCCAGGACGATCCACGCCTGTTCGCCACCATCGCCGGAGTCCTGGCCCTGCATGACATCAATATCGTGTCTGCCGAGTGTTTTCTGTGGCGCGACGGGACAGTGGTGGATGTGTTCGTGGTCTCCGATCCGCCCGATCACCTGCCTCCCGGGGTCTTTGAGTCCCGGGTCTCAGCCAGTGTCCGCAACGCCATGAACGGGCAGTTGTCATTGTCATATCGTCTGACGGAGAAGCGCCGTTCTCCGCTGGCCCGCAAGTTTGTGGATGCCGCACCGGAGATCGCCTTGCATAATGAGGCTTCGGATTTCTACACCCTGATCGAAATCGCCGCCCCGGACCGCGTGGGGCTGTTGTATGATGTGGCGCGTGCCATGCTGAATCTGGGACTGTCGATCCAGTTGGCCAAGATCGCCACGTACGGCGATCAGGTGGCCGACGTGTTCTATGTGCGCGAGGATGGCGGCAAGGTCACAAGCGTTGAGAGAATCCGCGAGGTGCGCCATGCCCTGTTGGCTTGCCTGGAGCGAGACTGATTTTCACCAGTGATGAACGACCCTGTTTGGCAAAGGCCCCATTGACTCCAGGTTGTTGGACTCAATGGGGCTTTTGCGTGCGCCCCTGGGACAGGGCGACGGTCTCCACGCGGGGACGCCTCGGCCCGGGGGCAAACTGGCGGCCAAGGGTGATTGAAGCTAACCTCTTGTCTGCGCGGAGAAAATTCAATGTATCCGGAGTTCTCGCATTTGTCGGAGGACCTCAACATTCTTGTAACGCAGCGCCTGTAGAAAGGCTCAAATCCAATACAGGAGGAGACAGCCATGACTGCGGATGACAAGCTCGAAATTCGTGAATACTTACACGAAAGACTTCGGTTTCTCGAGTCCAGGAATGTGTCCATCGATGCCCCCAGCTGCCCTGACGAGAATGAATATGCCTCCCTGGTCAGCGAAATGCATTTCAACGTGGTGATGCGTGAGCGGGAGAGCCGCCAGCTGCGGGAGGTGCGCGAGGCCCTGCACAGACTCCAGGAGCCTTCCTTCGGGTTTTGCGAGGAGTGCGGAGAGCATATCGGCCTGGCCCGGCTCAAGGCCAATCCCCAGGCCCTGTATTGCATCACTTGCCAGGAACAGACCGAACAGGCCGCGTAGAGAGCGGCTTTTTTTGCGACCGCGCTTCAGCGGGGCGTGCCCTTGGGGGCGCGTCGGCTGACGAATCCTGGTCGTTGGACAGCAGGCTGGAATGAGACTGTTCCAGGCTGAAGACTTGGCGATGCCGTGAGGGCCGGCCCGGCCCTTGGGTCGGTTAGATGTCGCTGGGCCAGCGCGGGGCCTTGATCAGCGCCAGGAACTTGGCCTCGGGCAGGCCGGGGGAATACAGAAATCCCTGCGCCAAGCCGCAGCCCAGCTTCTGGAGCATGCTCTCTTGGGTGTGGGTCTCCACGCCTTCAGCCACGACACTGAGTCCTAGGTTTTCGGCCATGGCCAGGATGGTGGAGGTGATGGCCGCATGGCCGGGGTTCTGCTCCATGGTGGCGATGAAGGAACGGTCAATCTTCAGGGTGTCCAGCGGAAAGCTGGTCAGGTAGGACAGCGAAGAGTAGCCGGTCCCGAAATCGTCGATGGCCAGGCTCACCCCGAGTTTCTTTAGTTCGAGAAAAGAATTTCTGACCCGTTGCACATCGCTGACCAGCAGGGCCTCGGTGATCTCCAGTTCCAGGAACTGCGGGGCAAGGCCCGTCTGGGCCAGCAGTTCCCTTACCAGCCTGGGCATGTCCTTTTCCAGGAACTGCCTGGGGGAGACGTTGACGGCCATGCGCAGTTCGGGGTGTCCGGCCTCGTGCATCCTGCGCGTGGCCCGGCAGGCCTCGTTGAGCACCCACTCGCCCACCGAATGAACCAGATCGGTCTCTTCCACCAGCGGGATGAAACGTCCCGGAGCCACCAGTCCCCATTGGGGATGGTTCCAGCGGATCAGGGCCTCCGCACCGACCGTGCGCCGGGTCTTGAGATCGACCTTTGGCTGGTAGTGCAGCACGAACTGACCTTCGGTGACGGCCCGGCGCAGTGCCGTTCCCACCTGCAGGCGTTCCGAGGCTCGTTCCGTCATGTCCGGGGAGAAGAACTCGTAGCTCCCGGCCCCCGTCAGAGAGGCGTGATGCAGGGCGTTCTCGGCGTTTTTCAGAAGCTCCTCGGGGTTGCTTGCGTCATCGGGGTAGACACTGACGCCGATGGAGCACGTCAGCACAGCCTCTCCGGCGGGCAGGATGAATGGGCGCGAGATGCTGTCCTGGGTGGCCTGGATCACCGGGGCGATGGATTCGGTGACGGCAAAGCCGGTCAGGACCAGGGCGAATTCATCGCTGCCCAGGCGTGCGGCGGTCAGGCCGTTGTCTCCGGGGCCGGACAGTCTGTGCGCAGCCTCCTGGAGCAGTTCGTCCCCGCTGGCGATGCCCATGGACTCGTTGACGGTCTTGAAATTGTCCAGATCCAGCACCAGCACGGCGACGCTGCTGCCGTCGTGGCGAGCGTGAACGAGTTCCTGCCGCAGCAGGTTCAGCAGCAGGGCGCGGTTGGGCAGCCCTGTCAGCAGATCGTAGTTGTTCAGGCGGTAGATGCTCTCAGCGCTCAGTTTCTCCGCGGTCAGGTCGGAGATGGTTCCCACGAAGTTGATGATCTGCCCCTGTTTGTCCTTGACCGCGGTGATGCGCAGCCAGGCCGGGAACAGCTCGCCGTCTTTCTTGCGGTTCCAGATCTCGCCGCTCCAGAGGCCGTCCGAGGCGATGCTCTGCCACATCTGTCTGTAGAAATCCGAGCCGTGGCGGCCACTTTTCAGGACTCCGGGGGTTTTCCCCAGGACTCCCTCGCGGGTGTAGCCCGTGGTCTCCGTGAAGGCCTGGTTGCAGTCCAGGATGACGCCTTCGGGGTCGGTGATGATCACTGATTCACGGCTCTGCTCAAAGACTTTGGCGGCCTGACGAAGATGGTTCTCCGCGCGTTTGCGCTCGGCGATGTCCACCAGGGAGACGATGTAGCCCTCCTCTGGGCGTTTGGGGGCGATGAAGCGGATGGACATCTGGACCACGACCTCGCCGCCGTCGCGGTGCTGCATGTCCACATCGAGCATCACCTCGCCGCCGTTCTGTCGTGCCAGGTCGATGGACTGGCCCACCTGAAAGTATTTCTCATCAGTATCGTACAGTCGGCGGGTGGGCATCCCCTGGAAATCCTGTGGGGAATGGCCGAACATGTGGCTCATGGCGTCGTTGGCCCAGACCACGAAGCGGTCGCGGCACAGGACCAGGCCGAAGGGCGAGACAGAGAGGATGCTGTCCATGATGCGCTCGCGTTCAACGACCCGGCAGCGCAACCGGGAGTTGAAGGCCATCAGGGCCAGGGCCCCGATGAGCAGCACGGCCAAGGTGCTCCCCCCCCAGAGGGAGATGGTTCTCAGGTCTTCTGAGGAATATTTCTTTTCCAGCGGCAGGAAATCTTCCAGGCCGACGCCTGGCGGAGCCATGCCCAGTGAAGCGTAGGCTTCGGCGATGCGTTTCCAGCGCTGTGTGTTCATGGAGCCCAATTCGACCAGTTGGGGCTGGATCAGGCCGTGCATGGCTTCGGCCTCTTGGAACAGTTCCTCGCGGGGCTTGTCCGGGGCGTACTTGCGGCTGATGAGGTCCACCATTTCGCCGGGATGATCCATGGCGTATTGCCACCCTTGAAGGGAGGCTTTCAGAAAGCGTTTCGTCCGAGCAGGATGGGCTTCATATTCTTCCCTGCTTGTGATCAGAATATCCCCATAGAAATCGATGCCGCGGGACAATGGCTGGAATAACGAAACGGGGATGCCCAGATGCCCCAACCGATAGGGTTCGTTGGTGACATACACGGACATGGCCGCCACCTCGCCGGTGATCAGTTTGCGCATGTCCCCGTCGTGCGGCTCAAGCTGGTAGTCGGCTGCATCCAGGCCTTCCACGCGCAGCATGGCCAGGATTTCGGCGTCTTGGGTGGGGCTGGTGATGATCCGCCGTCCCTTCAGATCGCTCAGGGAGACGATGCCGGAATCCGCCCGCACCACGAGCGCAGTAGGAGAATGTTGGAAGATGACGGCCAGGGCCACGATGGGGGTGCCGGCAAGGTAACTGCGCAGTGCGTCGGAATTGTGGGCTGCATAGTGGGCGGTCCCGTCCAGAAGGGAAACGGACGGGTCCATGCCCGGGGCGCCTTCGAGCAGGGTGACCACAAGCCCGGCCTGGTCGTAATAACCTTGCTCAATGGCGGCGTAGTAGCCGGCGAACTGGAACTGGTGCTTCCATTTGAGTTGCAGGGTCACCTGTTCTTGTTCTGCGTCCGCCAGGGCGAGGCCGGGGAGGGGCAGGAAACCGAACACCAGGGCCAAGACTAGCAATAGTGTGTGCATTGTATTCATAGTATTCAAGAAAGGAGCCAAGGCAAGGACAAAGTGTGGGTTTTGTTGGGCGGGTGAGGCACGGGGGCTTCTGATGATCAGCCGAAAGGCGGTGTTGCCCCTTGCGAGCCAGGCGCGTCTTGGGCTACGCAGGTGCATGGAAATACCAATGATCAAGGAGACCTCCATGCCCGCAGAGCCGCATTGCTCAGTGCCCCCTGAATTCAGATTCGATTCCAGACGTTCTCCTGTCTATGCCAGGGGAGGGATGGCCGCCGCCAGTCAGCCACTGGCGGTGGAAGCCGGACTGTCCATGCTGCGCCGGGGTGGCAACGCCGCCGATGCAGCCGTGGCCATGGCCGCGGTCCTTGCCGTGACCGAACCGGCCAGCACCGGGCCGGGCGGAGATGCCTTCGCCCTGTTCTTTGACGCCCGGACGGGCAGGGTGCATGGCCTGAACGGTTCTGGACGTTCCCCCCAGGGGTTGACTCATGAGTTGCTTCACAAGCGGGGCCTCAAGGAACTCCCTCCCCGCTCGGCCCTGTCCGTGACCGTGCCGGGTGCGGTGGGGGCCTGGTGTTCATTGCTGGAGCGGCACGGGACGTTGCCGTTCGGAGCGCTGCTGGAACCTGCTATTCGCCATGCCGTGGATGGATTCCCCGTGGGTCCGGTCTCGGCGAATCTCTGGGCCGAGGGCGCGAAGGAAGTACTTGTCTCAGCCCCTGGCGGACGCGCCTTGCTGCCCGGAGGGAAGGCCCCACGGGCCGGCCAGCTGGTCAGCAATCCCGATCTGGGGCGTCTGCTTGCGGCACTGGCCGAGGCCGGGACGGCAATGGACGCGTTCGATCTGTTCTATAAGGGGAGAATCGCCTCGGGCGTGGCGCAGGCCGTGAGAGAGGCTGGCGGCGTCCTGACGGCGGCGGACCTGGGGACCCATGAGACCTTGCATCCCGAGCCCGTGAGCACGGTCTACAACGGGATGCGCATCTTCGAGTGTGCGCCCAACGGACAAGGGCTGACTGCGCTCATGGCTTTGAATATCCTCGCTGCCCTGGATGCCCCGGGCAAATCACGGCCGCTGTCCGCCCAGCGGGTGCACCTGCAGATCGAAGCCTTGCGGTTGGCCTTTGCCGACGCCCATCGATTCATTGCCGACCCCGAAACCATGGACGCCGGTGTCGAGGCCTTGCTTGATCCCGCCTATGCCACTGCCCGTGCCGGGCTTGTGCGGCTGGACCGGGCCATGGTCGATGTCCCCCATGGGGCTCCCCTGGCCTCGTCGGACACGGTGTATTTTTGCGTGGTGGACGGACAGGGCAATGCCTGTTCCATGGTCAACAGCGTGTACAGGAGTTTCGGCACGGGCATTACCCCCGTGGGGCTCGGGTTCTCGCTCCAGAATCGGGCCGACAATTTCTCCCTGGACCCTGGACATCCCAATGCTCTGGGGCCGGGCAAGCGTACCTACCACACCATCATCCCGGGCCTGGCCGTGCGCGAGGCCGACGGTTCCCTGTACGGGCCGTTCGGGGTGATGGGTGGCTTCATGCAGCCCCAGGGGCATGTGCAGCTGTTGGGTGCCTTGCTGGATGACGGGCTGGACCCGCAGACCGCCCTGGACCGCCTGCGGTTCTGCCTGCCCGCCGGGAAACCCGGCGACGTCGTGGCCCTGGAGCAGGGGTTCCCGGAGTCTCTGCGCGCTGAACTGCGGGCCATGGGCCACAGGACCGCCTTTGTGCGGGGCTGGGACCGTGCGCTGTTTGGTCGGGGGCAGGTCATCCTGCGCGACCCGGCAACGGGCTGGCTGTGCGGGGGCAGCGATGCCCGGGGAGATGGTCTGGCTTTCGGTTTTTGAGCGATTCCCGGTTGTTGTGTCGCAGGGCGTACGGGTGGGGAGTGTTTGGTCTTTGGCGTGGATCAAGCTTGGATTATCACTGAATTGCCAAGGATATTTGAGATTAATATATAGGTATGCTATGGCGCAGGCACGGATGGGGATCAATACCGCATCTGCATTTCCTGTTGCCGGAGTTGAAGGCACGGAGTTTTTTTGGGTGAGTACAAGACAATGGGGTCTCGGGAGTATTCTTTGATCGTTCATTTTAGCGGGAGAGGGCAATGCTTAGACGTCTGATGATTGTGGCGATGGTATGCACACTGTGTGTGACGTTTGGAGCAGTGAATGCCAAGGCCGGCGACAAGAACCTGATCATTGCCACTGCGACCACGGGTGGGACCTACTACCCCGTGGGTGTTGCCATCGGAACCCTGGCGAGCATCAAGCTGTCGGCGTCGGACGGCATTACCGCCACGGCCATCAATTCCGCCGGTTCCGGTGAGAACATTCAGATGCTCAAGAACAAGGAGTGCGATCTGGCGATCCTGCAGGCCTTGTTTGGCCTGAATGCCTATCATGGCAAAGGTCCCTACAAGGGGCAGGCCTATAAGGATTTTCGCTCCGTGACCATGCTCTGGGAGAACGTGGAGCACTTCGCGCTGCTGGGCAAGTACGTCAAGAAGGGGGATGTCTCCGATTTGCACAACCTGGGTGAGAAATTTTCCATCGGCAAACGCGGCTCCGGCACCGAGGGGTCGGGCCTTGCCCTGCTGGCGGCCCTAGGTATTGACCCCGCCAAGGATATGGAGCTGGAATATTTGGCCTATACCCCGTCTGCCCAGGCCATGATGGACAACCGCATCGTGGGTGCGAACATTCCTGCCGGTCCCCCCGTGTCCGCCATCACCATGCTCTACGCTCAGCTGGGTGCCGCGAAGGTCCAGGTCTTGGACTTCACGGATAAGCAATTGGCCACCATCCAGAAGTCCTACCCCATCTGGACCCGCAAGGTGATTCCCGCCGGGACCTATCCTGCTCAGGAAAAGGATATCCGGACCATTGCCCAGCCCAACTTCCTGGCCTGCCGGGCCGACTTGTCCGACGAGGTTGTCTATAAGCTGACCAAGACCATCTATGAAAATCTGTCTTTTTTGCACAACATCCACAAGGCCACCACGGCCATGAGCCTGGAGCGCGCCACAGTCGGCCTGCCCGCCCCGTTGCATCCGGGCGCGGAGAAGTACTATCGCGAAGTGGGCGTCATCAAGTAAGGGCAGCGGCCCTTGGCATCATCGGCGGTGGAGGGTGACTTTCACCGCTTTTCATCCCCTCCGTATGGTGGCCTTGGCACGGGCGCAGGAACAGGGAGACGGCATGATGACTGGAGCGCTTGGTAACGGCGTGGAAAAGGACCTGAGCGGAGAGACCCTGGCCGTGAAGCGCGAGTTGTCCGGCTTTTCAGCGGCCTTCGTCTACTGGGTCGGGGTGGCCTGTTCCCTGTTTCACCTCTGGGTGAACACCGTGGGCGTGATGCCCGAAATCCAGCGCAACGCTCTGCATTACGGGTTCATGCTGCTCATGGGTTTCATCCTCTATCCCCTGGCGCGCAGGCATGCCCGGGCCACGTTGGGCCTGGACTGGGCCTTGGGGCTGTTGTCCTTTGCGGTGGCCCTGTATCTGGTGCTGTTCGAGGATGCCCTGCATGCGCGCAACGAGGTGCCGCTGCTCATCGACCTTGTGGTGGCGGGCGTGTCCATCGTGCTGATGCTGGAGATCACCCGACGGACCACGGGTCTGTTGATTCCCGTGTTGGCCATGGTCTTCCTGGGATATGGCCTGGGCGGCGGGAGGTTTCTGGGCGGACTGTGGCATTTTCCGGGGGTGACCGTGGAGCGGATGCTGTATCGCATGTATTTCGCGCCGGACGGCATCTTCGGGAGCATCGCCACCATCAGTTCGACCTTTGTCTTCCTGTTTGTGCTGTTTGCAGCCTTTCTGCTCAAATCCGGGGCAGGGGAGTTCATTATCCGCATGGCTCTGGCGCTCATGGGACGTTCCGTGGGTGGCCCGGCCAAGATGGCCGTGTTCGCCAGTGGCATCATGGGCTCGGTCTCGGGCAGTGCTGTGGCCAATACCGTGGGCACCGGCTCGATCACCATCCCGATGATGAAGCGTATCGGTTTTTCACCTCGTTTCGCTGGCGGGGTCGAGGCCGCGGCCTCCACGGGTGGGCAGCTGATGCCGCCCATCATGGGCGCCGGCGCGTTCATCATGAGCCAGTGGACCCAGATCTCGTATCTCAAGATCGTGGGCGTGGCCTTCATCCCGGCGATCATGTATTTCCTGTCCGTGGCCTTCTTTATCCACCTGCGTGCCCGCAAGCGCGGCCTGAAACCCATGCCCGAGTCCGAGATCCCGCGCCTGCGCGAGGTGCTCAAGGAGGGGTGGAACTTTTTCATCCCCATCGCCGTGCTCATCGGTCTGCTGATGAAGGGCTATACCCCCACCTTTGCGGCCTGTGGGGGCATCGTCTCCATCGTGATTTCCAGTTGGCTGAACCCCAGAACCCGCATGGGCGGTCGCGATATCCTGGACGCCTTGTCCGAGGGCGGGCGGAACATGGTCACCACGGGCGTGATCCTGCTCTGTTCGGGCATCGTCATCGGGGTGGTGCTGATGGTGGGCATGGGTATCAAGTTCTCCATGTTGATCACCGAGATTTCCGGGGGCAGTCTGCCGCTGACCATCGTGCTGATCGCCTTGGCCTCGCTGATTCTGGGCATGGGCCTGCCCGTGACGGCCTCGTACATCGTGCTGGCCGTGCTGGCCGCACCCGCCATGCAGACCCTGGGCGTCAGCCTGCTGGCCGCGCACATGCTCATCTTCTGGTATTCGCAGGACGCCAACGTGACCCCGCCGGTCTGCCTGGCAGCCTACAGCGCCGCAGGTATTGCGGGCTCGGGGCCGTTGGAGACGGGGATTGAGGCCTGGAAGCTGGCCAAAGGCCTGTATCTGATCCCGCTGTTGTTTTGCTACACACCCATCCTGTTTGAGGGGCCCCTTTGGCAGGTGGCCGAGGTCACGCTTATGGGCACGGCCGGGCTGTTCTGCGTAGCGGTCTTCTTCGAGGGCTTCTGCCATCGTCACCTGAACTGGGCTTGGCGGCTGGGCTATCTCTGTTGCGCCGCGCTGCTGATGTGGCCCGAGATGACGTCTCATGCCGCAGGTATTACGCTATTGGCGACTTTTACCCTGGTGGGCCGCGCCGTTGCGCGCGCTGCACAGGTCCAGACCGTCTGATGCGGAGGACTGGCTGAAACCTGGCCTCGGGGCTTGCAATGATCTGGCTGGGCAGGTATTCATGCTGCCGCAAGACAGGTGCTGAAAGAACCTGGAAAACATTAAACAACGTTGGAGCATACCCCATGAAATTTAAAGTGAATCTGCTTGTCGCCGCCTGTGCGGCTGTGATGCTGCTGGCCTCCTGCCAGCAGAAGGAAGCTGCCAAGGTTGCCGTGCTTGATCCGGCGCAGGTCTTCCAGACCTGCGAGATCTGCGTGGAGGGTGGCGAATACCTGCGCGGCATGAGCGACAAGATGCGCACCGAGTTGACCGAGATGCAGGCCGCCATGCAGTCCGACACCAGCGAGGACGCCCCCAAGAAGTTCCAGGAGCGTTACGCCGAGTTGCAGGCCGAGATGGCTGCCGAGCAGAACCGCATCGCGGGCATGCTCAACGAGGGTTTCGTGAAGATCATGAACGAGTACCGCGCCAAGAACAACGTGGCCGTGATCATGAACAAGGAAAATGTCCTGTCCTTTGATGAGGGCGATGACATCACTGCGGCCATGATCGCCGCCATGAACGAGTCCGGCATCGACCTGGCCTTGCCCGGAAAGGCAGAGGTAGCTCCCGCTGCCGAAGCCGCTCCCGCTGCCGAAGCCGCTCCCGCCACTGAGGCCGCTCCCGCTGCCGAGGAAAAGAAATCCGAATAGCGGCTGCAAAGATCAGACATCAAGGCCCGCACGGTTTTGCCGTGTGGGCCTTTTCCTTGGGCGCGCAGCATGCCAAACCTCGCCGCTGGCTGCTGTTTGATGTCTGAAATAGATGCTGAGCGAGGATGATTGTCCTCATAATCGTGTGATTGATGAATATGGAGTCTTGTCATGGAAGTGAAAGATAGCAATGGCAATCTGTTGAGTGATGGCGATGCTGTGACATTGATCAAGGATCTCAAGGTCAAGGGCTCTTCGACAACCCTCAAGAGGGGGGAGTTGATCAAGAATATCCGTCTGACTTCCAAGGCTGAAGAGATTGAGTGCAAAATCGGTCGATCCCAGCTTGTGCTGAAAACCTGTTTTTTGAAAAAAGCATAGTTTTCAAAGGGAGTGAATGAGTCGATATCCAATGCCAGCAGCAAAAAGGCCGATAGCTCCCCGGGGTTGTCGGCCTTTTTGCTGGAGCGATCCTGGACGCGCAATGTGCTCCATCAGATTTGTTCAGGGACAGGATGCCCCGGGAAATAGCTGGCGGTGTTGGCCCCACGGTCCTGGTCAATCCTCCTTGACGGACTTCGCGAATTGATGGGTTTCCAATGGAGCAGGCATGGCCGTGGGCCGGGACAGCCGGGGCGGACCCGCTGCTCAGGGAGTGTTCTGGGCAGGGTCACAGGGTGGATTGCGCCTGGCCCAGCGCCTGGCCCAGTTTCGGATGCCCTCGATCTCCTGGACGGGGATGCATAGAAATTCCAGGAAGGCCTGATGCCGGTCCGGGGAGCTGCGTTCGAATTCACCGTGCCAGCGCACCATGTCCTGTTCGCTGAAACCCGAGGCCCTGAGCAGGTCGGTCCAGTGCTTCTTGTTCATGATGCCCACAAAGGCCTGGGCCTCGGGAGAGCGCAGGACGCCCAGAATGAAGCGCTGTTGCTCTCGCAGACGCTCAATGTCGGTGTTGATCTCGCCCAGTCTCAAGGTCAGGGCCTGCTGGACGGCCCCGTGTTCGGCCTCCAGCAGATCCCTGATTCCGTCCAACGCCAGCCCCGCTTTGCGCAGTTCAAGGATACGTTCAAGACGTAGGGCCTCAGCTGCGGTGTAGAGACGATAACCGCTTTTGGACCGTTCGCTGGGGACCAGCAGGCCGATGCGGTCATAGTGCAACAGCGTGCTTCTGGCGATGCCGAAGCGTTTGGCGAGGCTGCCGATGGATTCCATTATCCTCTCCGTGGTTTGTCGGTGCGAGGGCTAGTCGAGCATCGTCCCGGTTGCCAAGTAATGCCTTAGCAGATTCTCGACCAACAGGATTTCCTGTCCATACTGTCCTTGGGCCATTCTCTCAACCATGGCTTTTCCCTCGGGAGTGAGCGGGGTGGCAGACGTTTCCCAGAGCATGCTGGTCGTCTGGTCCTGACTGGCGCCGAGGGTGATTGTCAGGCGCCTGACCAGCCCGCGCGACGACCAACGCACGTATTCGATGTTATGCGGCGGCTCGTAGCGCGTGCAGATCCAGATCTCGTGACCTCGATCTGGCAGGTCCGTTTCGAAGACGCAGTCTTTTTCGGCCACCCCCGAGGAAGAGTGGACCATCCGGCAATCCCAGTAGGGAATCCAGTCATACTCGAGCACCGGACAGAGCAGGGGGAACACCTGCTCGGGTGGTGCGGGCAGGCTCATGGTCGTGGCCTGGGTGAAGAGCCTGCCGTGGACGGGTTGCCTGGCCATGCTCTGCCGCTTGTCTCGTTTGTGGTGGTTGTTCTGCATACTGATCTCCTTGTTTTACGGGTTAAAAACTGAGCATGAACTGTGAAGCCGGTGACGGGTCAACCCTGGGGGAAAACTTTTTCCGGGAGCTGGAGACAATGACCATGACACTGATTATCCGCTCATATAATTGATGAATAAGTGATTCGTTTACGCATTTTTACATTTTTTTTCTTGCCGCGGATTGACTTTGGTTGAGAAAGTAATACATCCATTCAAGCAATCATTGAAACGACGTTTGAATTAATTGTTTGGAGAGAATATGATCGAAATGGATGGACGCAAACTTGGCACCAAGGATCGGATCCTCGCGGCGGCCTCGGATGTCTTTGCGGAGTTTGGCTTCGAAAAAGCCACTGTCCGGGATATATGCTCACGCGCCGGGGCCAACGTCGCGGCGGTGAACTATCATTTCCGCGACAAGAAGGACCTCTTTCTGCTGGTGCTCAGCGCCTGGAAAAGGTCCGCCCAGGAGCAATACCCCTTGGATATGGGGCTGGGCGAGGACGCCGGCGATGAGCTGCTGATCGGGGCCTTTTACCGCTCGATGCTCAGACGCATTCTGCTGGCCACACCGGATTCAACAAATTCGTATCGCCGGGCCAAGGTCTTCATGCACCAGTTGTCCGATGGGTTGTTTCGGGATTTGGAAGAGGGGTGTGAGAATCACAGACAGATGTTCGAGCATTTGGCCCCCATCGTCGGACGGCTGCTGGGCAAGGCCGCCCCGACCGAACTCAATGGCTGTCTGGATTCCATCATCGGACAGGTATTGACCTATTTTGTGGGGTACGTGATGGACCCCAACGAATTCCAGTCCCTGCGGAGCGAGGAAGAAATCGACCGCGTGGCCCGGCACATGACGTTATTCACCCTCGGAGGCATCCGGGCGGTCAAGGAGTCCTTGGTATGAAGTTTTTGAAGGTGATTGTTGTTTCCGCCTTGGTGGCGGGGCTTGCCGGGGCACTCTCCGGCTGTGGCGAGAAGGCCGCTGAAGCCGAGGCGAAAACCCAGCAGGGACCCGCCCTGCGGGTGGTGCAGGTGTCCGTGTCGCGCATCGAACCGATGACCTTGTCCGATGTTCTGACCCTGCCGGGCGAGACCGAGGCCTTGCAGGACGTGACCCTGTCCGCCGAGACCTCGGGCCGGGTGGAATGGATCGGTCCCGCCGAAGGTGGGCGCGTGGTCAAGGGCCAGCCCATTATGAAGATCAATGTGGCCTCCTTGCGGGCCCAGCTGGACAAGGCCCAGGCCTCGATGCACCTGGCCGAACAGCAGGCCCAGCGCCGCAGCGAGCTGTTTGCCAAGGGCGTGGTCAGCCGCGAAGAGCTGGACGAGACCCTGACCGCCCTGGACGAGGGGCGCGCCATGGAGGGCGAGGCTTGGGCCAACTTCCGTCAGGGTCTGGTGCTGTCGCCGGTGGACGGCGTGGTTGACGAGCTGCATGTGGACACCGGAGAGTTCGTGGACAAGGCCACGACCCTGGTGGCTATCGTGAACCGCGACATCGTGCGGGTCTACGTCAGCGTTCCCGAACTGGACGTGCGTTTCCTGAATTCCGGCGACACCGTGGGTATCACCGTGGATGCCTGGCCCGGTCGCGAATGGACGGGCACGGTGGACTTCATCTCCTCCAAGGCTGATGCCGGAACGCGGACCTTCCGCACCCGGGTGCTGGTGGACAATGCCGATGGGGCGATCCGCCCCGGGATGCTGGCCCGTGCCGCATTCCTGAGACGCAGGATTGAGGGAGCCGTGGCCGCTCCCCTGTCCTCCATCCAGGACCGTGGTGGCGAGTTGGTGCTCTATGTTGAGGATCAGGGTGTGGCCCATTCGCGCACCGTGCGGGTGGGCGTGGTCCAGGGCGGTCTGGTGCAGATCGTCGAGGGGCTGGCTCCGGGCGAGAACTTGATCGTTGCCGGACAGGCTGCGGTTGAGGAAGGCGTGAAGGTATCCGTGCAATGATCATCAATCGCTCCGCTCTGAAGCGCCAGTCCACCGTGCTGGTGCTGATGGTCTTCATTACCCTGGCTGGCCTGTCCGCGTATTCGTCCCTGCCTCTGGAGTCCAACCCGGACATCCAGATCCCCTTTGTGTTCGTGACCACGGAGTACGAGGGCGTGGCGCCGGCGGATGTGGAGAAACTCGTGACCATCCCGCTGGAGCGGGAGCTGACGGGCGTCTCCGGGGTGGAGGAAATCCGCTCCACCTCCCAGGATGGTTTTAGCGTCATTGCGGTCAAGTTCGACCCGGACGTGGTCATCGACGACGCCATGCAGAAGGTCCGTGACAAGGTGGACCAGGCCAAGCCCGATCTGCCGTCGGATCTGGCCGATGATCCGATGATCACGGAAATGAACTTTTCTGACGAGCCCATCGTCAATCTGGTGCTGTCGGGTCCGTTCTCCCTGAAGCGCCTCAAGGTCTTTGCCGAAGAGCTTGAGGACCGGGTGGAGGCCGTGCCCGGCGTATTGGATGCCGTGATCGTGGGCGGACTGGAACGCGAGATCCATGTGCTGTTCGATCTGGACCGCGTGGCCTTCTACCGCATGCCCGTGGACAGCCTGCTGGCGGCGGTCCAGGAGGCCAACGTCAACGTGCCCGGCGGCACCATGGACATTGGCGACCAGAAGTACACGGTGCGCGTACCCGAGGACTTCCAGCATCCCAGCGAGATCGACTCCCTCGTGGCCTTTGTGCGCGGGGGGAAGCCCGTGTACCTGCGCGACGTGGCCAGGATCGAGGATGCCGCCAAGGACCCCGATACCATGAGTCGTTTGGACGGTGTGCAGAGCGTGACCCTGCTGGTCAAGAAGCGTACGGGTGAGAACATCGTGCATACCGTGGAGGGCGTGTTGCGGGCCGTGGCCGAGGTTCAGGCCGAGTTGCCCCCCAGTCTCAAGGTGGACACCCTTTCGGATCAGTCCAAGGACATCCGGATGATGGTGTCGGATCTGCAGAACAACATCATCACCGGCCTGGTGCTGGTGCTGGCTGTGGTGCTGATCTTCATCGGCGGGCGCAGCGCCGTGTTCGTCTCCCTGTCCATTCCCCTGTCCATGTTGGTGACCTTTGTCCTGCTCCAGTCCTTCGGCATCACCCTGAATATGGTGGTCCTGTTTTCCCTGATCCTGGCCCTGGGGATGCTCGTGGACAACGGCATTGTGGTGGTGGAGAACATCTATCGCCACATGCAGGAGGGCGCGACCCGCGAGCAGGCGGCCCTCATCGCCACCGACGAGGTGGCCTGGCCGGTCATTGCCTCGACCCTGACCACAGTGGGTGCGTTCATCCCCATGATCTTCTGGCCGGGCATCATGGGCGAGTTCATGACTTTTCTGCCCCAGACCGTGATCATGTCCCTGGCGGCTTCACTTTTCGTGGCCCTGGTCATCAACCCGGTGCTCTCCGCCCGCTACCAGACCGTGCGCGCAGCCGAGGCCAAGCCCCGGCGCATGGACAGGCTGCTGGACGGGGTTCAGACCAGTTATGTGCGCTTGTTGGATTGGGCCCTGGACCATCGCGGTCTGGTTGTGGGGTTGTCCTTTGCCCTGCTTGTGACTTCGGCTTTGGCCTTTGGCGCCTTGGGCAAGGGGGTGGAGCTGTTTCCTTCGTCCGACCCCAAGCGGGCCTATGTGCACATCAAGGCCCCCGTGGGCACCAATCTCGAGGCCTCGGACCGCATCGTGAAGGTGGCCGAGGAACTGCTGGCCGAGTACCCGGATGTGGATCATGTCATCACTCAGGTAGGTACCTCAGGTGGCAATCCATTCTCCAGCGAGGGCTCGGGTGCGCACGTTTCGCAGGTGACCATGGAATTCAAGGACTTTCGGGAGCGTTCCATCTCCTCTTCCGCCGTGGTGGACGATGCCCGTCGTCGTCTGAAGAAGGCCCTTGTGGGTGCAGAGGTCCGCGTTGAGAAGGAGGCCATGGGCCCCCCGGCGGGTGACCCTGTGAATATGGAACTCGTGGGCACGGACATGGACCGACTCGGTGAATTGACTCACGAGATCATGGCCGCCATCCGCGACATCCCCGGTCTGGTGGATCTGAAGACCGACTACATCGAGGGCAAGCCCGAAATCCGCATCCGGGTGGATAAGGAAAAGGCTGCCATCACCGGCCTGTCCGCCAGCGCCGTGGGTGCCACGATCAAGACCGCTGTGGGCGGTTCCAAGGTGGGTACCTACCGCGAGGGCAAGGACGAATACGACATCGTTGCCAAGCTGCCCAAGAAGGACAGGGACTCCCTGGAGAGCATCCGGCGGATCACGGTGTCCGGCAAAGACGGCGCGCCTGTGCCCCTGACCAGCCTGGCCCGGGTGGAGATGAGCAGCGGTATCGGTGGCATCAAGCACATCGACCAGAAGCGCGTGGTGACCATCTCCGGCGACGTCTCGGGGCGCACGGCCAACGAGGTCATTGCCGAGGCTCAGAAGGTCATGCGCGGCGTGGACCTGCCGCGGGGTTATTCCTATTCCTTCACTGGCGAGCAGGAGGAGCAGCAGAAGGCTTCGGACTTCCTGTCCAAGGCCTTTGTGGCGGCGTTGTTTCTGATTTTCCTCGTGCTGGTGACGCAGTTCGATTCCATCGTCACCCCGTTCATCATCCTGACCTCGGTGGTGCTGTCGCTGATCGGCGTGTTCATCGGTCTGCTGGTCACGGGTACGGCGTTTTCCATCATCATGACGGGGGTGGGAGTGATCAGTTTGGCTGGTGTGGTGGTCAACAACGCCATCGTGCTCATCGACTATTACAACCAGCTGAAGGCGGGCGGCATGGCCGTGCGCGAGGCCTTGATCCAGGCGGGCAGGACACGTTTCAGGCCAGTGATCCTGACCGCCATTACAACGATCTTGGGCCTATTGCCCATGGCCACGGGTGTGAGTTTCGACTTCATGCATTTCAGCTGGGAGATCGGCAGCGAGTCCTCGCAGTGGTGGGGAGCCATGGCCGTGGCCGTGATCTTCGGGCTGTTGTTCTCCACGGTGTTGACACTGGTGGTGGTGCCGTCGCTGTGTTCGTTGGCGGATGGCTATGCCGAACGCAAAAAGCAACGGTCTGCGCAACGGGTAGAGGTTTCATAATATTTGGAGAGTCATCCCCCCTGGCGCTCCAATCGGTGGAGTCGGTCGTGCCATCCTCCCCCGGCACGGCCGGCTTCGCCTCCCCTGTTCCGGTTCCATCCCCTTCCCCAAAGGAAAGGCCCGCTCATGCGGGCCTTTCTGTGTGTAGCATGGCTGTCCTGTGATCCTAGGCGTTGCGCCTCAGGATATAGAACTCATAGCCGAAGTGCTCCGAATAGCTGTCCATGAGGTACATTTCGTATTCGGTCATGTCGGCCACGGCCTGGGCGTCGGCGTCATCGGCGTTTGCCGCGCGGAAGAGGGGCAGACGCTCCCTGAGCGGGCCGTAGTAATCGATGGTCCAGGCTTCCACGGGCAGATGAAAATGCCCAATGGATGTCCAGCCCAGGGATCGTGCGGCTTCAAGGTTGGCCTGCACATTGCGCATGCCCGGGTAATGAGTTGTCCAGAATTTCCAGAGCTCATCAGGTGGACTATCAGTGAACCACGAGGCCTCACTGACCACCAGATAGCCTCCGGGGCGGACCAGTGGACGCCACCTGGTCAAGCCATTGTCAAAGCCCATGATGTAGACCGCACCTTCGCTCCAGACGAGGTCAAAGGCTTCCTCGTCAAAGGGCAGGTCATTCATGTCGGCCTGGACGGTTTGGATTCGTTCGCTGAGTCCTTCTTCGAGTGCGACCTTTTGAAGGTGCGTCTGAAAAAAGGATGGAAACAGATCCGTTGCCGTGATGCGCCCCTGAGTGGCCGAAGCCAGGACCAGGGTCTGTGAACCTGAGCCGCAACCAACATCAAGGATGTCGGGTGCGGCGGGCAGTCCCTGGCACATGTTCAGGGCGCGAAGGGTGGACGGGGCATTGCCGGGGCCGAGCCGGGACAGTCCGTCGTGGAGGTTGACGAGTAGTTCAATCAGTCGTTCTTCCTGCATCGTTGCAGTCTCCGTATGGGTATGGAGTCCGACACAGGGCCGGTCGGAATCCGTTCTGGTTGAGTGCTGCCCTGTGAGCCGGGCAGAAGTGACTACCAAGAGCGGGTTCCTACACAAGATCCTTATTCTTCAAAAAAACCTCGCCACGGGGCGGATTGAGGGTGGGCGCATCAGAAAATTGCTGCGCGCAGATTTCATACCGTCAGTTGGAGCCAGATGCAACGTCTTGATAGATAAAGCCCGCCCGGTTGAAACCGGACGGGCTTTGTCAATGTCGGTAGCGTCGAGGGGGTAATTAGCCCAAGAGGATCTGCTGGGCCTTTTCGTCACCCACGTCGGTGATGAACGCGATGCCTGTCTCGCGCTCGGTCTCGCGGTTGCTCGAAGCGATGTCCTCGCGGCTGATGTCGGCCAGGTCGAATTTGCGGGCTCCGGCCAGCAACTGTTGCAGACCGCAGGACAGCTTGTCCATGCAGGTCCACATGGCAATGGCGCCGTAGGGGACCTTTTTGATCTCATCTTTGCCGATCTTCTTTTCCAGGGAGTGGTACCCGGCAAAGATTTTATCGGCAGATTGGCCGCGTTCGCTGACGGTGGAGGGCAGCTTGTCCCAGTTTCCGTGGATGGCTTCGCGGCGCTCGGGATGAAGTGCGCCTTCGATGTTGGTGCCCAGGAACCCGGGAATCATCATCCCGCGGCCCATGCAGACCAGCTTGGTGAAGGGCGCGCCCAGAGCCAGGGCCTTGAAGATGCTGGTCTCTTTGGCAAAGCCGCCTGCAAAGGACATGTCCACCACGCGCTTGCCGCGTTCTGCGAGCAGGGAGGCATACTGATGCGCCTTGGAGTGCAACAGGATCGACGGTACGCCCCAGGCTTCCATCATATTCCAGGGGCTCATGCCCGTTCCACCGCCGGAGCCATCCATGGTCAGCAGGTCCAGTCCGGCCTCGGAGGCGAACTTGATGGCCATGGCCAGGGATTGCATGCCGTAGGAGCCGGTTTTCAAGGTGATGCGCTTGAAGCCCAGGCTACGCAGGTACTTGACGCTGTTCATGAATTCGTCCTGAACTTTCTCGTAGCTGTCCAGGTGGGTATAGCCCAGTCTGCTGTGGCGGGCGAAGGAGTGGATGGCACCGGCCTTGAATCCTTCCTGAACCTCGGAGAGTTCGGGGTCGGGGTCCACGAGGTAGCCGCGCTTCTTGAGGAACAGGGCGTATTCCAGGCTGGTGACTTCGATCTCACCGCCGATATTCTTGGCGCCCTGGCCCCACTTGAGTTCGATGATGATCTTGTCGGCGTACTTTTCGGCCAAGTATTCGGCAACACCGTTGCGGGTGTCCTCGACGTTCATCTGCACGATCATGCCGCCGTAGCCATCATGATAGCGAAGATAGGTGTCGATGCGGCGTTCCAGTTCCGGAGCTTTCTGGATGCGTCCATTCTCGAGAATGGAGTTGCGGTCCACGCCGACCACGTTTTCACCGACCACGATGGGGATGCCCACCAGTGCACACCCTGCGGCAAAGGAGTCCCAATATTTGGCGGCGATGAAGGTCGATCCCAGTGCGCCCGTCATGAAGGGCAGGCGACACTTGGTTTTTACTTCGTTACCGAAGGAGGTTTCCAATTCGACGTCGGTGAACAGGCAGTCGCCGCTGTCGGCCTTGGCCTGGTTGCCATTCATGCCACAAGCGCCGAAGCTGCCGCCCTGGATGCGCAGGGAGTTATAGGACACGCCGACGTGTTCTGTGTTGCCGCTACCGGCAGTGATGGATCCAAAATCACGGGGATACAGAGTCTCACGTCCCTGGAGGCTGGACAGCCATGTTTCGCATTTGCCCATGCAGTCCGCGCGGCACAGGGTGCATAAGCCAGACTCAATGGCGTTGCCTCGATTGGTCGTTCCGAGAACATCATTCCCTTTTGGCCAGTGTGACATGTTATTGTCCCTCATGTTTGATATTGAATAGAACAAGAGTGCTGCACTAAAAGTTCACTTCTGTTATGGCTTTTGGAAGAAGTTGACAACAAAAATGTTTAAAAACTGATTTTGAATGTACATTGGAATTAATTATTATTTTAACATTCCAAATTCATTAATAACTATGCTTTTGGCGTGCATGATTTTGTCTTTCGACATCCGCGACAGTATGAAAGGCGTCACTTAATGCGATATTGCTTTATTTTTAACAATAAAGGCAAAAAGACCGGAGCCTTTTCGGACTCCGGTCTTCAATTTTGTCAAAATAGAGACGCTATTTTACAGGGGCTGCTTGGATTTCATGATGGGTTTTTTCACTCCCACAGTGGCCAGGGCGGCTTTGAGCTCGTCGGTGCCCTCGGGCGTGCCCGTGTAATGCACCAGCACCCGGTACCAGGTGGCCCCCGAGGCCTGGGCCTGTTCGATGCTGGTCTTCAGGCCCATCTTGTTCAGCTTGCCGCCAAAGATCAGCGCCATATCCGGGTCCTTGAGCGAACTCACCTGATAGACATAGCGGAACTGCTGAGTCTCTAACTGCTGTGCCTGCGGCTGTCGGTCGATCACTGTCGGTTCGGCAGGGGACTCGACCGGGGGTTGCTGAACCGCTGCTGCGGGACTGGCTTTGGCAACAGGAGCGTCGGGCTCTGGTTTAGCCTTCGGACTGGATTGACCGGGGGCCGCACCCGGCTTTTTCTGCAGGGTCTCATAGAAATCAAGATCCTCGGCCTTGAGTACGCCTTCGGGTTCAGCGGTCTGCTGTTCGGCTCGCGGCATGATCTGGGCCAGCTGGGGCACGGCCTGTTCGGGATGATAGCCCCGTCCCACAAGGACGCCGAGAATGAACACCCAGGCCAGGGCCGCGGCGCTGACCACGATCAGGGAGGCCACGCCCGCTGTGGACAGGCTGAAGCTGAATCGCCTGGGTTCGTTCTGCTCTTTGCGTTCCTTGGTGTGGGCTTCGCGGGGCATGGATGTTTCCTTGTGCTCGCAGGCCGGTTACATGGATTCCGGGGCGCTGACGCCCAGCAGGGCCAGTCCGTTCCTCAGAATTTGGGCCACGGCGTCCAGGAGCAGCATGCGCGCACGCATCTGATTCTGGTTTTCGGCCCCCAGGATCTGGTTGGAGTGATAGTAGCTGTGCAGGGATCCGGCCAGCTCCATCAGATAATAGCTCACATGGTGCGGGGACAGGGTTCGGGCCGAGGAGGCCACGGCGTCCGGGAACTGTTCCATGATCTTCAGGAGCCGCTTGTCCTCGGGGGTGTCCAGGGCGGCCAGCAGGCCGGTGTCCACGGAGACGGCATCGATGCCGCGCTCGGTGGCCTTGCGCATCACGGACTGGATGCGGGCATGGGCGTACTGGACATAGTACACGGGGTTGTCCATGGACTTCTGCTTGACCAACTCCAGGTCGAAGTCCAACTGACTGTCGGACTTGCGCGACAGGAACATGAAGCGGGCGGCGTCTGCGCCCACTTCGGCGACCACGTCGGCCAGGGTCTCGAATTCACCGGCGCGGGTGGACATGGCCACCTGCTCGCCATCGCGCAACAGGTTCACCAGTTGCACCAGCAGCACCTGCAGGGATTCCTTCTCCTTGCCCAGGGCCTGCACGGCGGCCTTCATGCGCGGCACATAGCCGTGATGGTCCGCGCCCCAAATGTCCACCAGCAGTTCGAAGCCACGGTCGAATTTGTTGTCGTGGTAGGCGATGTCCGAGGCGAGGTAGGTGAGTGAGCCGTCGGATTTCCTGAGCACGCGGTCCTTGTCGTCGCCGAAGTCGGTGGACTTGAACCAGAAGGCCCCATCCTTGTCGTAGGCCAGCTCGGCCTCGCGCAGGCGCTCGAAGGTCAGGTCGACGGCTCCGGACTCAAGCAGGCTGCTTTCCGAGAACCAGACCTCGTGCTCCACGTTGAACTCGGCCAGGTCCAGCTTGATGCCTTCCAGGATCTCCTCCATGGCGACCTCCTGGCACATGGCCAGGATCTCATCCAGGGGGGCGGAGTTGAACCAGTCCACGCCCTCGGCATCCAGCAGGGCCTCGGCGATTTCCTTGATATACTCGCCCTTGTAGAGGTCCTCGGGCGTTTCGACCTCGCGGCCCAGGATTTCCTGGATGCGGAACCAGACGGAATTGCCCAGGATGCGCATCTGGCGTCCGGCGTCGTTCAGGTAGTATTCGGTCTGTACGTTGAAATCCGCGGCGCGCAGGATGCGGGTCAGGCTGTCGCCCAGGGCCGCACCGCGACCGTGGCCGATGTGCAGGGGGCCGGTGGGGTTGGCGGAGACGTATTCCACCTGAACCCGTTTGCGTTTACCAATTTTCAGGTTTCCGTAATTGTCGCCGTCGCCCAACACGTCCAGCACGGTCTGCTGCCAGAAGTCGGCGTTGAAGAAGACATTCAGGAAACCCGGTCCGGCGATCTCGATTTTCGTGATTTCGGAGACCTGGCCCTTGATGAAGTCCTGGATGTCGGCGGCGACCTCGCGCGGGGGCTTACCTGCCTGGGTGGTGAGCATCATGGCCAGATTGGTGGCCAGATCGCCGAAGCTTTCGTCCTTGGGCTGCTCGATGGTGGTTTTTTCGGGCCACTCGAAGCCATTCTTTGCCACGAAAGAGGCCAGCAGTTTCCGCAGTGTTTCGTTTGCGCGCATCGTGAATATTCTCTTTATTGCTAGTTGATGTTGTCTTCGTTCTATCTGGCTTCGTCGATGGCCGCCATGGTGTCAAGGCTGGTTCCGGTCCAGTCGTTGTCCATGTCCTTCAGATTCTGGCCGAGCATCTTGGTCAGGACGCCTTTGGGGCCGACCTCGATGAAGGTCCGGCAGCCTGCCCGGTGCTGGGTCTGGTTGATCTCGATCCAGCGCACGGGGCTGACCATCTGGCGGCACATGATGTCCTTGATGGATTCGGGGTTGTCTTCAGGGCCTGCGGTGACGTTGAAGAAGACCTTGCCCTGGGGGGTGCGCCATTCGGCTTTTTTGAGCTGTACTTGCAACTCCAGGGCAGCCTCGGCGATGAGCGGGCTGTGGAAGGCGCCGGACACGGGCAGGGGGATGGCCCGACCCTTCAGCTCCTTGGCAATGACGGCGGCGGCCTCCAGAGCGGGCTTCTGGCCGCTGATCACGAACTGGCCGGGGGTGTTGTAGTTGGCCACGATCAACTCTGCTCCGGATTGTTCGCGGGCGGTCTCGACCAGTGCTTCGACGTCCTCCTGGGACAGCTTCAGCAGGGCGGTCATGCCCTGGTCGGGCGCTCCGGCCTCGGCCATCAGGCGACCACGCAAGGAGACCAGCTCCAGGACCTTTTCCACGTCCAGGACCTTGGCTGCTGCCAGGGCCGCGTATTCGCCCAGGCTGTGCCCGGAAAAGACGTCGGTCTTGATCTTTTTTGCGGCGTGCATCCACAGGGTCAGGTTGGTCACGGTCAATGCGGGTTGCAGCACGCGGGTGTCGGCCATGTCCTGGTCGTCTCCGCCCCAGTAGACCTCGCGCAGCGATAGCTGGCTGATGGCTTCGGCCTTGGTCCACCAGTACATGTATTCGGAATCGTTCTCGGCAAGGTCGCGGCCCATATTCTTGACCTGTGAACCCTGGCCCGGAAAAAGTACCGCCGTCAGCGGGGTGATTGCATTCATGGTGTGTCCTCCATATATTCATGCGGCGTCGTGTGTGCTGTGGCGCCTGTCTCGTTCTGTCCGCTGTGGAAGCTACGCTTGCCCGCATGGGGCCGTCGGGTTATGACCCGGCCTGGCCGCCCTGACGGGCGGCGAAATCGTGTATCTCTTTAAAGGATATTCATGCGAAAGCCTAGCCCCAATGAAGTGGCCGCCCTGGCGGCAAGCCTGGGACGGGAGATGGATGAGCGCCAAGCCGGGCTCTTGGCCGAATATCTGGGAACCCTGGCCAAGTGGAACCGCTCCATGAATCTCGTGGGCGCGGACCATTGGCGCGACGCGCTCTCGAATCTGGTTGCCGATTCCTGGCATCTGGCCGATTTTCTCACCACTCAGTCCCTGCCCGAGTCGCCGCGCTGTCTGGACCTGGGGGCCGGTGCGGGCCTGCCCGGTATCCCGCTGCGCGTGTTCTGGGAGGCGGGGGACTATACGTTGGTGGAAATCCGCTTGAAGCGTGTGGCGTTCATGCGTTTTGTGCTCTCGCGCATGCGCCTGGAGCGGACCCTGGTTGCCGGTTGCCGGGTGGAGGAGCTTCCAGAGGAATCCTTTCCCGTCGATCTCGTGCTCAGCCGGGCCTTCATGCCCTGGGATGAGCTGCTGGCCCTGGTTGGGCCCTGGTTGGCTCCGGGAGGGCTGTGCGTGATCATGGCCAACGAGGAGCCGCCCCGCCAGTTTCCGGGCTGGGAGACCGTCCGCGTGTCGGGCTATCCGGCCCCGGGCGGACAGCGCTATTTCTGGGCGTTGTCGCCTGCGAGCTCTTCCAGGTAGCCTTCCTTGAAGATCAGCTTGGTGGCCTGGGTGTCCGCCAGCTCCGCCACATCCATCAGCTTTTCAAGATAATCCAAAATTTTGAAGCGTTTGTCTTCGTCGGCGTGCTCGAATTCAAAGGCCAGGTCTCCCGAGGTGATGAATTCCTCGAGTTTTTCCAAGACCGTGATGTCCATGAGGGGCATGGCTGTTCTCCTGTTACGGGTTCGGCCTCGCTGATGCCACAAATGCCTGCGCTGGTAAAGAGCCTCTGTGAGGTTCGGATGAGAAGGGGGATTCAGCAAGGAGGCTAGTGGTGGTAGGGGCTGCCTTTGGCAATGGCCGCGGCCCGGTACAACTGCTCCAGCAGCACGACGCGGGCCATTTCGTGGGGGAAGGTCATGGGTGACAGCGAGAGCTTGAAGCGGCTGGCGGTCAGGACCTCGTCGGACAGACCAAATGTAAGCACTCACTCAAAATGAGAAATTCAGTCACCCAAGATGAGAAGTCGCTTCCTTCCTGATTTTCGTTTGGAACGATTTTGGCTACGTGTGCGCGTGTGTGCGCGTTGATGCTGATGTGTCCCCCTCCCCTCGTTTAGACTTGGGGAGGGGGTTTTGTTTAGGGTTGTCGGGGTGATGTGCAGCCCCAGGAGGTGATCTCGCTCAATCGGTCACAAGCAATGTCGAAATAGGCCTCTGTCATCTCGATTCCGACGAATTTGCGGGCCGTTTCCAGGCAAGCCTGGCCGGTCGATGCAGAGCCCATAAACGGGTCGAGAATCGTCCCACCCTCAGGTGTGATTTCCATGAGATTCCGCAGCAGGGGCACAGGCTTTTCAGTCATGTGCTTGCGGGACGGCCCGGAGACGATGGATTGCCGGAAGATCCCCGGCAGGCAGCGTTTATGCACCGGGGCGAATTGCCCTTTCGTCCCAACCAAGACGAATTCACATTGATTCCTAAATTCTCCCATGCTCGGCCTTGCCGTGGGCTTGTCCCAGATCACGATGCGCCGCCAGAGCCAGCCTCCGGCCTGGAGGGCATCGCTCATGGTGGGCAGCTGCCGCCAGTCGGTGAACATCATGCACACCGAGCCAGGCTTAGCAATGCGGTGGCACTCGGCCAACCACAGGGTCGCCCAAGACATGAAAGAGCGTTGATCCCTGTTATCCCCAGAAAACTCAGGGAATTTTTTAGCGCTGGTGCTCTGATATTTTTCCGATGGAGGCCGATGCTTTTGCCCCAAGGTCATACCTCCACTGGAGTACGGAGGGTCAGTCAAAATAGCGTCGACGCTGTTGTCTTCCATGGTAGCCAGAATTCCCAGAGCCTCGCCCTGGTGCAGTTGGGCATCTCCAATCTTGATCATCTTATCTCTCCGAGTGGTCCTCCTGTTGGGACTCTCGGCTGGTGCTCTCGGCTCTCAGATGATTAATCGTCCCGCACCTGGGACATTTGATGGCCAGGCTGATGGCCCGACCTTTAGCCAGTAGCCTGTTGCAATGGGCACAGCGGATCTCGATCTCCTTTGTCATGATCACCTTTACGATTAATCCCGTGGCTGCTAGACATTTGGTACCCTGTACAGGGACCTGGAGCAGCTGCCTACGGGCGGTGGGCCGGTGTTCGCGCACCGGGCCAGTGGGGGCGTTACCGCGCCCCCGCCTGTTCCTCCGTTTGAAGCTCAAACCACGTTTGGGGGACGCCATGGAAGAGCTGTTCAGAATTATCAAAGAGGGTCCGGCCAATGACATTTGGATGGTCACGCAGGCGGATGAGCTTTTTTTCAAGACATTCGCACACACCGAAGAACTTGGGGGGGATCTATTCCCTCTCATCTTTGCCGTGCGCCAGCACGCGCAAGCGATGGCCATTCTGTTGACCTGTCGGATATATGAACCGCCAAAGAAGGACTACCAGATCCTTGGGCTTCCTCTTGCGTATCAATATATTCTTGATAACGCGGAGACTCTGACCCCGGCCAATCCCGACCTTTTGGCGCGGTTGACGGGGCATGACTGCCGCCCCATCTCTCCAGGCATGCTTGGCGATGGGGAGTGGGAGAAAATGTCCGAAGAGGAAATCAAGGCCTACTACGACCAAGAGAGGCAGGGAATCATCCAGATGGTTCGCACCTTTGGGGAACAAGGTCTGGAGGCAATACCTCAACCGAAGGTCATTGAAGGCGATGATCTGTCGACCTATTTGGAGCACGTCAAACGATGGCGGGACAAGCATGTGGCCCATAATGAAATGATCCCGGAGATGGATGGGCTTTTCCTGAATATGCGTCGGCTTATCAGCCATGCTCGGTCTCTGGTGACAAACCTCTGTGACGCCTTCTTCGGCTATAAAACTAAACCGTATGGGGGCGTTATGCCCACCGATGGCGCCGACCAAGCAGCCGAGGCGCTGGGGCGACTGGCCCAGCGCCTCAAAGGCTAGACTTCCATTCCTATTTGATTGTCAAAGAGCAGGTGGGCGGGGATATCCCTACCCACCTTTGTTGTTAGCTGTAGATCATGCTCACGGCCTCCAGGGCGATGGCATCCCCAGCTGCGGCCACTTCGGCATCCCGTTCTGCCTGCCAAGTGAAGACGGTCAGTTGGTGGGCCTCGCCTACGGCCTCCACCTGGGCATACAGGGTAGCATCCATCACCACCCACACCCCGCTGCTGGCCTTCCATTTTTGGACAACGAATCCCGGATGCGTAGTGAGTTTGCCCTTGAACTCGGAGTAGCTCACTCGAGCCGAGATGTCGGAGTCGAACAGTGTCCCGTCAACCTCAAAGCCGCCGTCTCTCACCCTGTTTTTCTCGGCCTGGATGAGTTGGAGCTTAGCTGCCTTGGCAGCCACCAGGTCAAAAACCCAGGCTTCGGCCACATCGTCCCAGGTCTCAAATTCACCCGGGGCGGTGTCGGTCAGCCCGTCCGGGATCGGCCCCAGTTCGGTGATCTCGACGGTCGCGCCCGTGGCCGTGGAGTACAGCACCACGCCGCGATGGTCCTCCACCAGCTCCCAGGCCGCACCAGTCCAGCAGGCAACCTGCCCGGACGGGATATCCTCCGGGGGGGCAATTTGCGTAGACCCAGCGGGGACCATCGGCCTGCCGGAATCGGGATGGAGGCGAACCATCGTACTGCCCATGAATTCGCCAGTCTGAGGATGATAATTATAGATAATCATTGTCTATGCTCCTGCTCTCTAGCGTTTAATAATCCACATGGTTGATATGTTCAGAGGTCGTGTTTCGACAGCCTCGCGAGGGACGCCGTGCAGGTGCTCCTCTGCTTCATAGGCGTGGACTCTATCCGTCTGCCCGGAGACAAACGCATTAGAGGCACCTGCGCCTCTGACCAATGCGTAATTGATTGACGCGCCACCTTCGGCTCGGAGCGCGTGCCCATGACCTTGGAGTGCATCGTCCTGCGTTGATCCAAGTGCACGACCTGGATCGAGGCCCAGACCATGGTCCCAGCCACGCGGGAAACGCCCGCGCCAGTCGCCCAGATAGACCGACGTACTCGCCGTCCAGGTCACGCCGGTGTCATCACCGACATCGGTGCCGGACGTGGTGCCGGACGATGTGGAGATATACACCGCGCCATCCGCCAGCGCGGCGCGCAGCACTCCGACGGCCACGGTTTCACCGTTCGACCAGTCTGGGACATGCTTGGTGCCCACAACGGCCACCAGATCGGCGTCCTCGGCAACAGTGATTAGCGAGCCGTCCAGTTCCAGGTAGCCTGTCGGTACGGTTTCGGAGTCTATGGCCCGGATGGTTCCGGTGGGGGCAGCGTTATCATGCGTATGGTCCGCAGGGGCCGCTCCCACCTGTTCAGCGGTCACCGCGTGGGGGTTGTTGGTTCGACTTGCATGGGCCGTCAGGCCTCCAGCCATGGCCGCCATAAGCTCTTGGTGAGCGGCCTCATCGGCATCATGTTCGGCAACTTTCTCCGCCACATGGCTCTGGCTTGCCAACACCACATTGGGGTCCACTGTGAGATTCACCAGCGCGGCATTGGAGAATGTGATCAGGGCCTTGATGATGTGTTCGGCCTTGGTAGCATCCTCGGGATCCGGCTTGTAGAGAACCGGGTGCGCCCCGATGGCCAGGAGCGTGTCGTTGGCATAGATGGCGCATTCGCGAATGTACCAGCCCCCCACGGTGATGGGGATATGGACCTCAAACACGACCTGTTCCCCAGCTTCGGTCTCGCCTTGTTCGTTGATGGCGATGGACTGGAGCGCTCCGCGCCAGTTCTCATGCACCAACCCGGTGGAGGCACTGGTGTGTTCCGGTGTTGCTCCTCCACCATCGCCAACGGCCATGTGGGTGGCCTGAATCTTGGTGCCGGTGCTTTCGGCCTGCACGAGGGCAGCCAGGCCCGCTTTTGTCAGTATCAGGGACATATTTTATTCTCCCAGTGTTGTGGTTGAAATGCCGTGAATGTAGCTGCCCACGTATAGCTGCGCGATGACGTTCGTCTCGGCTGGAATCTCTGGGCCAAGGGTGACCACAGTGCCGGTCAACAGCACGGTGGCGGCATAGGCCCCTCCCCCGATGACGCCTTCGGTCTCCAACCCGGCCAGGATGCTGCGGGCAGGTTTCTGATCGTTGGCCGCCCAGGCGATCAGTTCCAGATCCACGGATTCAATGCCGCGCTCTGGGACCCTGGTCCGGACCTTGAATTCCGCCCAGCGCTCCTCATCCTCCTCGCGGATGTTGCGGATGGCGCTGTTGGGATAGCCGAGATGCTCCAGAATTTTCGGAACGCCAACTTGCCCTCCGCCAAGCGCCTGCCAGGCAAAGGCCTTCTCACACCGCGCCCGATGTCCTAAATCGGTTTCTAGCCGGTGGCGCTCAAGACCTCGGCTTGCAGCATGCTCGGCCAGATTCGCGTCGTCACAGGTGGCTGGGTTGAACTGATTGCGGAACCACAACACATCAGCCCGAGCATCATCCATAGTCCTGGCCAGTCCCTCCACCAGAGCGGAGATGGGGCCGGGCTTCCAGATGAGTGGCCAGCGCAATTCGTCGCGGAAATAGCTCCAGAATCCCATTTATGCCTCCCCGGCTTCGGCGGGAGTGAGCGTTAGCGAGGTCAGCACGGCCAGCCCGTCTGCGGGGACTTCGACGTCCACATCCGGAGTGGACCAGAGGATCTTTTTGACGCCAGTCACGGCCATCACCGCCGCCGTCAAGCGATCCAGGGGCAGGTCGTCCCCAATTTGGAGCGGGCTGATGCCGTCCACGGTCGAGGGATCTTCGAACAGGGCGCGGATCCTGGCCTCGGCCTCGGCCAAGGCGGTTTGGGCGGAAGCCCCGGGCAGCAGCACCAGCTCACCAGCGATGTCTATGGCCACGGGTGTGGGGCCAATGACAATCCAGTCATCATTGATGGGCGGGCCAGCGTTCTCGGAGGCGGCGGCTCCGCAGTTGGCAACGGCCTCGGTGACTTCATCCAGCAGCTCCTGGGTGGGGATGCCTGCCGCGCCCTTGATCACCACATCCACGGTGCCCTGGCCCCGGGGGTGTTGGTCCATAATGCGAACGGCCACCACCCCAGGCACGGACAACGCCCAGGAGGCATAGGCATACTTGTTGGACGCGTTGTTGCCCTTCCAGCGCAGCACATAACGAGTGTTCAGATGCGTATCGATTTCTTCGTCTACGCCTTCCAGAGTCAGCCAATCGGCGCGGTTTTCAACGCCCTGAATGCCTCCGATGGCAGTGACGATTTCCTGAATCTGCCCGGCGGTGACGTTGGAGCCCGCGCCGTAGTCCTCTGCTTCGACAGGAACGGCCACCTCGGTCGCGCCATTCAGCATGACCGCCTGTTTGGTGGTCACGAAGCGCCGGACCTGGCCCTGGCCATCGGCGGGTGTGCGCAGAATGCGCCCGGCTGGGATCAGGACGTTGCCCGTGGTTCCCTCGCGCAGGAAGTAGACCACGCCCTGGGCCTTGGTGGCCGACTTGCGTGGCAGTTCCACCTGTTCGGAATGCAGGTCCAGCCAGGTCCCGGTGGCCATGTGGGGGAACGCCTGGCAGAGGTTGTCCTGCATGAACAGATAGAGCTGGAACAGGCCCCAGCAGAAGATTTCCAGCAGGCCACGCACCACGCCCTTGTTCAGGTTCATCCTGCCCGGCAACCAACCCTTGGCCTGGTATTCGTTCTGCACGTCTTCAACGTGGCCGAACACCTGGGCACGGATGTCATTCAGGCTTTTGTTAATCGGTAGCGACATCCTGCAATACCTCGCTGATTGTTCCGTCCTCGCCCACTTCGAGCACCAGGTTGCTGGGATGGTCCTCGTCAATGAATGTCCAAGCGACCTGGATCACCAGGCCGGTCTCGTTCCAGCTGAGGACCGAGCTGACCACGGTGCCGGGCTCCACCCGTGAATCCAACGCCACGCGCACGGCCAGCTCGGACGCAAGGCCCAGGCGGTTGGTCGACGTGTTCTCGTCGTGGATCCAGTCGTGGATCAGAGAGCCGAAATTTACGTCGTAGAATAAGGTGCCCAGGCGGGTGAACAGCCTGAGCCGCACGTCCTGTTCGCCGGTCTGCACACCGTCCGAAAGCACCAGCTCACCGTTGGCGGCCACGAGCGCCTGAAAGTCCGCGCCGAGGCGGATGTCCTGGCCGTAGACTTCGCCGCTCATTGGAGAACCTCCGCATGACAAGATGATTGAATGGACGTATGGGGGGTGAAAAGGGAGAAGAAAAAGTGGTCGATAGGAAAATTCAACGCAGGATCCTTGAAGCACTGAAAAGCACTTACCCCAATCACATCGATCAACACTCGTTGGCGGTTAGGGCCTTTTATGAACTGGGTGTAGGGGCAATAAGCGAGACACAACGTCAGAGTGTTATATTTAATACAAATTATCTCGCTGGGCACAAATTGCTTGAAAATAATGGTAATGGTTTCTTTAGAATATCTTCTCTTGGGATTGATCATCTTGAGAACGACGGGGGCCTGTCGGCCATCCTGAACACCGTGACCGTGAAATTCGACGCGGAGAATATCCGCAGCATGATTGAGGCCGGTTTGCTCCGCGCTGACTTGCCCGAGAAAAAGAAAGGGGCCATCCGCGAGGCCATCAGCAAGGCTCCCGGCACCGTTCTGCAAACGATCACCACCAAGCTCATCGAAAAGACTCTGGACGATCCTATGGCAGCGCTCAAGACCGTGGCCCTGGCGCTGGGCATCACCCTGTAGCCTCGTCATATCGTCCCCCCTGATCTGGTGGCCGCGTCGCAGTTGCCGCCGATCTGCGCGTCACCGCGCACGATCAGACTGTCCACAATCATCGGCCCGACCAGATCAAAACTGCCTTCCTGAGTAGTGTGGGCCTTGCAGCTGACGGTGCCGACCGCGCCGTCAGCGCCGGTGGCCTGGACATTGCCCTCCTGAATGATGAGCGGAGCCTTGATGGTCCAGACGCCGCCGATGGTTTCCGACTTGTCCCCGCCGATCTCGGTTGTGCTGTCCCCTCCGGCTCTGGTCTCGATGTCGCCAGGTGTGATCTGGAGGATCTTCCTGACAGCGTCGATCTTGATGTAGGTCTCGGGATCGGCCTGGATCACGAACGCGCCCACCTCGCAGGCCGGGGCCTTGTTCCCGGCCCAACGAAAATTACTGATTCTTGGATAGTTGGGATCGCCGTCGTAATAGGTGATGTCGCAGAGGGTGCCGGGCATGGGCGGGCAGACCACGCCACGCTCCGGGCCGCCCCAGAGGACCGGGATCTCCACCTTGGGAATCATGGGCTCGGATTCGTCCACGCTGTCGTCATTGCGCAGGGGCCGTACGTCTGCCCAGTAGTGCCCATCGCTGGCATAGGTGGCGACGACGATGCCCTTCCTGGGGACGCGGTAGTAGGCCCGCAAGTCGGGCATCACCAGCTCCACCACACGCTTGAGCAGAGTCTTCAAATCAGTAGCGCTCATGCTCAACTCCGTAGCGAATCCAGGTGCGGGCCTTGTCCGGCGTGACTTCATGGGTCACGCGCAGCGCCCGGGGCTGCGCTTGGATGCTGCGCCAGCTGTCCACGATGCGAAAGCGCCGGGAATGGGCGAAGCCGGGCAGCAGAAACGTTTCAACTTCGCCCCAGGATCTGCCACCGTCCTGAAGGGGGTTGTGGGTGATGAGTCCCTTGCCGGTTTCCAGAACGGGCACGTCGCCGGGCTCGTCATGGTCACCCCAATGCAGACCGTCGGCCCCCAGCCACAGCGGCCAGGCGCTCATGTCCTGGCCACTGGCCTTCTGGACGGTATGCGCGACCTGTTCGGCCAGCTTCCACAACGGGATGGAGGACGCCACAACCCGGGGGATGGTGATCCCGGGAGAATCCAGAGTGGCCACGCTGACACCGCACTGGCCAGCGGCCCAACGCAGGATGGCCTCGGGGGTTTCGTCCATCCAGGTCTCGGTGATCAGGGTGGAGGCCAACGGCCATTCGGCTAGGCCCTGCATGCGCACGTCCACCTGGTCCCGCGCCATGCCCCTGGTGACCTCATGCACCTGGCCACGCCAAGTTGCCGGGGTCTGGCCCCGATAGCCGAAGGTGATGGAGGCTTCCATGCCTCGGCTGATGTTGTTGATGAGGCTGCCGTCCGGATCGGGCAACTGCATCTGCCCCAGAGACAGCGGGCGATGACGTTCCGATTCGATGGTCAGGCGTGGGCACCGGTCCACACGCAGACCGCCCAGGGTGGCGCTTATGTTGATTCCAGCGATGGCGCTCATCTGCCACCCCCTTCCGTGCTGATGGAGCTGGAGGACGTGACCGGCGCAGCATCGATGGCCGGGGCGCTGCCCTTGGAGGCCTCACGGCGCTCGACCTGCACGATGGCCGGTCGGTGTTCGTCAAATTTCAGGTTGGCCTGGATCACGTCGTCGCTGTCTGACTCCTGGGAGGTCAGGCCGCTGAACACCACCTGGCGCACCCCTCGGGCAACCAGATGAGGATTGACCACGTCGTAGACCTTGGGATTGGAGCCGTTGTCGTAGCCCTTGAACAGGCCGTTCAGTACCGCGAGCTTAGCGTAGCAGCTGGTGGCGTCGGTGAGCAGATCCAGGATCACGGTCACGGCGGCGTCGCCCCAACCCAGAGGGGTACGGGTTTTGCCACTCATGGCGTCCTGCTCGGCTTCGTCGAAGCGCACCTCGCAGCCCACAGACAAGCTGTGCAGGACGCCGGGGATCTCATCCCCACCCAGGCGGATCACTCCGTCCTCGAAGGTCAGCAATCCGTCCCTAGCCATTGTGACTCTCCACCAGTTTTTGGAGTGCTGCCACGAAGCCTTCCGGATCCTGAATTCCGGAGAGCGTGAGAGTGTTGATTGTGATGCTTGTTCCACCCTTGCCCGACGTGCGGCCCTGGGGTTCGGTGATTTGCTTGTTTGTCTTCAGGACGGATTCATCCAGCGCCCGAGGGCTGGCCACGGCGGGAGTCATCATCACGTTCGCAGCCAGGGCCACGCCACCCAGGGCGGTGGCGGCGGTGTTCGCCAGTTGCGGAGCCGCCGCGCGGATCCCGCTGCCCAGCGTCTCCATCATCCGCGTCCCGGAGAGGGTCAGGGATGACAGCGGGCCGATCTTGGCATCGGAAAACGGCAGCAGGTCGCGCACCCCCTGGAGGCCGGATTTAACCAGTTCCATGGGGGCGGAGATCAAAGAGCGGATGCCCGCCATGAACGTGCTCATCAGCTTGCGGCCACTTTCGGTCAAGTCGATATCAAACAGCCCTCTGATCCAACCCCACAGATCGTTCAAGGCCGTTCGCACCGGCTCACAGTAGGTATACAGAGCGACCAGCCCGGCAATGACCGCCGCGATGGCCAAAACGATCAGGCCGATGGGGTTGGCGTTCAGGGCGATGTTGAGCAGCCATTGCCCGGCTGCGGCCAGCTTGGTGGCGGAAGCGAAGATCAGGAGTTGCGCTTTGACGAAGGCAAATCCGGTGGCAGCTGCCCAGGTCCCGGCGGCCAAGGCCGTCATGGTCAGGACAAGGATGGCGGCGACCGCCACGATCCAAAGCAGCACCTTGCCCACGGTGGAACCTGCGATCTTTTGCAGGGCCAGAATCAATGGGGAAAGGGACTTAAATCCTACGGTCACGGCGGGAGCGAACACGTTGCCGATGATTTCGTACAGATTGTGGAACTGCTGCCCGGCCAGAGCTGAAGCCGCACCCAGGTCTTTGTTCATGTGGTTGGCCATCTTCTCCGTGAACTCAGACCCCATGCTCATGGCCGTGCCTACCGAGGTGATGCCCTCGGCGAGCTGGCCTGTCTTGGAATACAAGAGGTCGAGAAAGGCCACGGCTTCGTCCGTGCCAAAGGCCTTTTTGATCTGCATCTTTTCCATCGCGTCGATGGTGGGGCCAAACTTGCTGCGCATTTTTTCCAGAATTGCTGGCACGGAGAGGAGTTGGTTGTTTGCGTCTAAGAAGTTCAGCCGCAGTTTGGCCCCACCTGAAGCCGCCGCGTTGAGAAATGCTTTGTACTTGGTTCCGGCCTCAGCTCCGGGCATGGTGGCCTGGAGCATGCCCAGAATAGCCACCTGTTCTTCCAGAGCGACGTTGGCATTGGTCGCCGTCGCTCCCAGGGTACTGATGGCCTGGCTCATCTTCGAGCCATCCGTCTTGAATTGCTGCACCCCGGCGGCCATGGCGGCAGAAAACATCTCGCCAAACTCCATGTCGCTCATGTCGGCATAGAAGCCCTTGTAGATGCCGTAACCGGTGGCGAACAGCCCGGTCATCTGACTTACGGTGGCCTTGGTCGCCTTGGCCGTGAGGGCGGCCAGGCCGGTGAACTGGGCCACACCCTCGTCGCTCAGGGAGCTGATGCCGGATTTGATGTCGTAGGCCGCGAAGAGGAAGTCGCTTTTCGTGGTCCCGGAAAAACGGTTGGAGAAGTCGGTGGCTGCAGCCTCCATTGCAGCGAAGTCGGCCACTCCTACGCTGCCCAATTCACCCAAGGCTTTTTGGGTTTGCACCGTCGATAGCACCGTTGCAGCGAAGACAGCCACCACCACTCCGGCGGCGATGGCCACCGGGGCCATGGCCATCGCCAGCCTGCCCATGCGCGAGGCCAGGCTGGCGACACCGCCCTCGGTGCTCTTCATGCTGGCCCTGACCTTGCGCAGGGGCGCGGTGATCATGTCGATGAGCCCCATGGAGGCGAAGGTCGAAAATCCTTCCATCATTTGCGTGTCCCCATTGCTCGCGTCATGTGTTTCCAGTGCCGTTCTTCCAGCCATCTGGCCTGGGCGACCATCTCAGTCAATTCATCCAAATCGTCCGGAGGCTCACGGCCCAGCCAGTGCCGGATCAGTGCACCAGCCTGCGCCAGCCCATCCCTTTCCAGATGGGCCAGCGCCTCCTGGATTACTTTCCCAGTTCACCCATGCCCACGGAGTCGAAAAGGGCCGACCCAAAGGTCGTGCTCAGCCCGGTGTAGTCCTTGAGCAATTGCTGCAATTGCTCTTTGTCCTCCGGGTGGACGGTGTCCATGAGCAGGTTGGACATGGCCAACCCGGGCTTCTTGAGCATGGAGCGCTGCGCACGTGAGATCTCCGCTGGAGAAGGCTTGCGGAATCGGGCTGCCGCCTCGACCTCGCGGCCCTCGAAACGATCCTCAAACGTGTGCTTCAGCTCGATATACTTCACGGAGCTGTCCGCTCCCGCGCTTTCCGTTCCCTTGGTCATCATCGTTCTCCTTTTCTCATTTTGAGTGGTGGATTACAGGGCCGCAGTGCCGTTCCACTTGATGGGCGACAGGATCTCGAAATCCAATTTCATCTGCCCAGCGTTGTCGTCGTCCTGTTTGGCGCTGGTGTCCTGTTTGGTGATCTTCACGTCGGGCAGGGTGTCGGTAACGGTGGACTGTCCATCGGCTGCGTACGCCACCACGATGGGGAACGGATCGCCGTTGTAGACGCTGCCACCCTGGGCCGTGCGCAGACGCTCGAATTCGTCCTTGTCCAGGGTCATGCTGCCGCTGCCCTTGTAGTTCTTGCGGCCATAGCCCCTGGGGGTGCTGCCCTTGCCGTATCTGGGCTCGATGGGTCGTTCGTCGGAATACGAGATGTCCTCGATGCCGACGGCCACACCGTTCGGCAGCTGGATTTCCACGCCTTCCCAGTCGTAGAGAACTCCGTTGATAGCCATTAGTTTGTACCCTCCAGTCTCGGATCGAAGGCCCCACCGGCATACACGTACCGGCTGTAGAGCTTGATTTTTCTGATAATGGGGATGCCAATGAGCGTCTGCTCGACGGCAACGCCGTTATTGGCGATGTCTTGGCCGTCCGGAATCTCCACCACAAAACCGGCCAGCTCCTTAGGAATGGCCGCGACCATGGTGTTCAAGGCGTTCTCAATGGACGCTTGGAGGAAGGCCAGGCCCGCACCGCCACCTTCCTGGAGAGGGTCGCCTGCTTCGTCGTACATGGACTTCAAGCAGGCAATCCGCGCCTTGCGGACGGCCTTGAAAACCGTGCGCACCACGACCAGGTAGCGGAAGTCGCTGGTATCCTCGGCCAGGGTGCGGGCATCGCCCCAGAAGGCCGAAGACATCCCGGCGTAATGCTTGGCGGTCACGAATCCGGCGGCCTCAAGCATCGTCTGCACCGCCTCGTTCCAGGCCTCGGGCAAGGTGCCCTGGGTGATGCCCCCGTCACGCACACGGCCAACGGCCCGCATCACCGGAATGGATACCATGCGGCCAGCCAAAAGGCCGCCCCAGTTGCGCACCTGGCGCTTGCCGGTGCTGTCGCTGACCTCACCAAAAACAGAGACAGGGGAGACGAACCGATGCGCCACGCCCTGACGGTCCGCCAGGAGCTCCGCAGCCCAGTCGGACAGATCCTCGTTGTCCTGGGGGAGCCGGGTCTCTGCGGTGAAGAACAACGGCCTGTGTTTGTTCCATTGCTCGTCGGAGATCACGCCCAGAGCGGCCCAATCCACGCTGTCGGATTCACCTACGACATGGACAAATTCCACGTCGAACAGTTCCAGGGGTCGCTCCAGCGAGGAGACCACTGAACTGATGGACGGCACCGGAGCCAACAGGTTGAAGGTGTATGTATCCCCGGCCACCGCATCACTGGCGGGCCAGGTGATGACCGCCCCGGTGGAGCCCACGGAAATTGCTCCGTCCGTGGGCAAGGTACGGGCTCCACCCCAGGAATCCCCGCCATCCACGCTGAGCATGTAGGTGCCCTTGTTCCGGCCTCCGGCTGACATGATCAGCAGCTCCACCTGAGCGGCGGCGCGGACCGTCCCGGCCACGGTGATATCGGGGCCTGTACCCACCTTGGAGACCGGACCGATGGAGGTCCGGACAACAAAACTGTAGCTGTCGCCGGAGGCATAGTCGCCCGAGGCCAGCACCAGGGTCGCCCCAGTATCGCCAACGCTGATCTGTCCGTTGGCCGGGATGGCCGTGGCTCCGCCCCAGGTGGAGCCATCGTCTTCAGACAGCTTGTAGGTGGCGGTTCCCAGCACCCCGGCATCAACAATTTCCACCACCACATTGGCATTAGCGACGGCCACACCGCTCACCAATGCCTCGGGGCCGGTTCCGGCCTGATTCACGGTGCCCAGGTAGCCGCCTGGCAGGCCCGCCACGGGCACGGCGATGAGGATGGGATTCTGGCCACCAGTCGCGAAGGCATCGCGCAGGGCGGCGGCCAGCGGTCCCACTCCCAACAGGCCGGTCAGGTCGGAACTCTTGCCCAGGAGATAGCCCTTGCCAATTTGGCCGTCGGAGCAGACCCCCGCGATGATGGCCGTGCCCTCGACGCCGCCCGGGGCCAGCCCGGAGGTTCCGTCGATCAAATATTCCAATACGTCGCCCATAGGGTCCTCCCGTTACAGCTTGCCGCCGCCCATGGTGCGACCACGGAACAGCGTCAGCGCGTTGTTGAAATCATCTTCGGAAACCTGCCGCCCCTCGGCCCACCCGGCGAATCGCTTGAGGCTGGCCAGCTCCCACGGAGCCAGATCGTTGATCGTGGCCAATTCGTCCACGGGGTAGAGTCCTTCCGCTTCTGTCTTCTTCTTGATTGCCATGACAGCCCTCACTTGGTGCTGATGTTGTCCACCAGGTTCACCTCACGGATCAGAGGCACGTCCTGGTCCCGGCAGATCATGCCGGTGAATTCTATGTGAATGGCGCTTGTGCGCTTCTTGAACACCTCGACTATCTTGGAGGTGAATCCTCCCATCTCCGCCTTGGTGGCCATGACGCCGACCAGGTTATTCTGACTGTCGGCAACACGCCGGGGCAGCGCGGACAAAAAATTGAGGGTGGCGTCTTCCAGCCACTGTTCGTCGTCCGAAACCAGCACCACCCGGGCCATGGGACTGCGCTTGTAGACCCGTGTACGGACGGTGCGGTGCGTACCCTCCTCGCCAGCGTCAAACTTGGCGATTTTGCGAGGCGAATACTTGAGAGCCCCGGACTGAAAATCCATCTCCACCCGCTTGCCCGGTAGCAACCGTTCAGAACCCTCCGGCTTGTGCATGACCGCCGTGGAGGCGAAGCCAGCGGCCACAGCCGCGTTGGTGATGACCTGCTCCATCAGCGTTCTCATGACCGGCCCCGCGAGAATCCTTCGGCAATGAAGTCCTGGATGATCTGTTCGATCTCCTCCTGATCGTCCTCGCTGATGCCCAGGTACGTCCTGGCGGGCAGTGTCACCGCAAGCCCGCGCCCGACCTGTCCGCCTTTCTGATGGGGGCGGGCGTAGACGAGGCCGCTGCCCCAGACCACCATGGCCGGGCTGGCCTCATAGCCGATGGAGTTGCGCAGCGGTCCCTTGTCCACCAGAATCTGCCCGCCGCGCTGGGTCGGCTCCCAGGGCGTTCCATCCGGAGCCACGCCATCATCAAAACGATCCCGAGTGCTGCTGACCAGGGCCTCGCCAATCTCGGCGGCCAACAGCTGGCGGCGGGTGGTTATATGGGCGATGCTCGAATTCACCACGCGCAGCAGCGGGGTCATGCTCATCTCGAATCCAGCGCCAGCCATCAGAAGCGCCTCCAGACATCATCCCCGAAGATCCGGGGTTGGGTGCTGACCTCAAGGCCGTGTTCGGCGGGCTCGGGGTCCACAGTAGGAAACAGATCCAGATCCCCACTGCGGATGGAGTCCAAATCCTTGACCGCCTGCTTGTGCAGGGTCTGCAATCCCAGCCACTCGTTGCCGCTGGTGCCAGAGTCCTGCATCAAGCTGGTGATGTTGCTGACCACCCTGAAGGCCGTGATCACAGCGGCCAGCTGCTTGAGCTTGCCGGGGACCCGTTTCAGGGGCAGCGCATGACCCGCCTGGAGCAGTGCGCCATCGATCTCCTCGGAGACCTGGGCGAGGTGCCGTTCGGCTCCGCCGGGGTTCAGCTCCTCAGCCTTGGCCAGGTAGGCTTCGAGCACGTAGTCCTTGAGATCATCGCTTCCACAGTACACAGGGGCCTCTCATTGTCGTTTTGAACTAGTTTTGGACTAGTTCTAGGGGTTGTCCGGTCCCGTTATGCCTCCCTGGCCTTTAACGAGGCCAGGGAGGCTGTTTGGACTACGCGGCCACCACTTCACACCAGCAGATGGTTTTGGGGGAACGGGCAGGCATAGGCTTGCTGTGCCCGATTACCTTGACGCCGGTGCCTTCGGGCAGCTTGTCCACGCGGGACAGGAACGGCATGGCCCTCAGGTTGTTGTCGATGTCGTCCAGGGCGCAGTAGAAGACCGAGCCCGGGGTGTCCTTGGCGTAGGCCACGATCTTGTGGTCGGGGACCTTCTTGACAAACGTGCCTTCCTTGGGATCGCGATAGGTCTCGGCGCACTCCTTGACCACGAAGCCGCCCACATCGACCGTTCCATTCTTGATCTCGATACGGATGTTGTGCTTGGCCGTGGTCTTGATGTTCTCGGCCACGGTCAGGATCGCCGCAAAGGCATTCTGGCCCGCCAGGAACCCAATATCGCCACCACCCATTCCAGCGTTCTGGATGGAGGTGCGCATCCCGGACAGGATCTTGTAGGCATCGGCCAGGGTGACACCTTCCACATCCAGCTTCTTGGGGGCCACAAAGGTCAGCGGCGCACCGAAGTCCACCTCGTAGACATCCCAACCACCACCATCGAGCTTGACCGGCCAGCTGATCTTGCCGGTGATGGCCGTGGCCGCGATGGCCTCGGTGGTCGCCCGGCAGGCTCTGCGAAGCGAGTCGATGCGACCGCGCACCCAAACCTCCAGCGAGGCCCGGTTGCCGAGGATCATCTTCAGGTTGTTCAGATCCTGGCCGGTGATGTCGCGGGAGGGCTTGACGGGCAACGGCTCGATGAAGCTGACGCCCACGCCTTCGCCGCCGATGGGGATCGAACGACCGCCGCGAGTGATCACGGGGATCTCCTTCAACACCTCGACCAGCTCCTCCAGACCGAGCAACGCGAACGGATGCGTCGGGCGGTTGGGGAACATGTCGTCCATGATGGTGGAATGCACCGGGGGCAGAGCCGCCAGGTGATTCGCCACCGCTTGTGCGGCGAACAGCGCACGCAGTTGAGCAAGCATGTGGATCTCCTAGTCGGCGAAGATGCCGACGGTTTTCAGTTCAGCGATATCGGCCACGGTCAAAGCGGTGGCAGCCGCCCCCTTAACCAGCATGTCCTCACGAGCGGTGCCATGCACCAGATACTGGGCAACGGTATCCACGGAGGTATCCACGGGTGCATCGTTGACGCCCTGCACGGTCTCGGCGACCAGGTCCTCGCAAGGCACCAACTTGCCGTCGCCGTCCTTGGCCAGGACGACCCCGGCGGGATAGATGCCGTTGTCGGCCTTCACCACGCCGGTCTCGAAAACGGGCGGGTGGCCCGTGGTGGAAGCGCGAACGCCGCCGTAATTGAAAGTTCCCACTACTCCGTTGATGGGCATTTGCTCCTCCTAGACCTTGTTCGCCAGGTCGGCGGTGTTGATGGTTTTCTCTTGCTGCCCGCCACTGGGCGCGCTGTACTCGGCCAACAGGCCCTGGGCCTTATTGGCCTCCAGGCGCAGCCAGAAGGCCTCCTCAGCCGTGACCTGCTTGGGCTTGCCATCGCCCTGGGCAAACTCCATGGGCCGCTTGGACTCGGACAGGGCTTCGGCCAGACTCAGGACCTGGTCCTTTTCGCCAGGCGTGATCAGGTCCTTGGCTACCAGGGCCGCAAAACGCACTTCCCGGTCCTTCTTGCCCTGGTCGGCCTGGAACTCGGCCAGGCTCTTTTCGGCCTTCTCCTGGGCGGCCTCGGCTGCCTTGGTCTTGGCCTGGGCATCTTCAACCACCTGCTTGGCTTGAGTCTCGATGGCCCCGATCCGCTGGGAGAAGTCACTCCCCGGTTGGCCGCTTTTCAGGGTCGCCACTTCAGTACGCAGCTCGTTGATCGCTGCTAGGAGCTTTTCCAGCTCGGTTTTCATGGTAGGGTCCTCCATAAGGTTTTCCGGGGCCTCGGCCCCTTGGCTGAACGTATATTCCTGGCCGGGCTCGCCTTCGGCGAAGGCCACGTCCTTCAAACCAGACACGGCTGGGATTTGGGCACCCAGGAAGGCCACATGCCGGAGCTGATGGTCCCGGACGGAGATGCTGCGCTTCTTGAAGCGCCCGGCTTTCAGCGCCTCGACAAATTCACTGGGGCACTGGTGAAAGTCCGCCAGTAGGCGGTCTCCCTCGACCTTCAGGCTCTGCACCCAGCCATAGGCCGGAGCTCCACCTTTAGGGTGGCCCAGGACAGCGGGGGCTTCCTGCGTTTTGGGGTCATACTGGTCGCGGATTTTCTCCAGGTCAGCCAGGGTCCATGTATCGGTGGCTCCAGAGCTGTCGGTATGGGTTCCTGTCCTGAAGACCTCGACGCCTCGTAATTCGTGCATGTTGACTCCGTTTCACTTCGTCGTTACTGTTATTTCCATCGGACCCCGCCATAACCAACCAGCCGGAGAGGGATCGGTTTGGCAGGGGGCTCACGGCACCGGCTTACGTGAGCGTTTCCCGATGCAGCAGCACGCCCGCCCTTTGCTTTTCCAAATAATCCAGTATCGCCTGACTCGACCTGTCCGCCTTGGGCGCGAACGCCGTGGCTCCATGCCAGTGGCGACCGCCGATCAGGCTGAATGAACAGTACCCACCCACGTCCTTGCTTTCAGGCAATGTAAACAGCCGGATTAGGCGCAGCGAGTAAACCAGGCGCTTGTGTTTGCCGATCTCAACAGGAGCCCACCAGACCTCAAATGGGTTTTGGATGGTCCTGGCCAGCAGCCTCATGTAGGGTCCCTTGTCCGCCCACGTGCTCTTGAAAGCGCCGCTGGTCTTGTCCATGAACAACCACTTGTCCACGACCACGGGATAGCCACCGGGGATCGTGATCACCTTGCTGGCGTCGATGCTGGGCAGGCCGAATTCCTTCAGGAAGGCCAGGACCTGGCTCTCCTTGGAAAGGCTTTTGGCCAGGATGTCCGAGTCCTTGACCTGGAGAATGTGGCGGCGATCCAGCCCGGCCAAAGGTGGCTTGCACGGATCCTCGCTAAACTGCCCCTTGCGGCACAGCGTCGAAGTTGCGGGATACGTGACCTGAGTCACGTTCTCGGGAGACAGACCCGCCAGCCAGTCCCGTCCGACGTTGCCGTTGAAACCACGGTCAGGGAGCACCGGCCTGGCTGGAAGCCGCTGCCCGGTCTTGGGGTCGATGGGCTCCACCAGGTCTGGCATGTCCGTCTCGGCCTTCAGCCCTTTGCCCTCCATCTGGCGGGCGGACATAGTAGACACCGTACAACGGCACATGAAGCCGTTGGGCGGGTAGAACTGATCCCAGAACGGATGGTCATGCGGGTAGATTTTGCCGTTCAACGCCATATGGGTAGGGCGTGTCCGTTTGTCCGCCACGGCGACGTAGCGCCAGTACGGGCGGGTCTTGGCCACCGTCTTCATCTGCTGATACCGCCCGGCCTGGAACGCTGTCTGGACATTGGTGCGGTAGATATTATCCACCCGCCAGGCGCGTTTGCCGGTCCAGCCCTTGTCCAGGATCGTCTCGCGGATCCGCTTCTTGAAGTCCCCCAGGGTTTCACCGTTTGCCAGGGCCTCGCCCAGGGCCGCCTGCACCGACTCCAACTGACCATTCCTAGCCAGTCCACTCACGGTAAAGGCGCGGGTCTTGGCACTGTCCGCCAGCCGCTTGAATTCAGCAGAGTCCACGGGGACCTTGCCGTTCCAAAAGCTCTGGGCTTCGGCCATGGGCAGGGGCTCAATCTTGTGCAGTTCAGGATTCATCGCCGCCCCCCTCCACGCTGTACCGCCCGTACAACTCGGCAGCGATCAGGATCTCCTGCATCGCTTGCTCCAGCTCCTTGTCACTGGCCAAACCGCTCAAGGCCTCTCCCAACAGGATTTGCAGGTCCTCATAGCTCTCGGCCTTGTCCACGAGGGTCAGGATCTCGTTGACCATGGATTCGGAGATACCCACAGCCTTGGGCAGGGCTTTGGTCACCATGTCGTCCAGGATGCGCTGCGCGTTATCCTCAGCCTCGGCAAAGTCCGAGCTGAAGGCGGGCTGTCCGGCGTCATCCCCTTCGACGTCGAATTCGTCTTCAGCTAGGCCGTAGGCTCGGGTGTAGTGGGCTTTGCGGAAGCGGACGCCGGACTCCTTGAGCTTGCCGTCCAGCTCCGCCCGCGACATGTGGTCCTCGGGCTGAATGAATTCAAAAACGGGGCTCAGCTCTCCCGGCGCGTTGACCTGGCCATAGCTCCAGGCCAGGTCGTTCATGGCGGTGGCCAGCAGCGTCTCGTCACACTCGGCATAGTCCTCGAGCACGGCGTAGTGGGTTTGCCCAAGGGCGTAGCTGCCTGCACCACCGCCATCCGAACTGGTCAGCGTCTGGCCCATGATGACGCGGCTGACGGCGCTGTCCCAATGCTTGACCATGTCCTGGTGGAGCGCACCGGCCTTGCCGCTGACATCGTGGATATCCACATTGCCCCCACCCGAGATGACGGCCACCGCGTCCTGCACCATGGTCGACAACTGGCTGAGCATCTGCTGCCGCTTAGTTTCGTCACCGCCGGTGTAATGCCCGATGACCCAAGGGATCCCGAAGCGTTCCGCAAAGATCATCCAGAATCGGACACCGCCGGATTTGAACGCGACGGGCCAAAGGCAGCGGCTGAGCAAACGCAGGCCATAAGGGTTCTCGTAGCTAGGGAAATGCCTAGCCACGACAAACTTGTGAGGAGGAACCGGCTTCTCGCTAACGCCCGCCTCCAGGAAGCAAAACTGATTCAGGTCATTCCAGCCAAACCAGTGCCGGGGCTTGGCCACGATATCCGCCAGACGCATGGCACCAGCGTTGGCCCGCCAGAGCAGCTCAATAACGGTGTAGCCGTAGTATGGGGCGTCCAATATCTCGGAGAACAGTGCCAGCAGGTCCACGCGCTCCAGGTCCTTTTCCAGAGCGCGGCACAGGGCTACAGCGGACTCGTTTGGTTCCTGGCCGTCCAACGCCCCGGGGGAGAACCGAAAATTTCTCTTGTTCAGGGTCTTGATCTTGCGGGACTGGATAGCAGTGCAGACCGCATCATCGGCAGAGAGATCCCGCAGCACAGTGGCATCATCACCACGCTTGCGCAGTACCGGATCCGGATCGGGCAGCAGCCCCAGACCGGTCAGAAAGGAATCACCGGAGGTTTCGCGGGTGGCCACCTCGGCCAGGAGCATCTCACGCCCGGCTGGCTGGTCGGAGAAATCTTGAGAGGTGCCATTCGTCAACCGCGCCCACATTCCTTTAAAATTCATTGTAGCCCTCCAGGATGGCGCGTGAGGTTCTGGCATTGGCACCACTGCTTTTCACGGAGAACTCCCCAGCTTCAATGGTCTCTGCCGCAAACACGCCCAAGGCGATGGCGATGGCCGCATCACCGTGGCGCTGAGCGGCCCCCGTGACGTTCGTCTTTTGCTGGGGGAGCCTGGCCACACCGTTGATCATTTTCACCGCACGGAGGTCGTCGCGGATCTGCGTGTCCTTGGGCAGGAGCAGCGTGCGGTCTTCAAATCGGGTCTTGGTTTTGGGCATGTGCTCCCGGTACCAACCATCCGTGAGCATGACCTCGGCGATCAGTGCCGGGCCATATCGCTGGCGGGCGGCCTCGGCCACGGCCTGGCCGTTGCCCCGGGCATCGAAGGCCGCCCCGCTGAAGCGCGGCAGCTTGTCCAGAATGTAGTGAATAATCTGGGTCTGGGTGCGGTACGGCGCATTGCGCAGCTCGAGCACAAACGGCGCTGCCAACTCCAGGGAAGGCATCTCGGTCAACGGCACCAGGCACGTGAGGTCTCCACTGCGTCCGAAGTCCTCACCCAGGTAGTGCCGGGATTTCGCGGGAAGCGCCTCCAAGAGGGGCAGAAGGTATTCTTCGCACCAGTCAGCCACTTCGCTTTCGGCATCCTCCACGGGCCAGTCCACAAAGTCCTCGGCGGGGGGAACCCAACGCAGGACAGGGATATCCGCGCTCATGCAGGAGGAAATGAGTGCGCCTGTCAGCCAGCCACCAGTGTTGGTTTTCGGAACGCAGTCCAGCTCCTCATCGGAGTTGTCCCGATACAGCTCATAGATCTCCTCAATGAACGAGGCCTCGCCTTCTGGGGTCCAGGTGGCCCCCTTCTTGGCGCAGATCCGCTTGAACAGGCCCTGGCGCACAGCCTCCTTGAATTCGATGCGGTGGACCACGGCTCCTTTGAGCTTGCCCGCCCGGATGTCATTGATCAGCTCGTTGAAGCGGTTGTCCTCGCCGTTGTGGGTGGAGATGACGCGCACACATCCGCCCCAGACCAGCATGGCCAGGGCGGCCTTGAGCAGCTCATCCAGGTCGTCCACAAAGGCCGCCTCGTCGATGACCACCTTGCCTTGTTTGGAGCGCAGAACCCGGGGGTGCGAGACCAACCCCGTGACCTTGTGCCCCGAGGCGAAGCGCACTCGGAATACGGTGATAGCTTTACGCTCGTCACCGTCCTGAAAGATTTCCTCAGCCTCTTCGATATCTCCGGCTGCCAGATTGTAAATCTTGGCCCAGAACGCCACGTCCTTAATGAAGGTTTCGGTCATCTCCTTGTTGTAGGAGAGATACCAAACGTCCATGCCGCCATCGGTTGCTGACGTCGAGGCCAACAGAGCGTCCTCGGCAGCTTCCCCCCAGGAGAGACCAACGCGCCGACCCTTCTCGCACACAGCCAACGGTGCTTGGTCCTGATTCCATGCCGCCTGGTAGGGCAGCAGAATCGGGCCGTCGAAGTGGCGAGTGCCGTCTAAAGCGTCTGGATTGGTCATGCGTACCCCAAAAACTCCTTGATCTGGCGAACAGTGTCCCCGGAAAGCCCTTCTTTACCGGTCTGTGAGGTGGGTCCCTTGGGCTTCATGGTCTCTATGAGGCCCAGGGCGTCCTGGATCTCCTTGACGGCCTTGAGGTTGACCTTGGAGGGGTCCGCCAGCATGGTCGCCAGCCTGAGCTCCACGGCCTGCTGGAGGACTTCTGCGGCCTCGGCCTTGGTCTCAAAGCGTTTGGCCGGGGCCTCCAGCTGCGCCTGAATCATCTGCCCGGCACGGGCTGCCTCGGCTTGCTTGAGGGCCAAGCCTTCCAGGCTGGCCACGGCGAATCCCGTCTGTGCATCTCGGGAGGAGATCAACTCCTTGAGCATCACCGACCTGGCCAGGATGGTGTCGGCCTTGATGTCCGCCAGCGCCTGAGCAATGGCATCCCGCTTGGCAGGCCAGCCGTACTTGTCCGACCAACGCCACAGAGTGCTCATGGACGGGACATCCTCGGTCAGCTCGGCGGCCAGGATCTCGCGCACCCGCTCCATGGACAAACGGTCAGCGCAGTACAGCTCCTGGGCACGCCAAACCACCCCCGGCTCATGCTCACGGCCCACCTCAGTCCTCCAGGAGCTTGGTGATTCGGTCGATCTTGTCGTGCTCGGCCCGCAGTTCCATCACGGCCTGGTGCAGCTCCAGGGCCTGCTGGCCGATGATGTCAACAGGCAGGTCGGCAAGCTCAGTCAACGGATCCAAATTGTCCCGCAAGGCGATCACCAGGCCATTGGCCTTGAGGCTCAGCTTGTGGGCCAAGTCTTCGGCTTCGGCCAGGCGTCCTCGGAATTTTGCTCGTTCGCTCACGCTGATCCCCCCTTGTTAAGGCAGGACAGGATGGCTTCGATCCGATCCGCCAGCTTCTGCATGTTGGTCGAGTTGAGGCTGATGACTCCCGCAAAGTCCTTGCACATGCGCTCAAACCCTCGCACCAGCTCCACGTTGTTGGAGTAGTAGAGCCTGGTCTCGGAGAGAGCATCGCCGTGCTGGGACAGTGTCTTGTCCGCCAGCTCCCGGTAGGCGTCGAAACGTCGTTCTGAGTCGTTGCGATAGGCCTCAAATCGGGCGTCAGCATCGGCGCGGTAGGCTTCGATGATCCGGGCCAGTTTGACGCCGTTCAGGTAGCTGAGAACCATCACGGCCAGGACCACCACCACCGGCCCGGCCAGGGCGAGGGCGATCACGCCGCCCACGCCCAGGCTGTCCACGATCCGGGCGATGACGGTGAGAGCCGTGACCACCTGCGTTAGGACTGTTGCATCCACAGGATCACTCCTTGCCGGATGCCAGATCAGGCAGGCCCCGCAGCTCGTTGCGCAGGGCGACCAGATCATCCAGTTTAGGAACCTCGACACCTTCGTCGGAGAGCTTCTGGAGCTGAGCGGTCAACTCCGCGCCCAAAGTCAGCGCGACCTGGGCAATGGCCACAACGGATTGAATGGTTACCGGATCCATGTCTTATTCCTCCTGCTTGGTGATGGCGGCGCTGGCCACCTGGCCCAGCGCCTCGGCGTACGCACCATCGGCCCTGGCCATCAGCCCGTCGGACAACTGCCCAGCCGGGTCTTCGGCTTCAGTGTCGATGTCCAGGCCGAAGACCCGGCCCACGGTCTGAATGACTCCAGGCAACATCCCGGCCCCCATGGCCAACATGTCCACCGCCGTATGGGCGGTACTCAATTCGCCGGGAGGGGTTCCGGGCCAGGCTTTCTCAATGTCGTCCAGCAACCCATGCAGTTCCGTTTGCAGCTGCTTCAGATTATCCATGGGATTGGCGGCCAGCTCGGCCACGATCTCGGAGCTTTGGGCGGCCACGATGACTCGCTTGGCGGTGTCCAGATATGGGGCTGCCTTGCGCAGTTGCTCCGCCTGGCCAGACGGCAACGTCTTCATCAGATCCTGATAACGGTTGTGCAGAATCAAGTAGGTCTCGCCACTGGCGACCGATGTGATGCGGGCTTTTTCCATGGCTGTTTTGTCCTTCAAGGCGCAGCCGGGTGAGGCGATCAGCACTCCAATGATAAGGATGCTCATCACGGCAAGGGCCATGCCTCCAGCCACTTTTTGGATGGCAAAGCCGGATGCCTTGGCCTTGGGCAGAATGGTGAGGTCGGTTTTGGCCTTGACGCGACCGATGATGGTCAGCACGGCACCGCCCAACACGCCAATCGCCTGGGCGATCTGGGTGATGTCTCCGTCGGAGGTGTCCCACCCCAGCAGCGGCAGCGCCGAGGCCAGCAGCATGACAATGACGCCCTGGATCGTTTTGGATTGCAGAATGTTCTTGGTGTCCACGGGTTGCCTCCTTTAGGCAGTCAGGGTTTCGATGGAGTGCAGCCCCTGGGCGTAGGCCGTGCGTAACCGGCCATGGACCCGCCGCTTGTAGGCGGTGAGAACTTCCCGAATAGGGGGCTTGCCGATGGGTGGAGCGGACAGGTGCGTCCACTCCTCAAATTCGTGAATCAATTGCTTGAACGGCAGATTCAGCTCGAGGGCGATTTCGCACACGGCCAGAGGCCGCAGCCCAGGCACAACGATGTCAGCGGCTAGGGCCAGGATGTGATCCGAGGTGTCGGACCCATGCAGCGCCAGATTGAGCCACTCGGGCCGCCAGCCGCTGGTGACATGCACACTGCGGTTGAGAGCGCCACGAAGCGGCTGGAGCACGGTCACGCACAGGTGCTCGATGTTCCGGTGCAACTCGGACCCTGGTTCGATCTCCAGCACCTGGCCCAACCGGGACGCTGTTTGCGACATGGTGAATTCGTCCAGGAAGAAATTCTCACTGAGTTGGATGCGTTCTTTCACTGTCTCCCCTCCAAGGGGTGGCCCACCCGGCGCTGCATGCGGAGAACGCCGGGTGGACCATGGCGTGCAGGTATTGGCTGATGGCCGCATGCTGTGTAGCCTTCTGAATACAAGACAGAAAAAGAATGCGCGGGAATCTGTGCAGGTCTGTGCCGTGTTTCTGCATTAATTTGCGTCAACTTGGAGGGTGGACCAAAAAAAAGAGACCCGGAGGGGTCTCTACTTAGGACTGGTGCATGAGCGTGTCAGCCAGACTTGCGCATCTCCATCTTGACGCTTTCCGCCGTCACGCGCACAGGCAGGGCCGGGTGGCGCTCCAAGATGCCGGAGTCCACCATGTAATCGAATTTGCGGCGGCTGATGCCGCCCAGGCAGAACATGGCCTCGTCAGGGCGCAGCAACGTCTTGCAGCGGAGCAACTCCTCAGCGGTGACCAGGGGCAGATCAGCGAACGCCAGGCGCACAGGGTACCTGGTGGCCAGCAGGAGCTGGAACCCTGCTGAATCCGCCGTCACACAACGGCGCTTGCAGCCCAGGCAGAGCCATGTCTTACCCTCGTGCTGGAACCAGGCAGCGCGGGCCGGTGACGGGCAGCGCAAGCGCACGTAGACGGATTCCTCCACCTCGCCATCGTAGGGCAAAAACCCCCTGTCCAGCATCGCCAGTATCTCGCGCACCATCTGCTTGCTCATTTCACTCTCCCAGCTCGTCCACGGGCACATGAAACGTACCCTGGCCGAACAACGTCACCGGCACATACCAGCGGCCATCTATGCCCATTATCGGGTCGGCGACCGTCCGGGTCTTGTCATAGAGCGGCTGCCCGGCCACGGCGTTGCCGTTGGGCACACGCACCCGGCTGCCACGGGGCAGGTCTGGCGCTTGCGCCAATTCAAGACCCTTGCCCGCCAGGATCGCCCCCATGAGCAGGGCCACCCCGTCGGCATTGAAAAACGTGTATTTCGTCCCGGCCTGGAACCACCTCCTGTCAACGCGCAGGCGGACCAGGCCACGCCGCGCACCAGAGGAACCAGGCCAAGATGACGCACAAAACAACTCGATTTTTATAGCTGTTCTGCCATCATTTTTGAGCATAATGGTTTGCATTGCTTTGCGTGGGTCAGCCATTGCTTTGCTTTGCTCCGTTGTTTTCTCCGAATTCCAAGAGGGAGATTGTCTGGATTAGGAAAGTCACGGTAACAGAAGCACAAGCCCACCAAGGCTTCATTCCACAATCTAAAAGCACTGCAAATGCGCAAACAAAATGAAAGAGCATCGAAGCCGTACAAAGCGGGACAAGGATAAAGTTCCTCATAGCGTTTCCTCTTCGTCTTTGTGTGCCTCACCCTCAATGTATTCCCGGAGGGCTTCGATCCTGCTGTTGTCGTGACGAACCTTGCAACAGCCACCTCCTTTGAAACCCAACAATTCAGCCACATCCGCGACAATATTGTGGTCCACGTTGTTAATAATGAATTTCAGGGCTTCCGAGTTCTCCCTGTCATCAATAATGCAACCCGCTCGTAGATAAGCTGACCATGCACCTGTCGCCCCACACTTGGGGCACGGATCTGACAAGGAGACACCCTCTCCAGTAAAGACCCCCCTGCACAGCGGGCACAGGAGAAGTATATGAACCTCGGTAAACTCAGCCATGCAAACCTCCCTCTTCATCCAATCTGAGAAATTGTTTTCATCACCGCCTGCGCCTGGGCATCGAAAATACGGGCGCAGGGTGAGCCATCGCAGGCCCGGCGCTTCTTACACAAGGCGCAGGCCTCCCGCTGGATGACCGTGCGGATCTTTTCGGCCCTGGGGCTATCCCCGGCCAGGGCAGCCCTGATGCGCCCTGCCTGGCGGGCCATATCGCCCGGGTAACGTCCGGACAGGACCATGTAGACCGTGGACTTGTTGAGCCCTGAAATTTTGCAGAATCGATAGACCGTTTCATGCTGCTCCTCGATCTCGGCCCGCAGGCCAGCCTGTTCCTGTTCGTCCATTCCGTGGCTACCAGGAGTCAGGGGAAAGGCCGCGCTTCTTGGCCCGGCTGTATAGATCCCGGGCCATGGTCCCGACGGCGGCCTCATCATCGAGCCACAAAAACTTGTCCACGCCGAATTGCTTCTTTGCCCGCACGTCCAGGCCGCTCATCTTGTAGCCCAGGGACTTCCACAGGGCAGCGACGTAGCGTTTTTGCCTGGCGTGAGACGTACCATCCGGAATTTCATAAAAGTCGTTCTTCGGCTTTGAGACGCTGGTAGCGCCCTTATGGGTGAAGCTCGCGCCCAGCTCCTCCAGGCGCAGGATCAGCCGCCAACGTTCCTTCGCATTCAGCTTTGCAGAGCTGTCCTTATCAAACAGCCGGAACAGCATGTCGCGGTAGCCGATGTCGTCCATCCCCAACTGCTTCTTGCCCATATGGATTCTGGCCAGGTCGGCCCGGCGGTTGGAATTCATCATGACTTCACTCCCGGCAGCGCCAGGCGCACGGCGGTCAGATCCTGCGGGTAAACGACAACCTCGCGTTGCTCCAGTTCCAGGTTGGTCTTCACTTTCTTCCCGACCACTCCGGCCCGGGACACGCGCACGACTTCGATCTCGCGCTTGTGCCGTCTGCTGAACACTCGATCCCCAATGCTCAATCGCATGATGTCCCCTCCAACAGATCTCCCTGTTCGCTCTTGCGCGTCAGCCCCGCCAGGAAGGCAGCCTTCTCCATCCCCTTCATGGTGTCCCAATCCAAGGGAAGCGGCTTGCCAGCTGACCACGGTTTGCGCTTGGTCTTCACCTTTGGAGCCGTTGGCGTGGCCGGGGTGGCCTTCTCCTGCGGCGACGGTTTGACCTCGGGAACACCCATGGAGGGGTGCCAACTGGTGTCCGCATCGTTCAGCGCCGTGCAACAGAACTGAGCCAGTTCCAGCGCCCGGCCCGGCCTGTGCGGGTCCGCCTGGAACACAGCCACGGTTCTGGAGGGGGTCATGCCGTCTCTGCGGTCCATCAGGACTGCGTTGTCCCTGGAGGCGATGGCGACGTCGTAGCGACTAGTTCTCATGGCCGTTGCCCCCTCTGAGCCCCAACAGGGCGCATTGCGCCTGCATTTCCAACAACCATTGCCTGGCGGTCTTCCCGGCTCCGTTTTCATACCGTCCATCGGCGCTGGCTTGGCGGTATTCGGCGAGTTCTCCAGAGAGGCGGTAAAGCAGCATGGCCAGCCAGGCAGGATAAAGGGCCGTGGCCAGCTTGTCGGCCCAGCACAGGGGAGAAATCGGAAGCCCGGCGGCTTTGGAATGGAACCTGCTGTGTCCCAGGATCTCCGCTGCCACGGCATCGCCGAAAGAGCCGAAGCGTCCACGCCACCAAGCCGCTACTCTGGCCGGGTGGGCTTCACCCTCGGGGCCGTCCATGTTGGGGCTGCCCCAGTATCCAAGATCGTGCGTTACGATGGCCGCCAATTCATGAGGCCGTGGCCAACGCCGATAGAGGATGCGCCAGGCGGCCAACACGAACAAAGGATGGAGCGCGGCCTGGTGGTAGCCAAACAGGATGGATTTGGTTCCGACGTTCATCACAGCTCCGGGCAACGTTCAAAAAGGTCGTAGTCCAGCGCCTCCACTTCCAGGCGCTTCTCTGCCTCTGCCATTTCCTTTTGGATTTCGATTACACAAGCCCCACACAGATGAGGGTAACTCGGATCTGGCTTGTGCTTGGAATCGAACACCTTGTGGCAACGCCTGCACTCGTCGCTCATGGCTTTCCTCCAGTGTTTAAATGAACTCGGGATCCATGGGGCTGATGCTTGTCTCAGATTCCCCGCGAATAACCTTCCAGCAGTGTGAACAGCGGTAGTTATCAGTTGGCCTGCCGCAGTCGTGGCAGACACGCTTGGGCTTGGTATCGCGCTTTCCCCTCTGCCTGGCGGCTCGGCCTCGTTCGACCCGGCTGAGGTCAGGGCGGGGGAAACCTGCGGCCTCAGCCGCACCTTCTCCAAAGGCCTCCTCCAGCAAGACATTGATGGTTCCGGCTTTGGGACCATCCGGCGTCTGACCCTGCACATAGGGGACTTTGTGGAAGCCTCCCTGGTTGTGTTTCAGCAGGACCTGATCCTTGATCCTCCGCACGTCCCCTTGGCGATTGATCTCGTGACCGGGCAAGTGGGAGACTGGTCGCCAGTCCTCCTCCGCGAAGGCCTGCGCGATCAGGTCCGCCACGGTGAAGCTGAAGGCCACGCCTGCGCTCCATAGTTGGACCTTGGCTCCCTTAGGGGAAAGCACATAGCGCGTGTCGGCCTTGCGGATGCGACCGCGCTTGTTGATCTCGTAGGCCGGGAACCCCGGTATCGTTTTCCATTCCATAATCTGCTGTCCTTGGCTGCTCATCAGGCCAGGGGCACCACGCCCTGGCGACCGCCCCGCAGGGCGGTTTCGCTTAGTTCACGGCCTCCTTGAGGCCCTTGCCGGGGGTGAACTTGACGGTGATGCTGGCCGGAATCTCGATGGCTTCGCCCGTCTGGGGGTTGCGGCCGGTCCTGGCGGCGCGGTCATGCGCGGCGAACTTACCGAAGCCGGTGAGGGCCACATCCTCGTCGTTGGCCAACGACGAGGTAATCAGTTCCAGGGCGAGGTTGACGACCGTCTCTACCTCGCCCTTGCGCACCCGATAGGGGCTGCCAGGGTGGTCTTTGATGGCCTGGATCAATTCCTGCTTGGTCATTTTCGTATTCCTCCTTGGGGTTACACAACGGCCAGGTCCAGAGAGATGGGCAGCCACTTGCCGTCGCTCTCCTGGCGCTCGTAAAACCGGATGTAGGTTGCGGTGCTGTGGACGCTCAGGCTGTCGGAGATAGCCGTCATGGCCCGTTGCCAGCGCTCATCCCGGATGTCCAACTTGCGCAGAGAAAGGATGCGCCCGGTGTTCAAACAGCCCTCCTTGTCCACCTGGAAGGCGTCGGTAATGAGCAACTTAATTTCTTCCCGGCCATCCTGCGTCCAATCGGTTAAGCACTCGTCAACCAAGGATTTGGCGATAGTTATTTTCTCATCAAACACCAGGCGCTCGGCCACGGCGACTTGGACGCGGAACTTGCCGTCGTAGCTGAGCAGCGAGATATTCCCTTTCTTCCCGCCCAGTTTGACGTCGTAACGCTCGGCCACCAGATCCACATGGGCACGGACGTCGCCCAGAGCCGTGGCCTTCAGATGCGCCAGATTCTCGCGCAAGCCTTTTGCCTTCTGGATGAGTTCGCGCACCAACTCGTCCTTTTGCAGATCCTCGGGCTTGATCTTGTCCTTGGGCACGAAGCGGCCCTGGGAATCTTCAATGCAGCCTTCCGGGATTTCTCTGATATCCATCTCTGTTCCTCCTGTGTCTGGTCTCAAGTATGTCCTGGGGTCGGATGCGAAGCCGTCGCGCGTCGCGCAGGATGCGGCCCCGCTCCCTATTGGTCAGTCTGACCAGGGTGTCCCTGGCGTCATCGTGCCGTTGCTTCTCCCGCCGCCCGCTGTCCATGCCCGGCCTCCCTGTGCGAGGCATGGAGGACTTGAGCCTCAAACGCCTCGCTGCGTTCCAGATCAACGGCGATTGCCTCGGCCTCATTGGCGATAGGCCGCAACAGGTGCCACACCGAGGGTGATGTCTCCCCGGCCATATCCCGCAGGTCCTGGGCCAGCAGCCGGGCTCGTGCGCTCATCAGGCTCATGATGCGTCCTCCTCCTTTTCAAATCGTTCCAGGATGGTCCGGCTGGCCGTGACTATCCGCTCCCTCACGGCGGGCTGATACGGATCCCGCAACAGGAACAAACCCACCAACTCATGGACTGCACGGCGCTCGTCCTCAAACGGATCTGTGATCGGCTTTGACGGCAGGGGGGCGTTGCGGGCCTGTCGGCCTTTGGAACTCATCCGGTATTTGAGGACGTTGCCATCCCGGCCATGGCGTAGGATGTAGCCTTCGCCTTCCAGATGGCGAATGTACTTGGTGGCGTAGTTGTAATTTGCCCCGGAGAGGCGGGTGATCTCCTGAACGGTAAAGCCAGGCCCCGCAGAGCGGATGGCCCTCCACATCTGGGCGGCAATGATATGCGTCTGAGCTGGCGTAGCTTTGAAATTGTAGGTGTATCGGCCAGGAGCGATGCGCACCAACTCTCCGGATCTGACCAGCATGGTGCAGCGTTTACGGATACGATCGCGCTCGGCAGTGTCCTGAGTGGGCACGCCCAGAGCCGCATACAGCAAGGCATTGGTCAGCTCTTTCCCTCCGCGCCCCAGATTGCTGGCGGCGTCGCGCAGGGCGGTCATGGCGTCAGTCTTCATGACCGCCTCCAGCTGGCAACCTTCTTGGAAACTACCCCGACCATGGCGGCGTCGATCTTGGTGGTATCCTTGGCCTTGGCAGCCCGCTCCAGGTGTCCCAGAAGCGTCCAGACCAGCCGGAAGTCGCCGTCAGCATGGCGGACAATACTGCCGCAAGCCTCAGCGGAGACGTCCAGTCCAGCGGCTTCGTCAGCTAGGATGGCGACGTCTTCCTCGACCACCGGGCCAAATTCCACGACCTGAGAGACTCGGCTCCAGATCCGACGGCGCTCACCCAGCAAGCCCTTCAATTCCCGTTCGCCGATAAGGACGATGGGTGCTCCGCATACGTCATAAATGTCGCGCAGATCTTCCACCCTATCGACGTGCAGCCGGTCGGCCTCGTCCACAAAGAGGGTCGTGGGTTCTACGTCCAGGGCTTCTATGATTTTGGACTTGCATGCGGAGGCCGCCCGAGGGCGGACGCCACAGGTCAGAAAGCACAATTCTTGAAGAAAGGCGGCTTGCGTCCATCCCTGCATCACGCGCAGATAAACTCCCCCGTTAAGGGCGTAGTGATGGCGGGTTGTCTCAGTCTTGCCTCGTCCGGCCTGGCCGTAGACCAAGGCAATCCCCGGTTCCCCGTTTTCGCGGTCTTCCAGCGTCCGAATCTTTTGACGGAACTCGGTGACGTTGGAGGTCTCAATGAACACGTCCTTACGCATGCGATCTCCTTATGCTTGAGCCTGTTTGCGTTGGTAGAAAAGCCGCAGGCGCTCAAAGCGAGGGGCAGCGGCATCCCTGTATTCATCCGTGGCCTCGTATTGGCGCATCCACTCTTGGTCGGCGTCGCGCAAGGTCAGGCCATCGCGCACTGCAAGACCAAAAAGGTACTCATACCGTTCCAGTTCTGTCGTGATGTCCTGGCGTTGGGCCGGGGGAATGTAGGCCGTGGTGTTGGCCTTGGCGGCGGTAGCCTTGTGTTTGGCGGCCTCAATAGCCTGAATCTTGGTTTGCGTCAGGGGCTTGGGCTCGTGATCGACCGGGGCGGCGTCCTTAACCTCAACCACGCGCATCCGCTCTGCGGTCTCAGGCAGGACCACAGTGGTCAGGAGGGTCCTGGCCATGGTCGACGCTTGCTGCTTCTGAGCATGCTTCAGGCTAATTGCGGCCTTGAAATCGCGCTGGTGACTGGCGTCTCCCAGAATGCTTGCCGCCGGATGAATCCCACGTACCCTATCCGCGCGGCAGAGGTAGTTGCCTGTTGAGTCGTAGACCAGAACGTGGGCCACATCCCCAGCGTCATCGAGGAGCTGCGGATCGTAGCGCACCTCCACCTGGTGGCGGCGGTTGTACAATTCGGGCGAGTAATAGTTTTTGCCCATCACACTGACACCGTTGCGGTTCAGGGTGCGGAGCGTCTTGGTCAGCATCAGATCCCGCAGCTGCATCAGCTGCGCCTCACCCAACCCAGGGCCGCGCCCAGCCAGGAACGTGTCCAGGGGTGCTTCCCCTGCCAGGTGGCCACGCTGGCCGCGTGTTACGTATTCATCGAAGAACATTGCGATGGCGACGTGAGCCTCGGGAATGGTCAGGGGACGCGCACCGGACTTCTTATAGATGTCCACGTGGGTCTTTTCGCCCCGCATCATGCGCGGGGGCTTAGTGGCGATGGATGTCCCGGAATAGCTCGGAGCCCATCGTTCCAGCTCCGCAAACGATCCAAAGAACCGCTCCACGGTCTTGGATTGGCCGTGATACGGCCATGCAAACAGGGGCTGCACTCCTAACGCCTTAAACAGGCCGCCAACGCCGGTCTGCCGCATGTCCACTCCGTTGAAATATTTGGAGCGGAAGGCGCGACCATTATCCAGATAGGCAACCTTGGGATATTTGCCGAGCATCAAACATGCGCGACGGAAGGCGGCGGCAATACATTGCGTATTTTCGCTGGGCAGAATCTCCCAGCCCAGCGGGAAATTCGACTTCATGTCGTACCAGAGCACCAGCTCCATACGCTGGGCCTTGCCGGTCTCCGGATTGATGATCTCGAAATTCAGTTTGTGGCCGTCGGCCACCACGATGTCGCCAACTTCGATCAGCGAGTAGTCGCGCTCAATGAAGAAGGCACACTTGTCGTTCCAGGCCTTTTCCCCTTCGCGCACATAGGTCCAGTCTCCAAAATTTTCGGATACCCAGTCCTGCATAATGAAGCGCCGGGCCGTGGCCTCGCTTCCGATGGGGGGCTGTCCCTCAAAGGCCAGGAGCTTGTTGGCCTCGCGGTATGCCTCGGACAGGGGTCGCTGGGCTTGGAGGCAGCAACGGATCAGCGTCTGACGCTGTGTTTCGTTTAAATTTCGCTGTCCGCGACGGCACAGTCCGCGCTTGTCGGCCACTGCCGCAATGTTCCCCCCGCGCCTGATAGCAACCTTCCAACGCTCGATACTTTTCCAGCTGACTTGGGGGCCGATGATCTCCAGGAGTACCGGCCAAGCGCCGGACTGGTATGCGGTGATGAATGCCTGACGTTGTGCGGCGCTTCTGCCGTTGGCCAGCAGCCATTCCCCATACAGCCCCATCAGGTCCAACTTGGCAGCGGCCTTGCGCTTACGCACTTCATCCAGTGCAATAGGCTGGGCGGCTCCATTTACTGTGACGGGGGCAGCGGGTGCGGCCTTGGCCTCGGCCTGCTGGATCTTCGTGCGCACATCCTTAGGCAGGGTGGAGAGAGGAAACTCAAACCCGCCACCGCGCCCAGAGCGCTTGCGGGAAGGCCAGCCTTCGCGCTGAGCGCGGCGTGTGACTGTACTCACATCCAAAGCCAAGACGCTTTGCAGTTCCCTGGTGGAATAGGCATTTTTCATGGCTACGCCGCCTCTTCCTTCATGTCCTTGGGAAGTGCCAAATATGCCTCTGGACAACCAAGATCCTTCAGAGCACGCAAAACCTTACGATTGTTCACGCTGCCACGGATGGTCCGGCTGACAACCGCATGGGTTTTAACTCCAGCCTGGGCTGCAACGTCCTTCTGAATAAGCCCATTGAGGTCCATCCACTCCTTGATCCGGTAGGTCTTTCTGGCGCGTCCGGCACCGGCACTTGCGTGGGGATTAGTCAATTTCGGCCTCCAGTATGCGCTTGCGTTTGCGCGCTTTTCGTTCAGCTATCAGCGCGGCTCCGTAATCACGCAGACGTTTGTCCTCACGTCCCATGATGGCGCAGCCGTGAATGGCCAACATGGCTTCCAAAGGGGTAAAGTCTCCGGTCACTAAACAGAAAACGTTCACAGCCATGACGCCCGGAATGTTTGAGGTGTCTCTAGGGGCCAGCCATTTTTCAAAAACAGCCATAGACGTTGTTCCATTCCCGGCGGTCAAAGAGACGCCTGCTCGATCAGCCATTTCGTTCATCTGTTCCAGCAGGCCTTCGCGCTTCAAGCCACGCCTGTCGCACCAATTTTTAACGGTCCGGTTCATTGCTGCCTTGACCGTTGGCATCAACCCTGCCAGCGCAGTCTCGCGCTGATCGAAAAGGGGAAGCTGGAGTTGGTTCGTCATTCTGCCGTCCGCTGTTGTTCGCATTGCCGTCTGGACTCTCCGCCGCCCGGATGTTGACCGGGCTTGTGTCTGGGTGGTATTTGGTGCGTATGTGCCGCACCAGTGTGCCGCCTATGGACCTATTGTTTGCACAGATTTTGACGCTTAGTCAACAATAAATGACGCAAAAGTTTAATAATGTACGAATCCCATGTTTATTGATTTATTTCAGATAGATATGCTTTCTTTGCGATGCAAAGGTTCACGCACAACTTCTTCAAGGTAACTTCTGCATGAGAACTCTAGCCGACCGTATACGCCTTATTCGTGGTGATCTCTCCCAGGCAGAGTTCGCGGCTAGATCTGGTATCAATGCCAATACGCTGAGAGCGTACGAAAAAGGGCGCACATCTCCTTCTGCTGATACAATTGCGTGCATATGCACAATTTTTGACGTTTTGCCTGAATGGTTTCTCTTCGGGACTGGGCCGATAAAAAAAGACGGAGAGGGGGGATCAGAAGATAATCTTCGTCCATGCTCCCTGGCGATGGAGGGGGAAGACTGTGACCTGGTGATGGTGCCCAAGGTTAGGGCTCGCCTATCTGCTGGCACTGGATCGCTTGAGACATCAAATGAAATAGACGGGCGCTACGCATTCCGGTCTTCATGGCTGCGAAGCAAAGGCCAAGTTAACCGTATGGTTCTCATGGACATCGCGGGAGATTCCATGGAACCGGATATTCGAGACCGAGACATGGTCCTCATCGATCAGGCCCAACAGGATGCAATACCTGGGGCGATCTACGCCATTGGCGTGGACGATGGTGTATTGATCAAGTATTTGGACATGAAACCTGGCAGGCTCGTGCTCCGGAGCGCAAATAAGGGGTATGAGCCTATGGAGATCGATCTAAAGGACGAGTCGCTCAACGTTCGCATCATAGGACGAGTTGTCTGGTGGTGCAGGGAAGCACGATAAGGAGAGGGAATGAAGGCTTTTATAATTGTTTGTGCTGTTATTGCAGCTGCGATGTTAAGTGCCCAGCCAGCCTCTGCCCATGAAGTTTTAATGGTTGGGGACTTCGAGTTTACGATTGACGGGAAATCTGCGGTCCCTATCGTTTTCGGAAAATCTAATGACAACAGCTATGACTTCACAATTGCAAAGGAAGCTATTGTCGACGGTGCAACCCTTAAAAGTCCAAGCAAACTTTTTTCCATAAGCCTAACAATAGGCAGCGATCATTACGTTTGTAATCCTAAACACCCTGAATGCGCAGACGTTCAAATAACTCGGAGCAAGAATCGCGTTGAATTTGTTGTCAATTCAAGGCTGTTCAACCCTGACACCGGAAAAGTCATAGATAGCAGGGATGTCCTCGTTCTGGAGGGTGAAAATTACTCTCTGATGGGACTGGACTAAAATAGCCAGGCTCAGTGGATTTTGTTTTAAAACTGAGGGGGAAATTGATGTTTAGGTTGGCATGTATCATGTGGTGTCTTCTAATTTCTATTAGCCTTCCGGCTTGCAACAGTAATCCGTCAGTAGAAATGTCAAAAGCCGTCCAATATAAGGTTGTTCAAACTGAAGATTTTAGTTTCCCAGGTCGTAAACGTGTCGGAGCTAGTATCGTAGTTGCGAATAATAACCTAACCTTTGAACAAAAAGCACACACGGCAATGAAGGCAGCAGCTGATTTACAAAAACAAACTCAAGCTAAGATGGTTTCTGTCCTAATGGAGTACAGCTCTGAAACATTAGGTCTGGGTTATGTCGCAGCAAAAGCAGAATACTCGCCCGATAATGGCGGATATTCTGGAAGTCAGGGATACACCTGGGATGTCGAGGCAACAACTGAAAGCCCCACAGAGTTGGAGCTTGCTACGCTGAAATTGTGGGGGAAAAATAGGTCGCGCTTTCAAAAGGATGGATCAACAGATGAACCTCAACTCTCTAAATTTATTGCTGATCAATTATCGATCCGGGCAGATGAAGTTTCCTTGCCCCTCTACTCGCTCAAATCGTTTCTGCATCAGTGAGAAGGAACAAGGGGCACTTTCTCATCTTAACTGAAAAAGTGCCCCTTGTTCCTTGAGCTTTTCTCATCTTGACCAAACGGCTACAAAAAGTTTCGCGGGTGCCATCAATCCCGCACCACACCTACGTTTCTCCTACATTCCTCCTGTTGCCACCAGGCACTTAGCCGTTTCTCATTTCTTCTGCCCCCCCACACCAAAGGCCCCGCCCACGATGAAGCAGGGCGATGTGGCCGGATCTTCGGCCCAGGTGATGAGCATTTTGGACAACTGCGGGGAGGTCATGGTCTTGCCGTGCTCGTCCAGGACGATGGGATAATCCCCGGGGCCGAGCTTTTCCAGGATTCTTTTGCCTTCCCAGAGTTTCTTTTCCTCGGGCGGCAGGTGTCCGGGCGCGTCCTTGAGCACGATCTGCTGGACGGGATAGTGCGGCGTGAGCCGCTTCACGTAGTGGGCTGCGGCGTCCAGCCACCAGCCCTTCTTGAGCTTGCCGATCCAGATGAATGAGATTTTTCGCATGGGATAATAGCCTGAGCGACGGTTCGCAGGTTGTCAAACAGCGGGCCTTGGTTTACTTGTCAGGAATCGTACGGAGAGGCAACCCTCCCCAGTGGCTGTAGTAGTTTTGCCCAATGAAACCGGGACAATCAAACGAGTCGTTATCCGTGCAGCGCACTGGCTTTTTCCATATTCCATCCATGACGGGGCGCTTGTGGGCGTTGGGCGTCTTGCTGTGTGCCGTGATCCTGGGCGTGGTGTTTGTCTGCGCCCCTTGTCTGGCGGGCGAACTTGAGCTGGGCAGCCTGATCCTGGATAACCAGGACGGCAACCTCGGTGTGCGCTTTGGCATCCGGTTGTCAGGATTGGATGAGTTGCGTGAGGAATTGGATGCGGGCACGACCGTGATCCTGGGCTGTCAGGCCACGGTCTCGCGCAAGGGGCGAATGTGGCTGGACAAGCAGCTTGTGGGCGCCGAATTGAACAGCACGGTGACCAAGGACGTGCTGGCCGACGAATATCGACTGCAATTGCCCGGGGAGAGTAAACCGCGACGCGGAAAGGACCTCGGCGCGTTGCTCGAGGCCTCTTGGGGCAGTCTGGCCCTGGACCTTGGTCCTTGGACGGCCCTGGCTCCGGGGAACGACTATCAGTTGAAAATTGAAATCTCCCTGGACCGGTCGGATGTTCCGGTCTGGTTGCGCTATGTGGTCTTCTTTTGGTCGTTCGATGTCTATCCTCCGGCCAGTTACCAGCTTGATTTTACCTATTAGGTGAGTGTCATGGACCCCGCGGAATCCATCCCGGTCAGCGTGGACAAGACTCGCGAGCGCAAGCGTCGCCAGCGTGAGTTGCTCCTGGCCATGGGGCTTTTGCTGGTGGTTGTCATTCTGACCGGTGTCGAGCTGAAATACTTCGGCGAGATCAGTTCTTTGGTTTTTCTGGGTCTCTTCAATATTAATGTGATCCTGCTGTTCGTGGTGCTGTTCGTGGTGCTGCGCAACATGGTCAAGTTGTTCCTGGAACGGCGGCGCAACGTCCTTGGCTCACGCCTGCGTTCGCGCCTCGTCATGGCCTTTCTGACCCTGTCCATCGTGCCCACTGTGCTGATGTTTGCCCTGGGTGCGATGTTCGTCCAAACCTCCGTGGATTTCTGGTTCAAGACACAGGTCGAGGACTCTCTGGAACAGGCCCTGAAGGTGGGGCAGGCGTTCTATACCTCATCTCAGGAGCGTCTGGAACGGCGCGCCGGGCACATGGTGGAGCGCATCGTTCAGCGGCAGTTTGCCTGGGGAGGCAAGGCCATGGAGACCTTCCTCAAGGAGAAACGCCGGGAGTACGATCTTGGCGTGGTCGGTGTGGTGCGCCCGGATGGCACCAAGCTGAATTGGGACTCCGATGAACTGTGGGAGGGCCTTTGGCCGGAAATCAAGGGGGCCATCAACTGGGAGAGCCAGAAGGAGCGTCCCGAGTTCTGGTCCACCATCCGTCCGGGACCCGGGGCCGACATGGTCATCGGGCTGATGCCCGTGGACGATGGCAAAACCGGCTATATCCTGCTTGGCGAAAGCATCGGCCATGGTCTGTTGTACAAGCTGGACCAGATTGTCAAAGGCATCAGTGAGTACAAGCAGATCCGGACCATGAAGCATCAGTGGAAGATGGCCCTGTATGTTTTGCTGGCCGTGGTCACCCTGCTCATTGTCATGGGGGCCATCTGGTTTGGGATCCGCTTGGCCAAGGAATTGTCAGCTCCGGTGATGGCCTTGGCCGAGGGCACTCAGCGGGTGGCGCGCGGAGACCTGTCCGTGCGTCTGGAGGACACCTCCAGCGACGAGCTGGGTTTTCTGGTGCAGAGTTTCAACCAGATGGCCGAGGATCTGCAGCAGGGCCGTGCCCGACTGACCAAGGCCAATCTGCAGCTGAATCGTCAGAATCGCGAGCTGGAGCAGTGGGGTCGTTATATCGAGGCCTTGCTGGACAACATCACCGCAGGCGTCATCTCCCTGGACAGCCAGGGGCGCATCAGCACCGTGAACAAGGCCGCCGAATCCATGTTGAGCCTGGACGGCAACGCCATCCTGGGCCGCAAACCGCTGGATCTGCTCCAGGGCGAATACCTGGGGATGCTGCGCGAGGTGTTTGAACAGCTGATGGAGAGCCCCTTCTCCCAGTGGCAGCGCCAGCTGGATCTGAACCTGGGCAGCCGCGACTTGAAGCTGCTCGTCAACTGCGTGACCCTGAACTCCGCAGACGGTAAGCCCGCCGGGCTGGTGGCCGTGTTCGAGGACATCACGGAGTTGGAAAAGATGCAGCGCGTGGCAGCCTGGCGCGAGGTAGCCCGGCGCATCGCTCACGAGATCAAGAATCCCCTGACCCCCATCAAGCTTTCGGCCCAGCGTCTGGAACGCAGGTTTGCCTCCCAGGTCAACGACCCGGTCCTGGGTCAGTGCACGGACCTCATCGTGCGCCAGGTGGAGAACATGCAGGAGATGGTCAAGGAGTTTTCGGCCTTTGCCAAGCTGCCCGAGGTGGAGCTGCGCCTGGACTCTCCCGCCCCGCTCATCGAAGAGGTGGTTGGCATGTTCGAGCACAGCCATAGCAATATCGCCTGGAGCCTGACGTTCAACTCCCCCCTTCCCCAGATCCGTATGGACCGCGACAGCATTCGCCGTGTGCTGATCAACGTGCTGACCAACGCTGCCGAGGCCCTGGTCGGGCAGGAGGTCGCCGCTGTGCAGGTCAAGGTCTCTCACGACGCCGTGACCGGTTGGGTTCGGATGGAGGTCCATGACAACGGCCCCGGCCTGACCCAGGAGGAGCGCTCCCGACTGTTCGAACCCTATTTCTCGCGCAAGAAGGGTGGTACAGGCCTTGGTCTGACCATCGTCAAATCCATTGTCAGCGATCATCACGGTTATGTCCGTGCCGTGCCCGGCTCCGAAAGGGGAACGACCGTGGTCATTGAATTACCTGTCTCCTGAGCTTTCCTCCCTTTTCTTTTTTCCTCCCTTTCCCTTCTTTGCCCCTTGCGGTAAACTAGTGAGTCTCAAAGTGTGTGTGATTCGAGCGAGGGACCTTCATGTATATCGTCGTCACCGGCGGGACGGGTTTTATTGGCAGAGCGCTTGTGGCAGAACTGATGGAGTCAGGCCACAGCGTCGCCGTCCCGAGCCGTTCGCCCGAATCGGCCCGGGCCCTGTTTGGACCCCGCGTGGACTGCGTGGCCTGGGATGGGCGCGATGCCGCTGTGCTGGTCCGTCTACTGGACAACACTCAGGAAGAGTGCGCTGTGGTCAACCTCGTCGGTGAGGGACTCGCCGATGGGCGTTGGGATGCCGACAAGAAGAAACGTATTCTTGAGAGCCGGGTCCATGCCGCCACGGCCGTGAACAATGCCGCTATGGCCGCGTCCAGGCCCCCTGCGGTGATTATCCAGGGGTCGGCGGTGGGTTACTACGGATCCCAGGCCTCAAGGCAGGACAGGATTCTGGACGAGGCCAGCCCCCTGGGCACAGGATTTTTGGCCCAGGTCTGTGCGGCCTGGGAGACAGCCGGAACCCCTGTGGAAGCCACTGGCCTGCGGCGGGTGGTGATCCGCACCGGCCTTGTCATCGGTCCTGGTGGGATGCTGGCCAAGTTCCTGCCGCCATTCAGGTGGTTCGCGGGTGGCCCGTTGGGTGACGGCGACCAATGGCTATCATGGATCCACCTTTCGGACATGGTGAGGGCCATTGTCTGGCTGTTGGAGAACGGCAAGGCCAGCGGGGCGTACAATCTTTCTGCTCCCATGCCGGTGACTATGCGGCAGTTCTGCAAGACCCTTGGGCGTTGCCTGGGGCGGCCTTCGTGGCTGCCGGTGCCTTCGGCCGTTCTGCGCCTGATGCTGGGCCGTGAAATGGCGGATGAAACCGTGCTCGCCAGTCAGCGGGCCGTTCCGGTTCGACTGCTGGACGAAGGCTATGGTTTTCGGGTCATGGAGCTTGAATCCGCATTGGTCAAATCCATCCGCAGACCTGTGATCAAATAGTTCTTCAGGTGTTCAGACGGAGGGGCATGCATGTCCTGCAAGAGGATCCTGGTTGTTGAAGACGAAACCATCGTCGCCATGGACATCAGCCACCGGCTGTCCAAGCTGGGCTATGAGATCGTGGGGCAGGCCAAGACCGGCGAGGACGCCGTGCGCCTGGCGGCTGAATTGCTCCCCGACCTCGTGCTGATGGATATCCTGCTGGCCGGGAAGATGGACGGGGTGCAGGCCGCAGCTGAAATCCAGGCCAAGATGGATCTGCCCGTCATCTATCTCACGGCCTATGCAGATGAGGCCACCCTGCAACGGGTCAAGGTCACCCAGCCCTTCGGGTATATCATCAAGCCTTTTCAGGATCGCGAACTGCACACGACAATCGAAATGGCCAGCTACCGGCATTGCATGGAACGTCTGCGACGCGAGGACCGGATGTGGATGCAGACCACTCTGGACAGCGTGGGCGAGGCCATCATTTCCACTGATCCTTCGGGGATTGTGACCTACGCCAACGCAGCGACCGCCAGCATGACTTCGATTTCGCAGCAGGAGCTCAAAGGCATGCACCTGGAGAACCTGCTGAGCTTTTGCGATGGCCAAGGGGAAAAGGTCGATCCCGTGGCACTGGCCCTGTCCGGCAACTCGTCCGCGCGCTCCGACGACCTGTTCCTGGACGTGGGCAACGGTAGCAGGATTCCCGTGGAAGTCTCTTGCCGCACGGTGCAGGAGGAGGGTGGCGGGATCATGGGGGCGGCCCTGGCATTTCGGGATATCAGCGGCCGCAAGGAGACCGTTCGCGAGTTGAAACACATCGTGAGCAAGCTGCGCCAGACCGTGGAGGCCACGGTGCAGGCCCTGGTGGTGACCTCCGAGAAGCGTGACCCCTATACGGCCGGACACCAGCAGCGTGTGGCGCAATTGGCCGTGGCCATTGCCCGGCATTTGGGCTTGGAAGGGGACCAACTGGACGCTATCCGGGTCACCGGCCTGCTGCACGACCTGGGGAAGATCTATATCCCGGCCGAGATACTCTCAAAACCAGCCCGGCTGACGGAGATGGAGATGGGGCTGATGCGCACCCATTCCCAGGTGGCTTACGATATTCTGTCCGGGGTGCCCTTTCCCTGGCCCGTCGCGGACATCGTGCTGCAGCACCATGAACGGCTGGACGGCACGGGCTATCCCCGAGGTTTGTCCGGGGCGCAAATTCTACCGGAAGCCCGGATCATCTGCGTGGCAGATGTGGTCGAGGCCATGAGTTCGCACCGGCCTTACCGCCCGGCCTTAGGCCTGGAACGTGCCTTGGAGGAGATCCGCGCGGGAAGGAATCTGCGTTATGATCCGCAGGTGGTCGATGCCTGTCTGTCCTTGTTCGCCGAGGGCGAATTCGTTTTCGTCTAAGTTTCCTGAAAGGATAAAGCGCTCGGGGGGCCTTGCTCCTGCCGGGCCTTTGCGTTTATGGAAAGGGGGAGGGCCCAGCCTGGGCCTGTATTCAGAGGAGTGACGACGTTATGGCACAGATTCTGGTGGTGGACGACGAAAAGGACATCCGTCTGTCCCTGCGGGGCATCCTGGAGGACGAGGGGTTCGAGGTCGACGAGGCGGAGAGCGGAGAGGCCGCGCTGGCCTATCTGGAAGACCGTCTCCCGGATCTGCTGCTCCTGGATATCTGGCTCACGGGCATGGACGGCCTGGAGGTCCTGACCCGCATCCGCGGGGGCGTGGCCCCTCCGCCGGTGATCATGATCTCCGGTCATGGCAATATCGAAACCGCCGTCAACGCCATCAAGAAAGGGGCCTTTGACTTCATCGAGAAGCCTTTGTCCCTGGAAAAGGTCATCGTCTGTGTGCACAAGGCCTTGGAGTTCAATTCCATCCGGCGCGAAAATATCGCCCTGCGCCAGAGGCTGTCCTCCAACGAGGTGCACGAGCTGACCGGCCGCTCCAAGGGTGTGGCCTCGCTCTGCGCCCAGATCGAGCGCGTGGCTCCCACGGACGCCTGGGTGCTCATCGCCGGCGAGAACGGTACGGGCAAGGAGATTGTGGCCCGAATGATCCACGACGGCAGCAAACGGGCTGGCCGTTCGCTGGTGGCCGTGAACTGCGCCGCCATCCCGGAGGAGCTCATCGAGAGCGAACTGTTCGGGCATGAAAAGGGGGCGTTCACGGGCGCGGACTCGGCCCAGGCCGGAAAATTTGAATTGGCGGACAAGGGCACGTTGTTCCTGGACGAGATCGGGGACATGAGCCTGAAGACCCAGGCCAAGATCCTGCGCATCCTCCAGGAGCAGAAATTCGAGCGTGTGGGTGGACGCCGCACCCAGTCCGTGGACGTGCGGGTCATTGCCGCCACCAACAAGGACCTGTTGGAGGAGATCAAGGAGGGGCGCTTTCGCGAGGACCTTTACTACCGGCTCAAGGTCTTTCCACTGATGGTGCCGCCACTACGCGAGCGTGCCGAGGACATCACGCTGCTCATTGAGGAATTCGTGGGGCGTTTGACCCGGATGCATGGCTTCAAGCCGTTGCGCTTCTCTGAGGATGCCCTGATTGCCCTGACGCGTTATGCTTGGCCAGGCAACGTGCGTGAACTCAAGAACTTCGTGGAGCGGATGCTGATCATGCATGGCGGCGACGAGGTTGGCCCTGAGGACCTGCCCGACGAAATTACCCGTTCCTTGAAAACGGGCGAGATTGGCGTTGTGGGGCATTTCCCCTCTGGTGCCATGGATTTTAAGGCCGCTCGCCAGGAATTCGAGTCCGAATTCCTACGCCGCAAGCTTGAAGAGTGCGACGGCAACATCACCCGCCTGGCCGAGGCCATCGGCCTGGAACGGTCCTATTTGTATCGCAAGCTCAAGTCCTACGACATCCAGTAAAAACGGGCGTAAACCGCACGATCGCGGTGTTACTTCGGGCCAGGTCGACCCTTATGTATTGCTTATACACTGCGGTCCGCCCTGGCCCTTGTGCCGTGCGCTCGCCCAATTTACGCCCGTTTTAAGACGTTGCCGTATATTCTACGATTGCGGCGTTGCTTCGGTCTACGCCGACCCTCATGCATTGTGTGTGCACCTCGGCCCGGTGGGAACCTCGCGCCTTGCACTCGCCCATTTTGTGACCGATTTTTTGTAAATCCCCGCAAAGCGACCGGTTGCAGAAACCCTTGTTCTTTTATATATCTCGTCCTGGTCGGCAGTTCACCCAGGCGTCACCGTCCCTTTTGGGATGCTAAACCTGCCATCCTTCTCCTTTCCACCCGACACCTTACCCCGTGCCGAGTCGGAAGACGGTGACCACCGGCAATCCATGTATTTTTGGTAGGCGCGAGAGTGAGGATACGTCATGTCCAAAACCCCTTTGCCTTTTCCCGTGGGCGACATCTCGGAGTTTGCCCGGTCCCTGCGTCGCCAGCTTGACGGGTTGGAGCGCACTCCCAGTCATGTTGAAATGCTGAACCTGCTCGCCAAGGCGGGCGGCTATCGCAATTTTCAGCATTTCCGGGCGCAGCAGGATGCCCAGGCGGCCCTTGATGTGCCGCCGCCATCACCCGTGGAAGTCGATTTCAAACGGGTGCAGCAGCTGGTGCGTATCTTTGATGGTCAGGGGCGTCTGACTCGTTGGCCCAAGAAATACACCCTGCGCATGCTTTGCCTATGGGTGATCTGGTCGCGTATCGATGCGCGGGGGACCTTGTCGGAACGTGAAATCAGCGAATGGCTTGATGAACAGCACCTGTTCGGCGATTACGCCTTGCTCAGGCGCGAACTTGTGGATAACGGTCTGGTGACCCGGACGGCGGATGGCAGACAGTACCGGCGGATCGAGCTTCAGCCGCCCGCCGAAGCCTTGGAACTGCTGCGGCATCTGCCTCACTAGTCCCGGAGTCTCAACCGTTGGGATGAAAAGATGGCCCCGGATGGCTGCCGAAAGTCAGCCGTCCGGGGCCTTGGATTTCAAGGCCCCGCGTCAGGAGTTCGAGTACGAGTTCCTGCACCGCAAGCTTCTGGAATGCGACGGCAACATCACCCGTCTGGCCGAGGCCATCGGCCTGGAGCGGTCCTATCTCTACCGCAAGCTCAAGTCCTACGACATCCAGTAAAAACGGGCGCAAGTATGGCGATTGCGGCGTTGCTTCGGGCTTCGCCAAGCCTCGTGTATTCCTTGATACGCGTCGGCCCGGCCAAACCCTTGCGTCTAGCACTCACCTCATTTGCGCCCGCTTTTGAAATTTTTGGTAGATCTTACGATTGCGCCGCTGCAGCAATTTCCGCCGCCCTTCATGCATTGGCAGATACAGCGCTGCTCTCTGCCGCCGTAGGGCTCCAAAATTCGCCTACGGCAGCCAGTTCTCGGGGTAGTCAGGATTATCGGCTTCATCATTGGGAGGAGATAATAGCTCTTGAATGCACCATGCAATATCAAAGTCTGATTCTTTGCGATGAGCCTCCATCAAAACTTCGATGGCGTCATTGGGCCAGTTCTTTCTTCCCCAGTGCCTTAGCGCGTGGATGGTCATGTATCGACCTCGTTGAGAAGGGCCTCGTAAACTCACTTTTAGGATGTTCCATCCCATTCCAGGGAAATTGCGGAGCTCTTGTGCTAGCATATTAATATCTTCAATAATACTATTGACTTGTTTTTGGGATAAGAATGAAAAATTGTGTTTTTGTATTTTGTCGATGGGTAGTGTTTTTTCTGCTAGTGAGATGACCTCTGATATGTAGTCGCTGTTATTTGTTTGCATCATTTCCTGCCAGTGCGAATCGACTCCTTTTTTGTGTCTGTGTAAGTAATATTTCCATATGTCGATATCCATCTCTTTTGCCGCTTTTGCAGCAATATGAAATTCTATGCTTCCTTTGATATTGATGTTGTCTTCAATTGCCGCCGTTATAATCATTGGCCAAGATTTTCTTTCGATTATTGATTGCGAAATATTAAATATCTCATTGCAGATTTCACTTGTCCATCCATTGTCTATTTTTTTTGCTTCGTGCTTGCCGCTATCAACAAAAGAACGGATAGCAATGAATGAAATAAGTTGTCCTATCGTTAGTTGCCTGTTTTTACATTGCTTTGCATATCGTAGCGTTGCGTGGGGGGCATCCTGGTAGTCGAATATTGAGTTGTCTGGCCAGGTTATTGCGTTGATAAGGGCAGCAAGAATGTCACCCGCCGAGACGAGGAGTTCGTCGTCAGGGTCGTTTGACCTTAGCGCGTCGAGAAGGCCTCCCGTGGTTGCAGAAATGTAGGCAAGTGACTCATTGAAAACGCAGTTTTTATACCCTTCGCGTAATATCCAGTCTTTGATTGTTGGGTTGGAAGTGTTCTGAAGTCGCTTAACAACCTGTATTCTGCCCCATCTGCCAACATCTTTGGCTAGTTCCCAAAGGTGTTCATCGGGTTCGTCAAGCATTCGTTGCAAGGCAATGGACGAAAAAAGTGTGAACTCCTCATGTCGGCCAAGAAACGCAATTAAATCTGCAAGCTCTGGTTTTTGAAAGAGGCCAATGAGGGTAATACCTGTTTTGACAGGCTCCCTGTCTGGGGCCTCCGTGGCGAGCCAGTGACCGATTCTAAGGACTTGATGAGGCGGGAGTTGGCTATTGACTATGAGGGGAACGAGTTCGTCAATCATGAGAAGGGCAGGATTTGCAAGGACAGTCGCATAGAACTGTTTCAGCTGCTGTTGAGAAGGGTGGTTGAGCATCAATCGGAGTGACGATAAAACCGTTTCTGCGCGTAGTTCAGGTCCCATACCTTCCAGATGACCGAAATTCCCGTCAATTGCTCCCGGAGACCAACGTCGATGCTCTTCGTTTTGTTCCTTATCAGGAAGGGTGATGCATGAATCAAATTTTTCATCTCGACTGAGCTTGGCTTGCTGTAACAAATAGCCATGGATTGAGATTCCCCAGAACCCCCACGGCTTTGAGCGTAATGCTTTCTTCAAAGCGTTGTCTGTGTCTGTGTTGTCGCGATGGCGTCGAAAGAGGGGAGACATTGATCGAACTCCTTCAGGAATTAGGGGGACAGTATATCTATTTTTTGACTGCAGCCTAATAGAGTAATATCGGCCCCGGCTTTTCGGCGCAGAATGGGCGGGCCTACCCCCGAATCCAGATCAGGCTGGCTTGGCGGCCGCAGGTCTGTTCCCGTCTGTACGAGAAGAACAACTCGGGCAGGCTCATGGTGCACAGGTCCAGGGAATAGATGTTGGCCGGTTTGAGGCCCGCGCTGACTAATTGGTCGCGGGTCATGCGCCACAGGTTCACGCACCGGGTCTCATGGTCGTACCAGTTTTCAAAGTCCGGGCCGAATTCCTGGTCGAAATTTGTGAATTCACTTTTGCCCGGCCCAAGGCTCGGCCCGCGCACGGCCAGAACTTCCGAGGCTGAGATGTCGTATTCCTCACAGAAATCACGCACACCCGTGGCCGGGAATTTCAGGACGTTGCCCCGCCAGCCCACGTGCAGCGCCGCGATGAATTTTCCGCTCTTGTGGGCCAGCAGGATGGGCTGACAATCGGCGGTCTTGATGGTCAGGGCCAGCCCAGGGCGGCCTGTGGCCAGTCCATCGGCCTCCAGCGTTCCCGGTTCGTCGCAGGGGCCCGGTTCCGGATCGAAGATGATCTGCGGGCCGTGGACTTGGCGGACCGCCTGCCAATGCTTGAATCCCAAGGCCTCGCGCATGGCGTTGCGGTTGGCCTGCACCGCGGCCCGGTCGTCGCCCACATCAAAGGAAATGTTGTTGCCGCCAAAGGGGCCGGAGCCGCTGCCGCGCAGGCCGAAGGCGCAGCCCACCTTGTCCAGGCCTGGAAAAGCAAAGGGAAGATGCTTCATGTCCATATGATTCGATTCTCCGTGATGACTGCGTGGACTGGAATGTCCCAGGGGTCGCGGGGCAGGGCCTCAACGATCTGGAATTCATAGGACAGCCCGTAGAGTGTTGCTTGTGGAGCCTGTCCCCCGGACAGGAAGCGGTCATAGAAACCTGCACCGAAGCCCAGGCGATAGCCTTGGCAATCGAAGCCCACCCCCGGGATCAGGATCAGATCGGGGCGGGCGTCCTGGACGGCGGCGCAGGTGTCCGGGGTTGGTTCGGGAATGCCGTACATCCCCGGTCGCAGGTCCTCCAGGCAGGTGACGCAGGCCAGATCCATGACTCCGGGTTCTTGTGGACGGCAGCGGGGCAGTAAGACCTTGGAGCCGCGTTGCCACAACTCGTCCAGCAGCGGGCTGACGTCAACCTCTCCGCGTATGGGCATGTAGGTCAGGACTTCGTGGGCCTTGGCCCAGGCCGGGGTCTCGCGCAGCCGTGCCAGCACGGCTGCGGACAGCGTCTGGCGTTGGGTGTCGGGCAGGGCGGCGCGCTGCTGGATCAGGCGTCTGCGCAGGAGTTGTTTGGGGTCAGTGGCTTGGGTCATGGGTCTTGCGTGGCCTGGGCTAGGTGTCATACAGTGCCATATCATGCCCGAGGGGCAGTCCGACGGGCGGTCCGTCGGTGCGTTTTCTCTGTAACCGTTTGAGCGGCAAGTGAAAAGGGAATGTCCTTGAAAAATACAGACACATACTGGATCGGCGTGGGCGATATCCATGGCCGGGCCGGGAACGCGGTCAGGATTCCCGGAGTAGGGATCGCCCAGGGACTCATCCTGTCCGGCGACATCACCACGCACGGCAGCCTGGATGACGCCCGGCGAGTGATGGACGAGCTGCGCGTGGCCAACCCCAGGGTCCTGGCCCAGATCGGGAACATGGACAGCACGGCCATCTCGGGTTGGCTGGAACAGGAAGGCCTGAACATCCACGCCGAGGCCCGTGAACTGGCACCGGGGGTCGGCCTGATCGGGGTGGGCTGGTCATCGCCCACGCCCTTTGCCACACCCTGCGAGGTGCCGGATGCCACCATCGGCAACTGGCTGGACGCCGTCCATGACCGGGCAGAGGACTGGGAGCAATTGCTGCTGGTGGTGCATACCCCCCCCTACGGGACAAGGGCCGACGACCTGGGCGGTGGTCACCATGTGGGCAGCCCGGCGGTACGCGCCTTTATTGAGCGGGTTCAGCCTGTGGCCTGCCTGACCGGCCATATCCACGAGGCCCGCAGCCAGGACCTTCTGGGTCGGACCTCCGTGGTCAATCCTGGGATGCTGGACCATGGGGGCTATGCCCTCATCCAGTTGCGCGACGGTCAATTGTCAATCGAATTGAAGACGCTGTAGCCGGAGCCGAAGACCTTGTAGCCAAGTGGGAACGATGAAATTCTATTCCTGGAACGTTAACGGCATGCGTGCCGTGATTCAAAAAGGTTTTTGGGACTGGTTCCATGCCAGCGACGCGGATGTGGTGGGCTTGCAGGAGATCAAGGCCGAACCGGAACAGCTGTCCGAGACGGATCGCAATCCTGCGGGCTATGAGGTGGTCTGGAATCCCAGCAGAAAGCGCAAGGGCTACTCCGGCACGGCGGCCTTCTACCGGACCCCGCCCCTGTCCATCTCCCACGGGTTGCCCAACGAGGCCTACAACAGCGAGGGGCGTTGCATCCTGCTGGAGTACCCGTCTTTCTATTTCTTCAACATCTATTATCCCAATGGTCAGAAAGACGACGAACGTCTGAGGTTCAAGCTGGGCTATTATGACTGCTTCCTGGAATATGCACAGGAGTTGCGCAAGAAAAAGCCCATTGTGGCCTGTGGGGATTTCAACACCGCGCATAAGCCCATCGACCTGAAACGCCCCAAGGAGAACGAAAAAACCTCGGGCTTTTTGCCCGTTGAACGGGCCTGGATCGACAAGTTCGTCGCCCACGGCTACGTGGATACCTTCCGGCTGTTCAACCAGGAGCCCGAGCAGTATTCGTGGTGGTCGTACCGCTTCGGGTCGCGGGCGCGCAACACGGGCTGGCGCATCGACTATTTCTTTGTGTCCGAGGAATTACGCGGCAACGTGACCCGGTCCTGGATCGAGCAGGATGTCCTGGGATCGGACCATTGTCCGGTGGGCCTGGAACTGAATCTGGATTCCTAGGATGCAGCCTCTGGTCAGCGTTGAATTCGAGTCCTTTGCGGTCTCGGTGCCCCGCATTCTGGACGCCTGCGGGGTGGGGCGGGTGCTGGCAACGCAGGACCGGGTGCTGATCAAACCCAATCTGGTCAATGCTTCACCGCCCCCCGTGACTACGCCCGTGGCCTGCGTTCAGGCCATCATTGAGTACGTGCGCGCCCACTGCGCTGCCGAGATCCTGGTGGCCGAAGGCTGCGGGGACGCCTGCCGCGAGACGCCGGAGGTCTTTGCCGCGTTGGGTTATGACGAGCTGGCACAGCGCACGGGAGTCCAACTGCTGGACCTGAACATCGCGCCCCTGGTGGAGCGGCAGAACCCTGACTGCGAACTGTTCCCCCGAATGTGGCTGCCCGAGGTGGCCTTCACGCATTTCCTCATCAGCGTGCCCATGCTCAAGGCCCATTCCCTGGCTGGCATGTCCGGCAGCATCAAGAACATGATGGGCTTTCTCCCTCCCGCGCACTACGCGGGGCCGCCCGGCTCCTGGAAAAAGGCCCTGTTCCATGCCCGGATGCAGCAATCTCTGCGTGAACTGGCGGCCCATCGCCTGCCGGACCTGACGCTCATGGACGCCTCGCTGGGGCTGGCCTCGTTTCATCTGGGAGGCCCTCCCTGTGATCCGCCCGTGGGCCGGTTGCTGGCCGGGGCCGACGCCTTGGCCCTGGACCGAGAGGCCGCCGGGTTGTTAGGCCTGGATTGGAAAAGAATCGACCACTTACAGCCTCTTTGATCTTTTGAGATACGAAAAGGGACATCTGATTCGCTGGGCCAGCAAGGGTATGCTTTTGCTGAAGGAGTCGTCTTTCCTTGATCCTTGCAGGTCAGGAAACGGATGAGGAGGGCCTGCTTTACGCAGAGTGAGGGATGTCCTCGCACACAACTTTGTTGCGTCCCTCACGCTTTGCGCAATACATCGCCGTGTCGGCGCGATGGATGATGCTTTCCAGGCTGTCCTGCTCATGAAACGTGCTGACGCCAATGGAGCAGGTGACGTTGCCGACAACGGGAAAGTCGGAAGCGGCGAATGCTTGGCGAATTTTTTCCGCGATAAAAATGGCTTTGTCAGAATGTGTTTCCGGCAGAATGATCAAAAATTCTTCGCCGCCCCAGCGCCCGACCGTGTCGGTTCTTCGGGAATTGCTTTTCAAGAGCTCGGAAGTCTTCACCAAAACCTGGTCCCCAATCTGATGCCCATGTGTGTCGTTCACGCTTTTGAACCTGTCCAGATCCAGCATAAGAATGGAGAAGACCTTCTTGTAGCGTTGCGCCTGCAGTATTTCGTAGGTGAGCACCTCATCCAGTTTGAGTCGATTGAACAATCCGGTGAGTCTGTCAGTGTTTGATATTTCTTCAAGGGTTGTGGTGTATTCACTTGTTCTCTGCTCATAGTTCGACATCAAACGGATGATCTGTTTTTCAAAAAAGACCACATTCACCGTCGACAGAAACACAACGACAAGGGCAATGGAAAACGTCAGTAGCCGTTGCTCGTCATACGTCTGCTGCATTTTCATTGTTTCCTCTTGAATCAACTGGTCCACGTCATCAAGATAAACACCGGTCGCCACAACCCAGTCATATGGCTTGTACAGTTTGGCAAAGGACATCTTATGGGCGATTTTATCTGAGTTAATTTTCTTGAAATAATACTCATAAAAAAGTTCGCCATGTTGTTTGATCCCATTGAGTTCCGCTTCGTATGGCTTATTGCCCTTGATGTCTGTGGCCATTGTCGACAGCCACATGCCCTCGGTGTCGGGCAGGTTGGGATGTATCCTGCGAATGGCATACTTGTCGCCACCTTCGTAGTTCACTATCTCATTGACCCAGATGTACCCATCATCAATGAGCCGTAAATCACGGATGAGTTCGCTTACCCGATCAACAATTATCGCATCAAGTTGTTCATCCGAATAGTTTTTGTCAGCATATTCCAATCTGATATGCTTCCTTTCATGTTCAATGAGAAACAAAGTCCGGTCGACGGCATTGTGTATAAAACGCTTTTTCTCTTCTATGATGCTTCTTGATAGTTGGCTGATTTTATTGCTAAACTCTTGGTTAAGACTTTTGCTGTAGATGAAAGACAGTACGGAGGCGAGTATGACGATGCTCGACAGCGAGCCAATATAAAAGTACCGCCGTATCGACTTCTTCTCAATAAAAAACCTTTTATCTGTTGCTTCCTGCTGTGTCATATAGGGAACCTTGTTTTCTGGTCCAAGTCGTACCATTTAAGATCGTTATCACTGTATTATATTGTCATAGGATTACTATGAAATCCACTTGAAATGCAGATTCTTTCGGTCAAAACGTACTTGGTCACATGACTCCCCATGATCTTGAGCTTGGAGAGCTCCTTGCCCCGGAATCGGTAAGGCAAATTGTTCGTGGTTAGAATCTTGTTGTTCACATCTTCATTGGGACTTGTTGATCTCGGATGGTTGAGAAGGGCCGGGACTCAGTTTATCTCGGTGTTTTCAGCCAATGCCCATAACCGATTGGGTTTATGACATTTCGCCACGGACTATCCATAGATTCAGAAAGGTCCTTGAAGTTGGATTGTCTGACAATTCCCACATCGACCGCAGGTCCTCATTTGGGTATCGCCCCATGGACAGCGGCTTGTTGAATTGAGAAGATGTCTAACCGGCTGTGTTAGTGCCGGATCTCAAGATTCGCTGGATTTTTGAGCAGGGTTCAGCCGGTCCTAGTCTCAGACCTTCACTCTGGATATGGTTAAGATCAATACTGTATGCCACCTAATAATTGACAAACCTTTTCCAAGCGTTCAACAACTTTGGTGTTCGGTGGTCCTTTGCGCGCGTAAGCATCGCATCGCCGATCTGTTTGAGTTTCGGCCCCGTGATGGCGCCTTGGTCGGTGGCTGGGGCTGGAATTGGTCTGATTCCAGTTGGTTGGTAATCCATACGGAGGAGTAGAGATGTCGGTTGTCGACTCGACCCTGCACGTGCCCATGCCGTCGCGGGCGTCTGCCTACCTGGATTGGTTGCAGATGCTCACCGGCGCTGGGCTCGTTTTGTTTATGTGGAGCCATATGATCTTGGTGTCCAGTGTCCTTCTTGGGCCGGGCGTGATGAACGCTCTGGCCCATTTTTTTGAGGCCACGTACATGGCCCAGGTCGGCGGACCCCTGATCGGTTTCGCCTTCATGCTGCATTTCGTGCTGGCGGCACGCAAGCTGCCGTTTCGGATGCAGGAGCAGAAAACGATCTGGGCCCACGCCAAGACCTTGAAGCACACCGACACCTGGCTGTGGCTGGTGCAGGCGGGGACGGCCATGATCATCCTGATCATGGGCTCCATCCATATGTGGGTGGTCCTGACCGATCTGCCCATCAGTGCCGCCAAGAGCGCCGCACGCGTGTCCGAGGGCTGGTGGCTGCTGTTCTACATGATCCTGCTGCCCCTGGTTGAACTGCACGTGGGCATCGGATTTTACCGCATCGGCGTTAAATGGGGCGTGATCAAGCGTTCCAACCGTCCCAAGGCCAAGAAGCTGGAAAAAGTCGTCACGCTGACCATGATCACCATCGGCGCGTTGACCCTGATCCGATTCCTGTTGCTCGCATCCTAGGAGGAAGCACCAATGCAGACGTTTTATACCGACGTTTTGAGCATCGGCGCGGGCCTGGCGGGCGAGCGTGTGGCCATCGAGGCCGCCGGAGCCGGGTTTGACGCCATTTGTTTATCCATTGTTCCTGCCCGCCGTTCGCATTCCTCTGCCGCTCAGGGCGGGATGCAGGCGGCCCTGGGCAATAGTGCCATGGGCGAGGGCGATAGCACCGACGTCCATTTCCTGGACACGGTCAAGGGCTCCGACTGGGGCTGCGACCAGGAAGTGGCGCGCATCTTCTGTGAAAACGCGCCCATTGCCATGCGCCAGATGGCGCATTGGGGTGTGCCCTGGAATCGCGTGGTGGGTGGCAAGGGTTTCTACTTCAAGGGCGGCGAACGCTTCGAGAAGTTTGAGAAGCCCGAGAATGAGGGGCTGATCACCGCGCGCAATTTCGGCGGCACCGCCAAGTGGCGCACCTGCTACACCTCCGACGGCACCGGCCACACCGTGCTCTACACTATGGACAACCGCGCTGCCCAGATGGGTGTGCAGGTCCATGACAAGGTGGAGGTCATCAGCCTGATCCAGGACGGCAAGCGCTGCATGGGTGCCGTGGCCCGTTGCCTGAAGACCGGCGAACTGCGCGTTTATCTGGCCAAGGCCACCCTGGTGGCTGCGGGCGGATTCGGACGTATCTATCGCGAGTCCACCAATGCCGTGATCTGTGATGGCGGGGCGCATGCCGCCGTGCTGGACACCGGCGTGGTGCCGCTGGGCAACATGGAGGCCGTGCAATTCCATCCCACCGGTATTGTGCCCACCTACATCCTGGTGACCGAAGGGTGCCGGGGCGACGGTGGCACCCTGCTGGACGTGAACCAGGAACGGTTCATGAACATCTACGAGCCTGAAAAGGCCGAACTGGCCTCGCGTGACGTGGTCTCCCGCTGGATGATGCATCACATCCGCCAGGGCAAGGGCGTTAAGAGTCCCTATGGCGAGCACCTCTGGCTCGACATCCGCCATCTGGGCGAGGAGCATATCCGCGGCAAGCTGCGCGAGGTGGACGAGATCTGTCAGAACTTCCTGGGCATCGACCCGGTGCAGAACCTGATCCCGGTCAAGCCCGTGCAGCACTATTCCATGGGCGGCGTACGCACCAACAAGGACGGCGCGGCCTATGGCCTGGAAGGCCTGTTCTCCGCGGGCGAGGCCGCCTGCTGGGACATGCACGGTTTCAACCGTCTGGGCGGCAACTCCCTGGCCGAGACCGTGGTGGCCGGCATGGTGGTCGGCGGCAAGGTCGTGGAATACCTCCAGGGTGCCGAGGCCCAGTTCAAGACCTCGGTCATCGAGGCCCAGGTGGCCAAGGACCGCAACCGCATCCAGCGTCTGATGGACTGTGCCGATGGCGGCGAGGATGTCTTCGCCGTGCGCCGTGCCATGCAGGACGCCTTGCAGGACGGAGTGCACATCTTCCGCAGCCATAACGACCTGGAGCAGGCCGTGTTCCAGTTGCAGGAAGTGCACGAGCGGGCCAAGAAGATCGGTCTGAAGTCCAACGGCAAGGGGGCCAACCCCGAACTGGCCCTGGCGCTGAAGATGTCCGGCCAGGTCAAGCTGGCCCTGTGTGTGGCCTACGGGGCCTTGAAGCGCACCGAGTCCCGGGGCTCCCATGCCCGTGAGGACTTCCCAGCGCGCAACGACCGTGATTGGCTCAAGCGCACCCTGGCGACCTGGGCCAACGAGGACGACGATCTGCCCACCCTGAACTATGAGGACGCCACCCCGTCCTTCGAAATCCCCCCGGGGGACCGCGGCTACGGCGGCGGCACCATCATCCCCATGGACAACCCCCCGGCTGGAAAGGAGGACTAGGTCATGGCGCGTACCCTGAAATTCAATATCTTCCGTTATAATCCCATGGACGAGAAGTCCGTGCCGCACATGGATACCTTCGTGCTGCCCGAGATTCCGTCCATGACCCTGTTCATCGCCCTGAACCAGATCCGCGAGGAGCAGGACCCCTCGTTGCAGTTCGATTTCTGTTGCCGCGCGGGCATCTGCGGGGCCTGCGGGATGCTCATCAACGGCCGCCCCGGCCTGGGCTGCAAGACCAAGACCAAGGACCTGCCCGATGAGATTACGCTGTTGCCTCTGCCGGTGTTCAAGCTGGTGGGCGATCTGTCCGTGGACACGGGCACTTGGTTCCGCGAGATGTATCAGAAGGTCGAGAGCTGGGTGCATACGGACACGCAGTTCGATCCCAACGCCGAGGAAGAGCGCATGGATAACTCCGTGGCCGAGGCCATCTACGAGCTGGAACGCTGCGTGGAATGCGGCTGCTGTGTTGCCGGTTGCGGCACGGCCCGCATGCGCCGGGACTTTATGGGCGCGGTGGCCCTGAACCGAGTGGCGCGGTTCCTCATCGACCCGCGCGACCAGCGCAGCGAAGCCGAGTACTATGAGATCATCGGTTCGGACGAGGGCATCTTCGGCTGCATGGGCCTCTTGGGTTGCGAGGACGTCTGCCCCAAGGAACTGCCTTTGCAGGATCAGCTGGGGTTCTTGCGGCGCAAGATGGGCTTTGCCGCCATCAAACGTTTTATCCCGGGCATGAAATAACGTTGAAATTCTCCGTCGGGCGGCGTTGCTCGGGCTGAAACGGAATCTCGTGTATGTCTCTATACGCATCAATCCCGTTTTCCCCTTGCGCCTGGTCCGGCGTGTTTTTAAACGTTGTTATGAGCTCGATGCAAACTCATGTTGGTGTTTTGAACGATCTTTGGAATGGTTGTGAATGACCTTCATGCGTTGCTGAATAGGTATAATGACTAACTAGCTGTGTATTCGCTTGGGTGGATCTTCGAGCGGCCTAAGACGAAGACAAGGAAATACCCCCGGCCAGTAGCGGGGGAGTCACCATAGAACGTGGAGAGAGTATGAGAACGATCAAGGCCCAGGACGTGATCGCCCCCGTGGCGGCCATGTGCCGTGAGGCCAATCTGAAGTTGCCCGAAGACGTCAAGCAGGCGTTCAGGGATCGTATGGCGAACGAGGATTCCCCGGCCGCCAAGGAGATCTTCCGTCAGTTGCTGGAGAACTCGGCCATGGCCGAGGAGACCGGGTTGCCCCTGTGTCAGGACTGCGGCTTGGCCGTATTCTTCGTGGACATCGGCGAGGATGTGGTGATTGAGGGCAGCCTGAAGGATGCCGTGACCCAGGGCATGATCCAGGGCTATGAGCAGGGCTATTTGCGCAAGTCCTCCTGTGACCCCATGACCCGCGCCAATACCAAGGATAACTCCCCGGCCATCATCCACTTTGATTTTGTGCCCGGCGATAAGATCACCATCCACTTCATGGCCAAGGGCGGCGGTTCCGAGAACATGAGTCGCGTGACCATGTTGTCTCCGGCCCAGGGCTGGGAAGGCATCAAACAGTTCGTGGTCAACCGCGTGGCCGAGGCCGGGCCCAACCCGTGCCCGCCCACCATGCTCGGCATCGGCATCGGCGGCACCTTCGAGCGTGCGCCCATCCTGGCCAAGCGCTCTTTGCTGCGTCCCCTGAGCGACAGGCATTCCGACCCCGCCATCGCCAAGCTTGAGGACGAACTGTTGGAAGCCGTCAACGCGCTGGGCATCGGCCCCATGGGCCTGGGCGGCAAGACCACCTGCCTGGGCGTGAAAATCGAGATGGCCCCCTGCCACCTCGCCAGCCTGCCCCTGGCCGTCAACGTGCAGTGCCATTCCATCCGGCATCAGGAGGTGGTGATCTAATGGCCGAATACACTTTGAAGACTCCCCTGAGCGATGCGGACATCATTCCCCTGAAAGCCGGGGACGTGGTGTTCATCACCGGCACCATCTATACGGCCCGTGACGCCGCCCACAAGCGGTTGATGGATCTGATCGACAAGGGCGAACAGACACCCTTCGAGCTCAAGGGGTCCATTGTCTATTACGTGGGTCCAAGCCCTGCGCCTCCGGGCCGTCCCATCGGCGCGGCCGGGCCCACCACCAGCTACCGCATGGACAGTTACGCCCCGCGGCTGCATGCCTTGGGCCAAAAGGCCTCCATCGGCAAGGGCAAACGCAGTGAAGAGGTCAAGGCCGCCTTGAAGGAGCACAAGGCCGTGTACTTCGGGGCCACCGGCGGGGCCGGAGCGCTGCTCTCCAAGTGCATCACCGCCGCCCGCGTCATCGCCTTTGACGAACTCGGTCCCGAGGCCATCCGCGAACTGACGGTGGAGAAATTCCCGGTCTTGGTCATCAATGACTGCCACGGTGGCGAACTCTACGCCGTGCCGAACTTGAAGGCCGCGGGCTTGGAGGACTAATCTGTCAGGGGTGTTGCCCCTGACTCTGTCATCCCAAATCATTCTCTTTGGATTTTCGATAGCAAAGGCCGCCCCTGGGGCGGCCTTTTTGCGTTTGCTGTGCAGCCCGACCAAGCTGGCGTAGCTGATCATCAGCTCTCTTTTCGATCAAGGTTTGAAGTGTTGATCCGCAAGATGTATCCATATGGTCTTCAGATAGGTATAAAGACGTTGAGCACCCAACCCGGACACGGGTCCTTGGTCTTGGAATTGAGAGGCAAGGGACTTCGGGTTGGCGGTGCCGGATACTGGACTGAGGGGGTAACGTGATCGCTCGATTTTATTGGATGGTTCTTTTCGTCTGCCTGACGCTGGGGTTGGTGTGCTCCCCTGCGCGTGCCGCGCATCTGGTGCGCTTGACCAATGGGGAATGGCCTCCGTACCTCTCCGAGCATCTGCCGCATTACGGTTTCGCCTCGCATGTGGTGCAGGAGGCCTTCAAGTCCGTTGGCGTCGATGTGAAATACGAATTCTACCCTTGGTCCAGGGCCTATGCCAATGCCCTGCAAGGCGAGGACGAAGATGGCCATGTCCTGCACGGGACCCTTGTCTGGATAAAAACGCCTGAGCGAGAGGCCTCCTTCATCTATAGTGATCTGGTGTTGGAGGACTCGGAGGTGTTGTTCTACAGCAAAGACAATCCCGTGGTCTGGTTGAGCATCGAGGACCTGCGTGGCAAGGTCCTTGGGGGCGTCAGCTCTGCGGCATACCCGCTGCTTGACGAGGCGGAGAAGGACGGCATCCTGACCATAGAGCGCGCGGTGAGCTATACCTCCCTGTTCAGAAGATTGTTGTCTGGCCGGGTTGACGCCGTGCCTCTGGTGACGCAGGTCGGGCGTTTCTACATCCAGACGACACTGATCGAGGAGGAACGAAAAAGGATTGCCTCTTATCACAGGGTGATCCAGAGACGTCACTATCATCTGCTGCTCACGAAGCAAGTGGAGGAGAACAAGGCATTGATGCTCTTGTTCAACAAGGGCCTGGCTCAGATTCGGGCTAACGGAATCTACGCCCGCTTGCTCGCCAATCTCTACGCCCATCGCTACGATCGCTCTTTCGACTGACCAATTCTTTCCCGTGTGCGTGCTGGTCTCTGGAGCGCAGACCGCCTCTCCTTGTTTTAGGCCGCACTCTTGCTGGGACGCGCGCTGATGCACCAGATGCCCGCCAAGACCAGTCCACAGCCGCCGACGTGCGCCCCTGTGACGGGTTCCCCCAGCAGCAGGGCCGAGAGGGCCAACGCCGAGACGGGGATGATCGAGGTGAAGACCCCCGCCGTCCCTGCGCTGACGCGCACCACCCCTGAAAACCAGAACAGATAGGCCGCCACGGTGACGAAGGCCCCGTAGTAGGCCACGGTGCCCCATGTGGCCCAGGACACGGCGTGGAAATCAAAGCCTCTGGACTCGGCGATGGCTCCGGGGGTGAACAGGGCCAGGCCGAAGCAGGTCATGATGGTGGCGACCGCCAGGGGGGAGATGGGTTCGGGCACGGTTTTGCGCAGCAACAGGAACAGCGCCTCCGCCAGCACCGCGCACAGGATGAGCCCGTTGCCCGCCAGGGTCCCCATGTCGGGGCTCGTATCCAGGCCCGTTGCCTGGATGTTCACGGCCATGACCCCGGTCATGGACAGCAGGATGCCCGCCATGGCGCGGGGGGCGAGCGGCTCGCGCAGCACGGTCAGGGCAATGAGCCCCATGCAGGCGGGGGTGGTGCTGGTGATGATACCTGCGGCCCCGGCTCCGGTCATGGTCAGGCCCTTCAGCAGGAAGACATTGAACAGGAACGATCCGCACAGGGCCTGGATGAACAGGATGCACCAGCTACGGCGCGAAAGTCTGGGAAGGCCCTCGAGGATCAGCAGTAACGGGACGATGAGCAGGGCGGCGAAGGCAAAGCGCAGGGCCGAGGCCAGCTGCGGCGGCAGCTCAAGGATCATGAATTTTCCGGCGACAACGGAACTGCCGACCAGGATCATGGCCATGGTCAGGTCGAAATAGGCGCGAAAGGGTGAGGTCTGGGGCATGGATTCTCCTGGTGGTGACGGCCGAAGCCGATGTTCCCAGGGTTGTAGCCCGTCAGAGGCGGTCAGTTTTGTAGATGCTTGCGGTAGTTGCCGGGGGTGAGTCCGGTGAATCGTCTGAAGGTCGTGGTGAAATGAGCCTGGTCGCTGAAGCCGGTTTCCTGGGCGATGTCGGCTAGGCGCATCTGTGTGCGCAGCAGTTGTCTGGCCCTGCGGATGCGGGAGTTCATGAGGTAGGCGTGGGGTGGGGCACCCACGGCACGGTGGAAGACCCGCAGAAAATGATAGGGTGAGAGGTGGGCCAGTCCAGCCAGTTCGTCCAGGGAGATGTCCTGTGCGCAGTGTTCGTCCATGAAGGTCCGGGCCAGGGCCACTCCCGAAGGCTCCGGGCCGGTGCGCAGGTTCGTGATGCGGTCTGCCGCATGGCGCTTGATCCACAGGCCGAGCATGGAAAGCAGCGCCGACTGCTGAGCCAACAGCGATGCCTGGGCGTTTTCCATAATCAGGTGGCAGGCATGGACTCGTGCGGCCAATTGTGGGTCATGGATGACCCCCGTGGCAAAATCGGGTGGGGCCACCGGCCGTCCCGCAGCCTGCGAGGCGGCGCGTTCCACCACTTCCTGGTCCAGGTACAGCATTCGGTAGGCCCAGCCCTCGCGGGTGGCGGCGTGGCCGTCGTGCATCTCGCCGGGCACCGTGAGGTTCACGCTGCCCGCGTCGGCCACGAAATTCTGTCCTAGGAAGGAAAAGGCCATGGCCCCGCGCTCAATGACGCCCAACCCGTAGCGGCGGTGGAAGTGCTTGGAGAATCGCTGGTCAGTGAAGCGCGCCGTCAACACCTCGACCCCGTGCACGCGGGGCAGCGTGATGCGGGTTTCGTCGGTCAGGGTGGAGCCCTTTGTGTGGTCTGCGGCGATGATCATGGTTTAATCCGGTCTTTGCTGTGCTCATGGCATAATCACGGTCGGGAGTTTTGTAAAATCTTGCGGAGAGGATACTCAGGCCGGAGTCGTACTCTCGGGATGGATGCAGAGGCGGTTGAAGACCGGGATGACCCCGCGAAAGCGCCCCACCTTGTGTTGGATGCGTGCTACGAGCACAGAGGGCAGCTCCAGGTCCGTATCCATGGAGAGGCCCTTGAGTTCTTCCGTCAGGAAAGAGCGCATGTTCACGGCCAGGGCCAGCATGAGCAGCTGACCGTGCTGGGTGCCGTAGCCGGGGATGTCGCTGCTGAAGATGTTGTCCAAGGTGCCTTTGCCCAGGGAGAGCACTCGGCGCAGGAGCGCGCGATCCACATCCAGCTCTGGCGTAACCGTCTTGAAGGGGCGTGTGGCGAAGTCCTGGAGCAATTCGAGGGGGGGCTTCTGGTTGAGCAGTTCCAGATGCTTGGTCAGATCCTCGACGAATCGCTTGCGCCCCGGGTATTTCATGGACAGTTGTTGGATGGTCTCATGATCGGGGAACTTCAGCAGGTTCAGGAGTAGATTCTGTTCGGCCGTCCGTCCAAGGATCTCTTTCAGGTCGCGCCGGATATCGGCGATGGCCTCAGCGGCGCGGGCGCGCATGGGGCGGGAGCGGCAGAGGTTGTTCACGAAGACCACGGCTCGGCCAGCTGTGCCGAGGACGTGTCCAAAATCCAGGCCCCCGCCCTCCAGGATCTTGAGATAATCGCTGTCGGACTTCAATCCTCTGCGATCAATGCGCCAGCAGTGGTTGCCGATGGCTTGGGCGATTTGCGTCAGCTTGCTGTCGCTGAGTTTGTCCAGTGTCTCCTTGATGTCCTCGGAAACCTGGCTCATGTCCCGGTAGAATTCCTGTTTTTCGCCGAGGGCCAGGGTCTTGAGCCGGAGTAAATGCCCTCGGATGGTCTCGACGAGTTGCCGTATCTCCTCTGGGAACTGCTCGGCCGCCTTGGTACTGTGACAGCCCTGGACCAGGTCCAGCAGGGCGACGATGCGTTCCGTGTTTGCTTCCACTGACAGGTCGGCGTCTCGCTCCCTGATGATGAAGTCTTCGCCCAGACCCAAGAGGGCGCAGACATGCCGGAACTGGCGTAGCAGCAGGTAGGCGATGTCGGGTGGCAGCTTGCGGTGGAACTGCGCCCAGCTGGTTCCGTTCCAGAGATAGCGCAAGGAGCGTATGTCCAGGTCCTGCCCGCCGGGGCTTTCCACCAGGGCCAGCTTGAGTCCGTCAGGGCCTTCTTCCTCAAGAAAACGGTAAGCGCGGCGATCATTTATAAATATGAGTGTCCCTTGGGTGACTCCCCATTCTCTCAGGATTTCTGCTGAGACGTTAAGATCGTCGACGGACTTGATGCGCTCGGAATAGATACGCAGATAACCTTTGAGTGCCTTGATGCAGGACGGGGAATTGCCCAGCTGATCGGCGTCGATGTACAGGCTGCCCTGCAGGGAGAGTTGGTGCTTTATGGCCAGTGTGTGGCTGCGCAGCATCAGGTTTCCCCTGACCTCCTGGATATCCTGGATGACGGTGACGGAGGGTCCAGGAGCAAAAACAAGATCCCCCAGCCAGACTTTTTCGCGGAAGGGGATGCGCCCCCGAAGCAAGGTGACCGGGTCCTCACCGCGCAGGCTGAATGCATTTAAGCTGTCCAGGAATCCCTGCCAGCGGTGGATAGTTGCCTCGTCAGCCGGAATCAGGACGTCGGGCAGGAAGGTCAGGGACCCGTGGCGGGTGGGGACCTCCAGCAGATACTTCTGGTTGCGGGCCTTGGACAGATCCTGGACATCGGCGGCGATTTCCTCCACCAGCAGATCCACCCGGCCGGAATGAATGGCCGAGACCACAATGTTTTGGGCTGCATTGAGGGCGCGGCCTTGGGCGCGCTCAAGGATGATGTCCACCCCGAGGGTGACTATTTGCTTGATGTCCACAACGGCTTCTGGTCGTCCCCTGGTCTGGGCCATGGTTTCGAATCGATCCGTCAGGACGGTGTTGGCATGACGCAGAGCTGTCTGCATGAGTTTCCCCCTCCGAAAAGAACCACTCATCTCCATCGTACAATGGGTGAAGCGATTTGAGCAAGCCTTTGGGGGAGGTGGTGCTCTCCTGCATGGTTGTCTTGGATAGGACAAGAAAGGCCGCCCCGGAGGGCGGCCTATGCAAGTGAGTTGAGGGCTGGATCGTTTAGTCGAAATCCATGCCATAGGCATCGACGACCAGGGCAATGCGCTTCTTGGATTTCTTGAGGCGAGCCCGCAGGGATTTCTTGTATTCCGGGATGTCCAGCTGGATGGTGGCCACGCCCGTATCCATGGCGGCTTGGGCCACGGCTGCGGCTTCCCACTCCAGTACGCGCGGGTCGAACGGGCTGGGGATAATGTAGTCCGGGCCGAATTCAAGCTTGCGTCCATAGATCGCGCAGATCTCGTCCGGGACCGGCTCCTTGGCCAGGGCGGCCAGGGATTTGGCGGCGGCCAGTTTCATTTCCTCGTTGATGGCGGTGGCACGGGTGTCCAGTGCGCCACGGAAGATGGAGGGGAAGCCCAGCACGTTGTTGATCTGGTTGGGGTAGTCGGAGCGCCCGGTGCCCATGATGCACTCGGGGCGGGCCTCCTTGGCGTCCGGGTAGGTGATTTCCGGGTCCGGGTTGGCGCAGGCGAAGATGATGGGGGCCTTGCCCATGGACTTGACCATGTCCTTGTTGATGGCGTCCTTCACCGACAGGCCCAGGAACATGTCCGCGCCCTTCATGCAATCGGCCAGGCTGCCATGGTCCTTGTCCTGGGCGAAGAATTGTTTTTGGGGGTTCAGACCGGCACGTCCCTTGTGCAGCAGGCCGCGCGAGTCAAACATGAAGACGTTTTCTTTGCGGATGCCCATGCTCACATAGAACTTGGTGCAGGCGATGGCGCCCGCACCCGCGCCGGAGACGATGAGCTTCAGATCTTCGATCTTCTTGCCGCTGATCTCCAGGGCGTTGATGATGCCGGCGCCCGAGATGATGGCCGTGCCGTGCTGGTCGTCATGAAACACCGGGATGTTCATCTCGGCCTTGAGCCGCTCCTCGATGTAGAAGCATTCAGGGGCCTTGATGTCTTCGAGGTTGATCCCGCCGAAGGTGGGTTCCATGAGTTTCACGGTCTCGATGATCTTGTCGGGGTCCTCGGTGGCGAGGTTGATGTCGTAGACGTCGATGTCCGCGAAGGATTTGAAGAGGACTCCCTTGCCCTCCATCACGGGCTTGCCGGCGGCGGCGCCAATGTTGCCCAGGCCCAGAACGGCGGTGCCGTTGGAGACCACGGCCACCAAGTTGCCGCGGCTGGTGTACTCGAAGGACTTGGACGGGTCGGCGGCAATCTCCAGGCAGGGGTGGGCCACGCCCGGGGAATAGGCCAGGGAAAGGTCTTTCTGGGTGCGGCAAGGCTTGACGGGAATGACCTCGATTTTCCCCTTGCGGCCCAAGGAGTGGTAGTCGAGAGCTTCTTGCTTGGTGAACAGTGCCATAATGGAGGTGCCTCCGGTTTGACGGGTTGATCGACGAAATGTGTGCTGGGCGGGGTGGGGTCGGTTGTCGATCCGCGCTCCGCTCCTTGCCTAGTTGATTTGATTCAGATGAGGAAAGGTATTGCAGGACCCATTGGATTGCAAGCTTCGCCCACGGCAGAGCTGTGGGCACGGGATTGGCCCGCTTCTTGATTGCTGCCCCCCAAGGTTCATCATCCTGGAGCCATGTTTGCTGAGTTGCGGTGGTTCCTGAACTTCAATGTACTGATTATAAAGGAATTTATTCTTGAGAATCCTCGTCATCAATTTGACCCGCTTTGGGGATCTTTTGCAGACCCAGCCCGTGATTTCAGGCTTGAAGGCCCAAGGGCATGAAATCGGGTTGATGTGTCTTGAGAATTTTGCCTCGGCAGTGTCCCTGATGCGCGATGTGGATCAGGTGTTTCCTCTGCCCGGCGCGGCGCTTTTGGCGCGTCTGGATGCGGATTGGCAGAGCGCCCTGAATCTGTTTTGGCAGTGGGGCGGGGAGGAGTTGCACTCCTTCGCGCCAGAGCGCGTGGTGAATCTGACGGCCACGCTGCCGGGACGTTTGCTCAGCCGCTTTGCGACGGAGGATGTGCAGGGCTTTGCCATGGACGAATTCGGCTTTGCTGTGAATTCATCGCCCTGGGCGGCGTTTTTGCAGGTATCCTCCCGTAGCCGGGGCTGTAGCCCGTATAATCTGGTGGATCAGTTCTGGCGGGTGTCCGGATTGGGTGCCGGCGAGCGGACCTATCGCCTGGCGGAACCCACGATTGAGGCCAAGGCCGAGATGCAGGCCCGTCTTGAGGCCGTATCCAAGGGGCAGGCTTCGGGGTATGTCGCGTTGCAACTGGGTGCCAGCGATGACAAGCGCCGCTGGCCGATTGGACATTTCGCGGCTCTGGCCATGAGGATCTGGAACGAGCAGGGCTTGATGCCGGTGCTCCTGGGGACGCAGGCCGAGGTTGACTTGGGAGAGCGCTTTGCCAGGGAGGCCTCCTGTCCGCATATCAATCTGATCGGCGCCACGAATCTGACTCAACTGGCCGCGGTTCTGACCGAGATGCACCTGCTGGTCACCAATGACACGGGAACCATGCATCTGGCCGCAGGACTGGGCACACCTGTCTGCGCCGTGTTTCTGGTGACGGCCCAGCCCTGGGATACCGGCCCCTACGCAGCAGGAAGTCTGTGTGTTGAGGCTGACCTGGACTGCCATCCCTGCGGATTTCGACACCGTTGCCAGATCGATCACGCCTGCCGGTCAATGGTTAAACCCGATGCCCTCTATCATTATATAAGGGCTTTCATTGAGACAGGCCAGTGGGCCGCCAAAGCTCCCGCTTCGACAGGTGTCCGTGTCTGGAAGACAGTGGTGCAGCCTGACGGGACCATGGGGCTTGAATCGTTGTCCGGCCATGAGGATGTCGACAGGACATCCTGGGTTCATTTGCAGCGCCATTTCTACCGTCAATTTCTCGACGAGGTGGAGCCGATTCCTCCCCGCAAGGCTTCTCTTCTTTCTGCGGAAGTCACCGATTCAGCGAGTAGGGTCCTGGGGCAGGCCGGGCAGCTGCTATTTCTGATGGGAGAACAGGCCACAGCCTTGGCGCAGGTGCCTCTGCCCATGGTCAAGAACAAATTCCTTGGGAATTTCGAGCGGGTGACGGCCCTGCTGGCCGAAGCCCCCCTGTTCTCGGTCTTGGGAGACATGTGGCATCAGGAGTCCCAGTCCATGGTCAGTGATTTTGCGATGCTTTCGGCGTTGATCAAGCGGTATTCCAGGTTGGTCGAGGTCTGGAGACGGTGTTTGTGAATAGGCTGGCATGATACTTGTATGAAAGTGTTTGACGCATGATTTGCGTACATATTTTCCCTTTGTAAGGAGGAGAGAGATGATTGTTATCGATGGGCAAGAGACCGGTCTGAAGGTCAATAACTTCAGTAATCTCGAAGATCTGCTGGTTAAGGTGATGGAGGGCGGCACCCTGGACAACAGGATGGTCACCGACGTCTTCGTGAACAAGGAAGCTTTTTCCGAGATCTATCCGCACCAGGCGGAGGACATTTCCACCGAAGAGATCGAGAGCGTGGAGATTGTCAGCATGCCCGTTCCGGAGATGGCCGTGAACATCACTCGCGAGCTGTATAAGGTCGTGAGCCTCATGGGCCACGGGTGCCGGACGGTGGCTGACCAGTTCCGCCGGGGTGACGATGCCGAGGCCCTGGAACTGTACCAGGACCTGCTGGACGTGACCCGCGATTTCCTGGGCATGATCGGCGTGCTGCGCGATGAGTTCAGCTTGAAAGATCGCGAAACCATGCACACCAACATCGAAGAGATCACGGCGCTGTTCAGCGAGATGATCGAAGTCAGCGAGAATGAGGACTGGATTCTGCTGGCCGACTTGCTGGAATACGAGTTCCTCGCCAGCGTTGAAAAGTGGAAGAAGGTCATCGCCGAGGTGCGCGAAGACATTCGCGATGCATCCAAGGCGGCGTAGTATGCCGCAATGCCTGAACCTGCTTGAGCAGGCCCTGGATGCTGGAGAGCGTGAACTCGAGTGCCTCGCCGCCGGCGAGATCGAAAGCATCGAAGTAGTGGCTCAGGAGCGCGGGCGTCTCATTGAGGAAGCTTGGCTCCTCAGGGAGACGGAACAGGTCAGTGTGGAAGATCTGCTGGACAAGCTGCAGAAACTGAAATCGCTGCAGGGCAAGTTGTCCCGCGAGGCACGGACCCTGCACAGCAATCTGGCTGAAGACCTGTCGCGCATCAAGAAACAGGGGCGTCGGCTGGCGGGCTATCACAGGTCCACGAAGTTTACGCCGCTCTACAGCCGTTTCGTCAGTAAACAGGGCTAGTTTGGCGCGCCGATACGGCGTGCGGGCAAAGTCCCTGGTGTGTCTCTATCCTTCGGCCGACGCCTCCCTTTGGGGGGGCGTCGGTGTTTTGGTTTGGGAGGGGCAGTGTCCGGGGCTGAAGGCCTGGTGGCGTGCGGATCAAGGAGGGGTGGCCTCTTGGGCTGATGGGTGGCTGCTGAGCCTTGGCAAGGGGAGCGAAGCGGGCTACAAGTGCAGGCATGAGCAACTTTCTTGAGCGGGCCACGGTGCCCGCAGACTGGCATGGGAAGCGTTTGGACCAGGCACTGGAGCTTCTGCTCCCCCAGGCGGGGATTCGGGAGCGCAGGCGGGCTTGGGAACATTATATAGTATTGGTGAACGGTTATCCGCGTCCCAAGGGTTATCGCGTTCAGGCTGGGCAGGAACTGTCGCTGTGCGCTTTGGAGGCTACAGCCGTCGAAGAGATCCCGACGCAGGTGCCCGAAGGGGTGCGGGTGGTGGGGCAGAAAAGCGGCTTCATGGCGGCTGTGCTCAAGCCCGCCGGGGTGCATTCCGCCACCATCGCCGGACGGCCTGGCCTCACGGTGGAAGGTGCCTTGCCGGCGCTGTGGCCGGGACAGCATGCCCGGCTGTTGAACAGACTGGATCTGCCGACGTCCGGGCTTGTGCTCGTGGCCCTGTCCGAAGAGGCAGAGGCTCGCTACAAGGAATTGGAAAACGCCGGACAGGTGGAGAAGACCTATCTGGCCTTGGTCCTTGGGGACGTTTCGGAACCCTTCACGGTGGCCCGAGCCCTGGATACGGCAGACCGTAAAAAAGTGCGTGTCCGGGATCATGACGACTACAGCTTCTTGCGGCGGACCAGCGTGGAGCCGCTTCTGCGCTTCCAGGACACGGGCACGACCCTGGTGCGGGTGAAAATCACCATGGGGGCCCGCCACCAGATCCGGGCCCATTTGGCGGCTGTGGGTTATGTGATCGTGGGCGATCCCTTGTACGGCGTGGGCACGGAAGGGGAGCGGATGTATCTGCACCATGTCCGCGTGAGCCTGCCGGAATTCGAGACCATGGTTGTTCCGGAGTGGTCGGAATGGGACCAATGGGGCTTGGACAAGGAGACGATCTGACTCTGGTGAACCGCCAAAACAACGGTGGAGGAGCCCAGTCCTTTGCGACTTTTAAAAGCATATATAATGATAATGGGCAGTCAAAGGCAGGCTGCCCCTTTTATTATCCACTATTTCAGGATGTTGAGTTCTTTGTCTGGGTTCTTTCGTAAAATCATGTTGACCTTGGCTGAGTGTTCAGTCATAAACCACATCCGCGCTGACGAGGGCCTGACCGGCCACCTGCAGAGCGGATTTGAAAACAAAGGAAATAGAGGTTGACGCGGTCGGCTCGTCCGGCTAAAACGCCTCTCTGTTGCAAGGGCCAAGGTCCTGCAAACTCTTTCAAAAAGAGTTCCAGAAAGGGGTTGACGGAGGCACTGCTTCCAAGTAGAAACACCCCTCGCCCAAAGGGAGGTTACTCCCTCCGGGCACCGGAAAGAAACTTCCGGAAAGGGTTGACGGGACAAGTTGTTCCGGTTAAAAACGGCCCTCGCCACAAACGAAAGTTTGCGGCACCTTGAAAAAAGCGAAACGGTGTTGACTCACTTCCATAAGAGGGTTACATTATTCGTCCGCCCTGAAGCTCAGGGTACCACTCCGGTGGGAAGGTTCTTTGACAATTAAATAGCGAGTTAGGAAATTATAAAGGTCTGCTATGCAGACATTCTGGAAAGCTTGCTTTGCGATTCTAAAACAGGAATCGTGATCAAATACTCTTCAACTGG